>Ga0180074_1000001_pt1 | contig 63094 bp, 55 predicted proteins | sample EasRiv366_16_10D_FD_121773 | JGI IMG/M metagenome (GOLD analysis project Ga0180074, IMG submission 121773) | Soil microbial communities from meander-bound floodplain in the East River, Colorado, USA - East River metaG ERMLT366_16_10D | ecosystem: Environmental > Terrestrial > Soil > Floodplain ...
ATTTCAACGGCTCCACGTTCCCTAAATTCGGACTTATTTACCCTTGGGTCATTGACCAAGTAGATGTTGAAGTCGTAGGGAGTCTTGGCCCACTGTCTTTGGATCTTCTGAACTGCCTTGGGGTTAGTCAGGAGAGCCCTGTCAGTCTTGTCTCGAAACGAGGAAGGCTTGTTCCAGTCTCCGACCGTCTTAAATTGACGAATCGCCATGTCACTGAGTTGTTCAGCGACCAGCGATTCAATCAAATGCTGAAGTTGCGTCTTTGCCACAACTTCTAAATATCACTTACTTGAGTCTGATGATTCCGTTTTCTACTTCATCGCATACTTGGTTGATGCGCTCAAGGCTTGGGTTGACATACATTTCTCCCATTAGGGAACCCATCTTCTGATAAAGGTCCAGGTCAACCACCCAGGAACACTGGACCAGAAGGTCAGAGGCATGCGTCCAGGAATCCTCTGAGTAACCAAGAGACAATGTTTCTCGGTAGAGGTTTAACAACTTACGAGCCCATGCCTTGTGATTTGTGGTAGTGAAATGCTTTTTCATGTTAGAATTGTACCCCGTCAATTTTAAGGTTATCGTACACAAACTCAACTGCGATTACGTTGGCTTCTGGCCGCTCGTAGGCTGCACTACCAAAGTCTACACCCTGAATACGAACGTTTTCAAACTGCCAGGAAGAAATAACTTCACCTTTGCTGTCCAGCCAGTTGATTTCAAAGGGAATCCTAGACTTCTTACAGGCAACAAAAAGCTTCTTGTGAAGTCCCTGTTCAACTGCTTCGGATCGAGCATGCAGAGCTACAAGAATCACACTCTTCTCACGAAAGGACTGTGTTTCTCTGTGTGGACTAAATAGAATTTTCGGAAGGTCAACAGCCTTTACCAAAAAGGGATCAAAAGCATCTGTCCGAATAACAAATCTGTCGTGAAAAACAGGTGCTTCAACCTCTGGGGCAGTCATTGCTTCTTCTTCATCATCGGTGTCATCAACATCTGAACCTTCTTCTAAGGCTATTTCAGTCTTTAGTTTGAAGTGCTCTTCCAGAACGGAAGGAGACACGTGCACACTGGAAATCTTTACGGAAGGTTCTGGAGGTTCAATGGCGATGCTCACATGGTGAGGTTGCTTTGCTTCCCAGTCTTGTTTTTTGGTGGTCATGCCTCTACCTTTGATTCGATACCGTCTGTTTTGACTTCAATGATTCTATCAGCGATTTCTTTGATTGGATTTACATGAGTGATTACAAGCACGGTTTTGAAATAGGACTTAAGGACTGTGAGAAGTTCCATACACTTGATTGTGCTCTCCTCATCCAGGGCGCCGAAGCCCTCGTCGATGATTAGGATATCAGGTCTCGAAAGACTCGACAAGTTGATTAGGGCAACCCTCAGAGCCAGGGAGCATATCATCTTTTCCATTCCAGAGGCAAGTTCGATGATACGTCTAGAGTGACCATCCTCAATGTATACATCCATTACATTAGAAGTTATATCGGTTTCCAGGGTGACTTTGAAATCAACAATATTGTCGAGAATCTTGGTCAACTCAAAGTTGATTGCAGGAAGCTGGGTCTTGAGGACCATGGCAGGAATGCCATTCTTGGAGAAAGCCTGTTGAATACTTTCATAAACCTTGAGTTTCTCAAGGTCGGTCTTACACTCAGCTCTTTCCTTAGTAAGCTGCTTTAATTGCTCGTTCTTGCCGCCGAGCTTGACCAAAAGGTCACGGTGCTGACGTTCACGAGCCTCAGTGTCTTCAGTTAGCACGTCCAGAAGAAGTTTGTTCTTCTCTAGTTCCTTACGTTCAACCGTAGCCAACTTCGTAGCCATTTCCTGGTATTCAACTTCGAATCTCTCAAGGTTACTCTTAGCAAGGGAAATCTCACGCTTCCTAAGCTCCTTGCTACTTTCCATGGAGATGAACTCATTGCGAAGGATATCCTCCTGCTTGACAAGACTGTCGTAGTCCTTCAGCTTTTCAGCAATACGCTCTTTCACCAAGTCAGCCACCATACACTGCATGGACTCAACAGTGCCCTCCAGGGCTTCAACCTTCTTCTCTTGAAGATTGACCTTCTTTTTGTCCTCGTGACTATCCTTAATGAACCTGCACGTAGGAAATTGATCCCCGCAAGGCACGGTTTCTAGCTTCTTTACGGATTTCTTCTGTTGACCCAGGGTACTGGTCTCAGTTGCAAGGGTTTCGCGAAGAATCGAGACTTCGCTCCTAAGGGACTCAAGCTTGGTTAACTTGTCCTGAAGGCTCTCAGTGTCAAACTGGACCTTCTTCTTTTGAAGGGCACTCAGCTTTGACTCTACACGAGCAACAGAGGCATCATGGCTCTCTTCCTCCCTAAGAAGAAGGGCCACTTTCTTTTCATGGGCCTCGATTGACTTCTTTACCTCGTTAAACTTCTTGAGGCTGGTTCCATCCTGGTCGTTGGTGTGCTGCATCACCCAAAGACGAAGCTCATCCCTCCGGCGGGCGTTCGCATTGATTTCACCCTGAATCTCCTCAACCTGTTTTTCAATCTCAGAAACTTCTGATGTGCCACGCTTTAGGGCATTACCCCAATCAAAGCCGCTATACTTCTTGGTCTTGTCGTTGAGAATGGCGAAGTCATCCTTGGCATAGGCGTGGAGCTTTTCGAAAATGTCAAGGTCCAAGAATCTCGAAAGAATGGCCTTACGTTGGGTTGCACCCTCCTCAATAAACCTATTGATTCCTCCCTGACTCGAAAAGGCAGTCAATAGGAAGTCCTGGGGCATACCAATGAGCTTTCGAATCTCCTTGTCTGTGTCATCACGAGTTACGGAGTTTTGCTCCTGAAGATTGCCATTGGCATCTATCTTGTAAAGGTTCAGAATGGTCGCAGTCTTGTCTTCATCCTTTTTCGAAGAACGTTTTGGGGTGTTTCTGACTGTTTCACGCTCAATGTAGTAGTCATTACCGGCTACGTTAATCAGAATCTTTGCAGAACAGTGCTTCTTGTTCTTGTTGATTACATGAGCATTCTTCATCGGTCCACGATCAGTCGTGTTGAATAAACCGTACATGATGGCGCCCACAATGGAAGATTTACCAATCTTGTTCGGTCCGAAAATACCTACGATACCTTCGAGATTCTCGAAGTTGACCGAATTGTTCTCTCCGTAACGAAAGATGTTGTCAAACTCAACGTTCTTCAGGGACCAGTTGACGTTGCGTACAACGGCATCCGTGTCTTCTGAGTTGAGTTGGTGAAGGTAACCCCTGATGATGGCTTCAGACTGGAACTTTTGTTCCTTGGTTAATTTGTAGGTCTCCTCATAGGCCTTCACGTAGTCAGCATAGAAACGAATGAGAGTATCAGGGTCATTTCTGAGACTGGTCTTGAGAATCCTCTTACCGGCAGCCTCGATGGTTTCCATTTTGGACACGAGGTCATATTTGAAGATTACCTCAGAGGCGTTTCTATGGTCCCTTAGCTCATTGAAGATCTGACGAGCCTCGATTTGTTGAATAGGCTGGGTTGAGGTGATACGGAAGCGGCTTCCAGGGATGTAGGCCCTGTCTCCCCTATTCTTCTCGATTGTCTTCAGGGTAGAGGGAACCGTTCCAGCCCAGGGAACTGTTACGAAGGGAGCACGGTTGTCAAGCTCTACAAACTTGACGTCCCAGTCCTTGACGCTACGAATATCCCACACAAGGAATCCCTTGTTTTCCTGCTCGCCGAAGTTCTGTTGGATTAAGGACCCGGGATAGCTGATATAGGGCTTGTTTTTTCCATACTTGTCCAAACGGTGAGCAAGGTTTTGGTTGCGATGGATATCTCCGAGCAGGACGAAATCCATACCCTTAAAGAAGGTAACATCCCTCTCGGCATCCGTCATTCGGAAGTTGCTGTCTGTCTCACACCCAACAATGGACCCATGAAATAGGCCGATATTGATCTTGTTCTTGATGGGCTTAATTTCAGCCCAACCGTCGAGGTCAAAGGGCGAATACACATGAAAACAAACATCATCAGTTTTGATGCCGCCAATATTTGTAGAAGAGATGATTTCACTAAGGGAAACCGGCCCGGACTTCTTGAACAAGAAGGCATCGGGGTGGTTGATGGCCTCGTGAATTGGGGAAATGATATCCTGACGGTCACTGTTGGTCAGGTTACCGTCATGGTTTCCAAGAATGGTGATGGTTGGCGCAATGTCTGCCAGACTACGAAACATCCAGGAGAGGTTCTCGATAATTTCAGGAGTGATGCCTTGCGTCTTTGTGTGGAAGGTATCCCCAGTATTTACGATCAGGTCTGGCTGAATACGGCGCTTCAGGAGGTCAAAAAGCCTCTTGAAACTGTCCTCATATTCTTCGTGTCTTGCTATTCCTCGCCAATGTATGTCAGATATGTGGGCAATTTTCATATATCAAGCAATTTTGCGATCCTTGTACGAAGAAAGTAGTCTGCATTAAAAGAAGTAGCACTCTTCAAAAGTGAAGTAAACTCACTTTGCGTCATCTCTCCAACATCTTTGAAATTTGGTGGAATATCAAGAATAGAAACCGAGATATCATACTCAAAAAGAAGCTGTGCAATCTTGAGTGTCTTTTCCTTGGCATCAGAATCCAAAGCAAGAACAACAGGGGTTTTGTGTTTGATAATCATCAAAAAGAGCTTGTACTCGGTGGTCAGTTCAGATCCAAGTAGGCAGGTTGCGTTAGTGTTACACTTAATAAGATCAAATGGTCCCTCCACAATGGTGAGGGGTTCCGACCAGTCGATGTTGATTTCATTGAACACAACATCCTCCCTAAAGATATTGGGATTCAAGTATTTTGGCCGTATATTTGGCAAAATAGCTCTACCTGTGTAGTAGTTTAGATTTCCATCAATATCGAAGGATGGCATGATTACACGATTCAAAAAAGCTTGGTCCTCGACGGAGATTCCAAACTTCCAATACCATAGCCTGTCATCTCGATTTTGCAGCTTTAACTCTTCGCCAAATCTAGTTGACAGATAGTTCGTAGCTCCAATAGCTTCAAAATACGAAGTAGATACGTCATGATTAGCCAACAGTTTGAAGCCGCTCGGTAGACGGAGCTGTTCCTCTTCCTGGTTGTTGGCCTCTGCCTTGAGGTGAGTAGCTCCGATAAATTGTTCTACATACTCCTTAAAGTAACCCGAGTGGTACTTGCGAATTAAGTTAGCCAGATTTCTGGATTTATACCCACAGACCCAACAATGGGTCACGAAGTTATCAGTCCTGATTGCAAGCTTTCGCTTGGCATAGAAATGTCCCTTAGTTTCTACACAAACAGGACACACGACAGAAATGTTGGCACCCTGATTCGTCATAGAACCAGGACCAAATACCTTCTCTATAAAGTCAATCGCTTGACCTCTCGTATACATGTAAGTCACTCGTCCTGTTTTACAGGAATACGTCTATCGGCCTTGGGAGTATCCTCTAAAACAACCAATCTTGGTCTAGGATACTTGATGCTGCCCTTGAATACAGGAGAACCATAGTCATTCTCTCGTCTCCAGACAAACCAGGCATACTCTGTGTTGTCTGTTCCGTCTTTAGTAAATGCGGGTCTATTTGGCAGGACAAACACATCAGGAGTATGAGTTCTCATGAACTCCGAACGCTCCTTGGATGCAAGGAAGTTCAACCTAAGAAGCATACAAACGTACTCTGACTTCAAGTCTATCGCTTTTTTAATGAAGCTTAAAGCGACACTATAAGGAGGATTTGTGATAACCACCTGAGGTGAGATGCCCAGGGCTTCGATATCAAGGGCGAGAAAGTCAGTTATCAACACGTGATTCTTGTCGATTTCCTTCTCAAGAGAAGCCTGAAGCCTTGGCTGAATCTCAATGGCAATCCAATCTGGTTTGTATTGCAACACAGAAGTCACACCGTTTTTCTTGATGGTGTGAAAATTACCTACAGCCCTAATAATGGCTCCATCTCCAGCGGATGGTTCCATCCACACGGGCGTAGAACTATATGGGATTTCTGCTGCCTCCAGGAATCGTTTTACACACCACTCTGGAGTTGGGTAGTAGTCAAACGGATCACGTGGTGAGGACTTCTTATTACGTTTGGTTGCTGACATACCGCCTCAGGGATTAATTAGCTGGCCTCCACGAGAGATGACCCAGGCATCAGCCATATCTTGGTTGGTTTTATCCCAGACAACTTGACCTTTAGACTTACCGGTTTTGGCAACGTGATTAGTCCACGGGAAAGAGGGGTTTCGAGCAAGAACTGCCTCGAACACCTTGGTCTTGGTATCCTTGGTCTTGTCCTTGTAGTTGATCTTAATGTTGAGGGCAGCACGGGCTGACCTAACGTTTACCATGATGGGTTGAATATCAAACCACTGGTAAACCATGTAGGAAATAATGCCGTTAAACCGGCCTAGGGTCATGATGGTGTCGGCAGAGGAAAACCCTGGGGAGAACTTCTTGGCTGCCTCCTCGATAAAGACTTTTCGCACAATCCACTTGTCAGAAACCCAATCATTGGTGAAGTTATCAGCTTTTTCGTATTCATTGTCAAACTTGGTGAGCTTCTTGTGGGACAGGTGTAACATAGTCCCTGTGGAAGCCTCTAGAACGCAGACACCAACAACGGCAGTTGAGATATCCAGTCCAATGTCAACGACTACTTTACCCTTTTCTTCTTTTTGGGATGCTGTGCTGCCAGCTTGATCTTGTAGGCCCTTTTTAGGGGTAACACCATCTTGTCTGACCAAAACCGATATTCCGCCTTGTTTTGACTTGCCCATAATTTACCTGCTTCAGCTTTCTTTATGACCTTAAGATTGTTCAGTTGGTTTTGGCGCTTCACCTCCACGAGGAGGGTTTTGCCGTTGGCATAGTGAACCAAAAAGTCGGGGTAGTAGTTTCTTAGTCTCCCAGATTTCTTATTTGCAATATAGGGTATTTTGATGGACTCATAGGAGTAGGACACCACCTCGGGGTCATCATCAAGGTATAAGCAAATGGTGTATTCCCAGGAGGAACGGTAGTTGATCGGGGTAGTACACTTTGGACTCTTGTGGATGCCAGTCTTGTACCGGGACTTGCGTCGCCTCTTTTTCTTGATAACAGTCATTTTCTTGATAAGTGGAAGACTACCAATTAAGGGAAGTACATTAGTTACTAATATGAGAAGTATTTGGTTGGTTGGCTTGTCTGTGTTAGGCCTCCTACTTGGAGGCTGCGGTCTCAACTTCTACGTAATAGACAACGACACCAACGTTATCCAGAACTCCTATAACCAACCCATCTTTTGGAGAGACTACCCCATGACGGTGGTCATTGACAGAAGGTTTTCAGACAGGAAGAAAAGGGATACCATCAGTGCCATTCAAAGGTGGAACATAGCGGCAGAGGCTAATATTCTCACCTGGGAGTTTTCTGGAAATGGTCAGGACACAAGAGCCGATGGGTACGTCTGGACTACGGAGTGTCACCTTGGGATTGGTTCCCATGGACGACAGGTCCTTGGGTCTGCCTATCGGTACTATGATACTGATGGCTCTGGTATTCCAGTTTCTATAAGAGGCGGGTATATCTGTATGTGGGATGAAATTGATGAAGTCGACTGGTACCCTGTCATGCTACACGAACTTGGACATATTATTGGTCTGAATCATGACAGCTCCATAGAGTCCATCATGCAACCCTTTGCTACATCCTCGACATTCATCATTATGCCAGATGACGTTTCCCATGTTCGTACGATGGCACGAAGAATGCAGCGAAATGACCGTTAAAAGTCCATCTTGATCTTAAAAAGAAATTTGTCCCCACTCCTCTTTAGGATGGGTTGAGCAACATTTGTTCTAGAGATGACATTCAGATTGTCGTCATGAAGGTGCACCGTGGAAATGAAGACGTACCTAGGGTCATCCACGTTTGCCAGTTCATCCAGTACCCCAGTCACATAGGATGGGTTTGAGGAAGTGATGAGTTGCATTGGACGGGCAAAGGCATTAACCGTAAGAACGTGAATGTTCTGTACGCCCTGGAACTCAATGTCAAACTGGTTCTTTCCAAAGAAGTAGAGCTGTGGTGTCTTTAGGAGGACGAGACCTTCATTGTAGAATATGTTACCCACAGAGGCCCAGGTTGCCTGGCTTCCGGTAACGTCTGCCCTGTATAGGCTTCCAAGACCATCATCCCTGATGGTCATTCCCAGGTTTGAACTGCTCAGGGAGTTATCTGTCATTAGAAACGTTCCTGGTTTGATTTGGTTGCCATAGAACATGTTGCTAATATCAAAGAAAACGACCTGGTTACTTGTGTTATCCCTAGTCCTGTGATAAACGGCAAGACCATCCCCGGGGGTGTCACCAAGGTTATCTGGACTGTTGCCACCAATGATGCCGTTTACAATAGAACCCGTGCCCTGAATCATAGTGTCACTGGAGTAAGTTCCGGTAATCATGTTTCTCAGGGTAATGACGCCTGGCTCATAGCTTCCAAGGTCAGTCTTGAAGGTACTACCACTCAAGGGTCTTAGGAGATCAAAATTAGGGTAGAATCTGCCGTTGTCATTTGGAAGAATACTGTAGAGTCGCTTGATAACACTTCCGGTTCCATAGAGAATGGAATTAGCAGATAGGGGCGTCTGGGAAGTCTGATTGATCATGGAAGATGTAAGCTCCCAAAGACGAGCAAACCTTCCAGTTGCAAAGTCTCTTACATAGTTCTCAAGGTTGATATAGTGACCACCACAACCAAAGGCCATATCCACACTAAAGGGATGAATGGTGGTACCATCCTTCGTAAAGAATGGGGTTACCGGAATTCCTCCGGTTCCATCAAGGAAGGTTCTGGTTGGGGATTCCTCCGTAAAGAATGGAGGTAGGTAAAAACGAAGATTCCGGTCTAGGACTTTTGGTCCGTGAGTATCCAGGGCCGCAATTTCTGTTGTAGACAAATAACGGTCATAGAGTTTTAGTTCGTGAATCTCAGCCTTAAGGGGATAGTTGAACTGGTACGTTACCGGAGCAAATCCTGTTCCAGCCTGTAGTTCATATAAGCCTTCCCTTGTGGCCGTGTCACCCGTAAAGAAGTTTGTGAGGGCATTTGTCAAGGTATTTTGTCCCTGGTAGTAGTTGCCCACACACAGGACACTTGGGTCACCCTGAGCCTGGTCCCCCACGTTGAGAACGCCCGTCAGTACAAAGTACCCTCTGTTTACACCATCAACTTCAAAGGACCCCGTACCGAAGTTGTAGTCCGTTCCTCCCCACCTGACAGTAACGTGGCTCCACTCGTTGAGTGGGAGACAGTTGTCCTCACTGAAAAAGGAGAAACTTCCTGCCGTCGCCCGGTCGGGGACGGTGTCGGTTGACTGGGATAGCTGTAGCAATAATCTAAAAGCCGCTGGGCGGCCGTTTATGTCCTTGGCTGACCCAGAGTGTAGACTCAGGGCGTAGGCGCTTGTGAGGTGCATTAGAGCCCCTGGACGATAGAAGGCCGTAGAGTCCTTTCCGTCGCCCGGGTACCTTGGTTTAACCCAGAAGTCAAAACTGAAGGATCCTGTGAAGCCATAATCCGTTAGGGAAGTGGCATTTGTCCTAATTGGGTTGGGATACAAGAGAACACTGGAAGTTGGAACATTGCTTGCAGAGAAGAAATTCCAGGAATGATAGTTGGCGTAGTTGAAGTGAGCCCTTGGGTAGGAAGTTCGATAATAGGGCATTAGGGTGTTGACGACAACACTCTTTCTTAGGGTGTTTGAATTGAAACTAAATGGAGGTTCAAAACGAACAATACTAAGTTGTTGCTGAAGACGAACACTGGCCTGCTGGTCATGAACCGCACTCATGTAGGTCGTAACACTGGAACTGATGTTTGTCGACCCAGTTACTCTGAGAACATCCTTGCGGAATTCCTCGATATTTTGATCCTTAAAGGCACTCTCCTGGAAGAGTGACAGGGGTAGGAGTTCCTTTTGTATGGTTGAGTGACGAGCAAAAAGGTCTACAGCACCTGTTACGCCCAGGGAAGAGCTTGAAAATTCTCTTCTGGGATTTGTTTCAAGTGTGAAGGTTTCGAAATCATCTGGAGTGATCTTTGCAATCGACATGTCATCATACGCATTAGAAGTCTAGACGGGTCTTAAACGTCAGGCTGCGTTCGTCATCCTTAAGAACTGGTCTAGAAAGCTTTGCTACAGCCAGAAGATTATCATAGGCATCGTACATCCCGATGCTCGTGATAAAGGTGAATGCCCTTTGATTTTCTTCCTGACCTTCGTCAATAACAACGATTCTGCTATCGGTGTCAATGAAGGTTGGGTTTGCAGAGTAGTTGGACTCATCTGCGGAAGCCTGACAGAAGAAAATGGTGCTGTTGATGTTGGTGATGTTCTGGAAGGTAATAGCCGTCTGGTTAGAGGAGGTAAACCTTGTGGAACAAAGATGATCAAGGAAGTCATCAATAGAGCCGCTAGCTGCAAGCTTCATCAGAGACCCCGAAAAATTTGGAGCTGTTCCAGTTGTAGCTACAGCATCAATTGAGCCGGTAATGAGGCGTGCTTGGTCAAAGCTCCTGGACATATCCAGAACGAGAACGCCCCTGTCTAGGAACAAAATACCTAATGGGTTGGCGGTGTTAGCGCTGTCAACCACGGTTGAGAACTGACCACCAAAAGTGAAGGCCTTGTTGGTTGAGGAGTTGATATCTGTTAAAATAAGAGAACCAGAACCTGCGGTGGAAATATTGCGACCCACACCAACAATAACAGAGGCCGTTGGGGCAAATCTGATTGCAAAGGTTTCACGTTTGATTTGGTCACGAGCAAACAAACGCTTGAAGGCGACAAAGAGAGGTTCCTTGATTTGAAAGGAAGTGGATCCACTCTGGGCTGTGAAGACGGCATCCTGGTCACCAAGGAGCTGTTGGGCGAAGAGTCGATAGATATCGAGCTTCTCACGCATCATCAAACTGGTTTGAGGGAATAGGTACTTGCCATTGGCATCAATGGTTGGGTTTAAGTTTGTAACAACTTCACTACCAGTGTGCAAACCAAAGGTGATATCAAAAATGGAGTTGGCGGTTTGTAGGGTAAAATCCTGGTCGAAAACCGTTTGAAACAGCGAAGAGGTTACACCTGGACCAACACCACCGGTTACGAATACCTGGTACTGTTTTCTCGTAGTTGAGCCGGATATGTCTGAGCCAAGAATATCAACCAACTGGTTTAGGAATGACCTGGTGGTTTTGATGTCTTCTGCTGCAAATTCTTTAAAGGTAGCCAAGATGTAAGCCTTTCAATTAGGTGTTGGAGGAGATCTGTACTTCGAATTCAAGTACGGCACCAGACTGCACTCCGGATATCTTTACGTAGGTATTGATTTGGTTCTTGTTGGAAGTTGCGCCATAAATCTGAAACTGGCTATCCGTGATAGCCTTGGTTGCAATGGTAAAGGTCACTCTTGATCCACCGAGGGCTGTTTCTCCAGCGTCACGGGTTAGAATGTAAGTAGCCCTTTGTTGTCCATCTACGTTATCAGGAGCAGTACCAATGAGTTGCAAGAAGAGGTTTGAAACTTCGACGATAAATGACTGATCTCTCAGTTCAACGTCAATACTTGTTTCATCCTGAATATCTTGGAATGTGGTGAGCGTCCTGCGCTTCACGGTCGTGTTACCAATGGTTACAATGTTGTTTGTTGCATCAACACCTTCACCAGTAAACGTGAGTCTTGGAAGACGGATAAGATTGGGATTCGAAATGGATATACAGCGGAACTTCTGGGCTAGGGTTCCATTGGTAAGAGCCTCAAAAATGGGGGTATTCTTTTCGATCTTCTCCTTGCCAACGGTCCTACCATATTTCTTGATGATGGAGTAATCAATCTCGTCGTCACCAAAGGCAAACTTGACCACAGAAAAACTACCATCGTTTCTCGCAAGAAACTGACGGCCGGTGTCTGTAAGCACCGAGTCAAGAATAATGTTGTTTGTATCGCCCTGTAAAAAACCCATTGTTACCCCGTTAGCTATTTTTCTTAGCTGTTGGACGTTTGTCCAAAAGTTTGATGTTTAAAACCTGTTGCTGCTGTAAGTCAACATTGATCATCTGTAATCTGTATACCGACTTTTGTTCCGTCTTCAACAGTCTAAGGTCATTACCCTTCCTGTCGACGACATTTAAGTATTCAGGATTGAAAATAATACGTGCACTCTTAGCACCGCTGGTGCGAATAGAGTCTACGAAGGTGTCCCTCTGAAGAAAGAAGTTCGGGTAGGGCTTAGGAGCCCCAGACAAGGAAACAAGCTTCTTGACCAATTTGTTCTTGAATTTATTGAAGGAGATCTCGAACTGAATGGAGTAATTCGAGGAGAATCCGTGGGCATCCATAGTGCAAATGGTATAGATGGCCTTACTTTCCTTTGTAAACTCGAAGTCAAAATAATAAGCCTTTGGACTAGTAGCCTTTTCGACAAGTATCTCATCCACGATCTCTGGAAGGTCTGCCGGGGAAAGACTGTCATTGAAGTCAAACATCTTTATGAGTTGAAAGGGTTCCTTAATGGAACTGCGACGAAATACCTGAAAATACTTGATGTCCCTCTGTGAGTTAACTGGAAAAGACCAAGAAAGTCTTGGGGCATTCTTCTGGTAGTCCCACTCGATGTTAAAGTCGGCGGCTGGTGGTGGAGCAACGAATTCCCTGGTGTCAATAACGATCTCAGGACTACTTCTGGAGCACACCAGGAAGGAAACTGCGATGACAGAGTTGGAATCATCATCCTCAACGGCAATCTCCACAAAAACAACGGAACGCATGGAGTAACCATACTTGCTTCCATACCGAACCTTTAGGTCGGCTGTAGAAGAAGCATTCTGAGACTCCACAATGACGGCCTGTCTTTGAATAGGACCATTTTGGGTATACTCGACTTTGTCAATGATATATCCAACTACCTGAACAGTAGAGTCGAAGGCATTGGGATCAATGGTCTTGTAATCCAGGATATCAAGGACTTCAAAGTCGTAGTCCTTACCACTCAAAATTGAGGAAGCTTCCTGGGAGATAGCTTTCTGCTGAATTCTCTGGGTTTCTGGAAGCAGCTTCCTGGTTTCATCGTCGAAGATGTTTATCGGGTTTTGGCTTGTCGTCTTTAGAAGGGTGTTAATGAACTTGTTGTTGAGCTGTGTTCTGGTACGAACATCCTTAACTCGTTCTAGAATGGTTTGAGTGATAGCATCCTCATTCTTCTCATTGAGGAAGCGAATACCCTTGTTCTTCAGTCTGATGAAGCTATCAGCAAGGAAATTACCCTTGATAATGGGTGTCGTATTTTGGTTTAGGAACTTGACAATGTCAAGGGGAGACTTGGCCCTACGGCTTTTGCTTAGGTCTTCCCTGGCTTCGTCAATTGCCCTACGGATAAAGTAGGCAATCTTGTCCCCGGTGTTGGTATCCTGAAAGAAGATGTTGGTAAAGTCGTCCGTGATGAATGTCTGTTCATTATGGATTTTGCTGATGTTCTTGGCGATGGATACCTGTCCAGATAGCTCCGGTCTGTTTCCAAGGGGAACGGGCTTCCACTCAAAGCGCACATACCTGGGCACAAATCGATTGAAGTTCTTGGAGTCAAGGAAGGCATTGTCAAAATTGGCCAGGGACCTCTTCTCGATGAAGTCAGGTGGGGTGGTACCTGAGTCATTGAGTTTTTCGTCGGGAGTAAAGAAGTTGTAGACGAATTTCGCAGAAAAATTAGCTATTTCTGGTGCGTCTACGACTGCTACACGTTTAGATGGTAGGGATAGGGTCATCTTTACTCTCTATCAGTTGCCGTCTCGATTGCTACGAAATAGTCTTCAAATACAAGGTCATTCTTGTTCTTTGGTCGGAAAAAGGTCTTGTTGCCAACTCGTACAAGCTTGTTCTGTACGTAAGATTGGTTCCAGGCTAGTCTACCACTCTCAGTGGATAGTGTAAGCTCTAGATCGACCTCGAAGTTCTCAATGTCCAGAGGGACAAAGAAAACACGGTCAAACAACTTGGGGGTTAGAACCCTGTTGGTTGCCTCACCCTGGTTGAAAACCATGCTTCCATAGGTTGTAAGCCTGAGAACATCTTTTGTATCCTCGCTCAGACTTGGGTCTTCCAAAAGGGTTTCAACTCGGGCGTTTGGTGGAATGGTCACTCTCCTTACGTCTCTTAGGTAGGAGAACACCAGGGTTTGCATCAGGGAAGTAAGATCCCTAGTCTTTACACTGGAACCCTGAAGAAACACGTCCTCAGAGATTCGAATACCAGTCATGAAATTGGTATACATTCCAAGGAGATAGCTGACTAGATGGTTTCGAATGAGACGTTTCCTGTCATCTGGCTGAAGAAAGTTATACTTGGAGTCCGCGGAAATGGAGGCAATTGACTGCTTCTTGGTAGACGTAAGTGCTTGAAAATCCGTGATTTGTGCCCTAAGCAGAAGTCTATCAAAGGCCTCACCCTCAGTAGGGTTGATTTGGTTGAGGTCTTTCTCCAAGGGAAAGAGACTCAAGTCAAACATAAATCTTTGGGGTTTGAAAACGATATCATCAAAACGGGCGTCTCTTTTGTAGACGTTTACCGTGATAACATCAGATTCCTTATCACCAAAGGTGTTCTTGTCGATTTCAGAGATATTGACTCTGTCTGCAAGCTCCTTGGAGAATCCAGAGGGGATACCAACCGAGAGAATCTTAGTCCTCTTCTCGGCATTGAACTCAGAACGGAACTGGGCCTCAGACAAGAGAGCCACTAGGCACTTGTACTCAGCGTCAGTTACAACATCCGAGATTACAAGGTTATTATTGACGTATCCAGTATCTTGGTTTCGTGTACGAGCAGGTGTCTTGTCCTTGATGTTCTGAAAAACATAGGCTGCTGTTCTAACCTGGGAGGGATTCCTGAGAAGGTTTAGACCCCTGGCATTGTTAGTAGCCAGGAAGTTTTGAAGCGTCTGCTGGTTGAAGGAACTCTGGATTCTAGCAGAGGCATTCTGCATGTACTGGCCAATTACCACCAGAATGTGAAGGAAATTGCTGATGGTAATAACCTCCTCGACTATCTTGCGGCGATTTCCAAGAATGGTAGACCTAATGGACATGAACTTATTGTTGTCCAGCAGGAATCGATTGAGCGTCTCACCGCTAAACAGGGAGGCAGCAAAGTTCCTCAGTTCGCTGGCATTCTGAGTGCTTCCAGTTAGGGTGTCAATGAATGTGGAACTGTTTTGCAGTACACTAGAAAGCTCATTGGAAGCCTGAGAAAAGACGGCGTTGGAAAAGCTGGCTCTTCCACTACTTTTGGATGAGTAGCTCGGAGAAAACGTCTTGACTGAGGCTCTGCCCCTGGCAGGACTTACCTTGGCGCCACCAGGAGTCACAACTTCAACTACTGGTCTTGTGCTACCGATGGCCTCCGCACTTTGGCCGGCGGTGCTCTTGATCATCGTTGTAATCAAGCTGGCTGCATTGTTGAGTGTGATAGGAGCCTTGGTAGCCTGTTCAATGGTTGCCTTGACTACCTTATGACCGGTTGTGTCAATGGAAATTGTTGAGACCATCAGGTTGTTTGAACGTTCAAAGGAGGAAAAGGAATACTTGGCTGCGTAGGAACATAGAATCTCAAATAGCAACAGAAGTTGGGTCGACAGACTCAGGAAGTTGAATCTCGTTCTGTTGGTGCCATCCTGTAGAACATGGACATTGGAACCCTGAACCTGTCCAGCCTTGAAGAACCTCGTGGCGAGGTCGACGAATTCACGGATAAAGTTGCTGGTGTTCAGGGAACGCTTCGTAACAAGACTGGTTAGAATCCTGGTGATGGAACCACGCTGAATCTGAATGTTCACCATACCTGCACCCTTGTTGATTAGGGAATTGATACCGGACGTGCCTGCAAGCCGGGCATTGAATCCGGAGGACAGGGTTGAGGTAACTCTGGTCGAGGCTAGTCTTGGACGAACGGTAGAGAACAGGTCACGATTCGTTAGAATGCGTGCGAAGTCCACATTGATTTTCGTTGTAAGGGAGCTTACTCTTGTTTCAATGGCCTTGGCAAGCTGGTCAATGAATGGACGCAGGACAGCAAGTCCCCTGGTGGGTGTAACAACCCTCCCAGTTGGAACCTGAAGGTAGGACAACCCGCCAAGGTTTGCCAGCTCCGTGGTTGCCAGGAGGTCAAAGATCTCCTTTTGTTCCGTGGTGCTGTTGGCGGCCATTCCCACAAGAATCGAATACTGAAAAAGCATGCTCTTCAGGATGTTGTCAGTTGCAGCCAACTTGAAGATAGCGGTTATGATTGCCTGGTCATTGTCCAGAGTGCGGTCATCAACCAAACCTGAAATTGAAGCCCGAGTTGAATTTAGGAGAGAGTCATTTACCGACTGGGGCGTAAGTTCTTCAGCCGTGTTGCTGAAGTTCATGATGTTCTCAATCAGAGTCCTTGCAACCTTCAGACGGTCGTTGTAAAGGTTGACGTAGTTGACGTAGGGTGCAGTATCCCAGTTATTTCCATTGACGGCCAGGATCGAGTCAATGAAGTAGGCAGACCCAGGAACATATACGAATTTTTGGTCATCGCTGTCTACGTACTTGCTTTCAAAGGGCAATACCTTGGCATTTGGAATACCTGGGTCGATATACATCAGGGAAGCCAGGGAGTTGAGTCCCTGTGGTGCCTCAAAGATCGTGTCTCCAACTTCTCCAATGACGTTGTCAAAGGGATTACCTTCTGCTCCTGCTCCGAACTCCTTCAGAAGACGTTGGATATTTTGACTACCAAGTCCCCTCGAAACGAGATACTCCTTGGAAAGGAGCATCGTTAGAATCTTGATTCTGTCATCTGGGTTCTGAGGAAGGGAATTGATAAACTGGTTGAAGAAGTTGTTGTTCGTGGCATTGACAGGAGCAGCCACTGATCTTAGATTGGCAATCGTAAAACTGAAGCCATTTGTCGTGGTGTAGGTCTTGTCGATCTTAACGGGAGAATAGTCGTTCTCCCTGTCAGGGTCCTTGAGGTCAATTAGGGAAAGGCTATAGCCTTCCAGTACGGACCTGAAGTCAAAGAGCATCTGTAGAAGAATCTTGGTATCTGAAAAGGTGTTGAACTGGCCCCTTGTGTACTGCATTCTCTTTTCGAAGAATTCCGGGATGGGAAGGAAGTAGGTGTTGTTGAAGAAGCTCTTCTGAATCTTCTTGATTTCAAGGGCGTTCTTGAGGTTCTCGATATTCTGGAGAATGTCACGAAAATAGGAGATGTTGGTCTCGATCAGGCGCAGCTCTGCCTGGTAGTCCTGCCTCACCTTGTTGAAGGTGTCATCTGAGGTTGTCCTTCTATTGGACCTCTGAAGACTGTCAACCAGTTTCAGGAGAGTTTCCTGACGAAGTTGACTGGTTTGGTACTGAAGATTGATGAAATCGCCGGCATCGGTGTTCTGCCTGGTAATGAACTTCCCGGACGTAAAGACTGCCCCTGGACGCCAGATTGGAGAGAAGTCGGTAATAGAAATGATTTCAGGCCTGAAGGCAGCAATACCCTCATCGAGAATAGGCTCAAATTGACCGTTTCTAATTTTTGTCTGGGCTACGTTGAGCGTGTCAACTGGGTATTGACGAACAGGAGGAATAATTGAAGGAAGAACCAGACGCAATGCTGGAATATCAAGAGCAAACCCGGGTTGAAGTCTGTCTGCTGAAACGAAGTCCAGGGACTCAGGTCTTAGACCTGCTCCAAGAGGACCAGGAAGAGAAATCGGTACGGTGAGACGACCAACACCCGTGGAGGGTGTAACGGAAACAGAAGTTGAACGGGTTGAGGGAGATGTAGCTGACCCTGGAGGTGGTCGAACCGGTTGCATGTTCAACCCACCATTGGTGGCGCTACCATTACGGACGCCCATACCGAAGACCCTGAAATTCTTTGCCATGTTCTCGCTTAAATAACGATTGTGTTGGTTTTCAATTCAGTTCCTCTGGAATAATCGTAGAAAACCGGTACGATAAAGTATGTCAGGCCGCCACGTTCCCCATTGGTGAGGACGTCAAGGAATTCGAAGTAATTGGAGTTGGAAATGTTGTGTGTGGTTCCGACCACGCTACGAATACCAAGGCTTTCGAGCATGATAATGAAGTGGTCAATCTTGGCGATGCTTCCATCTACCTTCCACTGGATTAGGTTGGCATTGTCTCTTACCTGAACCAGTCTTCCGTTAGATAGACTTGGTAGCAGATTTGCCAGAGATATGTTGACTGTTTGAACGTCTGCAATCTGGCCTTGTTCAAAGGCTCCCTTGGCATGGTTCTTCTGCATGGTTCTGGCAGTAACGAGATTACCAGTCTGAAGAGTAATGGGTTGAAGCCACTTGAAGGGCTTGAAACTATAGGCTACTCCCGTAGAGGAAACTGCATTCCTTGTCAGTGTTGAAAACAGCGTCTCAGGATTTCTGAAGTACGTTGTAATCGTGTACTTGTATTCCGACCCGGCATCTAGAGGTTTGACGTTCTTGGACAGACCAAACTTCCTATCTGAGAAGTCGGTGCTGTCTACGATACCAAAGTTCTCAATCTCACCAGTCGTAAGGTTAGTTCTGGAAACTCCATAGGCAAACAGTCTCGTAAGCTGGTCTCTGCTGGCCGTAATTTGGTCCTGGAATTCAGCCAGGAATCCTTGGTCACTTAGGAACTTCTTTACCAGGTCGGCATTCTGGTTTAGGATATTGAAGGTAACGGCAAAGGTTACATCCAGGGCATCGTCATTTTGGACAATCTGTGGGTCACTGATAGTTGTGGTCGCCACGTTACTCACCACAGGTGTGTAGTTCACAATCAGGTTGTTGGAAGCCCTAGTTTCAGTACCATCCTTGTACAGGAAGGCAACTTGGTATTCGTATATTCTGTTTGGCTTGACGCCGGTGTCATCAATGAAAATTGGGGCATTCGAATTGCTGTCCAGAAGGGTAACGTCATTACCAACGATATCAAAGGCTTTCTGCTTAATACTCAGATCTCTTCGGAAGAGCTTCATGGCAACAGCCGTTGAGGGGTAGTCCTTTATGTCGATGGAAAGGGCGCTCTCCTTTACGGTGTAATCCAGAGAACAGAAACTCTGTCTGAGTTTATAGTTCGAACGCTTGGCGGCCATCTTCCTTTGGAACTGAGCAACCACGGTTGCAAAGATGGTTGAGGGAGTGCTCTCATCCGTATAGGGAATAAACCTGTAAATGATGGGGTTGATGGTTGCAACGAGGTCTTCCACTTTTTGACTTGGTTGACCCTTGGAAATCTCAATTTTGCCCACAAAAGTGTAGGAGGCATCGATGACAGGAAGGTTGGGTTTGATTTCTCGACGATAGATTAGCACACCTTTGGCATTGGCATCCTGTTGGGCTACCTCGAATACAACTTTACCGGGCCTACTGATTGGAAACGTCTTTACCTTAGGTGGTTTCGTTGGCATCAGGAGAAGCTGAAGGTTTCGAGCATGTTTTACCAGACTAGAAAACGTCTGAAGTTCAAAGTTCTTGTTATTGGTCACCTGGAAAATGAGATAGAATTCCGAGTCATTTAGGGCGGCCATTGGAATATCGATTACCTCCTCGATTTCAATTAGACGTTGTTCTCTCTGTTCAGAGACATTCATGAACTCATTCTGACCCAACTCAATCTGAGAGGTGACACTGTTCTTCGTTAGGAGAGAAGAAACTAGGTTACGTCCCATGGCACTGTTTCTGATGGAAGCTTTTTCTGTGTAGTTTTTGGCTGGCTTTGTTCCAGCCAGGGCTTTCTGGGCCGACACAAAGGTATTAGACTTCTCTATCGTGAAACTAGCAGGATCCTTTCCACCCACAAACAACAGGGAGTTAGCCTGCTTCTTCAATTCCTGATTACCAGATTGATTGTTGTTCTCCACGTTTGTACGATTGACATTGAGGTCAAATACAGGCAAATTCAGGTTTAGGTCGTTCAACTCAGAGACGGGCTTTGCAGTCAGGAGCTTGTGAAGCCTGATTGGAAGGTTCTGTCCAAATCTACTGAGTGCAAGTCTTTGGGTTGTGTTGTTTGGGATACGAGAAGAAATATCGCTTCTCAGAGTCAGGATATAGTCACTCCTGGAGGTTCTTAGAATGTCCTTCTGAAGGCTCACCTTCCTGAGAACGTTCTGGATAATGATAGCAGGGTTGGCGATATTGAAGACAGGCTGGAGCTTTTTGATGTAGGCATTCTGAGATACATGAATCTGTACTATGAGACTCTGATTTTGAACAGCCAGGGCAGGGTCTGCCAGGTAACGTACCTTGTATCGAAACCTGTTGTTGACAACAGCCTCCAAGGTCGCAAAGTTTTCTGGTATCTGAATAATACCAGTCTGTTTTTTGATGATTGCTTTCATTCCCAAATAATCATGAACATGTTGATGAAGGTCGTAACACCGAAGCCGTCTGTAAATACTTTTCCGACGAAAAAGACGTGACGTGAAATGCCATCCTGGTCAGGAGGGAACTTACCAAAGTCGATGACATCTAGTTTGGTCATTTCTCCATTGGATAGCTCGAAGAACTGACATAGGAGGTTGTTTGCCTTGGAAGTCTCAGTGAAGTAGAGTTTCTGTTCGAAGCCGGTCTCACTGGCTCGCAGGGCTTCTTCCTGAATATCTCCGTAGGTCAACAGGGGAGCCTGATTGAGGTTTACGTAGAATCCCAGTGCTTGGGATTCGGACTCTCCAGGTCTTGGTTTGTTGACAGGAGGAAGAAACTGGAAGTTTGGAACGTGGCTTAGACGTTGGTCATAGAATAGACTCTCGGCATGGTCAATGTCAATCCTCTGAATGTCTGTACTTGGGATTGGTTTGTTTTCGGTGATGGTAAAGTTGACCTGGGCAGGTCCGGTGATGAACTGATCATATCTCTGATCCAGGGGATCGGGACTGCTCAGGATGTAAAGCTTCTGGAAGTTGTCGATAGAGGAGTTCAGGAGTTTCTCAGAAAGAGAGGCGAACTGTGAACCAGAAACCGAGACCCTTTCTTCTCTCGTTGACCCAGAGAAAATCTGGCCAGAGGCCACCTGAAAGGAGGTACTTCCTGAGATGAAATTTCCGATGAGTTTACCAGAGTCATCCGCTTCGAAAACAACTCTATCCTGTGGCAAATTCCCGGCTTCAAAGCAAAGCCGATAGGTAAAGTCCAGTCCTCCTGAGATAAGAGTGTCCAGACTGTAAATGGACCCCATATCACTGAAGGAAACGTACTCTGCCTTTAGTTTCCCCGTAGAAATCTGGGCTCTACCCTCCTGGGTGATAATGGTGTCGAAAATTCTGTCTTTCCGAGGTCCGATGATTCCAGCCATGCTTCTAAGTATGCTCCCCTGTAAAGTCTTAGTTTTACGCGTAAATTCAAGGTTGTTTTTGGGTAAATATTAGGTTGATAAACCCCATAGGGCATGCTATTATGGAGATATACCGGGTTTACGAAAGAACCCTCAAGGAGATGATGAAAATGCGTTCAGTGTGTTGTTTGGTGCTGGTTTTGGTGTCGGTTGGGTGTTCGGCGGCTGTCGTGCCTCCGGAGGCGACCGATGTTTGCGGCGAGCCCGAGACTTCGTGGCAGGCCTCGTGCTCGGCAACGTGTGCCGACTCCTGTGACATTCTCACCTGGGCCGTTTCGCCGGGCATGACCCTCTCTTGTGAGGATGCCTGTGTGGAAGCCGTGGTGACTGCCTCGGAAGAGGACTGCCAGTGTGAGCTTGCCGATATGGTGGCCTGTCATGGCACGGAGGGCTCCTGTGAGACCTGTGACGTGGAGCGCCAGGCCTGGAAGGACTGCATGTTCGCCCGGCCCTGAGAACAAATCCTAAAAGGAACTAGAGGGAGAGACTTAAAGGTCTCTCCCTTTTGCATTTAATCGATAGGGTCGATATCGAAGAATGGCTGACCTGAACGGTACTCAACATCCCACTGACCACTGTCCCGGGGGTTATAACTTGGAATCGAGGCCGTGGTGGTGTCGACACCTCGGGCGATGTAATCAAGAGACTGAGAATTGACAAGAGTTCCGGAAACGAATAGAATAAAAACAGGACTCCTCAATACTTGGTTCTTCTCAGAAGTGTAAAACTTGGTGTAAAGCCTCTGTTCAAGCATATCCCGGGCCTGACCAAAGTGGTTGGTACGGAAAACACATCTAGTTGGAGATGGGTTGGCATGGTATAAACCATACTTGTATCCTCTCAGCAGAGGACCAAAAATAGCCAAGTCAAGTACGGAACCTGTCGAAAGAATCGTTACATAGTCACGGTATTTCGGAATTTGTTCCAAACCTGAGTAAGCCACACTGGAAGTGGGGTTCGTTAGGCCATCGCCGAATCCAAAGAAAATCAAGTTACGATTTTTGATAGAGATACGAGTGCGTTCATCTCTCTTAATAGCGGCATTGGCACCATTTGCCAAACCAACACTAGCCGTTGGGTTAAGTGAAAAATCTAAAACCCTCAGAGTGTCTGATGGCCCGCCTCGGAACACAATACTCACCAGCTCATTAGAACTGGTTGCAACTGGAGCAATGGAAGTACCATCCTCATCCTTGGTTATATCATAAGTCTTGCTTTCAAAGTAAGAAGACTGAAGGGCCCTCTTGACTGACCTATACCTGCCTTCAAATGGAAAGGCCTTGTTCCACCTTTTGTTCTTAAGGCTGCTGGCTGCCCAAAAGTTGCTTCCCATCTGAAGAAGAAAGCCGCCTGCTCCTAACCGTTGACCTGGACCAACGTATTCTGGGATTCCATGCTCTGGTACACCTCTCATTGAGGAAGTAACCAACTGCGGATCATTGGCATCTCGAAGATAGGTGTCTACGATATTTGGACCGAAGGAATCGAAGACAAATTCATCCTGGGTTGCGAGGGTAAGGTGTCTGGCTATTCCAGTGTTATAACTGCCTGAGTAATAGTTCAGATAGTCCGTGTACAGCCAGGTTCTTTTGGCAAAATGATCATTCAAGCCAAGAACCTTGGAGCCAACGGCCTCCCTAACTCCATTTGCTGAAACAGGAGCAGAAACAAACATCGTACCTACTACCAAATCATCGGTATAGGCCCCACTGTAAGACATTCTTGACTCTAGTTCAAATTGGTCAAATGTAGCCATTTATTCTATGACCTCGTGGACTGAATTTGAAGACAGAAGCTGATTCAGGGTTTCATTGTGCTCCCTGTCTTCTCTTACATAGGAACCGTAAAGAACAAGCTTGAAGCTACCTGTGTGAAACATCAAGGTTGACTCTGATTGGTTTGGGATAATAAGCTGGCCAGGATTACTGGAAATGGGAAGGTGCCATCCAATAATCAGTTTATCACTTGGGAAAAGCAGATAGGGATTAATTCTGCGCTTCTTTGTGGGAACAATTATTGTTGTTGACCCAATTGACCTGGTTTTTGATACTTCTGAATTGAAGAAATCATTGACCAAACCACGACTAGACTTTGAAAGAAGTCCAAGGCCTGTTCTATAGCCGTCAAAACCGATAGAGAAACTATCGAAGTCACTAACGCTAAAAAACTTGGGGATAATATCAGTGATCGGATTTGGAGTATAACTTGGTGTAACAGCGCTCATTGAAAGAATTAGTCGACGGGTCCAGTTAGCTCCGCTTATTCCTGATGTGGTTCCCTGTAAAATCGTATCATTTGAGTCGAACACATATTCTTTATCCACCGAGGAACTTACTCCAGTGTCCACAATGGATTTGGTAAAAGCACCAGAAGCAAAGGAGTAAACATGACCAAAACCAATCAAATCCCTAAGGGTATCAACCCTTGTAGGATCCGCAGCAGTAGACAGAACAATGTTTGTTGGAATGGAAGCGGTCAAGCTGTTGCCACCGTCGAAGGCTGGTTCTCCGTTGTTGGGGATACTCTTAGTGTAGTTGTAATTCTGATTTGACCTTTGATTTAGAACGAAATATGTATTTGTTGAGGACGTGATCGTCTGTCTGGAGCCAATATTATAGGCCGACACACTCACCCCTCCAATGGCCCAAGTTGCCGAGACTTCCAACACAATTTTCTCAAGCATGAATGGCTCTGTAATATAGGCTGCCATTGACAAGAGCTGTGAGGAAGTTGCATGATATCTTGGGGCGTAGGGAAAACCAAAGTCTCCAATGGCATATCCTATGCTCTTAAGGTCTGCAAAGAAGTTTGGGCTTGGGAACAAGGAGGGCGAAAATCCCATCAAAAATTTGTCGAGAACTTCATTGCTGGCAGTTGAGTTGTTGACACACCTTCCAAGACCTATTGGCTCCCAGTAATTGGAGACGAAGTTATAGTAGGCAATTGGATAGGAAACATCATTGGTACCAAGAGCTGCGGAAGTGAGAGTTAGGGTCGAAGGTCGTGCCACATCAAGTTTGATTTCAATTGCCTGTTTGCTCCAAAGAGGAGTGGTATAACCCTCACCAACATCTGACACGTGACTTCCTGTAACGAAGAACGTGGAGTTGGTTGTCTTGCCATCAGAAGCAAACTGGGAGTTGTCTCTAAAGGGAGTTAGGGCCACGCCAGAAACAAAGCTGATAAAGGGTAGGTCATCTACAATGGCAGGCTTAACAGACCCGGTAGTTTGAATGGTGCCAGAGGCCAGCAAAACATGTACATCAGAAGCCCCAGAAACACCAAGCCAAATACTGCCGCTGGGCAAACCAACTCCGGGAAGGTACGTATTGCTCACCCCGAAATCTATGGTGTAGATATCGTTGTAACGAATGGGGTAGTTGCCTGTTCTGCCATCGTTTGAAAAACGAACAGTTGTCGGAATAGATCCCGTGGCGTCTTCTCTCTGTTGGAGCTGAACCCTGCCTGGAAGCATCCGCAGCCTTGAGGATTTTTCTTGACGTGACATTCCTTAGGATCCTCTTACCAGACCGGCGTAGGCAAAACTGTCCGTGCCATAAATGGCCTGGGTGGGGCCATAAATGTCTCCACGGCCAGCGGTTGCACTCTTTTGAGTGTATGTCTCTCTAATGTCTTCATCCAACTCGATGTGTAGTTGCTTAAGATTGCTCAAGAAAGTAGAACTGTCTCCGCCGGCTCCAACATCAACCTGCTTGACAATCTCTTCATCCTGAGTATCATCAAACGGTTTACCAAGCCTGACTATCATGGGGACGAAGCCCTCACGAATAATGGAGTCTTCCAGGTCTCCATTTCCGATGTATTCTTGACCACCATCCAGGAAATATCTTGGAGTCAAGGGGGCGGCGTACTCTATGAATTGCAAAATTCTGTTATTTGAGGCCGGTACGGTGTCAAAGTCATTGCCGTCTTCGAGATTACCCTTGGGCCTGTGGACAGGAAAGGCGCCTTCTTCCGGAGATTTTCTGAAAGGAATGGTTAGGGGTTCAATGATGGCTTCTTCCTCACTTTGAGGACCGTCATTGAAGTAGATCGGCATTGGATATCCAAAGGGATCCTCAATGTATCTTGTGGCATTAAACTCATCCAGCCTGTCGTCGTGGGCGAGAACGTTTGTATACTCAACCCAAGATCTTGCCTGGCCAATGGTTTCGATACGGGTGGCATGTTCTAGATTACCAGCCCAAAACTTAGGTTGAGTGCTTTCATAGAGGTACCTAGCCGAAGTAATCTCAACGCCCTGACGAAATCTGTCAAAAGGCGTTGTATCATACCCTGAGCCAGACTGTTCTGAAATTGCGGCCACCACATAGAGACGCTCTTCCTGAGAGTCATCATATGGAAAGAACTCAGTTCCAGTTAATCCTTCAAACTCGTTGTAATTTGGCATTAGCCTCCAGCGAACACAACCACCACACCTGTAGCCCCACTAGGAGGTGTTCCTACAGAATATACATAGTTTGAACCTGAAAATCCACGATAAACTGTAGAGGAGGTCACAATGGTTGTTATGGTACCGCTGATGAAGGCTGATCTAGGAAGAGAAATAAGGTAGGAACCACTAAACCAGTTATTGCTTCCTGTTACAAAGGCATTATCATGTCTGATCACTCCATCATAGTGAGAAATATGGGCTCCCGAGACTTCAACACCACTCCAAGGGACCACATAGGAACCGATGGCGATATAATCCCTTGCTCCGGAGGAGGCAACAGAAATGGTGGTGCCATTTGCCATGTTTCTCTCCAAGCCTCCCAAAGTTCCGGGGGCAAAAATTGAATGTGAGGCTCCCTTTACACCATAATAGGCAGGATCTGCTGTTGTTTGTTGAAGAGCATCCGGCGTGTCGTCTGGTCTATGATAGATTATTCTGAAGAGTTCAACTTTTCCATCATAAAAGGATCTATTAACTCCTCTATTTGGATTTTCCCAGGTACCTGGGATGAGTAAGTTGAGTTCGGTAGTTAGACCAGAACTCCAAGACGTTAAGTCGATGAGGTTGTAGTGATTTCCAAACTCTGGAATATCAACCAAGCCATTCATTGAAGCATTGGGTGCAGAGTAAAAGGTGGTAGTATCCTGGGCGGTGCCGGCATCAAATGCATCCAAGTTTGCTACCGTAGAAGTCGCAGCCCTGTAAATGGCAAATGGATCCGGATCCCTGGGGTCATAAGACCCAGACTGCATGGCGTCAAAACTGAAACATCCTTGAATGCGGCGATAAGTGCTACCTGTGGTATGCACGCTGGATGTTGGGTAACAGAGAGCATGGAAGGAATAGGGATCAGTATTTTCTGCAACTATGTGCATGTAACATGTAGGCAAATCGGCAAACGCACTGGACTCCTCCCAAAAAATAGCATTTAACGTGGTTTCGTTTGTAGTAGTTGAGTTAATAAGAAGTTCGTTCTTGTTTCTTGCCACGCCGCCGCTCCAGTTTCCAAAGGTTGACCTATCAATTAGAACATTTGGTCGAACACCTCCAGGATTATTAACAAGAGAACTGGTTTGATAACCATCCATGGCATATTTCATTCGTACGGTGGTTCCACCGCCAGAACAGCTAACGAAAAAGGAAGCATGACGACTTGGATGCTTGATAACTGCCCAACCATCAATGCTCCCTGTGTGAACATCCCCCAGGGAGGCACTGCCAGGGCGCCAAGAAAGAGGGACGGTCCACCCAGCGGTCTTCAGTAAGGATTTCCATCTCCACAAAACAGCAGCGTTGGTTGCAACGGCTGACCCAGATAGGTTTGCTGTGGTGCCGGTAAAGAAGCCCGTATCAGTTGATGTTGTAATCCAGGCCATTTAGATGTGCCTAACTTCCTCTCCAAACCAAGGAAGGAGTGTGCTGTTGACCAAAAGGACGTCATCTCTTGAAAAGAAAGAGAAGGTTGTGGTACAATCAGGAAATCCACCCGTACCACCGCCGTTGTCGCCCTCTGTTGGGGCTTGTTTTACGAAAGATGCAAACCCCTTAAAAGAACCTGTGAGGGCTGCGTTTGCTGGAGTAATAATCGAGCCGGTAGCGATGTACATCATTGGGTATGCATACATACCGTGCTTATATCTGTCCAAAAGACCAAGAGGAGCAGAACCAGCTCCATTATTTCCAGCAATCGCTGGTCTTAGACTCACACCAAGAAATAGACTTCCACTAAATTGAGATACTGTTTTATAACCAAGAAATCCCCATCTTCTTCCTGAACTAGATCCATCCCAGTCATCGGTAAAATGGAAGAATCCTGTTTGCTCCAACGCCATGTGAACCACATATGGGTCTGGGTCTTGGCTTGGCCCCTGCACCACCGGTTCCAACCCAAAGAAACGTATGCCCTCATACTGTCTCCAGAAAAACATATACCACCCATAAGGAGCTGTATTTTGAGCAAAAACAGAGTAAAAAACCTGATAGCCATTATCATACGTTTCTGGTATGACACTAACATATGTTGGCGAGGCATCAGTACCTCCCCCGAGAACAACTATTTCTGCCGCACTTCCAGAAACTGCCCCAGGAGTTGCTGTAGCAGACAAACTAGCAGTTACGGCAAATCCATCTGGGGCATACTTGACTCTATAAGATCGTCCATGAAAATTTGCTATGCTGCCTTCATTGTCAGAAGAAATAGAACTTTTTTGGAAGGAGAAGCTCCTTGAGGAATTGGGTTGAGTCATCACAAACCAATTGCCGCCGCCTATCATTTGTTCAGCGTCTGTAAATGGATCTGTATACATGCCTGTTGAAGATCCAGATCCCCAGGCTGCAACTATCCATCCAGCAGTTTTCAAGACTGACTTCATTACCCAAATTGGATGTTGAAGACGACTGTACATGTTGCCAGCAGTGTTGTTACCAACGTTGATGGTCAACGTTTCTAGATTGTAAGCTGGTCCTACGTAAAATCCAGTATCTGTAGAGTCCTTAACGAACATGTGTTTCCTTGCGTTAACTAAGTATGACTATGTTTGTGGCTCCAGTTGGAGGAGTATTAAGGGTAAAAACATATTGACTACTGGACACGCCACGATAAAGAATATCTGGTTTGATAATGGTCCTAGGAAACCAACTTGTGAATGGTTGTTCTTGACCATAGGATCCATCAAACCAACTGCTGTTGCTTGCTGTTACCCACATAATTTGACTATAACGAACAGCAGCAGGAATACTCTGAATCAGAGACGAAGAGGCGTCAATACCAATCCAAGGAAGAGCATAGGAACCAATAAGAATATAGTCCTTAGCCCCCGAAGTAGCCACATCAAGAGTGGTTCCCTGACTCATGCTGAGAATGGTTCCCGCCGCATAAAGCAGGCTTGAGGCTCCCTTTGAACCCATGCTTCCATTGAAGGTTAGCGTGTCGGTCGTACTATAGGCTCGGCCGAGAGACCATGGGATACTGAAAAGCTCCATTTGGCCATCATAAACCGATCTGTTGACACCACGAGAATTTCGTTCCACACTGGGAGGTACAACAGCAAATCGATCCGTGGTAACATCAGTTGCCCAACTCCATCCTGCCACACCGGCGGTACCAAACCAGTGTTCACGAGTAAGGGAATTGGCAAGAGTCTTTCCGGCTGCGGTATTCTCAGGTGCACTTTCTAGCGTAGGTTGAGAGTTCTGTAAGTTAATAGGGTCCCAAGGAACACATGGTCCAGCGGTCTCTCTTCTTTGCCAATACAATACCGTTGGATCTGGGTCTCTAGGATCATATGACCCCGTTACCATGCTATCCAAAAAGAACCCTGTTTCAGCTCTAAGAGGTTCTGCTCCACCTGTTGGATATGTTGCAACCCAAAATCTATAGGGTTCGGAAGTCTCAGCCAACATTTGAACCCAGGATTGGGTGACATTCAGAAGACCAGCAAACATGTTTGCGGGTACAAAGTTGAATCCATATCCAACCACAGGCATTTCACCTCGAACACGAGCCGCAAGAATGCTTGCTCCACTTACAAAACCACCGTAAGACGGGATTACGAAACTGGCAGAAATAGAAGTGCTTGGTGGACCCAGGGCACCAGTTAAGAAGGGAATTCTGGATATATCATATCCCAGGTAGGAGTAAGAAACCTTGAAGAGATTGTTTGAACCAGAAACAGCAAAAGATCTCGAAGTGTTGGGCTGTGTAAGGATGAACCAACCATTTACAGCGCTTCCTGTGTGCACATCATTCAGGGTGCCCGTTGGCATGCCAAGTGTCCAGGAGGCAGCAACATACCATCCCGCTGTCTTTAACAGGGATTTCCAAATCCAAACACCCCCAGCGGAGGTAGCAAGGGTTGAACCGGCCAGGTTAACTGTTGGTCCAACATAGTACCCAGAATCTGAAGACGCACCTATCCAAGCCATTATTCGTTCTCAATTCTTTCTACGCCAACCCATGGAATATAGGCTCCATTCATGCGAATAGCATCGAAGTGTGCATAAAATGACACAGGGGTAAAAGCCCGGTCTCCAGTTGGAAAGGCACCTGGACCCAGGGTATCAACTGGCAACTTGACAAAACTGCTAAATCCCTTGAAGCTTCCTGTAATGGGAGCCACCACCGATGTTGACCCAGAAATGATGTACATCATTGGAAAGGCTTCTCTCATGGCCGTAAATCTATTTCGAGCAGGAAAGATACCAAGACTAGTGCCCTGACCATAGCCCCGGACTCCATCTGTAATTTCGAACATTCGGCTTCCTTGAATAATGCTGCCCGATATCATTCCTGGAAGGTTCAACATGCTGAAACACCACTTACCGTCCTTTAGCATCATGGTATTTACGGTATCATGTTGGGCAAGAATATTGAAGGTGTTGGTACCAATATCGTTCTGCTGCCAAAGAACATATGGGTCTTGGTCAAGAGAGTGAGCATTGACTACAGGGTCTAACATGAAAAGCCCAGTTGGTCGGCACAATTGGTAATTCAGAAGCATGAAACCATATGGTGCAACTTTCTGAACAATCATATAGAAGTAAGCTCTTGGGATTCCAGAAACATACGTAGGAAAAAAAGCTGCAAAGGTTGGAGAGGCATCGGTGCCGGCGCCACAAACCACCAGTTCATGACTTGCGGTGATCGGTCCGGGAGTCATGGTCCCTGACAGGGAGCTGGTTACAGCAAAACCCGTGGGGCTATACTTGACTCTGTAGTCTTGATTAAACCAGTCAGCCAAACTGGCTTCGTTACCAGTTCCACTTTTTTGAAAACACAAGGACCTTGATGACCCCGGCATTTTTATGACAAACCAAGATAAGTTGGTTGTCATACTTCCAGTTAAACCAATTGAACCAGTTCTGCTGTAGGATGTGAATGGATCAGAGTACGTTCCAGTTTGTGACCCAGACCCCCAGGCAACCACAGTCCAACCAGCGGTTTTCAGAGCCGACTTAAAGACAAACATCTCATATTGAAAGGCGAAATATCTGCTGCTGGTAACGCTGTCATACCGGTTTTCTTTTGGATAAGTGAGATTGTACAAACTACCCGTATAGTATCCAGTGTCTGTGGAAGCTGTGATAAACGTACTTGCCATGGTCTTCAATACCTAGAAAATTCACCAACAAAGAGTTGTAGCAGAATGGTATCCTTAAGGGAATCACGACTGCTATCTCCGAGGTAAATATCTGTGAATAGGTATTCAAGTTTCGGTCTTTCCAGCATGTGACTTTCAATTACGAAATTAGTGCCAAGGAACTTTGTTTTCCTCGGAATAAGTTGAGCAACAAAAGTTCCAATGTTGGTATCAAACCACTTGTAGAACTCAAAGAAACTTTTCAAGTTAACCTTATCAGTCAACTTATTGAAATAGACGTTTCGAAGATTTTCCAGGCCTGGATAATCCGGAGAAAATACCAGCTCTGGATTTCCGATCACGTTATCGAGGGCATCAAGGGTTGAGAAGATCGTGATGATATCCTGGTCTAGGGAATCTACAATACTGTAGTCGATAGTAAACTTGGTACTGTCCGTTGGTTCCTCGAACTTTGGAATCTCGTACACCGGGGCGACCTGGGCCCAGGGAGTAGCCTGGACATTGGCAAAGTCTTTGAAGGAGCGGATACGGACCTTGTTGGTTGTACTGCCTTCATCAAACTTGGGTGAAATATAGCTGTAAAAATAACGTTCTGATTGAACAACGTTTGAGCTGCCAGAGAAAAATGTACCTGAAAAGTGCAGATTGTTTTGAGAGAAGTCAAAAATATCGATTGCTCCGGCTGCCGTGGATTGAGTTACCTGTTGGTCTGTGGAAGCGTCTATTCTTAGACGCTCAAAAGAACCACTCTTGTTCGTTACGAAGTTGAAGTTTAGGAGAGGCTCCTGAACACCAACAGACCTGAAGTCCCTTACGTGTTCCGGCCACTCTTTTTCTGTAAGATATCTGGACCAGAAACGAAGCTGAGAAATCCTACCTTGAAAATTGGTTACTCTAGTAACAATGCTAGCATCTGAAAGACTATTCAAAAAGACTGAAGGAGCTGTGTTAATGGACGCTGAACCAATGACGATAAACGACCCACTGGCGTTATCTGCGGCGGTACGAAAATTCCATGCAGGCTGATTAGAACCTGAGTATTCGTTAAAGAAGGAACTGGTAGCAACATTTTCAATAATATCACCGTAGTTTTGTTTTGCAACTCTAAGAAAATAGGAACTTGATAGATCCGAACTTAGGTTGTCATCATTTCTTTGCCTTCCAGCAGAAACATACCACTTGTCTCCGTCAAATATGTTGACCCCGGTGATTGACAGTGTCAGACTTGGAGCATCAAAAGACATCATAGGGCGGGTGAAGAAATTAACAGTGTTTGTTCCGGAAACAGCTACAATGTTTGCTACAAGACCTCCGGAGGCCGTCTGGATGCTTCCAGTTGTCATAAATCTGGCTAGACTTTGAGAGGCAGCATAGAGTCTGTCGATAGGAAATTTGTATGTACCTTCATACGTCCAAGAGCCTGACGTAAACAGGCCATCACTGCCATTAACGTTGGCCGAAGCAAATGGATATCCCGGCTCTGTTCTGGCGCCAGAAAGAAATGGGCTAATAATCAAACCACCAGAAACAAAGTTTAGCATGGTTGAAATCTCAGACCTGGAATCTCTTACGAAGCCTAGATTCTGTTTGCTTGGACCACCATATTCCCTAATGCGGAAGTTGTTGTCAGGGTCGATTCCAGTTGCCCTGATGAAGGACTTTACACCATGAATCGTGCCCTTGGATGTAATAACATCCCTAAGGTTGATTAGAATGCGCCTCCAAATTTGATTCTGTATATACTGTAATGTTAGGGCATTGGTGCTCGTGTCTCCCTGAATGTTGTTGGCATTCAAGAACTGACCAATACTGGCCCCTGTAAACAGGGGCGGTAATTCAATTCCCTGACTTCTTGCAAGCTGTTGGAGGAACTGATCTGGAACTGTGTCGGTATTGTCATAGTCTACAAAGCCCAAGTCTGCAAAGGCTTGAGTGTAGAGCTTCATTTCATCGAAGAACTTTGCCCAGGTATAGAGCATCAAAAGTAGAACTTGTGTTGCTCCGAGTCGGGTTGACCTTGGGTCTGCGCCCGTCTGAAGACTGTCCAGGATCTCACCCTCTTCGGTACTTAGACCATCCTCAACTTGACCTTCCAGGAGATAGTGTTTTGGAACAAGTCTTGTAATGATGTTTGGGTTGGTGTTGTCGTAGTTACTGGCACTTACAAGAAGGTCCAGTCTGTAGTCCATGACCTCTGGTTGTGTTGGAAACAGAACGGGAGTAAATTCCATGGACTCATAAGTCATCGGACTTATCCCTGCTGAAGAGGCAGTTGGAAACTGACGAACTCCAAGGGCTACACCACCAGCACTCAGGTTTCCGTGCAGAGAGTTTGAGGAGGCATCAATAACGAGCGGAGAACCGCTGCCAGAAGCCTCATTGAATTTGTAGTAGAGTTTCAAGGCTCCGGTGGCAAAGACATTCTTGGCTAGGGACTCCTTGATTTGATCAAGTTGGCGTACTTCATGCCAAACTCTCAGTTCATCCAGGGCTCCTGAAAAGGTGTTGGCTGGAGTAAACACAGAAGTAAGACTGCTTCCGGAACCAATATACATGTCTCCGGTAGCACTGATTTCTCCGAACTCCACAGGCATGCTGCCACTCTTAACAAGCACGGCATTGAGGTAGGCATTTACGTTGAAAATGCCAGGAGTCCTGTTCCATACCCAGGCTACGTGATTCCACGTTCCCTTGGGTACATTAATTTGAACGGTACTTGTAGCAGACCCCGAAACCAAACGGAAAGAGCTTGAGGCAGCCGTAGTAGAAGCCAGGGAATCAAGGGTAACCATAAATCCCATGGATCCACTGTGTTTATCAATGATAACCTGGTTATCGTTATTTTGGGTTGGTACGTAAATCCAATATTCAAGGGTCATCGAATCTGTCTTAGGGTTGATGACCGTAGTACCATCATGCTTCCTTGAAACAAGAGGGTAGGCAGAACCTGCCTGGTCTTTTACGGTGATGTAGGTGCCTCCAAAGGTTTCCCCAGACGTTCCTGAGAAGAACAAATAGCCCTTGTATTTTGGATATCCATCATAGGCCCATTTTTCAAAGCCTGTAAGACTATCCATGAAGCTTTCGACTTCCTTGTTCGTCCCATCGAATGGAAACTGATTTTGGATACGGTCAAAGCCAACATTGACTTTCACTTGAGCAGAATTGAAGAAGGTATGGTTTGCAAAGTCAGACCAGTCGATATTGAGTTGCTGGGTAGATCTAAGTCCAGTTCCTCCGACACTATATTTGAAAGAGGAAGTGCTATCAATGGCAGTGTCGGAAATAACTTCAGCGTCTGTGAGATTGAACGTAAGTGCCCCTTCCGGCTCATCTGAAACTGAACGAATAACCGCCGGTTGAAATAGGGTGGGTTTGGTGTTTTGCAAACCCTTGGCACTATTGATTGTCATTTAGGGCATTACCTTAAATCGGAATCCTGCATTGTTTACGTAGTAGTCCTTGCCACCTTCTGTAATCATAAGCTCAAATTCATAGACTTCGCCGAGGTCCAAATCTTGAACCCAAAAGTCAAAATACATTCCAGCTCCATCAAAGGAACAAAGCGTGGCTGAACTATCAAATGGAATGATAACTTCTCTAGAGAAAGCCTTTACGAGTCTCCACTTCATATTCTCCAAAATCGTCGACTTGGTTGGAGTTGGAAGTCTAGAAGCAATTGCCTCGGTATTGTAGTCCTGAACAAAGACTCTTAGACGAGCAGTTTCATTCTTGTTGTACTGCTGCTTTAGATTGGTAATGTTCGTAACCCAGTTTCTTTCAATGGCATTGGAGTCAGATCCAACCGGTTTCTTGAAAAGAGTATATCCACCAGCAAACGGATACATTCCATCTGCACTTACCCACTCATAACGGAATTTTTGGGCATCAGATCCACTCAGGAAGTCTGTTAGAGTCGTATTCGTTACTAGATTGAGGTTGACGCTGGAAGTATAGATGCCTGTCTGGGCAATGCCACCCAAAATAAATTGGGAAGCAGAAAACGATTGTGACATGATGGCCAGACTGCGAGTCATATGACTGATGCTGGCACTGTGGGAAATGCTGAAGCTGGTCGTAGGGAAGGTTACACTCTTAGAGGCAATCAGCCTCAAAATAAGGGAATTTGCACCGGTGATAAAGGTGGACCCACTCAAGAAGTTCTGATAGGTTCCGTTTACTCTGTTGTAGGTAAAGAAGTCCTGGGTAACATTAAAGTCGGGGTCTCCGGAAGAGTCCCTAATTTGGTCATTGAACTTGACAACAAGTTTAGGGTGGAGTTCTTTCTTCTGAGTGTGTCTAGAGCCGAATCTCTTTACAAACCGAGTAGTTCCATCAGACTCCTGGGCGTCCGTGAAAGACAAGCGCCAACCATTGTTGGTTAGATTACCAGCCATGCTGGCACTTACGATAGTCGTAACGTCCATGAAGAGGTCTTCATCTCCACGGTTGAACGCTTGGGTAGTTGTTAGATCCTGCAAACCAGAACCAACGTTGCCGGAGGTGATTACATCAATATTATTACCCAGTGTGCCACTGGCCGCTGCCCCAGAAACGACCCACAGGTTGGCTGACCCACCCGAGATGGATGCCGTCAGGAAATTTGCTGAATCCAAATCACGGAATGCAACTACGTCAAAGCCCCGGCCCTCATCCCAGGACTTGGAAACCGGTATAAGCCTTATAGAGAAATTAGAAGGGGTAGTCTGGCCACCGTACACATCCCTAAGCCAAAGGTAGCACTTGAAGGAGGAATCATTGGTATTCAAAATTGAGGAAGTCAGGGACTGGAGTGGCGCATAGTCAAACTGAATCAGCAATCTAGACAGTTCATAAACGCCCGAAAGACTTGCACTTACGGTAACGAAGGTTTCATTGTAGAGTTTGAAGAGGTCGAGAGTACCAGCCTGTCCTACGTTGGAGTCCAGGGAACGAGTACCGGCGATAAACTTGTCGGTAATGTAGGTATCCTTACTTGCAGATAGAAGTCTATACATGGATTACACCGCCGTTCCTACGATATCAAAATCCTTGAACTTCACTTCAAAGATGGAACCCGGTGGACCAAAGACAATACCACGGGAGGTGTTGGCTGGAACGTCAAACTGCTCACCTGAGTAGGAGCGTCCATCAATAGGACCAAACATGTTTGCAATCTCCAGGGACACAACAGAAATGACGCCCGGGTTGTTGTAGATGATGTTTTGAATGTCAGCCAAAACGATGGGCTGATCGATCTCGTAGTTCTTGATATTCAGGTACTGCTTCATTCTTTGAAGAACGTTCCTAAGAACAACCTGCTTGTTCTGAGTGGGGTCTGTAACGATAGAGAACTGAACCTTGAGATTGATGACCCTGGCATCCAGAATGTCGATGGCATCTGAAATCATCCTGTACTGATTTAGGTACAGGGCCAGGTTCTTCTTAAGACTGTCAGGTCCGATAATCAATTGGTTTTGTATGTCCCTACAAATGATGAACAACTGGGAGGCCAGTGGGTTGTTTGGATTCGTACGAATGCTTGCCCTGAAAACTCTTCCGAAATTCGATGGCAAGGTATAAACCCTGGCCAACAAGTCGGGCTTGGTTACGATACGACCCTGGGCAGCCTGGAATGCGGGGGCCCGAGCCTTTAACTCGTCAACAGTTGGAGGGTCATCTCCTCCTGCTGCTCTATCAAGGTTATTTATGTCCAGAGAATTCCTCACGAAAGAGGCAACTGTCGGTGTAGGATTATTTGGGAAGGTCATGTCAAGGGAAGTCACGGTCCTGATAGAACGTGGCTCAACGTTGGTGTTCAGGCCGCCACCATATCGGTAAACGATAGTAACGTTAGTGTTTGGCGTCAAAACTCCAAAGGTCGTAGTCTGAAGCAGGTTACCAGGATTGATAGTAAACCTGGAAAACACTTTCTTGCCGTAGAGTGGTACAGCAAACTCACTTGGGTCCGGAATAATATCGTCATTTAGACTCTCAGCACTTCCACCACCAAACGTAAGGGTTGTAAGCCTGGTTTGTAAGGAGGTGTTCTTAATGAATCTGTATGGAGCAGGAATGGGTACAATGTTCTCTGCGACAAGGTCATTATCAGAGGTGGTATTGCTAACTGCCTTGTAAACGGTATCTTGAGTAAGGTAGTCTACCTCGTAGTATTGATTTCCCTGGGCATCGATAACACTGATAACCTCTGTTACGTTTTCATTGGCTAGGGTGAACTTCTTGAAGGGTTCAAAAGAGCCAGCACTGAAGGATTCAGTTGCCCTGAATCCTGAGATGCAAACACCATCCAAAGACAGGACGAAGTTCTGTGGGTTGTTATTGGCGTCACGTGTGCCAACTTGAATATCAGCTAAAAGAGTGCCATCTGCCTTAATGGCCGTAAAATCTAGGTCTTCTGTCAGCTCGAATTCTGTACCGTTCTGGGCTCTAACAACTGACCTCTGGTGAATGATGGGAAGGGCCGTGGTGTCTGGTACGGGAGGACTGCTACCGGAGGCAGGAACCTTCACGTAGAAAGTACCATCCACGACAGAGGGCGAGGCGCCGACGATGGGCACTCCAGCTTTTCTTAAGTGCCTCTCAATGTTGTTCAGCTCTGTTGCTGTGTCTGGGAAGGTCTCATGAAACTGATGGTCCAAGTAGAAGGACTGTAAGTCACCGACATAGGCTGCCATGTCTAGAAGCAGACCGCCGAGGCCGGCCTCTGAGAAGTCCCTGACCTTGTCGGGGAAGTAAGTGCGGGCATATTCCAGGAGGTCAGCCCTTAGGGCATCAAAGTCCTTGTTAAGGTACTTTCTTTCCCTAATCGTCTTTAGAACTTGTTTTTTTGTGTCGGTGGCCATGTGTTATATTACAAAGAGGTCAACTTCAATTAGTTGATCTGTTAGATTTATGCTCGGAACGGTGTAGGCAACGAATATACGAATCTTGCCGGTAAAAATGTTCTCCTCATAGTCTGGAAGAGACTCATACCCCTGTAGCTCGACGAAGGGCATGTACTTGCTGTTGGCTGTCTTGACACGAAGCATAACTTCACGGTCGAAGTCTTCCTTGTTGCTCCAGTCTGTAAGTAAGGGCCTTAAATTAGCACCAAAATCATAAAGAGCAAGTCTTTCTCCGTGGTTGGTTAAAATCAGGTTCCTTAGGTTGTCTGAAATCTGCTCCTTGAGAGTAAAGTGCATCTTAAAAATGCTGTTACCTTCTACATCCAATTCGAGGGGTGTCTTAAAGCCAATAGGAACCGGGGCGGACCTTGGTACGACCGGTTGTCGTGTGACGCCCTGTACGCCAACATCCTTGAAGCTTATCAGTGCCATATACCTTCAGTAAATATCAGGTATCAGGGAACGCCAGGGGTATATGTTGCAATAGTTCCCGGACTGACAATAACCGTACCAGTTCCAGAGCCTGTAAAGGCTCCTGGTTGATTCAGTTGTGCCTTAAGACGAGTTAGTTCGTCAACGATGTGGGCATACACGGCATCCGTGATTTTATCGGCTAGTCTGTCAATCTGTGCCTGTGGGTCTTCTCCGTTCCCACGGACTTCCGAAAGAAAGGCCGCCTTGATTTGGTTTTTAAGTGCTCGTTTTGACATGTAGGTTACTCTCCGAAGATTTTTTTGCTCTTTGCATCTGCCTGATTGATTGTGTCGATTTTCTGCTTTATTTGCTCGACCTTAATTGAAGTCTCAGAAGAAACTCTAGGGCCAACCACCACCAACTGGGCAATAGATGACCAGGGAACTGCAATTGCAGAGGTAAAGGCTGTGTTGTAGTCGTCGGTTATCTTTTTTACCTGGTCTGCCAGGGTTTTTACCTGGGTTTTCAATTCTTCCATGTGCACATTGTAGTAAGTCCAACGAATGTAGGGCTCCTTGTTGTCATTGCCTCTTCCAAGGACAATCTTACGGGCATCTGCCTGGATTGCTCCAGTTTGGTCAAACAACATGTAGGCCATGTTACCATCCGGAACAGCAGCATTGTTTCTCTCAGCCGCACTACCTGGAACGGTGCCTCTGGCAGAGGTGTTTCTGTTCCCCTCCCTAACAAGAAGGATGGTGCCGGCAATGTTTTGTCTGGCACCCACCTGGGGTTCCCTACGAGCCACAACACGGATGTTGTCGGCCTTGGCTACGACATAACTTCTTCCATAGGGTCCAGTGCCGGAAGGCTGGATATTGGGAATGGCATTTTCAGGATATAGAAGGCCCTTGCCAGCAACCTGAACGAGACCATAGTTTTCATCTACCTTACTTTGCTGAACCACATAAAGTCGGGCAGCATCATAAGTGGGACTCGGGTCGCCCTCGATAGGGTTGGCAACTCTTTGAGTCCTAAAGGGATTCTTGTCTGTTTCCCTGTAACCCCTGGAGTTGACCGTAACAATGGGAGCGGTGTTGCTTTCTCCTGGAGGATTGGAGTCATTGACTTCCCTGGGGTTTACGCCGGGTTCTGGAAAGTATCGCCCACGCCCCACAATGAGGTCAATGGATCCAGCCTGTCTTGGGGCACCACCAGTTTTGACAATGTCCACAGGAGTTGGTTGAATTGAACCAGAAATTGGACCATTTCGATCTTCTCCAAGGACAATTATGGCATTGTTGGATCCCTGGAGTACAAACTCCTGGGGACGTTTTTTCCATCTGGGCACTGGTTCTGGGGTAACATACTTGGAAGCCACAGAACCATTCCAAATGGTGTCATAGGGATTTTCATTTAGGTTACCGCTCGGAACGAGGGTAAGAGTGTCGGGAGTATTGCCACCGTTCTGAAAGCTAGCTGAAATTAGGGTGGTTGGGCGATTCGTAACATCACTGGTTGTGTAATTGCCAGGGTTGATGGATGGGTCAAATCTACGGTCGTAGTGAGTGTAGTTCGGATCCTCAAAGGTTCCAAACCCATGGGCACGACTCAGCCAGTATCCAACTCTGGTACCACTTACGGTGTAGTCCTCATATATGGCGTAAATCTGCTCCCCGGGTTGAACTGGCAACATGAGGTGAGAAGACCAGAATGGAAAAAGGACGGTATTGCTCGTTGCTCCCATGCCACCTTGGTTACTCACCATTCTGGCAATGACGGACCCAACTGGCATAACGTCAATCAACTCGGGGTTATCAACGATGTTGGCAAGCTGACCCAGGTAGTCGTCACTCAAAAGGTTTGTATCCGTTATGACGTCAACGACAACCCCTCTCTGAAGGACGGGTGCCTCAGCCTGGGATGCCATCTGTGTAAACTGGCCTTCTGTTGTCCTGGCTCCTGGGCCACCAACGAGGCGGCGAGTTATATTAGTGCTTACTCTCATACACGATAGGTATTAAGGTACTCTGATTTCAGATTTTTGTACCGCCCCTACCATAACGAACGAGACCAAGAATTTGATTGATGGGATTGAATGCCCCTGTAAACTTGTAGGTATGCCCCTTGAATCTGAAGGTAATGCCCTCCATGGAGGAGGTTACCCTGTCAACGGACTGAAGCTTGGTAAGTTGCTTATTGAGGGTATCAATGAACTCCCTGTTCCCAGACTGCTTGATTTTTTGAATGGCGTCATCTGTTGCAGACTTTAGTCTGCGCACCTCTTCATTGGGGTGAAGGGCAATCATGCTCTGTACGCCACTTAGCAGGTCCACCGCAAAATCATGGATAACCATTTCGATGGGTCCCACGGCCCCACTGAGGAGCTGATCCCTGTTCATGAGAAAGGCAGCCAAATTTTTGAAAACGGTCTTGTCTGGAACCTTGGACTGAAGAACTTTACGCTTTTCATTGCCGCCCATATTGTCATCAACGATCAGGTCCGCCATGAACTTGGAAAGACCTTTGTCAAAGGTAGACAGGGGACCCTTCAAAAGGGCGGCCTTAAGAAAGTCTCTGATTTTATGACCATCTGACAGACCATACTGACCCTGGAGTGCCTGAAGTTTGCTTACGGCCTTTTTAAGGGGTTCCTGGCTTGCAAGTTTTTGCAAGGGGACCAAGACGGGTCCCATGATGTTCCATCCCGAGTCAGCCACAGCCTTCTGAAGTCTTTCAACCTGGCTTACGAGCCTACTGAAGTTCTGGGAGGTGTCAACCTCTGTTGGGTTGCCGTTCTGATCATAAACGATGCCCGATTTATGGAACACCAGGACATTTCTGTCGTAGTTGATCGTGTTGGGATTATCGGTGGATAGAACCTCGGCAGAGTACCAAATATTTCCATTTGGACCAAAGATTGAGGCAACGGTTTTGCCGTCCAGGGTACCAACGGCATTTTGCATTATTTTGTACGCCATTGTGAAGGCCTTGGAGACGGCTGGCTTGTCAGCCCACTTGGCCGCCACGTCGGCCGCTGAGAGGCCTCCTGATTTGATGTTGCCCTTGTTGCGGGCAAAGCGTACCTCACCCTTTGTTAGGTCAAAGGTAAAGAAGAAGTTTTGGCCATCGAGCTTCTCGGTTACTTCCTGGAGTTTGCCCTGGGAAGCCAAACGAAAAACGTTCTTGAGGTCTCCAAAACTTAAATCCGGATTCTCGTGCAAGTGGCTCATGTGGCCTGCGAGGCCACCTTCTGCCATTTGCTCGAAAATGATGCTTTCAATCAAGGCTTGGAGATCGAGGTTCATTACTGTTTGTGGGAAGTCTTTTGAATTTTGTCGTAGATATCGTCTTGAGACATCATGTCTTCAAGTTCATTCTCGGAGGCGCCAGAAACTAGCTCAGCCAGCTTCAGAATTTGATCATTTGCCTTACTCATGCGTTCCATGTAACGAGACAAGTTCTGTCCGTGGATGGCGTGTTCTGTTGCATTACAGTGAACATACCCATAAAGGTCCGTCCACATAATATAGGCGTTTTTCCTATCTTGAACGGCATTTTCGTAAATCTGTTTCCAAAGGGCCTTCTGTTTATCCTCGATTGAGGAGATCTCATCCAGGAGACCACTGAAGTCCGTAAGCTGTTGGTTAATCTTGTCATCTAGCTCGTCAATGTCGATAGGTTTGAAGAAGGATGCGTCCTTCTCAACAACGGGCTCATCAGGTGGAAGTTGAGGGTGAAATGTAGGCGGGGCTTGTTGATATACTGGAGTTTTCTTTTTGGGAGCCATGGTATCTCTAATTAGACTTATGACCCAGGTCTACATTCACTTCACTGACATTGAGAGTGCCGAAGCAATAAAGAAATCAAAGCAGCTTTGGAAGTCCTCAATTGTTTCTGGAGTTTATGCCACAGCCCTGGGTGGGGCACACTCTCCCGAGGTTCAACTTACCCGTCTAGGGAGAGCAAAGAACCGTGATGTGGCCATATACTTTACAACGATGGAACTTCCGGATATCTGTTACCCGGAAGAGTGTATTTGGAAACAGGACCAGATCGAGATTCACGTCTACAAGATTGTGGACGCCAAGAATGCCATAAAGGACTTGGACGGAAGTCTTCCAGTTGAAAATAAGGATGCCTGGGATGAAAGACTCGATATTCCCAGCAAGGAGAACCTCAAGAAGTATATCTGGGAATCAGTATCCGAATTCCTCGGTCTTCCTTAGTTCCTTGTAGTGTTTCTTTAGGGAAGACAGAACTATGGAAAGCTGTTTGCTGGATAGACCGGTAATTTCTCTGATATAGAGTAAGACGGCTCTCTTCGACAAAAGGTCTACATCATCCAGGGTGGCAATCAAAGTCTTGATTGCCGAAATCACCGAGGTCTCGTTGTCTGTCTTGACTCTGTTTTCCAGGGCGTCAACAAGCTTGACTAGTTGGCTATGAATTTCAGCAGCCGTTGTTACCTCATCATAGGAAGGCATAATCTGATAGGACTCAATGAGTTCAAGGTCGATTTTACTGATTCCCTCACGGTTATCGATGGAAATGTAGGTCTGAACCTTCTTGGCATTCTGCTTACTCTTTATCGTGAGCCAGTTCTTGGCCACAACGTTGAAATAACTAAACGCCTTGGAACCCTTGTCAGGATTGAACTTGCCAACAGCTCCATAGAGGAACTCCAGACACTCATTCTTTAGGTCCAACTTAGACTCGTACATGACTGTAAAGCCATAGACATTTATCAGGTTTTCTACCAGGGCATCAAAGGCCGGAAGAATGCCAGTGACGTAAATCTTCTTTTTGGCTTCCACATCCTTTTCCCTTTGGTAAAGAACGATAGAGGCCTGTGTTACCTCGGTGAAGTAATTGGAGACGGACTTCTGTCCGGGCTTACGTCTGGATATCTTTCTTCGAATTGGCTTTGAAGGCATGACAGGAGGAGCCACACCATATTCTTCGGCTTCCTTAATGGCTGCCGCAAGGTCTTCCTTGCTGGTCGTCATCAAGTCCAACCCTTCAAAATCAGCGTCGGATTGGATTAATCTCTTTTTCAAAGTCATTTAGTAAACCGTTCTCTCCCTTGAGTCTTTCTCGAAGGAGATGTTCCTTGAGGTCTTCAATGGAATCTTCTTCCATCAACACAGTGTATTTCTGTTTGCTTCTCTCTAGAAATCTCTGGATTAGTCTGTTAACAGAAAGCCTGCTTGTCTTTACTTCAGCAAGAGCCTCCTGTACGACCAACTGAACTTCCTTGCTGTCAAAGAAGAGTCGCATACCAAGAATCTTTTCTAGAGTAGCCTCTACGTCATTCAAGGATTCAATGGCATCCGAAAAGTCGTCCTCAAGAACCATGATGATCTTCGCAAACCTAAACAGGTAGAAACCCGCAACGCAAAGAGCTGCAAGTAGCAGAACGGACAATACGATGAAAATGATTAGTAGCCACGTCATACGATATCTTTTAGTGCCCTGTTGTAGTGTTCCTTAATGGTTTCAAAGGAATGAGTCTTTCTAAGGGACCACTGAAGTTCCTTGGCCCACTGCTGTGGGACTCCAGGACTTTCCGTGAACTTCTTCAGTTTACGCTTGACGTCTTCCTCTGAGGGACTTGCCCACTGTGCCTTTTCCATGAAAAGACTATTGTCCACACGAGATTGATGGATGGGGGTAAGTCTGTAGTCGATCTTGATGTACTTACCCTGCTTCAAGAACTCTGTGTGGGCACTCCAGTTAGTTACGATTACCGGTAACCCAGAGGCTGCCGCCTCAAGGATTGGGAGGCCAAAGCCTTCCCCACGTGTAAGAGAAACAAGGGCCTTAATGCTTGGGTGTCTGTAAAGAGCAGCTACATCTCTATCTGGCATGTCACCATGCAGGAGATAGAACTTTGGGGAGTCGCTCTTTTTGGTTTCCATGATAAGCTGGCCAAGAATGTTAGAAGCCTGAAGACGATCAATAACTGTGTTTCTAGACATGTTGGTCTTGATGACAACCCCAACATCTGGGTTGTTGGCAAAAGCCTCTGATAACCACTTGACCGTATAGAAAATATTCTTGCGGTCGTTTTCTGGGTTATTGCCAGTGAACTGAGAAAACACTAGGAAGTTAAATTTGGTTGGGAGATCGAGAGGCAACTCAGGAAGATCCTTGTCAAGGAGGGAGTCAATGAAGGCCTCGGGAACAACTTCCATTTTGGTCTTGGTTTCCCCGGTGTTTAGGAACACCTGCTTTACGAACTCGGATGGAACAATAACGAGGTCCATCTTGTTAACTGCCTCAAGCCAGGCGGGGTTACAACGGTCAGTTTCAACAGCCGCAGTTAGGCCAACGTTAAAGTCGGCCAAAAACGGATTCCATTCATTTGGAAGTTGCAACTGAAGACTTACGTCATATTTTTGCTTTGGATTTGCCGCCTGAATGATTCTTCCGATCAACCCGTTGTGGGCATTAACATCTGTAATCCATGGAGTTGAGCCCCAAACCAACGGCTCAGTAACAACCTCTAGGTCGCTACGACTATCAGCTAGGTCAAAGAGCCATCTTGCTACTTGACGAGCATGGACTCCATAGCCACTTTGGGTCAACAAGGGGGCTCTCAAAATTACCGTCTTTTTGGTTTGTGTGGTAGTCATTACTTTGCCTCTTGTGAAACGGCTTTCTTTCTTGTCATCTTTTTGACCTTGAGTCCAGAACGAATCTGTTTGCTGTCATCGATTCTAGCAGTCGGCACAGGGTTTGAAGTTGTTGGGAGTCTTGGGGCAAGACTGCCTCCCGTGGTTGAAGAAGCATTGTTGGATCCATCCGCTGCGGGTCTGGTACTACCTCCACCTAGGTCATTATCCAGGGCATTGACAAGAGGACGAGCATCCACGACATTGAGAGGGTAAACTCCCCAACGTTTGTTGGTGCCTTCCTGTTTCTTTTTCTGGAAGGATTCAATGCATTCTGACATGGTTTTGTCCCAGGTGTCAACAACCTGGTTATAGTCAAACTCCGCCTTGAGGTGTTCCTCGGTACGTTTCTTGAGTTCTGCCTTTTCTACATCTGTAAATTCGAAGACCTTCAGAAGGGCATCCGCAACCTGGTCCTCAGTGCAGTAGTCCTCAAAAATGTAGGGCACCATCTGAGAGCCCACAAGACTGCGCTTGGCGGGTTCGATCGCCACACCATATTCAAAGCCATCCTTGGAGTCCACGACTTGACGAGTAAGACCGCCAGTTTTGAGGGCTACGATTGGCTTGCCACACTGCATAGAAATTAGGGTCGACAATCCGAATCCTTCGTTCTTTGCGATATTGATTCCACAGTCGGTAATGTTGTGCATGACGTTCATTTGATCAAAACCCAACTTGTCGGTAGAGAACCAAACATTGTTGGCAATGCCGAGCATATCGGAAACAGCCAACAGATTTGGACCCTCAGGATCATTAGGATCCGTGTGCATGATCAGGGTTGCTTCCTTGTGACCGTGCTTCTTCTCTAGCTTGTCGAGGAAGGCCTTCCAGCTATAGAGAATATCAGCCGGCATCTTTCTGGTTGCATTGCGGTTAACCCACAGGGCACTAAACCAGTTAGCCCTTGGACCAAAGTTCTGTTGTCTTAGCATCTTTACCTGATTCTCAGGAAGAGGGAAGAAAATCTGCTTTGGGAAAGCGTGAGGAACATAGTGAGTCTTTTCCGGAAATTTTGCCTTCACCATTTCAAAGGTCTTATAGGACAAGCAGTTGATTAGATCGGTTGACTCATACCACGGAAAGTTGAACTGGGGATATGGATCATTGTCCCATACGTGCCAATAAACGATTGGACAAATCTGGTGAATTTCATCTTCCATTTCCCAAATCCAAATGAACTGACGTGGGTCAGTAAACAGGAAAATAGCATCTGGACGCTCGGTGATTAGTAGGCTCCTAATCATGTCTTTGGTACCAAATCCATCAACAGGCTTAACGATGAAGTCGGGGTTTACTCCAACGGTGTCATAGTTGGCGTGTTTCATGGCGCCTCCAAGGCACCTAAAAGACCAACGTCCCTTGGCAACCAGTCCTTCAATTAAAAACCTAGCCTGGACTCCCACACCAGAGGGTGCAAGGGGATGGTCGGCCAACATCAATACCTTATGTTTCTTCTGTGGCTTGATAAAAAGATCAGAGTCATCCAATAAGGAGTTATCATTGAGTGTCAATAGCGATTCTGAGGTCATCCTTGTTTCTTCCTAATGTGTGTTGTTATTGTTCAACGAGTCGGGGCAGTTGTGTATCCCCGGGGAGCATACTTTGTCCAGTCTAGGCCATTCTTTGAAGCCTGATCCTTCAAGTCCTCCAGGTACATCATTTGTGCCAATTCATGAAACTTGACCTTCGGCTCCCAGCCAAGAGTTTTCTTAGCCTTGGAGTAATCCCCCAGAAGAAACGGAACTTCCTGAGGACGGTGTAGACGTTTGTTGTAGGTGATATGCCCTTCCCAGTCCATCTCCGCCAAATTGAATACGGCATCGAGCCAGTCTCTCACTGAGTGAGCCTCCCCAGTAGCCAAGAGAAAGTCATCAGCCTTTGGCTGTTGCAACATGGCATACATGCCAGCCGCATAATCTTTGGCATAGCCCCAGTCTCTGATTGCGTCGATGTTGCCAAGTTCAACCGAAGCCTGCAATCCAAGCTTAATCCTAGCTGCTGCAATAGTGATCTTTCTGGTTACGAAAGTTTCACCCCTTCGTGGGGACTCATGGTTTAAGAGAATGCCCGAGCAGGCAAACATTCCATAACCCTCTCTGTAGTTCTTCGTAATGTTGTGAGCAAAAAGTTTGGCAGCAGCATAAGGGGAAACGGGGTTCATCGGAGACTTCTCTGTGAGGGCTTCTCCAACAATGGGAGCATCCCCGAACATTTCAGAAGAACTTGCCTGATAGAATTTGGCCTTGGGGCAAAGTTCCTTGAGGGCATTGAGAATCCTCAGGGGTGCCATTCCCACGGTATCCAGGGTTTCCTCGGACACCTCAAAGGAAGTTCTTACATGGGACATGGCCCCTAGGTTGTAAACCTCGTCTGGTTTGTGCTCGGCGATAATTCTCCAGAGAGAACCGGCATCACTTAAATTGCCATAAACCAGGGTAAAGTTTGGGTTGGTGTAAATGTGGTCAAGTCTTTTGTGGGCATCAATGAGAGAAGTCCTTCTCTTCATGCCTACAACTCGATAGCCCTTCTCTAGGAGAAGTTCGGCTAAGTATGAACCAGTTTGACCCGTAACACCAGTTACAAGGGCGACAGGTTGTTTGTTTGTCATGCGGGTACTATAACCTTACATTAGGATAATACTTCGCAAACCATTTACATGTATTTGCCAGGGCTTCACTAAATGGCGTGTAGTCTTTGTCAGACCAATCAGTGTTTGACATTAGTCTGGCATTAGAAGATGGTTTCCTAAGTTGACCGGCGGGTTTATCAGAATTAAAGGCCAATTTGCCCTTGTACCCAACAGCCTCCTTGATAGCATTTGCCACAAAGCTGATGGAGTGTTCCTCTGTATGTCCAATGTTAATGGGATCTGCCTTGTGATACTGTTCAGCAACAACCATGAGGATCTTGGCTGCATCACGTGCATAGGTAAACTCCCTGCGAGGGGAGCCATCTCCCCAAACCTCTACGGTGTCTGCTCCTGATTTCTTCGCCTCGTAAATCTTCCTAATCAAGGCTGGAATGACATGACTGTCTTCCAGGTGGAAGTTATCATTCTCACCAAAAAGGTTGTTTGGAATTACGGTGATGTAGTCACACCCATACTGTTGGCGATAAGCCCGGCTCTGAACATCAAGAGCCCTCTTTGAGTAGGCATATCCAAAGTTGCTCTGGTGTGGAGGACCCATGTGTAACTGATCTTCTGTTAAGGGATAGTTGACATAGGGAGCATCCGGATACACACAGGTTGACATAACAGAAACGACACGCTTTACATCTTCCATCATACAGGCCTTCAGGATGTTGGTGTTCATCAGCGCATTTTCTGTAAAGAAGTCACCAACCTCTTTTGTGTTAACTTGGACGCCACCTACCTTAGCGGCAAGGTGGAATACACAGTCAATTTTGTTTGCCGGATAATTGGTGTAACTGAATCCTGAAAAGTAGTCCAAGGTTTCATTCCAGGATACCCAGTTAACCTGTATGTGAGAAGGGGCATGCACCTTTGCCCCCACCTTTTCCAATTCAGAAACGAGGGCACTTCCAAGCAAACCATGGCCTCCGGTCACTACAACCAACTTCTCTTTCCAAAAGCTCATACAACACCCCAAATGAATCGAACAACACTAAGAACGATTCCTACCAATCCAATTACAAACAAAATTTCATTTCTCATTTTCTACCTATATCAAACCCGAATAAGGGCATAGTTGTTCAAGAGGGATGTTCTGTTGATCTTAATCTGGTGGTGATCAAGATGCCTATGAAAAAAGTGTTCATCGCAAAATAGAACGCCATCATTATAGTAGTTCTCTACATGGTCAAGTATGGACCCATATACGTCTGCATTCTTGGAACTCATTATTGAGTGGGTTACATCCACTCCGACGCCATCACACACACCGTGGGTACTCGTGTTGACCGCCTCAGGATCAAAGTTATCAAACACAATGGGAGTAACGATAGCAAGGTCAAACCTCATCGTCATAACCAGGTCATAGGATACTCCAGCTTCCTCTTCATGCTTCTTCTTCAACTCGATGGACTTCTGCATGGAGTAGCACTTGCTAAGGCTAAACCAGGGCACAATCATCGTGGCCTTTCTTTGACCGAAGTTTTTCTCGTCAAACATAATCTGTTTTTCAACGAGCATCTTTCGTGGGTCATAGTATTCGTATACCTTGGCCAGGGAGTCTCTGCCAACAGGAACAGAGGCCACACTACCGTTTGCTGCAATATAGGGTTTTCCTACATCCTCCTGAGCCAACCAAGTATGAACGAACACGTCAATGTCCCAGTTTTCTCTATTTGGCTCCAGGACGTTCTTTTGGATGTGCTTGAATCCCTCATCTATGTTTCGGAGCTGGCCCGAGAAACAGAGGGCAATACGTTTCCTTGTCATTACTTGATAATCCAATCTTGTTCAGGGACAGAACGCCTGATGACATATCGTACAACGGGAACCACACGGTGTACATAAGCATGTCTGGTTGTCATGGTGCCCACGTATTGCTCGAAATTCCAAGACTCCGATATGATCCTGTTAAACTCCCCGGGCTCATATTTCCATATGTTCTCAAGGGTCTCAAATAGACCAAATCCAATATGGTCACTGGCACCATCACAAGCTGCCCAGAGGATTCCTGGAGTAACATGAGCCTTAGGGTCAGCCACAACCAGATCAGCCCACGTAGAGGTTCTTGCTTCGGGGGCGACCTCAAAGTGAAGGTCATTCCTGATCCTGCAAACAAACTCGTACTCCTGCCCAGACTCCCTTATCTTCTTGAAGAGGTAATCCATACCATAAACCATGGCATAGTGGGATATACGACAAACTCTATGCTCAGGTTGGGCATTGAGTTGTTGAACCTGAGTAACCCCAAGCTTGTCGAGGTCTTCCTGGGTAGGAGACACTTCTGGAGCAAAAAGCCTTGTTACGTGAGGCTCTATTAACTTTTCGGCCTCATTGGGTGTCTTCCAGGTAAAGTACCAAACGTCAGGATTGGCCCACTCAAAAGCCCTCTTGAATTCTTGTATGCACTCGATGATTCTTTCAGGAGGAATCCTTGTCGCACCTGTAACGAGCAAACAAAGTTTTTTCTTCTCAGACACGTGCCTACTTCTTGTGAGATAAATAATCCTCATAAAGCTTTTGTCCGAGAGAGTCCATCTGCTCAAAGAAACTTACAGATAGGTGAGTCATAGAGTCCGTAACGTTCGGAGAGAAAGGCTCGGGGTCAACAGGGTCTGCCTCCAGGGACCAAAGGTCTTTGAAAGCCTTGATACCCTCTGGACCATCAGCCAAAACAAGGTCGAATACCCTGGAACCAATTGTTGGTACGGTGCCCTCCTGGATAACCCACTGAAGGCCAGCCAGGGTTCTCATGCTGCCGGTAATGATCTGAGTCTTTTTCATGTTGCACTGATTAATGAACCTCACCTGACGAATGGCATCAATTCCGACTTCCTCCATTCTGCCAGGAATGACACTCACATGGTTTACCTCGTGGGTGATACACTTCATGGCTGTGGCACAGTCAGCCACACCAGTTACGTTCACGTCAACTTTCTTCTGGAGCATTCTAGTCAGTTTCAGAATGGACTCAAAAGGTGGAATCTTGAGAGCCACACGGGTGTGATCATCCGAAAGCATTGCCACGTGTTTGGCAAACTCCACAACCATTTGGGGGTCCATCTTGGAGTTCGGCATTTGGACATAAACAACACCCTCGTCGTCCCCACGGATTGTGGTCACGGTCTTACAAAGTTCCAGGACCAACCTGTCAAAGGAAACCATGTCATTGCAGGAAACCTTGGCTATGGCATTTGGATTGGTCGTTATTCCAACAACTTCCTTACCGGTAAAGTGACCAGTGATGAGCATTGTCTGCCAACACCTTTTGATGTAGTCAATGTCGGCGGTATCGAAGAAAAACTGTGGGATATTCTTACGCTTCATTTTGGTTCCTTTGCTAGCAAGACTTCTTTCATCTCAGACCAACTTCCCTTGAAGGGAAGAGCCTTGTCATCGATAAAGTAGTCGACGTGGGGCTTTCCAAAGAGTAGTTCATCATAGGGAACTTCCCAGTTGTCAAGCCAGTCAATTACGGTCTTGGCTTGATTCCTGATAACTGCCCCGAGGTTCCCATTATAGGTTCTCATGTTTCGAGCAGTGAATATGATGATGTAGTACCCACGATCCTTGAGGAATTGTAAGGTCTCTATTGCCCCCGGAAGGGGAAGAACATCAGCATAACCTTGACCGTCCCTTTTCGTTTCGCATATGGTTCCATCAAGGTCTACTGCGATGCGGAGAGTCATTTTTAAACCTTTCAACGTCCTCTGGGGTTCCAAGTGGAACCATGAGATCGCTCTTGAAAGCATACACAGAAAATTTGTGTTGTAAAGCGAATTCCACAGCTTGAGACATGTAAAACTCATTCTTGGCGGGCTTCTCATTCTCCAGGACAGCCTTGGCGATTTTCTCGAAAAACTCTAGGGAACTCCAGTAGAAGAAACCGACCATGGGCTTCCCATTTTCAAGGTAATCCTTTTCAACAAGACCAAGGACTTTACCCTGGGAGTCAACAGAACAGAAGCACCACTTCTTGGAGTCATCCATGGGTTCAAAGTAACACAGAACAATACAGTTCTCTGACTTTTTGTCACGTATCTTCTCATCAACTAGTGATAAGAATTTTGAGCCATCATAGTGATTGTCAGAATCCAAAAACAGTACAGAATTGGCTTTGTTTCGTAGTTTTTCTTGAGAGGTCACAAAGGCGGTTTCTAGATTACCCCTGGTTAGGTGATCAAAAGTTTGACAAATTGTGGCATTACCATAGAGCCGCTTTAGGTAGTCATCAAGACCGTAAAGATCCCTGTGTTCTGACCTTATCGCAAATGTAAGAGGGTTACCTGTAAGGTGTCCCAGGATGGAATCTGTTGTCCACTCCAGGATGGTCTTACCATGAACTTCTATCAGGGGCTTTGGGGTAGTGTAGCCAGCCTTGACAAAACGTTGGCCTTCTCCAGCCATGAGAACAACGATTTCCACTTATTCCTCACGGAGGACTTCATTCAAGATTTTGACCCCGGATAGATACATTGCCAACTGACGCTTTGGACTATCATAGTGTCGGGCGCACATACCAATGTAAATCAGGCCTTGAATTAGCTTGATTTTCTTCTGGTCAAACTTTGAGTAAATGTGTTCCTGAAAAATCTGGTGGACTTCATCCTTGTCGGTGTTTGCATAGGTGAGAATGTAGCTGCCCGGAACAATACCCTCTCCTACTTCAAATTTGTCATAAATGAAATACTCATATCCCACGTCAGTTGAGTGCATCAACTTCGCAAGGTCGTAGTAGGGGTCACCGAAAACTTTCCTGGTTCCAAAGACACCCCTAGGGTCTACAAACCTAAGGATTGGAGCCACCTCGGTTGGCGAACCAAGGAGGATGTTGGAGAAACAACAATCTCCATGGGTAACACACGGAAGGAAGTCATCACTAGCTAGACTAGAATCAAAACGACTCTTTAGTGCCTTCCAGATTACCTCGAAGTTGTCATAGGAAACGTCGTTGATAACGATCTTTGGTAAACGATGGATTTCCTTGAAGGCATCAAACTGTGTAACCAGCTTTCTGTATTCCTTGTCCGTCTTGATGTAGTACATGGACTGGAAATCCCACCTGTAGAGTGGGTCCGAGGACTTAACCTCAGAAAACTTCTGAAGGACGTTGTAAAGAGCCTTGGCTACCGAGATCCACTGATCCCTGGTAAGGGTCTTATCCCCAACCAGGTATCTTCCAAGGTTGTCATAGGGGTAATACTCCAACTCCAGGAAGAACTCACTTGTCTTTGGATCCTGACCACTGGAAACCATTCTAGGGAAATGAATGGAAAGCTGTTCCGGTACTCCCTTGTAGAAATTGGTTTCATCAGAAAGTCGGGCTTCCTTGCTTCTCTTCGTTATGGTTGACTTCAGGGGGTCAAAGGAAAATCTATTATAGGCCCGAGTAACGAATTGCTTCATGGTGGTCACTCAGCCTTGCTGTACACGGCCTCATGAATATCCTGAATTGCAACCATTAAAAGCTTGTGCTTCTTGGCATACTTCATAAGTTGCTTTCCCTTGGTCATGGTGCCATCATCGTTCATGATCTCGATAATCACAGCCACTGGTTTGTGACCGATGAGTTTCATAAGCTCAACGGAAGCCTCGGTGTGACCACGACGTTCCAGGAGCAATCCCTTTCGGGCCCGGAGAGGAAAGAGATGACCAGGCTTCTTGAGTTCACTTGGCTTGGATTCTGGATCCACCAAAACTTTGATTGTCTTGAGCCGGTCCTCTACGGACATTCCGGTGGTGGTAGTAATAGCATCCACCGATACAGTGAAGGGAGTTTCCAGAGGGTCATTGGTTTTTTCTACCATGATGGGTACCTCCAGGCGTTCCAAGACTTCGTGAGTCGTTGGAAGACACATCAAACCCCTGGCGTGTCTCATTGCGAATACGAGATTTTCCTTGCTTGCCATTTGAGCTGAGATGACTAGGTCACCTTCATTTTCACGGTCAAAGTCATCCACAACGATTATGGGCTTTCCTTCCGCCAGGGCCTTTAAGGCTTCCTGCAATGAACACTTTTGATCGCTTTTCTTCCTTGATTGTTTTACGTCCATACAGTTCCCCAGAATTCATCAGCCGACAAATCTTCAAGCTTGTGTCGGGCAACCTGTTCAGCATAGACAGTCTCTAGAATGTTGACGATTTTGTGCATGTTAACCTCAAGACACAAGTTTGAGGTAAAATGATTCCTCGCATTCGTAGCAAGGAGGGCATGATAGTCTTTTGTGGTCATATGCTTTAGCATTTCAGAAACGTACTCTTCGAGTGTGTTGGCAATTATTCCACCGTTTCCAATAGTTTCGACATGACCCATTGCAGGTGCCGCATGACTAATTATCGGTAGACCAAAGGACATTCCCTCTGCGATGGAAAGAGAAAAGGTTTCTCCATCTGCTCGACCATGGGTATAGACGTTTAGAGTCGACAAGAATTTGGCAATTCGGTCATAGTCCCCAGTGGGTTCAAGACGATGAAAGTTTTTGAGACCAAGACTTTTGGCCTGGTCAATGTACTTGTTACTTCCACCCAAAATAACAAAAGCCACGTTAGCTGAACTTTGTTTCTCAACTCTGGTGTAGGCATCCAAGGGCACTGGAGAAAAGATGCCGTCATCAGGTCTTTGGTGCATACCAAAGACAAAGGCATCCTCAGGAATACCAAGGTCTTTTCTTAAATCGCCAGGGGTATTAAAAGAAGGCAACTCTGCAAACAGAGGAATCACTTCAGCCTTGGTTCCATCTCCTCCAACTTTGAGCCAGGTGTCCAATTGGAACTTGGAAATGTGGATGCTCTTACAAATGTTTTTCTGGTTGTCGCTCATTCCTGGAAGAGTTACAAACTCAACGATTGGCGTCTTCTCAATCAAGTAAAAGGGATATTCCTTATGACCAGCACGGGCTCCCAGGACTAGGTCATACTTGTCTTCCTTGAAGAGGTCCCAGAAGTTAGATCCAACCCAGTCATGGGTTGGAATGGTAATGTTCTTGGCGCCCACGGAGAACTTCACGAGATTGACCTTCTTAGAGGTCATGTAGTCAAGTCGACTCTGGTCGGTATCGGGGTGAACCCAGTCTGAACCAATGTAGGGAGCGGAATTACAGTAAAAGAAATCAACCTCAAATCGATCTCTTGGGAGATTGGCACAAATGGTTTGAAGCCACTTCTCCGTACCTCCGGTAGCAAGGCCTCCAAATTTGATGGAGGCCACCCTGAGTAGTTTCTTTTTCTTCTTTGTCATATTGAGTTCCAGAATTCCTCTGCCGGAATATCTGAGTCATCCTTAATTCTTTGCCAGACCCTGACGTGCATGCATGTAAGAACTTCCCTGAAAAAGGAGTCTTTTTCTACGGTGTCTCGGACGGCATTGGAAACCTCAATGATTCCCTTGAAGGTTCCTTGTGGAATCTGCTTGTAGTCATTACAGTCATCCACAACAAGGAAGCCGCCCTTCTTAACCATACTTCCGTACTTCTTTATGTCGAATACGGTTGCCTCATAGGAATGGTCTCCATCAACGTACACCATATCAAAGGGACCTACCCCAGATACGATAGAGGAAATCTTGGGGTCCTGACTCAGGCCATCTAACACACGGGTGTTAGCCATTGTCAGACCAAACTGCTTAAAGATGTTCTCGATAAATGGTCCCCTATTGTAGTTGGCAAAGGGAGCATCAAATAAGGGAGTGACACCAACGATATTGGGCTTTTTTCCTGTCAGATCAGACAACATCTGTATGAGGGACAGAATCTGTCCCTTGTAGACTCCGATCTCCAGGAAGGAAAACTCGGAGGGCATCTCATCAACCAAAACTTTCCAGAGGTACTGAAGAGACCTGTGACCATGACCATAGATCATGTTGAAGCGATTCTGACTTTCCTCGATGAAGTCCCTGTGAGCCTTGACCGAGGGAATGGTATTCGCCTTGTCAGCAAAGGTCTTGATAAGCATACCATTGAAGTCGGGGTTATCCTGATACCTGGATGACCAATCCCAAAGCTCTGTTAGTTTTGTGGTGGGGCTCTTCTTTTTTGTCATTTTACTAGTACCTTAATTTCGGGTATGTGCCAAATCTGCAACCCTGCAAAGTGCTGAGGTCCAAACTCCTTGAACCACTCCTCAATCTTCTTGAGATGCCAACTGACTGGCTGATTGTCAACATCAGGCAAGGGGATTCCCTTTAGCCAAGTTTCTGGGGATGCTGTAACAAAGGTCTCAGGGTCTTCAAGGGTTATCGCATATTTCTGGTTGATAGAAGCCTCAGTGCCCGGCATCTTGATTAACTCAGAACATCTATACCAAGCCTGTTTTAGCTGGAAGTTCTGCCAGCAAGAAAACTGATAGTGAAACACGGCTCCATACTTTGGGTTAAGCTTCAACCAGGTACTGTCGTTGTTTACGCCGGGAGTTCTACCCACTCCAAGGAAAGCATAGTCATGCTGTAGGTTTGGGGCATCGTGGATAATGAAGTCCTTGTAGTTGTTTGACCATACCGACTTGTCATCCCTGTAGTGATCCACACTTTTCCAGAGGGCCAGCCACTGAAAGGCTAACTTCTGACCTGGTTCCAGTTTGGAGATAATCTGCTTGGCAATGGGCATGAAATTACTGGTGAAGGTTTCATCAGCATCGAGACACACGAAGTGTGTCCCGCCGGCTTCCCTACCAAGTTCAAGGAGTTTCTGGCGGATGTTAAACTCTGCCCAGCCACTCTTGAGGACTTCTGCATTGGAGTGAACCTTGACGTTGAGATACTGTTTCAGGATGGAAACGCTGTTGTCTGTGGATCCATCGTCAATAGCGATAATCTCGTCTACGATTGGTAGAACGTTCGAAAGATATGTGGGAAGAATCCACTCTTCGTTTTTGAATGGTAACAGGGCAATAATTTTCATAGTTTAACCTCCCCAGGGTTGTGTGCCAACAATAAGACAGCTTTCACAACGACAACCACCAGGAGTTCGGGCAGGATCGCCACCACATAGTTCACACTTGTTAGGATCGCGACCTACCCCAAAGGCAACCAAATCCTTGTGATGTTGAAGCCAGTCTTGAAAGTCGGCGTAGTCATGAATGTATTTTCCTACACGACCACCCATGTAGGCAGCGACTATGTAAGAAATCTCTTCTAGTTGTTCGAGGGTAAACTTAACGTTGGGGTTGTGTTTCTTCATTGGGAATCCATTTACCAAATTGCAGTCGTTCACGTTGTCTGTAACCTTTAGTCTTGTCTACAAACCTCTGGTCTACCTTGTCGTGTAAACCATATCTTAACTCAACAAGAGTTCTTTCTATCGGCTGAAGTTGATTACCCCCAGTTGACAGACCTCTTCCCTCATCCAGGAAGTAACCATCAATTGAGTTTATCATCTTGATATTTCCATGCTTGGCCAACCGAATGGCGAAGTCATAGTCGGAGCCACTTCTCAGTTGCTCATCAAAATATCCTATATCCTCACAGACGGACTTCCGGAACATGAAGAAGGGACCGAGTAGCATAGATCTCTCATATTCCTCTTTTGAATATAGGGAATGATCTATGAACTTCCCCGTCTTCCCAAGAAAGGTATTTGAGATAATGAAATAGCCATAGGTAGCGAGCGTTGTCTCGGGTTCAACCTTGAGCTTCTTCCATTGCTTCTCAAGACTGTATGGAGTTCTCTGGTCATCTATGTTCCAGATACAGACATAGGACGACGTGGCTTCTGTTATTGCGATATTCCAACAGGTGCTCTGAGGTTCAAGAGTATCCAAGTCTATGAGTTTCACCTGACTTGGGTGACAATGTTCCTCCTGAAATTTCTCAAGGGTCTTTTTCTCAGTGTCAGTAAGAAGACACCCAACGAACACCAGTTCTGTGTCAAAGAAAATCGTTTGTTCCTGGAGGTTTTTCAGAAATCCTTCTAGGTATCTCTCTCCCTTGTAGTAGGACAACAAGACGCTTACTTTGGGCTCAAACTCTTTCATAGGCGATTCCGATTAAAGGCACTTGACTGATACTTCTCTAGGAGAGAATAGTAGACCTTGGCACTTTTTTCTAGGGTATGGTTTTCCCTGATATATTCTCCTGGGGAATACTTGTTGTGAATTATCCCATCAAGGAATTCCTCGAAAAGTTTCATGTCAACATTATTCGTCACAATGCCACATCTAGAATCAAAATAGGGGACACTTGAAGCAGCAACCTTGTCAAATCTTCCATCGTAATTCCAGTACCACTTGTTGAAAACGAAGCACGGAAGATTGGTTGAAAGAATCTCCATGTAGGCAATACCCTGGGATTCTGTGTCAGTTAGCAAAACTCCCATGTTTGCCCACTCGCATTCTTTTGCAAGCTCTTCCTCAGTGTACTTACCATACTCAACAATATGATACTCAATTTTGTAACGGTCCATCAAACTCTTGACCATGTCAAGATCCTGTACAGATCTGTTCTTGTAATACAGGAGACACTTAAAACCAAGTCCTAGGGAAGCTCCCTTGGGAGCTTCTTTTTTCCAGGCCTTCCATTTTTCTGTGTCAATACCAACCGGCCAAACATCAATGGTGTGATCCCCGAGCCAGGAAAAACGTCTGTATAAGTCATGAACCCACTGAGACGGAACAACCAGGTGCTTACAGGCTTGAGTAAAGGCAGGGTCATCAGAAGGCAACACAAAGCAATTGGGGCCAACAAGGGCACGATCCATCAAACCCTCAAAATTTTTCCAGTCATCAGTCTTCTGAAGGATACCCATATAGGTTCTTACATCACTCCGGAAGAGATGGTTTATCCCGTGTTCAATGCCAATCTTGTTGAGACCAGCTTCAAGATTTTGGACGACTTTCCCGGGACCTCTGTGAGCAGCATTCTTGTAAATCAAAGCAACCGGAACCTTCTTTTTTGGTGCCATTGATTATTTCCTCAAATACAATGCATCGCCCCAACCATATGGAGTTGACACGTGAGCCACTCTCTTGAATCCAAATTGATCTAGGTAGGAATCAAGTTCAGCCATAAGAGGGGCTCCAACATAGACCTCCTCAAAGTTGACTTCTGTGTAAATGGCCTTGATGTTGGGATAGGATACGAAGAGATTTCCGAATCCCTTGAGAGCTTTTAGTTCTGCCCCTTGAATGTCAAGGTTAAGGAAGTCCATGTCTTCCAGGGCAATTTCAGCGATGTGTTTCCTGTAGAGGGAATCAAAACGTGTGGTGGTAACTTCACGATTTTCTACCACATGAATTTGTGGGTAATGCTGGATGTGTGTACCCAGGGGAAGGATGGAACTAGACTGACCATTGTTGGTAACCCTGAAGGTAACCTTCTCACCATCAACATCAGACAAGGCCTCACAAAGGTATTGTTGTTTGACTGGAACATGCTTGGTATTGTCGTAGAGGTCCTTCATCAGAAACTTGTTGGCCTCAATCCAGAGAACCTGCTTTACCCCACCAGCCTGGTAGTCCTTGGCTTCCTCTCCAACATGGGCTCCGATATGGATTACTCCACCAAAGGGCCTTCCATAAAATCTAATACACTCAGAAAACGGAATCAACATATGTCACCTAACCCTTACCCACTCATACGGTAGTTCAATGTGCACGGTATCATTCTCACAGTTTTCAACTGTGGACAGAGAAATAGCCAACCCTTCCATATAACGCTTGTTTAGGTGCTCTGCCGTCTCGAAGTTTGCATGTCGATTTTGGTATTGTTCCTGAACACGATTAGCAGGGATGTTCAAGAGCTTGCTGCCCTTTGTGTAGCAACACATATACTCTGGGGTATTGGGCCACAGGGAAGTCACAGTTAATTGAGCCTCCAATTCATTTGGATTGCCGAAGTTGATTGCTGCGACCCGTTCAGCAATAAAGTCTGTTCTGTAAATGTTACCATCGACAGAAAATGGATATCCCCAATCTCCTTGGGAACCATTCCACCTCCAAGCACATCCCTTTGTCATCCGAGGCGGGTCGCTTTTCATGTTGGTAGCATAGCAATGAACGATGCCGTCCCATAATCTTAAAGAATTGGCTAAAATTTGGGCATTAGACTGAACGAGGTTAACCTCATGATCTTCAAGGGAAAAATCTTGCTTGAACATGATATCATCCACGAGAAACATCGTCAATTTAAAATAGGGATTCAAGGCGGTCATCACATTCTCCTTGAAAATGGACTGTTTCACCATCTTGACGTTTTCGTTTTCGCCCAAAAACTTTTCAAAAAGTCTGTAGCCGGCTTCGAACGTCTCATTTGAGGCCTTCCAGATAATCGTTACCTGACAACGGTCTCTTTCCTTGACGTGTTTAACAAACGATCGATACAGGGCATCCAGTTGGCATGCCCGGTCCTTACTGAATATTACGACATTCATATTTTCCATTATCTTGCGTCCTTCCATTTTAGGTGAAAAATTGCAGACCAATAACTGGGCGCATTCTCCTGTAAGACCCGAGCTTCATCCTTTATCTCCATCAGGAACATCTTGTGATTCCATCGATCCCATGGTGGACTATCTTCAAAAGCTTTTTGGTCACGGAAACATACATCCAGTCTAACATCAGAACTTGGTAAAGTGCCGTTATTTTTCAAGGCTAAAAGGAGGGTATAAAGCTTTTTCTTTGGCATGCCATAGTATTCTAGAAGGTCGGTCATTACTTCTGGCGAGAACTTAAACTGACCATCGAATATCTCAATACACTCATGCTCAGGACTAATTCGTTCTCTAACTTGAGTTTCTAGGTCGGTTGGTTTCATAGTTCTTCAAGCCACGCCGGGTTGGTGGAGGTGTTTCTCCTATAACAGTATTGTTGTTCCTTTAGAATACTTGTCTTTTGAAGAAGAAGAGTCATCTTGGTGTTGAAGTCACTGTCCTCTGCCCTTTGACACCTTAGTCCCATGTTTCCAGGAAGAAACTTCATACCATGGATCCAGAGTTGTTTGTAGAACAGACAAGTTGCCCCGTGGACCTCAAATTTACCGGTATAGTAGTGATTAACGCCGGGAGTTTTGTATCCCTTGAAAACGTGTGCTGTTACTTCCTCCGGAGACATGATGGTGCACCTGTCATTCCAGGCCGCTACTAGGTCCTTGTACTTATCAATATCTTCCTGGGAATAGCAGTGATAAAATCCACAAAGATTATGAACGGTCTTCGTTTCCATGAGTACATTATACTGTCGAGCAATTCGTCCAGGACAAGAAACGTCATCAGCATCCTGAAGAGTAATCAACTCACCGGTTGCCTGGGCAATAGCAGTATTCAGGGCAAACCACTTACCCATGTTCTTTTCCAGGAAGACCGTCTTGATGGCCGGTCTTGGAATATCCAACTTGGTACTCTTGCAGGGCTGACTTGCAATCTTCCTGATAAGTTCCTGACTACCATCGGTAGAACAGTCATCAATTACGATGATTTCAAGATTTAGATAGGTTTGATCTACCACAGAGGCAATAGCCTGTTCAAGATACTTGGCGTGGTTGTAGTTTGTTACAATTACTGATATTAACTTACTCATTACAGATCCTTGTGAGCATTAGCCCATTCTTCAATAGACTTTGGGAGTGCCTGGTCAAGTTTAACATGATTAGTCTTTTGCCCAGTCCAGGCTGTGTGAAAGATATGTCCCCCAGTATTGGTTGCTAACTCAGCAGCCTTTGCCTTGATTTCCTCGTCGGTTACCACGGAGAGGGGCTTATCAAAGAAAGGATTCCAACCTTCTGGTTTGTCGCTCTTTTCACCATAGAGAGTAAGCCAGGAATCATTCCAGAAGTGCTTATACTTCTGAATCTTGGCTGCAATGCTCCACCAGGAAAAGTGATACACGGTGGGCAGTTGTTCTGTAACGGTCTGTAACCAGAACTGGTACATTGGAAGAGCCTCAGGTTGTGTTATGGCCGCCTGCCTAAGGTGTTCAATGTCGTCCTTGATAAAGTGAATGCAGGGCGTGATTTCCCCTGTGTTGGTATTGATGTAGTCACAACCATCTGTGCCGTGTCGAGCAAACAACAGGCCATCCTTGTATTGTCTGAGGTGAATCGGAATGCCATGGGTGATGGTCTTATCATTTCTGGAGAGTCTCCACTTCCATGGATTGACGTCAACCCTTACCTTGTCAATTCCCCCCCAATACTCAACCACAGGAAGAGCGATAAGAGGAATGTCCTTAAGAAAGTTGACCTTAGGAAGAAGGTCTTCGATTTTTTGCCTTGTTCCAGGCTGAACAACCTCATCACAATCCATCTGCCAAAGGAAGTCTCCGGTGCACTGTTCTCTCGCAAAGGCCTTCATCTGACCGTCATATATGCCGTAATTGGGAGCATCCCAGGGAATATCAACGTGATAAACCTGAACCCTCTCATCTTCATCCATAAGGTTTTGGAGAATGTCCTGGGTGCCATCGTCCTTGTCCGAGGAGTCGGCCACAACAACCTCGTCACAAAAATCTAAAAGCGAACGAATGGTGGCCTCGAAGGGATAGTCCATCAAGACACAGTTTCGAGTTGTCACATAACCAGATATCTTCATATTGCTCCAAAACAAAACCCCGCAAACGTTTGAGGTCTACGGGGCAGTTTACAAGTTCAGGATTTAGTTGTTAAACCAATCTTACCATTTTCCGTCAGGAACTTCTTTGTTTCCGAGCTTGACCGCACGCATTTTCTTGGTTGGCTTTTTGCTACTGGGAAGTCCGATGACGTGCTTCTGACTTTCCTCAATAGGAGAGTCATCCTGTTGATTCTCGAAACCCTTCTCCTTGTCCATCTCAGACACGGGCTTTACATTGGCAAGAGTGCCAGAACCCTGGACGGCAGCAACACCCTCATCGTACAGGGAGAACCAGGGATGACCATAAGAAGTATAGGTCTTGGCGCTCACGGGGGTTGGAGGAGGTGGTTCGCCGGTAATCTCGGTCCACATCTGGGAGTTCACGATATGAACAAAAATACGCTGGGCATTTTCGGTATCCCATGAGTCGATACCATAGGCATCCTCATAGATCTTCTGGGTCATCTTGCCGCCGGCGGCGAGACCCATTTCTGCACCCTTGGAAGCAAGAGCCCTTGTGATACCTCTTGATCTTGAACCAACACTACCAGTATCGAGGGAGTTAACTGAAGTTGGGTAGGCACTCATAACAGCCTGACCATCATGGGCACTTGCGGCCCAGTATTCACCGGAAGCACCACCAAGGGTTCTGTAGTCATTGTCCCGGGGTTTGATAGCCCCTGGCTTTGCAGGGAATACGATAAGCTGAAGACCACCAACATCTTCCTTGCCGGTTACCTGCTTTTCGACGGTGTATCCCATGCCGAGTGGCATGGAAATAAACTGACGAATCACACCATCTCCGGTGTTGAATCCGTCGAGCCATGGTTGGTTTGGACAGACCATGTAGTCCTGTACAGGATCCTTGCCGGCAACTGAGGTATCTGGCTTTTCCGGGGTCTCGCTCCAGGTCTTACCCGAGACAGCATTGACCTTCCCTGCGGCGACCTTGAGGGCACAGTAGTTGTCCGGGTTATACCCATTCATACCGAA
>Ga0180074_1000003_pt1 | contig 49231 bp, 38 predicted proteins | sample EasRiv366_16_10D_FD_121773 | JGI IMG/M metagenome (GOLD analysis project Ga0180074, IMG submission 121773) | Soil microbial communities from meander-bound floodplain in the East River, Colorado, USA - East River metaG ERMLT366_16_10D | ecosystem: Environmental > Terrestrial > Soil > Floodplain ...
AACGCGGGAGGTCTTTGGCATCACCTTTGAGCAGCGTCGCCATGACCGCCTCGTCACGCCCGCGGACTTTGCCAACGTTGTCACTAAGAACAAGGATCTGCCCGAGAGCGCCGTCCGCGATATGCTGATCGCATGGATCACGCTCAAGTACACCCAGTCCAATTCGGTGTGCTATGCCGTGGATGGACAAGTTATCGGTGTGGGGGCAGGACAACAGTCGCGTGTACATTGTGCCCGTCTCGCTGGCTCAAAAGCAGACTTGTGGCGACTGCGCCAGCATCCATCTGTGTTGGCGTTGCCGCTCAAGCCTGATATTAAACGTCCCGACCGCGATAATGCCATTGACCAATTCCTGCAACCCGATGTCACCGAAGCCGAAAAAGCCAATTGGAAGAACGTGTTCAAAGAAACGCCGCGCCAACTCACTGTCGAGGAAAGACGTGCGTGGCTGGATGGCATGTCCGAGGTTGTGCTGGGCTCCGATGCCTTCTTCCCGTTCCGTGATTCGATTGATCGCGCGGCTGGCAGCGGCGTAAAGTATGTGCTGCAACCCGGCGGTTCCAACCGCGATGAAGATGTCATTGCCGCGTGTGACGAATACGGCATGACCATGGTCTTCAGCGGCGTGCGCTTATTCCATCACTAGCCTTCGCGCTGAGCGGAGAGCGAGTGTTTGTCTCGCTCGCAGTCGAAGCGCATGTAGCAAGGATATAAATTCTTGACTTCCAAATCTCGCCTTGTTGTACTCATATCAGGTAACGGCTCTAATTTGCAGGCAATTCTTGACGCTTGTAAATCAGGCGAGCTCAATGCTGAGGTTGTATCTGTTATCTCTAATAAAGCAAATGCTTACGGACTCGTCCGTGCTAAGAGAGCAGACATCGAAGCGATTCATTTCCCGAAATTGGAAAACGAATCCCGTAGCGACTATGATGCTCGCCTTGCTGTTTACGTGTCTACCTGTTTACCTGATTACGTTGTCCTTGCTGGCTGGATGAGAATATTGACATCATCCTTTCTCAATCAGTTTCCAAACCGCGTTGTCAATCTTCATCCCGCACTGCCAGACACCTTCCCGGGCACACATGCTATCGAGCACGCATTCGAAGCTTATCAACGCGGTGAGATACAACAAACAGGCGTCATGGTTCACCTCGTCCCCGACGAAGGCGTAGACAATGGTCCCGTGCTGGCAACGGAGATCGTTCCCATCTACAAAGACGATACTCTTCAAGCTTTAGAAACTCGTGTTCATGAAATTGAACACGTTTTATTAGTCAATACACTCAAGAAAATTCTTGAAGAAAAAGAAATAAGGAGTCATTAATGCCTACAGCTATTCTCTCCGTCCATGACAAAACTGGAATTATCGAATTCGCCAAATCCCTCGCTGACCTCGGCTGGACTCTGCTCGCCTCAGGCGGCACCGCTAAACTTCTGCGCGATAACAATATAAATGTTACCGAAGTTGCCGATTACACCAAATCACCTGAAATTCTTGGCGGACGAGTCAAGACTCTCCACCCCGCCATCCATGGCGGACTGCTTGCCCGCCCAACGGATGCTGACCACCAGCAATTGCTGGACCTCGGTTGGGATTACATTGACCTTGTCGCGGTCAATCTCTATCCATTTGAACAAACCATTGCCAAGCCAAATGTGACTTATGCCAATGCCATCGAAAATATTGATATCGGCGGCGTGACCCTCATCCGCGCCGCAGCGAAGAATCATGAGCGTGTAACACTTGTCTGTGACCCCGCCGATTACACTCATGTTCTCGAAGTGCTTCGCAAAGGCGATGTTCCTTCGCCGATGCGCAAGCATCTCGCTATCAAAGGATTTGCATCCACAGCGCATTATGATACTGCCATTCATGCCTACTTGAAACAGGCTAAATCATAAGACCCTCGGTGGTTGAGTGCCCGCGAAGCGGCGTATCGAAACCACCACTAAGCAAAGTAGTTCTTGTTACAAGAAGTATTTCTAAAACTCGGTGGTTGCGACTGCTTGCGCTCAACCACCGAGAACTTACATAAGGAAAAACATATGAACGAAGAACTTTTCAACCGCTACGACTCCCTCACCTTCGATGATGTTCTCATCGTCCCTGGCTACACTGAAGTATTACCGAATGAGACCAATGTAAAAGTCCAACTCACGCCGAACATTCAACTCAACATCCCGATTCTCTCCGCCGCCATGGACACGGTCACCGAAGCACGGCTGGCAATTGCACTCGCGCGTGAAGGCGGGTTGGGTATCATCCACCGTAACATGCCACCTGATGCCCAAGCCGCTGAAGTAGAGAAGGTCAAACGTTCGCAATCCGGCATGATTGTCGAACCGATCAGTTTGCAACCCGATGCGCCGCTGGGTAAAGCCGAAGAGATCATGTCCACGTATCACATCAGTGGCGTACCAATCACAAACGAACATGGAAAACTCGTCGGCATTCTCACCAACCGCGATATCCGTTTTGTCGAAGCGGAAGATTATGACCTGCCTGTCAGTCAATTTATGACCGGGGAAGACAAACTAATTACAGCAAAGGTGGGTATCTCTGCGAAAGATGCAAGGGATATTCTCCAAAAACATCGCATCGAAAAACTTCCACTTGTGGATGAAAACGGAATGTTGAAAGGATTGCTCACTGTCAAAGATATTCAAAAGGCACGTGATTATCCCAATGCATCAACCGACTCAAAAGGGCGTTTGCTCGTTGGTGCCGCTGTTGGTGTTGGCAAAGACCTCGAGACTCGTGTCGACCTCATGCTCAAAGCCGGTGTGGATGCCGTCACGATCGATACGGCGCATGGGCACTCCAAAGGTGTGCTGGAGGCAGTGCAACGAATCAAGAGTGCGTGGAAAGACCTACCTGTCTTTGCTGGCAACGTGGTCACAGCCGAGGGGACAGAGTCACTTATTAACGCTGGAGCAGATGCAATTAAAGTCGGAGTCGGCGCGGGGTCCATCTGCACCACGCGCGTCATCTCTGGCGCGGGCATGCCGCAAATCTCTGCCATCTTTGAATGTGCGCAAGTCGCAAAGAAACACGGTATATCTATTATCGCCGATGGTGGCATCAAATTCAGCGGCGATATTGTCAAAGCGATTGTCGCGGGCGGCAATGCTGTGATGCTCGGTAGTATGCTTGCAGGACTCGAAGAGGCGCCTGGCGAAGTGATGATGTATGAGGGTCGGCGTTTCAAGGAATATCGCGGCATGGGCAGCCTCGGCGCGATGAAGGGTTACGGCATTGACCGTTATGCCACGGGGCAAAGTGGCAGCGGCAAACTTGTGCCTGAGGGTATCGAAGGTCGTGTGCCGTATAAGGGCGCGCTCGGCGAATATGTGTATCAACTTGTTGGCGGTTTGCGTTCGGGCATGGGCTATGCGGGTGCAGCGTCGCTCAACGACCTGCGTACCAAAACCCGCCTCACACGCATCACCAATGCGGGACTTGTCGAAAGCCATCCGCATGATGTTATCATTACGAAGGAAGCACCCAACTATCAACTGAGTCAACGCTAGTTTTGTCATTGCGAGGAGCGCTCTTGCTCGTTGCGACGAAGCAATCTCCGACTCATTGGAATACATTACATGACTTTACATTTAATCTCCCCTCTGGATGGACGCTACGCAAAAACTACTGCGCCACTGACGGATTACTTCTCCGAGTTCGCCTTTCTGCGCGACAGAGTCCGCGTCGAACTTAACTTTTTGCTTGCTCTTTCCAAAACGGACCTGGTACGCCCCCTGAGCGATTCTGAATCCGCCCAGATCGAGTCCATCAACTCAAACTTTTCAGACGCGGATGCAGAACTGATTCTCGAACACGAACGCAAAACGCGGCATGATGTCAAAGCGATTGAATATTTTATTCAAAGCAAACTTATTGAGTCAGCCAGCTCATCGCACTCGCAGGGTGTGCTGGCGGAAGGCGGGAGCAAGCTCCCTGAATCCAAAAGCATGCAGGATTTAATTCCGTGGATTCACTTCGGATTAACCTCTGAAGATACAAACAGCATTGGTCAAGCCATCTCTCTGAATGAATCAAGAAACAAAGTAATTCTCCCTGCTCTCAATTCTCTAATCTCTAATCTCTCTGATTTCGCTCTCCACTACAAATCCGTTCCCATGCTCGCCCGCACACATGGACAGTTCGCGGTTCCAACTACATTAGGTAAAGAATTCGCTGTCTACAGCGCCCGCCTTACAAAGACGCGTGACGACATTGCATCACATAAATTCGAAGCAAAGTTGACAGGCGCAGTTGGGAATTTCAACGCCTTACAAGCCGCAGTTCCAAATATTGATTGGATTTCGTTCAGCAAAGAATTCGTTTCCAATTTTGGGCTGGAACCCAACCTGCTCACGACTCAGATTCTCCCATACGATAATTGGGTTCGCTACTTTGACGTTATCCGCTTGACCAACTCCATTTTGATTGATTTTGCGCAAGATATTTGGCGTTACATTAGCGATGGATATTTGAAACAAGCCGTTGTTGCAGGCGAGGTGGGTTCATCCACGATGCCGCAGAAGGTCAACCCAATTGACTTTGAAAATGCAGAAGGCAATCTTGGTATCGCAAATTCTCTCTTCATGCATTACGCTCAAAAATTGACAGTTTCCCGTTTACAACGTGACCTCTCTGATTCAACCGTGAGGCGCACGTTTGGCACGGCGTTAGGTCACTGCCTGGTTGCATGGACCAACCTCCAGCGTGGGTTGAAGCGTATCGCTCCAGATGAGGAAAAACTCAAAGCGGAATTGAATGCCCATTGGGAAGTCGTCTCCGAAGGCGCACAGACAATTTTGCGCGCGGCTGGAAAACTAGACGCGTATGAATCGCTCAAAGAACAAACTCGCGGACGAGTCCTCACTGAATCTGATTACAAGTCTTGGGTAGATGCGATTGATGTGGATGACGCGACACGCTCGCTTTTGCGGAACCTCTCGCCAGAATCTTACATTGGTCTGGCGGTTCGATTAACGGATCACATCCTTGATTGAACACCGGTGGTGAACTGAATTGACCTTGAATCAAAACGCTCTCGAAAGCCGAGAGCGTTTGTTTAATTTGAAATCTCTTATGTCAATGCAGGTTGGTTAGTTGCGTGTTACGACCATCTCGCCAGCGTTGACGCTTTCGAAAAATGTGACCTGCAGCAAGTATGTTCCGGTTTTCTCAGCGACCCAATCCAGCTCGGCGAAGTAAAACCGGTCATCGTCGGCACCTGCCACCGGAGTCCCGTTGGGATCGAGGAGGACAAGGATCGTATCCCAATAATCGCTGCTGCTGGTTGTGATCGAGATCGTTTCTCCGGCGACCGCAGAGACTGGGATTGTGTACGTTCGGCCGGGTACGAGTTCCAAGGCATCTGTGGTATCAGAGTCCATTGGGCTCGTTGTGACAAACTCGGTTGTTACCATATCGATGTGTGTTTTGATATGTTCCGCCGCAGAGGACATATCGCCGAACGCAAGGTAGGAGCTGGCTAGGATCGCATGGACACGTGGGGTGTTGAGCCCGCCATTCAGCGCCAGGGTTGCCTCGGCGAACGCCCGTTGCGGATCTGGCAAACCATAGGTGTAGGCATCCGCGACGATAAAGCGGACGTCAGGGCTGTTCGGCGCAAGTTCAATTGCGCGCTCGATGTTCGCGATACCTTTGTTTTGGGCTACTCCCTTTAGGAGGCGGCTTGAACCGATGAACAGATTGCTATAGACACTATTGGGCTGGATCTGGAGGAGATGGTTGAGCGTATGGATCGCCGCCGGATAGGAGAAGTCAGCCCATTCCATGAAACTCTTGCCAGTGAGTGCGGGGATGTTGTTGGGGTCGATTGCCAGCCGGTCAGAGTAATCTGTCAGGATGGTGCTTACGACATCCGGGTGTTCTGGCAGGACGTGCACAGTGATGAGGGTGAAATCATGCAGTGCATCTGAGTACCAGCCAAGTAGGAGTTTGGCCTCAATGCGTCCACGGTAGCCTTCAGCCTCATCTGGTTGGGCAGCGATCACACAAGTAAACTCGTCAATTGCCTGCTCATATTGTCCGGCATTTATGAAGAGTTGACCCTGTTGCGCCGTGCACTGATCGGCTTTCGCGGAGCCAACAGACCAGCCTCCGACTGTCAATATCAAGGTCAACATAACCAGGATGGCAAAGGCTTTTCGAACCATGTCAACCTTCCTGTGTACTATGAGCGCAGACTGGTTGTGATTGCCCTGAAGCAACTTGCGCACCTTCCATGTAGTTTCCTGCTTTTTCATTTTTTGTTTCTCCTTTGGTTTTGATTGTGCAGTTCACGCTGAACTGCTTGAATGATTGCAGTATATGGATTCCAGTGTTGACTATGTTGTCATTTGTTGAGTATGTGTGTTGAGTCTTTTATGCACCTCCCCAAAGAAAACAGTATTTGTTGCGTTTTGCATTTTGTGGAAGTACAATCTTCTCATGATGGACTCGGTCTCAGCAGTCTCTCCGGCGTCATTCCCGAATTTTGGCGATCTGTTGCGTTACCTGCGAAAACGTGCCGAACTCTCGCAGCGCGGACTGGCATTGCATGTCGGCTATCACTATAGTTATATGAGTCGGATCGAAAACAATGAATATATCCCTGACCTGGGCGTGCTCATGTCACGCTTTGTCCCTGCGCTTGGGTTGGAGAAGGAACCAGTGTGGACCAAGCGTCTGATGGAGCTGGCAACTACCGCTGAAAAAAGACCCGTCGCTCCGACCGGAAGCAAATCCGCGTCCAGCGACCCGCTGGCTGACACCACAACTACAGACTTTGATTCCCTCCTTGGCCTATTCCCGGTCAGTCTTACCCCGTTGCTGGGGCGTCAAGATGAAGTCACGGCACTGGTGCAAACCTTGTCTCGACGCGATGTACGCCTTATTACACTCATCGGTCCTCCTGGTGTTGGTAAGACACGTCTGGCTGTCCAAGCGGCGACCGAAGCGGCAGACATGTTCGCCCACGGTTTGAAATTCATTGACCTTGCACCCATCAGTGAGCCAAAGGGCTTTCTGCCCGCCCTTGCCCAAAATTTGAATGTGAATGAGATCGCGGATATGCCGCTTATGACTCGTATGGCACAGGCGCTACGGCAGAAAAACATCCTACTGGTGCTGGATAATTTCGAGCAATTGGTCGAGGCAGCTTCGCAGGTGTATCAATTGTTGAGTACCACGTCCAATGTCAAAATGTTGGTAACCAGTCGTGTGCCACTGCATGTTGCTGGAGAAAATCAATTTGCCGTTCAACCCCTGTCTCTGCCGCAAGACCTGCCAGCTGAACAAACTGTTGAGACGGTTCAAGTCTTGATGGAGTACCCTGCCATTCGGTTGTTTGTCGAACGCGCCCGCGCTGTGCAACCGGATTTTCAATTTACACCTCAAAATACAGCCGCAGTTCTCGAGATCTGCCGAAGGCTTGACGGTCTGCCATTGGCAATTGAACTGGCTGCGGCACGGGTCAGGACCTTCTCGCCACTGGTGATGTTGAAAGAGTTCGAGCATCGCTTCGATTGGTTGGCACGAAATAATCGCGAGGAACAACCCTCTAAACAAACCTTGCGGGGTGCTATTGAATGGAGTTACAACCTGCTCTCGGAAAAAGAACAGATTCTTTTGCGGCGCTTATCCGTTTTTTCAGCCGGGCGTACCGTGGAAACTGCAAAAGCCATTTGTGTGGACCTGGAGAGAACGTCCGGAGAAAACACCTCACAGGAATCAGCTCTTGCCGCAGACGAAGTTTTCGACCTGCTAATTCAACTCACCGATAAATCACTCCTGTTCACCGAGCCACAGAACGAAGAGACACGTTTCAATTTCCTTGAGACCATCCACGAATTCACCCGCGAGAAATTGAAACACTCAGGTGAGGAGGCGACCATGAAAAACCGTCACCTGATTTATTTTTGCCAAATGGCAGAGCGGGTTGAAATTGAAATCGAATATGAAAATCAAACAGCCTGGCTCAACCGCTGTGAGACAGAACATAATAATATGCGTGCCGCCCTGGATTGGTCCCTTAAAGAAGGAGCAGACTTACAAACTGGAATTCGGCTTGCTGCAAGTCTCGGTTTATTCTGGTATCTACACAGCCATTTTGTGGAAGGGCTGGAGCGGAGTAAGGTATTCCTACAAAGAGCTCGTGAGTTTGGCGATGAAAAAGCTCTGGCAAAATTGCTCTTCCGCACTGCGGACCTTCATCTTCACCAGGCCGAATTCGGTTCAGCAATACAACTAGGGGATGAGGCTGTGGCACTGTGCAGGAAGATCAACGACAAGCATCTGCTGGTGTGGGCACTCTATGTTCAAGGTGACATAGCCCTGGCAACTCACGATCTGATTGCAGCAGAAAAATCACTCACCGAAAGTGTCGCAGTTTGCATTGATATCGGATATGAGGCTGTACAGGATATTTCCCTCTTGCTGTTGGGCACGATCCTTCTTCGTCAGGGAGAACTTGTCCGCGCACACACAACCCTATTGGAGGGGCTTGCCCTCGCTGAAAAACTCTCCGATCCGTGGGCGATCGCTTCAGGACTCCAAACTCTTGGAGAGATTTTCCTGCAAAATAAGGAATATGTGGAAGCCCGGGTGAATTTTGAACGTTCTCTTGCTGCGTCACGCGTGGTGGGCGATAAAATCATTATTGGCAATACCCTTGTAAGTCTGGCTATTCTCACCAACCTCCAGAGTCAGTTCGAAGAATCGGATCGATATGCCGAGGAAGCATTAGGCATTTTCCAATTGGTTGGGGACGAGACTCAACAGCCGTTCCCGATGCGCCTCATGGGCTATGCCGCTGTCCATGCCGGTAACCTGGTCCGTGCCCGGGTGTTGATGCGCGAAAGCCTGATCGGCAATACCGACTTGCAGGATTTGGGAGGGCAACTGGCTTGTCTAGTGGGCATGGCACAGTGTTCCCTGGCAGAAAATGCTGTCCAGGAGGCTGTCATGTTGTGTATGCTGGCACGCAGATATATGGATGAGGCAAAGCTCAAATTTCACAAGCCGGATGAGGTCGCGTTTAAAGCGATATTAAAACAGTGTAAAAATAAACTAGGTAAAGCTGGATATGAATCCTCCTGTAAACAAGGGGAAACATTAAGGTTGGAAGATACGCTCTTACGGTTGATGGCGTAATACAGAAGTGAAAATAGTAATAGATTTGGGAATTCTCACGATGGCGCTTTCCGCTGCGCTGGCATATTTCGATGTCTATTGGTTGGAACGTATGCCTGCCAATCGCCTCCAGGCGCAGTGCAATTATTTGATGTACATACCTATTGTGAGTAGATAAGGATGGTGCATTCCACACAAAGTAGCAACAGTTGAAAAATGTGATGTATGTAGTATCAATAGAGCCCAGCGACTTCAAAAAAAGGGTCTATATTTTTGTATTTGACAAGATCGATGGGTATCGTATTGTTGATGTGCTATCCAAAAACAAATAAATGCAAGGAGAACCTATGACTAAAATAACCCGCGAAGATGCACTCGAATATCATCGTCTGAAAGGAAGACCCGGCAAGATTCAGGTCGTGCCAACCAAGCCGCTGGACACCCAGCGTGACTTGGGTCTGGCGTATACACCGGGTGTTGCTGAACCTGTCCTGGAAATCGAAAAAAACGCAGAGTTGGCTTATGAATACACATCCAAAGGCAATCTGGTAGCTGTAATTTCCAATGGTACAGCCATCCTGGGTTTGGGGGATCGCGGCGCACTGGCGAGCAAGCCAGTTATGGAGGGCAAGGGTGTCCTATTTAAAAAGTTTGCGGATATTGACGTGTTTGATATCGAGGTCAATTCACACGACCCGGATGAGGTGGTCAAGATCGTTGCAGGAATTTCACCGACATTTGGTGGCATCAACCTAGAGGATATAAAAGCTCCCGAATGTTTTTACATTGAAGAGACCCTAAAAAGTATGCTCGATATTCCTGTGTTTCATGATGACCAGCATGGCACGGCGATCATATTTTCGGCGGCACTTGCCAATGTCCTCGAATTGATCGACAAGAAACATGCTGAAATCAAGATGGTCGTTTGTGGAGCAGGTGCGGCGGGTATCTCTTGCGCCAAAATGGCGACGCTTTGGGGTGTCAAAAAAGAAAATATCATAATGGTTGACATCAAAGGCGTGGTATACAAGGGGCGCACGGATGGCATGAACAAATATATGGAGGAGTTCGCCGTCGATACTACCCATCGTACCCTGGCAGAGGCGGTGCGCGGCTGTGATGTGTTCCTGGGACTTTCAGCTGCGAATGTACTGACTTCAGATATGATCAAGAGTATGGCGAGCGACCCGGTTGTTTTTGCGCTGGCAAATCCCGACCCAGAGATCAGACCTGAATTGGCGAAAGCGGCACGCGAGGATATCATCCTCGCGACGGGACGCTCCGATTATCCAAATCAGGTCAATAATGTGTTGGGCTTCCCGTTTATCTTCCGCGGCGCGTTGGATGTGCGCGCAAAAGCCATCAATGATGATATGAAATTCGCCGCGTCCAAAGCCCTGGCTGCGCTGGCGAAGGAAGATGTACCCGACTCCGTTCTACGTGCCTATGGTTTGGAAAGCCTAAAATTTGGACGTGATTACATCATCCCCAAACCGTTTGATCCCCGTGTGCTGTTGTGGGAAGCTCCTGCTGTGGCTGAGGCGGCAATGAAAACTGGCGTTGCCCGAAAAACAATCGACATTGACGAATATCGTCAGCAACTGGCTTTCCGACTGGGCAAGGGCGAGCAAGTTCGCCACTTTATTATGAATAAAGCCCGTGCCAGCTCTGGAGCAAAACGTATTGCCTTTGCTGAAGGGGAAGAGCAAAAAGTGATCCGGGCTGCCTATCAAATCCAGGATGAGCGCATCGGTACACCGGTCTTAATCGGCCGTAGAAGTGTGATCGAGGCGCAGATCAACATTCTCTCCTTGGATTACCAACCTCAAATAGTTGACCCAGGCGATTTTCTGAGCATCGAAAAATATGCTGCCGCTTATTATGAACTTCGCAATCGCAAAGGTCTATCGCTGCATGAGTCTACAACCGCAGTAAAAGACCCCAATGTGTTTGCGCCGCTCATGGTCAAGATGGGCGATGCGGAAGCCTGTGTCTCCGGCCTTACCTATGATTATCCCGATGTGATTCGTCCGGCTTTGCAGATTCATCATACCGCGAAGGGATCAACTCGTGCGACTGGCGTGTACATTATGATCGTCGATGACCGCGTTTTCCTGTTCACAGATGCAACGGTCAATATTGACCCAACTGCAGAAGACCTTGCCGAAATCGCATCCCTTGCGGCAGACTTCGCCAAACAATTGGAGATCGAACCACGTGTGGCTTTTCTATCGTTCTCGAATTTCGGATCCGCCCCGCATCCACTCTCAAACAAGGTGCGGGATGCCGTTAAATTAACCAAAATCCGCCGACCAGACCTCGTTGTAGATGGCGAGATGCAGGCTGATACCGCAGTTGTTTCTGAGATCATCGAGAAACGCTATCCGTTCAGCGCGGTCAAAGATGCCAATGTTTTGGTCTTCCCGTCGCTTGAGTCAGCGAACATCGCTTACAAGTTGCTGGCGCGGCTTGGCAATGCAAAAGCGATTGGTCCGATCCTGCTTGGCATGGGCGCTCCGGTTCACGTCTTGCAGACTGGCGACGAAGTAACCAACATTGTTCAGATCGCAGCAGTGGCTGTGATGGATGCAATGCGACGTAATGAAATGAATGGAAGGGAGTAGGCGTACAGTATAGAATTTCTGGTCGCCGCTCTGCCTGTTCGAAACGGTGAAACTTATGAGATATTTATACAAACTAAATTAATCTTGTTTCACTCACAAAGGCATTAGCAGAAGATAGGCTGGTATTCATTTACCGGTCTATCTTCTGCTTTATACAAGAAAAAAAAGATGCGGCGTGCAAGCCTTGCACACTTCGGTCCACACTTTTAAATCACGATGTTATAGAAAGGAGCAGTTAAATGAACATATAGGCAATTTGAATTGGCTGTGCTTATTTCCTGCTTGAATGCGAAAGAGAATTTTACCCACCTATTGGGGGATAAAAGTATTAAGAAAAAATTGGTATTTTGCGACTGATATTGCTATAATAACGGTCTATGTAGTCTCCCTAATCCATCTGACATTTGGAGGACAGTGTGACCCGTGCAATAAAAAATGTGTTGCTCGTTTTTCTCGTCATTAGTCTGGGTTTTTTGGGGGATCATCCTGCCATGGCGCAGGATGAAAATTGGGAACTGCAGATCAACCAACTATCCACGCTGGAAGGTCCCGATGCGATGACGTTGAAGGTGTACTTCAATATCTATGACGATCGTACGAGCACCCCCATGCTCAACGTGGAAGCCCAGAGCGCGCAAGTCACCCTGCTAAATACCAATTACACCTCCAATGGGGAATTGAAGAAGCCTGATGTGCCGATTTATATCACGCTAGTGATGGACGCCAGCGGGAGTATGGCACGCGCCGCGAGTGCCATACAGGAAGCCGCCAAACTCTCTCTGAATGACACCCCTGACAACGCTTTTTTCTCCGTTGTCCAATTCAACGAAGATATCAAATTACTACAAGACTTCACCCAGAACATCTCCGCGGTTAGTTTCGCCATCGATCGTTATCAAGTTGCCAACAAAGGAACTTGCCTTTACGACGCGGGCTATACTGCGGTGGAATCATTGCAAAAAGCGCCTACGGGTCGACGGGCGATCATCCTGTTCGCGGATGGGATCGATGAGACCTTTGTTCCCGGTAAACAGTGCAGTAAACATACATATCAGGAACTTCTGGACTTTGCACAAACATCCCAGGTTCCAATCAACACAATCGCTCTTACTGCTCAAGAAACACATATCAATGAAGTCGAGATGAGCGGACTCGCGGTAAGCACTGGCGGCTTTTCTGCAATTGCGAATCAAGGCGATATGCCGCAGGCTTTTCAGAACATCATGCAAGCTCTAAAAGCTCAGTGGATGTTCGAAGCGCTTGTTTATCCGCGCCGTGGTAACAATGACGCTGTTCTCAATATCACCCTCAAAGATGGCACTGCTCTCAGTAAGGCTTTTTCCTTTAATTCCAATACTGATTATCCCGGTCCACCCAGCCCTGTCAGCGTGAATCTAGCGGGCTTATTGCTGGTAGCCGCTCAACAGTCCTACGAGGTTCAATTGAACATGACCTCACCTGAACTGGCTGGATACGTCAAGATCGAGATCTGGGATCAGAATGCCGGTTCCAAGGTGGGTGAATATGTTTTTGAAGAATTGGCTGCCAATAATCGTTTCTTTGTTCCTACTGAGTCCCTTACCATTGGGCGGGACTACGAAATGCGCATTACTGCAGTCGATAAACAGGATAATGTGCCTTTCGAGATCATTCGTGATGAAGACGGCAAACCTTCCATACAGTTGGTTCACGAATTTCTTTTTGATCCTTCCACTGCTTATCCAAGTCTTCAGGTGCAATCAGTTGTGGAAAAAAGCGGCGATTTAATTCTGGCAGTAAACGTCACCAACCCTGATCTCATTGGCGGCTTCGATGGCTGGCTGGTCGACGAAAACACCAACACGCTTGTATTGAATTCAAACTTTACTGCCCCAACAATTTCCACTACTGACGGAACCATTACCATTCCCACCAAGGCCAACCGCGTCCCGGATGGCAAATACACGGTCATTGTGCGCGTGTTGGCAAAGAACAATAACGTTTATTCCACAGCCACCTATGAAGGTGTGAGTTACACGGCCCCGTCTTTGTTCGAACGCCTTGGTGTGGCGCTTATTGCAGCGCCCATTTTCCTGGCCGCCATATTCGGAATCATTGTGCTCGTCGTTGGTTTTCTGATGTTCAATGCTTCGCGCCAGAAATCGCTAAGTGGTACACCAGTTTTGCAGGGCCGCCTGGGCAAGAAATTGGATGAAGGCAAGAAAGCTGGTCCAGTCATCCCAGTGGCGGATAACGAACCGATTCCATCAAGAAATAAACCTGTTGCTTCGCAGCCATCTACGCCCGTAGCTGCTCCGCCTCAATCATCAGCTCCACCGCCTAAGCCGATGTCTGCATCAGTTCCAGTACAGCAGCCCCCTCCTGCTGCTCAGCCCTCAGGAGATGCCACGATGTTGGCCGGGAACGTGAAAGGAATGGAGGAAGGTGCAACGGTGATTGCCTCCACACCAGTGATGCCGCGTGCGACAATTACAGTTCTGGATGCAGCAGGAAGCGCAGCGCCTAAAGGACCGATATCGGTTTTCCCATTGCCATTTGTAATTGGACGTACTGAAGGCGCGTTAATTATCCAAAACCCCAATATTTCGCGCAAACACGCCCAGATCACTTTTGATGTGGCACAACACACATACTTGATCACGGATTTGAACAGCAGTAATGGCACTACTGTAAATGCTCAACGTCTTGTGTCTGGACAGGGCGCCCGATTGACCACTGGTGTGGTGATTGGTTTGGGACCCAACATCACCTTGCGTTTCGACCTGAGTTAGGTGAGAACCTCTGATGGCAAAAAACACCTTTCAACTCAATTATGATGAAATGACATCCATTGTGAAGACATTTAAAGATGAAGGCGAGGATATTACTCGGCTCCATACAACTACACGTCAGAAAGTGCGGGATCTGTATAAAGAATGGGAGGGCGAGGGCGCTGATAAATTTTTCGATGAAATGGAAACCAAACTATTGCCTGCTATACAGCGCCTGTCGCAGGCATTATTTCATTCACAAGATGCAACCAATGAAATCATGAAGATCATCCAGAGTGCAGATGAAGAGACTGCCGGGTTTTTTAGAAACCAGTTATCGGGCGATGATTTTGGCGCGAGTCGGTTCGGTGCAGCTTTGCAAGGATTGCAGGGTGGTTCACCAGGTGCCGATGATTTCGGTGCTGGAAAATTTGGCGAAGCATTGGGCAACAGTCCATTAGGTGGTTCTTCCTCCCCCGATGATTTCGGTGCCGGGAAATTTGGCGAGGCGCTCGACGGCGATCCCTCAAATGCTTCACAGGATTCAGGTGAACCCGGCGAAAATAAATCTGGTGGAGGTGGCGGGAAGGATAAGGAAACGCCTGCAGCAGAAACAGAACCAACTTCCGGTGGCGGGGGAGGCGGTAGTTCCAGTCAGGGGCTGCAAGGTGACTTGAAGAATATGGGTGTTGGGCTGGGTGGTATGACCCCGCAGCACGCATCGTCAGGCGGCGGGGCATCCGTCAATATGCCAGATCATGTGTATTCAGGTAGCGATTCATCAAAACCTGATGACGCGCCAATACCCAGTGGCAATGAATCAAAACCAGGCGTTGATACCGGATCAGGCGATAGCAGTCAATCATCATCTGCAGGCATTGCAAGTGCTGCTGGTGGAGCAGCCGCGGCTGGGGGAGCTGCGAAAGTCATCAAGAAGAAGAAAAAAGGGAGAGGCTGAATGGCGCAACGCCCTTTGCAATGCAATATCCCAGATGAGAGTGATTGACTTTGACGCGCACGAATGTTAAATTGTGTGTACCAAATCAAAACAACAGGAGGTAAGCTATTGCTCAATTAAAAATTAATTTCGTACGGCACACTGTAGACCGGCATCTGCCAGCAGGTAGAAGAGGTCGGTAGAAAAATTTACCCATTAGACCAACTGGAAAGGATGAACAATGGCTGGAACTACTCAAGTCAACTACGATGATATGAACGGCATCATTAAGACCCTGAAATCTGAGGAAGAAGAGATCATGAATCTTCTGAAGACCACCAAATCGAAGGCTGAAAGTTTGCATAACAATCAGTGGGTCGGGCATGGTGCGGATAACTTCTTCAACGAAATGGACCAGACTATCCTGCCGGCGATGGCTAGATTAGCGCATGCGTTGGGGGTTGGCGCCGATGTGGCTCAGGATATTGTTAACACTATTCGCCAGGCTGACGAAGAAACACAAAGCTTCTTCAATAGTCTTGGATAGAAAAGGAGATACAAATGGCTGACAAAATTCGTGTCAATTATCCTGCGTTGGAGGACATGGCAAAACACTGCCAAATGGTTGCCCAACAATTACAGCAAACTGCCGCAATTGCAAATAAGATTGCCGCGCAGATGCAAAATGGTGCTTTGGTGGGCAGACCTGGCGATACCTTCGTGCAGGCGCTGGGACAACTTCAGCAACGCACCATGAAACTTAGCGGTAAATTCGTTGAAGTTTCAAACGATATCAAACAGGCTGTGTCAGATATGCAGGCCGCGGATAGTGCCGCTGGCAGCAAGTTCTAGGAGGTACGTGATGTTTGGTGGATTATTCAAATTCGTGGAAGATCTGATCGGCAATGCCATCAATCAGATTCTGAAGCAAGTGAATGTTATTCAAGATGCGGTTACCGCTCCTTTGCGCGCCCTGGTCAATGAAGTGATGGGCGGCATGTGGAAAGGTGAAGGCGCCAATCGGTTTGCCCAGGAAATGCTGAGTGAGGTGATCCCAATGCTGGTTAATATCATGGGTTTCAACACCAACTTTGCGAATGCCATCACCAAGTCGCAAAACCGTATGAATCAGGCGATCAATCAGGCCACTTCCAAAGCCCAATCGCTATTCGACGTTTTCAACAGTATTTTTTAGTATAAGGAGAAAATATCATGGCTGACGAAGTCTTTATGGATATCCCGCGCGTGGAACAGATGAGCAAGACTTTCGAGACCTTTGGCTCCATTCTGGAAGGTGTTGCAAAAGCCCTGCTGGCCATCAGTATTGCCATGAAAGCCGCTGCATGGGTTTCCTTTGGCGCTACCGCCGCCGCTGCCGCTTATGCAGACCGTATACGGCCTAATGTGGACAAGGCTGCCCAAAAAATGCATGAATTGTCTGGTGATATTACAGGTGCCATTAAAGCCTACCGTGATGGTGATCTGTCTGGCTCCAAGCGATTCGTCTAACATACGTATGAGCGGTCGAGAGGCGGGAAGCTGCGCCTGCCCATGATCGCTATGTCAAACGGACCCCATAGAAATCCGCGCTCATGTCAACCACAGCGCTCGTTGAGCGCGGATTTCCATTTGGGACTCATGTCTACGTTAAGAGCTGGTCTAAACTCAGCGAGGCTTTATGAAGCGTATCTGCCAGCGTTGTAATGTGATCTCACAGGATTTCAATCTGTGGTGTCAGGAAAAATATTGCCCGGCTGAAAACGCCACCGAAATATTTGATAATGGCGAATGGTTTGGCCCGATGGAAATCATTCAACCAATTGTCATTACCCGCTCTGCAATTGTGTACCAAGCCAGGCGTGGTGAAGAAGACATTCTGCTCAAAGTAGCCAATGTGGGCTGTGAGGAGAAATTGCGGCTGGAAGCCAGGGCATTTCTGCAACTTGCCAAAGCAGGTCAGCATCCTTTGTTGCCGGTGTTGCTCCCGGCACATGCCCAAGGTTTGGTCGATCACCACCCATATGGATGGACTGTGATCGAGGGGCGTGTCAAATATTATGAGATTTTTAAATTCACAGATGGCACCATTCTGCGTAACTTGTTGCTCAAAAATCCACAACCATGGTTCCAACATGCAGGCTGGATCATTCTGAGTGTTGCTGATGTAATTTTTTATCTCCACAAAGCTGGAAAACTACATCTGTGTCTCAACCCCGATATGGTTCTGGTACGTTTTGACAAGCAGGGCTATCCGCGCCCCATCTTGCTTGACCTTGGTCTTGCAGACCCCGGTCAGAACATCCAGGATCTGTGGAATGAAAACTATAACCTGCCGGCCTACACGGCGCCTGAGATAGCTGACAGACGCGGGAGTGTGGGAACTGCCACGCATGTCTATGGCATTGGCATGTTGTTGTACGAAATGTTGGCTGGTCGCCCGGCCTATGAATATCATCTGCGCAAGGATGAGGCAGTTCTCAGAGCTGTACTGGAAGGGGAATTTAAAACCACGGGACGCATTGACCTCAAAAATATTCCAGAAATTGCTGAGAAGTCCATCAACCTTCAATATAACCTGCGGTTCCCAGACGTTTTGAGTCTGGTGGGTGCTTTACAACCGAATTTCCCGGCCATCCCGGCTGAACGAAAATCGTTCAAGGTGAATTGGCAGACCGTATTCATTGTTCTGGGATCGCTACTGGCAATTTCATTACTGTTGGCAATGGCGCTCTCGTTTGTGCCCGCCTGACCGAGGATCTGAAACATGGCAAATCGAAAGTACATTGATCGACCGCCTCGCATCGAACCCCAACTTCCATCGGGTGTCTTCAACATTCCCAACCCGCCTGATACCGAAGTTAAGTTCGGGGAATTGCTGCAACAGGCTTTTCTGCCGATGATCATGATCCTGGGTTACGTTCTTGCCTCGTTGTTCGGGCAGGGTCGCAATATGCTCATGATGATTCCCATGATGCTATCGGTAGTAGCGACAGTGATCCTGGCTATTTACACCAACACGCAGGAACGCAAAAAGCGTGAAGCCGCAGAAGCAGCTTATAAACGTCGCATCAGCGAACTGCGCCGCAAGATGGAAAGCGAACACGAGCAACAGCGCATCTATTATTTTTATAATCATCCCGACCCCGAAAAGACACTCGGAATTGCCGCTGATCTTGATCGCGATGTCCAGGTACGCGCGGAGGAGATTCGCTCCGGTACGCGTTTGTGGGAACGTCGTCCCAAGGATCATGACTTTCTATATCTGCGTCTGGGTATCAGCACACGTCAATCAACTGTAGTTTACAAAATTTCAGAAAATGAAAAGACGGAAAGCCCGCTGATGCGCGAAGCGACGCGCCTGGCTGAAGATTCCCGCCTGCTCTATGATGTGCCAGTGACCGTCCCGATGTATCTGCCTCTGGACGAAACGGAAAAGAAAAAAGCTGAGTCAAAAAAACAGGAGCAGGAAGCAGAAGAGGAGGAGACGCAGGAGGCGAAAGGCATTACCATCCGCCATTCGATCGGGATCACGGGTAGTTCATCTGAGGATGTGCACGCCTATCTGCGGACCATGTTGGTGGACTATGCCGCGTTCCATTCTCCTCAAGACACGATGCTGTATGTGGCTGGAACAAGCTATGCACGCCAATACTGGCGCTGGGCATATGCTCTGCCGCACTGCAAGGAAGCCGATAAAACCGAAACGCTTTTTTTTGAAAGTGATGAAAAGCCTGGTGAAAATGAAGCCGACCGTATGCGCCTGTTTTGGAAAAATATCCGCACCATTTTGGAGCGCCGCCGTATGCGCCTACAGGATCGTGAGAGTGGCGTGGATGTTAAATTGCCCTTCATGCTTGTGGTCGTAGATGTGCGGACTCCTGCACCCGACTGGTCATGTCTGCATGATCTGGAAAGTGAAGCGGCCATCTCCACCATCCTCATTGACGGACAAATACTCGGCGCGGGAATCATATTCCTGACGACTGATCGTACAAAGGTGCCCAGTCGTTGTACGGGCATTATCGAAGTTGACAAAGATCCACTGGATGAAGATGCAACTGTATTCCGTTATGCCGAGACGGGCTTCAATACTGTGCGCTATGTTGGCAAGACCAAGGTCATTTCGATCCAGGAAAAAGCTCGTGAGTTCTCACGTCACATTGAGCCGGTAGATATCCGCCGTGGATATGGCTCCAGTCTGGCATCAACTGTAACTCTAATGGAGATGCTCAACGTTCAATCCATGGATCAGATGCAGGAATTTGCGCGCGAGAATTGGCGGCGTAGTATGGAACCAAAAGTGGCGGACTGGCTCTTCACTGCTGTGGGTTTGCTCTCAGGCAATGAGCCGCGTGTACTGACCTTCTCTGCCAAAGCCGATGGTGTCCACGGCATCATCGCTGGCTCGACGGGTTCTGGTAAATCAGAATTGCTCATGACGCTGATCATTGGAATGGCGCTCAACTTCAGTCCCGATGTGTTGAATTTTGTACTTGTAGACTACAAAGGTGGTTCAGCATTCGAGCCTTTTAAGCGACTACCTCACAAGGTGGATATCGTCACCAACCTTGACCAGTCTGCCACGGCGCGTGTGTTCGCTTCCATCATCGCTGAATTGGATCGTCGCCAGAAACTCAATACCTATACCAACTCGAAGGACATCGTTCATTATCGTCGTAAGGGGCTGAATCTTGAACCCGAGCGTCCACCTTACCCACACCTTTTCATCATCATCGATGAATTTGCGGAAATGATTTCCGGCAATGCCGAATACAAGGCTCAACTCGAAAGTATTACACGCTTGGGGCGCGCATTGGGCGTAACCCTCATTCTTGCGGCGCAGCGCCCGGTTGGTGTCACTGACCAAATGCGCGCCAACATCAAGTTCCGCATTTGTCTGCGCGTGGAGACGCCAGACGATAGCCGCGAAGTATTGCGCCGTGCCGATGCAGCCTTCCTGCCGCCTGGCATTCCCGGGCGCGGATATCTGCAAGTAGGCAATGAAAACATTGAATTGATTCAGACGGCTTACACTGGCGGTGACTATAAAGGTCCACAGGAAGAAAATGTGGTTCAAAACGTGATCTGGCTTGACCGTCCACGCAAGACTGCCGCGCAGAAAGCCACCGAGCCGCCCAAGTTGTATGATGTGATTGTCGAAATGATGGCAAACCTGTCCACACAGGAATCGCGCCCACAGTGGCGCCCTTGGCCGGAATTTCTACCCATGCAAACCGGCGGCAATATACTCAGTTTGCAAACGCCGCTCGACACCGCTTATATGAACGATGCAGATATTGATTTGCTCCGCACAACGGATTCTGAGCTTGTAGCCGGGTTGTCGTTGAATGAGAAGGCTGCGACTTTCTGGAACAATGAATTTAAATGGGAGGGTATTGCGTGGGGTAAAACGGCCATGCGTCCGTTAGTCGGCATCGTCGATAATCCATATCAAGCCAGCCAAAAACCCTTGAAGATTGACTTCACAAACGGCCATGCTGTTATTTTTGGCGCTTCGGGCCGCGGCAAGACCACTTTCCTGCGTACAGTTGTCACTGGGTTGGCGCTTACGCACTCCCCTGATGAACTTCATATCTATATCCTGGATTTTGGCGGTCGTGCTCTGACTATTCTGAGTGATCTACCGCATGTTGGCGCGGTAATAACATCGGAAGAGGAGGAACGCGTTCTGCGTTCGCTCCGCAAGATCAATGACATCATCGATTATCGTCAGGTGCTTTTCAGTGAGGCGCGAGTCAATAACCTGGATTCATATAATCTGGCACATCCCCAAAAAGCACTGCCAGCTGTACTGGTGGTGATCGATAACTTTGCGGAATTTAAAGAATACTACGAAGGATTAATGGGACCATTCATCTCACTGGTACGCGAAGCGCGCGCCTATGGAGTACATTTCCTCATTTCCGCCGACCTGCCCAACGCATTGACTGGCAAACTCTATAACCTCATTACCGAGCGCTTTACCCTCAAGTTATCCGATGCCTCGGAATACTCGGAAGTCGTGGGGCGGGGTGTGCCTGCTGATTTGAGCGCGGTGCCAGGACGTGGATACGTGCGTGTGGGTAATATGCCGCTCGAATTTCAAACCGCATTAACCTTTGCGCCCGAAGAGAATGATTCTGATGGGCTTGGAAAGATCAGCAAGATGTGCATGCGCATGGCTGAGATCTGGGGTGGCGCGTGGAGGGGAGAAAAACCATCCACGATTGAGACGCTGCCCTTACGTTATTCATTGGAGAATTTGCTTCAGCATGCTACGATTCCCGAAGTGCGCCGCATCAATGCTGTGATGGGTATTGATGATCGCACACTGGAGCCAGCTCTGATCGACATCGAACGCCAGGGACCCCACATGATGGTGATCGGACAGCCATTCTCAGGCAAAACCACCGCCTTGCGCACCATGATTCTCTCGATCGCAGTCAACTACACACCAGACGAAGTGGTGATGGTGCTTGTGGATTACTCGCGCAAATTATGGAAAGGCAGCGAAACATCGCTTGCCGACCTGCCACATGTCATCCAAACTATTGATGACATCGAACAACTGGATGAATTCTATGAGAATTTTATGGTTGAATGTGCCGAGTTTGAGACGAAACCCAAGCGGCGAAAAATCATGCTCATCATCGACAACTATGATTCCTTCACTGAAGAATCCAGCCGCAAGAAGATGGCATTTTTTGAGAACCTGTCTGCCTTGATCCGCAAATATCAGACAGCGGGAGTGTATCTCATTGTGTCCGGTTCATTGGCCATCCTCAGTTCTTCCGATGATCTGCGCAAAGTGTTTGCCGCTCCCAATTTTGGTATCGCTCTTAGAAGCGCCGATGCGGTCAACCGCCTGAACGGGAAGTTCCCGCGCAGCCTGGCAGAGGCGGAGTTGCCGATGGGTCGTGCTTTCACTGTACGGTCGGGAATCACGAACATGCTTCAGCTGGCCACACCCTATGCCAATGATGATGACACCGAAGGGTCGTTAGACGCGTGGGTGCATCGCATCAAGGAACGTTATCCGAAAATGAAAGCCAGATGGCTGACACAGGGCCCGGAGGGTAAATCCAAAAAGAAGGATAAGAAACAGGGTGATGAGTCAGCTGATGGTACAGCAGGCCCGCCTAAGCCGGATCTGTCAAAATATAATATGGCCGAGTTGAAGAGCAAATTGATCGAAGCTGGAATGCCTGAAGATATGTTGGCACTTTTCTCCGATGCTGATATTGTCGAGAATGCCCGTTCGATGGGCTTGCTTGACGAAACGAAGCAGGAAGGCAAATAGGCAGGCAATGGACGATTATATTGATGTCAAAGTTGATGTCTTTGAGCATACCGGGCAACGGGCACGTTTGCGTCGGAGTCTTACAGTCCATGCTCTTATTGAGGAGATATTGCGGGAGTTTGACGATATCACTGCTGATTCGCCGGAGAAGTACGCCATCTATCTCAAAGGCTTTGATCATCCGCTAAAACCAATTGGGACGCTGGCTGAACTGGATATCCAACCTCAGGACGAATTAGTGTTTGACTATGTACGTCAGACCATCCGCCGGATGCTCGATGTCCGTAATTATGCCACCTTGCGTGAGGAGAGCACCGGCAAGGAATTTGACATTCAATGGCAGCCAGCTGTGATTGGACGCCCTAGTACAGATGTGGATCACAACATTATCCTGGCAGTGAATGTCCAATTGTTGCCCGATGGCAAAACCATTTCGCGCAAACATGCTCAGATCACCTTTGCTGAGGGTCGGTACTTCATCGAACCGCTGGCCGAGCAGAACCCGGTATTTTTGAATGGGAAAGAGTTAACAGTTCATAACAAGCGTGAGATTCGAAACGGCGACAAGTTGTCTTTTGGGAACAACAAATTGACCATGATCTTTTCGACCCAAAGCCAACAGGTTTCACGCTCAATTGCACGTGAACCTGTCATCCAACCAGCAGTTTCCCAGCCTGCTTCCGCTGCTGCGTCATCCACGCCCTTGCAGCGTCCTGCACCTGCGCCCGCAGATATGGATGCAACCAATTTCGTTTCCTCAACCGCGTCTCCTGCGTTGGTTGTGGAAGCCAGCTCTGCACCAGGTAAGATTGGCACCCGAATAGAATTACTCACATTCCCATTCATCATTGGACGTTCCCTTGAGATATTGAGTACAGAAAATGAAATGTCCCGTAAACATGCCGAGATCACGTATGATGCTCAGAAAAAATCTTATTTCATCACAGACTTGCAGAGTACCAACGGCGTGACGATCAATGGGGAGCAAATTCCGCCGAATGTGGCGCATACGATCGCCCCTGGCATGCGTATTGGTCTGGGGACTGTATTTGTGGCTCGCTTTGAGGTTTGAAGAGAAAGACAACACTAACGATAAGCCTCTCCAAAACTTTGGAGAGGCTTGTGTTAGTAAAAAGTGTTTGCCATTCACATACTTTTCAGTCGCACGCCATACTTGCTTTTCCTTGCGTATCTACGCAGCCATTCATTGCTTTTGGAGTTTTGACGCCATGTACAGTCCGCGTCCATTAAGCCAAAGCGGATCCCGAACAACTTCCAAACCACAGGCTCGAAATGCGGACAAGTATTCGTCCACCGTGAACAACCCCAGTTCATGTCGTTCGGTGAAGTGTTCGATGCCCTCGGGCGTCCCAACCAAGTAATGAAAAACAAAACGGGATAGATTGCCCTCCCGTTCAGCCAGGTTCATGCGTGAGATTTTCAGCCCGGGCTGATCCACAAATGTGGCGTGAATATTGCCGGTGTGCCAATCTTCAGGTGTGAACCAGGGCTCTACGAACATAAGTCCACCAGATTTGAGGTGGCGCTCGAAATTAGCAATTGCCTGATTCAAGCCTGAAATGGTTCCGACATAGCCAATCGAACTGAACAGGCAGGTGATAACATCGAATTGCCTCCCCAGATCGAAGTTGCGCATATCACCAAGATGGAAAGTTAGTTCAGGACACCTTTGTTTGGCGGCTTCGAGCATGCGCGCATCGAGGTCGAGTCCCTCTACCTGGTAATGTTCATGCAGGTAATTGGTGTGCAGCCCGGTGCCGCAGGCTACATCAAGTAAGGTATTGCCACCTGAGCGAAGATTATATTGGATGAGTTGATGAACCGATTCTGCCTCACCGGCATAGTTCTTACCGCGATTGAGGTAAATAGTGTCGTATAAATGCGCTGAGGGTGTGAACATGGGTGCTCCGAAGCCTTACAAAACGATTGAAAGATGATTCAGTAAGATAATATTCTATCGCGCCTCCTATTGATTGGGTAGCTCTAATTGTTAAATTCGATTGAAAGTGCAGATATTCCTGATCGCAGGATAATTTACTGTCTTGAAAGATACCTCGCGCACCGTGGATTATTAGTAAAGTGATTCTCGCCTGTGTGCAAGCTGCGCGAGACATTCAAGGATCTCGCTTCTCTAAAATTGATTCTAAACATCCAAGCTTTTACGACGCTGACATGCGCGTCGGGGAGGTACGGCAATTTTGCAAGTTGCAGGAGGAAGGTCAGAGTTTGAGGCGTGCGGCGATGAGCCAGCTCAATTTGTTGGCATATTCCTATCATTGTATTTCGAAACTCACATGCACGATCCAATACTTCATTCTAAGTTCATGGTTCATAAGAATTACCCACCCAAAGCTAAAAGAGTACCCGGTTTGAGCATTGACAATTCGTTCAACGTGGATATAATCGCTCCAATTAATAGCCGATGATAACTGTCGTAACGATCTGCGTGTGTATGGCTTGTATGTGTATGTGTTGTATGACGACACATAGAGCTGTTCAACACGCCCTGGCAGGCTACCGCTAAACATATCTGAAAAACAAAACCGGTGAACAGTTCTTGTAAAAGAGCAGAGTTCGCCGGTATTTTTTTTGAAAAGCCCGGGATACTCCCGGGCTTTTTGTTATCAAATTACTGAGAGGTGACCCGATGAAAGCTAGTAATAGTTTATGGCGCGAACAACCGATAGAGAGTCCGTTTCCAGACCTGGTACGTGAAATTGAAATTTACGAGACTGAGATCGAACTGCGCAAGCAAGGCAAAATGGATGAAAAGTTATTTGCTGAAACACGTTTGCGACGCGGCGCGTACGGTCAGCGTTATGACAACGGTCAACGCTGGGATGGTAAGGAGACTCAAACCCTACCGTTCCCATCCAGCAAAACGGAATTCACCAAAGGCTCCAATACTGTTTGGGATGCACCGGGCATGCAGCGTATCAAAGTTCCGTTTGGTGGGATGAACCCGGAACAGTTGGAAGTGATGGCTGAACTCGCGGAAGAATATTCCGATGGTATCGCCCATGTCACCACTCGTCAGGATTTTCAACTGCACTTTGTCCACGTGGACGATACGTCTGCATTGATGCGCCGCCTTGCCGCGGTTGGAATCACAACGCGTGAAGCGTGTGGCAATTCTGTGCGTAACGTGACAGCTTGTCCGCTTTCGGGTGTGTGCTCCACTGAATCGTTCGATGTCACTCCTTACGCTAAAGGTCTTGCGTATTTCTTGTTGGGTCATCCCGATGTACAGGATTTTGGTCGTAAGTTCAAGGTCGCGTTTTCGGGTTGTAAGGATGAAGCCTGCGGACTTGTGAACATGCACGATATGGGCGTGATCGCCGTCAAGAAAAATATTGATGGTGTGGAAAAGCGTGGCTTTGAGTTATACGTCGGCGGCGGACTCGGCACCGTTCCGCATCAAGCCAAATTGTTCGACGCATTCCTGCCCGAAGAAGAATTGCTTCCCACTTCCCAAGCCATCTCGCGTGTGTTTGCCCGACTCGGTGAGAAGAAGAATCGCAATCGTGCACGCATCAAATTTTTAATTGCCCAGCTTGGCATCGAAGAATTCAAACGCCTCGTGCTTGAGGAACGCGCCACGTTGGAACATGATCCACGTTGGACGGATTATCTCGCCGAAATTCACGATACGGATGAGAAACCGCTTCGCCCTCCCTTCGGTCGTCAGCCGTTAGCTGATATGCCACAAACGGACTCTTTCCAACGCTGGTACAAGACCAACATTTTCCATCAGAAGCAAGCGGGATACGCAACGGCTACCATCACTCTCCCATTGGGCGACATCACCGCTGATCAACTGCGCGCGCTGGCAGATATTTCCCGCCGCTTCACCAACGGGACTGTCCGCACCACCGTTGATCAAAACATTGTCCTACGCTGGATCAGCAAAGCTGACTTACCCGAAGTGTTTGCCGCGCTCGAAGCAATTGGACTCGATCAACCCGGTGCTGGAACGATTGTTGATATCACATCCTGCCCAGGCACAGATACCTGCAAACTGGGAATTTCCGCATCCCGCGGCTTGGCTGGCGAATTGCGTCAACGACTCGCGGAGAAGAGTCATACGATGGATGAAGCGGTGCAGAATTTGCATATCAAAGTGAGTGGCTGTTTTAATTCGTGCGGACAGCATCACGTTGCCGACCTTGGCTTCTACGGCGTCAGTCGTCACTCTGGGAACTACACCGTTCCGCATTTTCAAGTCGTCTTAGGCGGTGAGTGGACTCATAACGGTGGGGCATACGGCCTGGCAGTCGGAGCGGTTCCAGCGAAGAGAATTCCTCAGGTGGTGGAGCGACTCACGGGGCGGTATGTGGCGGAACGTCAGAAGAATGAATCGTTTAAAGCGTTTGTCCAACGCATTGGCAAAATCCAGATCAAAAACATGGTGGATGATCTGACCAAGATTCCAACCCACGATGAAGACCCAACTCTCTATACAGATTGGGGTGACAATCGCGAGTTCACGATTGGTGATATTGGAGTAGGCGAATGTGCTGGTGAGATCGTATCGCACGCAGAGTTTGGTTTGGCAGCCGCCGAACGACAAGTGTTCGAAGCGCAAGTGTTGTTGGATGAGAATCAATATCAGAAAGCAGGCGAGACGGCATATGCATCCATGTATCAGGCAGCTTTGACATTAGTCGAAGAGTTGTTCTTCAAAGTACCAAAAGATCATGACCGCGTCGCCGAAGAATTCCGTACACGCTTTTATGATACGAAACTTTTCTGGGATGAATATGCCGGTGGCAAGTTTGGACACTACTATTTGCGTGCGTATGAAAAACGGAATGAACCCTATACCCCTGATGAAGCGCATCGCCGTGTGGAAGAGGCGCAGTTGGTGATCGAAGCCGCGCATAGTTGCTATGGCAAGTTGTTGGCGTCGAAATCGACTATAAAGCCGGTCGGTATTTAGAGGAGCGAGTTATGAATATTCAACATATCAATATTAAGTTATTTGTTGAAAACCCGGAATCTGTGAAGATCGCAGAGTATGCGGCGGTATTCAACACTTGGATTCAAAGCCAGAGATTGGAAGAATTGTTAATCGATGTTGCTGATTACCTGCATGTTCATAACGGACCTGGCATCATGTTGATCGGGCACGAAGCCGATTACAGCTTGGATAATCGTGCCGGGCGACTCGGTTTGCTTTACAACCGCAAAGAACAATTGGATGGCACCAATCAGGAAAAACTGGCTCAAGCTGTACGGGCTGCTTTGACCACTGCTCAAATCCTGGAAAAAGAAAACGGTTTGAAATTCAATGGTTCGGAACTGCAGGTGATCGTGAATGACCGTTTACTGGTGCCAAATACCGCCGAGACATTTGCAGCTCTTGAATCTGACTTGAAAGCATTTTTCAGCAGGCTTTATAACGGAGCAGAACTCAACCTTTCACATCAAAGCAACCCGCGTGAACGTTTCACCGTCAACGTGAAAGCTGAATCCAGTTTCGATGTAGATTCGCTGCTCAGAAATCTTTCTGTGGAAGCTGCCCATGCCTGAGTTCCCTTCCAACACAGGCAGCGTCTACATCGTCGGCGGTGGACCGGGCGATCCGGGTCTCATCACCGTCAAAGGCTTGGCTTGTCTGCGCCGTGCCGATGTAGTGTTATATGACCGGCTGGTCGCGCCTCAACTTCTGAATGAGGTGCCGCTTCATGCCGAACTGATCGATGTCGGCAAAGAACCCAAACGCCATCGCCGTTCGCAAGCTGAGATCAATGATTTGTTAATCGAGAAAGCTCGTGAGGGGAAGGTCGTCGTGCGTCTCAAGGGCGGCGACCCATTTGTCTTTGGGCGTGGTGGAGAGGAATGTCAGGCATTGGCAGAGGCGGGGATTCAGTATGAAGTTATACCCGGTGTCAGTAGCGCGATTGCTGTACCTGCCTATGCAGGCATCCCCGTCACGCAACGTGGTGTGACGACTGCCTTCGCTGTCGTTGCCGGGCATACGGGTGGCTCTGACTCTGATGTAGATTGGAGTGGCATCTCACGGATCGGTACAATCGTCTTTCTAATGGGTGTTGAGCATTTGCCAGAGATCGTAGCACAGCTCATCGCTCATGGTCGTGCATCGGATACACCAGCCGCGTTGATTCAAGAAGGCTCAACCCAAAATCAAGTGGTCGTTACAGCCATTTTAGAAGATATTGTTGAGAAAGCACGAGATATTCATCCGCCGGCGGTCTTTGTGGTTGGAGAAGTTGTCCGCTTGCGAGGACAGCTTGACTGGTTTATTTCAGAAGAGGCGACCCGACAAGATGATGAGAATAACTTTCTCCCTGTGGGTGGGTCGCCCTTACAGTCTGTAAAATTTATTTCTTCCTAATAGAGGTTTTTTCATGGCTGCACAAAATAGAGCATCGCTATTCGTTGATACTACAGAGTGGTCTCCTGAAATTGCAAAACAAATTGGTGCGGAACTGGAAGGCAGTTCGCCAGAGACTGTTCTGCGTTGGGGTTTCGAGAATTTTGCACCAAGCATTGTCATGGCGACTGGTTTTGGTCCTGAAGGCATTGTGTTGATGCATCTCGTCTCCGAGATTCGTCCCGAGACCATCGTCTTTTATTTGGATACCGACCTGCTTTTCTCACACACCTATGAATTGCATGACGAGCTTGTCAAACGACTCGGTATTCGCTTCGAGCGCATCCATTCCGGCATTTCTTTACCAGAACAAGCGCTACGTCACGGCGAAAAATTATGGGAAAGTGATCCTGATACCTGTTGCCAGATCCGCAAGGTGATTCCGCAGCGGCAATTCCTTGCCAACTATAACGCCTGGATCACTGGCATTCGCCGCGACCAGACTGCCTTCCGTGCGAATACACGACTCGTCGAATGGGATTATGCCAACAAGATGGTCAAACTCAATCCGCTTGCCGCATGGACGAGCGATCAAGTCTGGGAACATATCGAAAAACATAGCCTGCCCTACAACCCTCTGCACGATTATGGGTATCCCAGCATCGGCTGCTGGACTTGCACCAAAGCCGTTGAGCCTGGTCAAGACCCGCGTTCCGGTCGTTGGGCTGGCAAAGCCAAAACGGAATGCGGCATTCATCTGCCCACTATCAAACAATGAACACATATTATCCCGTTTACATTGAAATGCGAGCCCAACCCTGTATCGTGATTGGCGGTGGAAAAATTGCGGAAGGCAAAGTCGATGGCTTGCTCGCAGTTCAAGCGCAAGTAACTGTCATCGCTCCCGAGCTCACTCCGCATCTGCAGCAACTCGCCAAGCAAAAGCAGATCACATACATCCCGCGCAAATATCAGTCCGAAGATCTCACCGGCGCTTTCATGGTCATCTGCGCGACGGATCAAGCCGACATCAATCATCAGGTCTGGCAGGATGCGTCGGCGAATCATCAACTCGTCAACGTAGTGGACGACACGCTGCGCTGTAATTTCATCGCCCCGTCGATTCTGCGCAAAGGAGATCTCACCATCGCGATCTCAACGAGTGGCAAAGCGCCCGCGCTGGCTGTCCGCTTGAAAGAACGTCTGCAACGTGAGCTGGGTCCTGAGTATGAACGCTTCCTCGAGCTTGCTGGCAAATTGCGCGAACCGCTGGCGCATCACATTCCCGATTTCGAAACGCGCAAAGCGCTTTGGTATCAACTTGTTGACTCTGAAATTCTCGATGTTCTGGCAAGTGGGGATGAAGATTCGGCAAAGGAAATTATTTCACAAGTAGTCGGATTTGAATTTGAGCCCGTAGGATGATGAAGATCCGCTTCACTCCGACCCCGAACCTGTTTGCCCAATGAAAATCATTTTCGCCACCCGACCCTCTGCTCTCGCCCGCTGGCAGACTGCCCATGTCATTCGTTTGCTGCAAGCCGCTCACCCCAGAATCGAATGTGAGGAACGAGTCTTCACAACGAAAGGTGACCGCATGCTCGATCGTCCATTGCCTGAAATTGGCGGCAAAGGCTTATTCACCAGCGATTTGGAAAACGCGTTACTGTCTAGCGAAGTCGATGCAGCAGTGCATTCGCTGAAAGACCTTCCAGTAGAGGATACGCCTGGGATCGCAGTAGCAGCCATCCCTGAGAGAGAAGCGGCGCAGGATGTGTTGGTCTCTGCGAACGGATATACGTTGTCCAATTTGCCGGAAGGCGCTCGCGTCGGAACATGCAGTCTACGGCGCACTGCACAAATCTTGGCATTACGTCCTGATCTCACGATATTGCCTTTGCGTGGCAATGTGGACTCACGTGTGCAAAAAGTGCTGAATGGCGAATATGATGCGATCATTTTGGCGCAAGCTGGGTTAACGCGGCTCGGCTTGCAGGCACATATTTCTGAAACCTTTGCGTTAAATGTAATGTTGCCTGCGCCCGGACAAGGCGCGTTGGCGGTGCAATGCCGTGCAGATGATGTTGAAACGTTGAACCTTCTCGCTGCGATTCATGATCCCCTGACTGCGGCTGCCGTAGATGCAGAACGCGCTTTCCTCTCAGGCTTGGGCGGCGGATGTTCGCTGCCAGTAGCGGCGTTCGCAGAAAAAAATAACGGTTCCATTATTTTGACCGGTGCAGTAATTTCAGTAGATGGAAAACAAGCGATCCGTTTGAGTGCTGTGGATAAGGATCCGCACGAGTTGGGCGAGCGTCTGGCGCATTTGGTGCTCGAACGCGGTGCAGCAGAACTGTTGAAAGTTAGTGCATCAAACTGATAAAAAAAGACAGATGTAGCACTTACCTTTAGGCTGCCTAAAGGTGCTATCACGATAATCAGGTCTTTGAGCTATCAGTGACATTCATCTGAACAGTTGCGATGAAAGACATAAATCTACAAATTAAGATATACATTATGTTGAATAATTCACAAGTTCTCATTCACAGCTAAATGAAATCTTCATAAATCCATCTGTTGTGTGATGCGTGTTCGTTATATAGTTAGAAACATCTTCTAAAAAGTACCCATCAATGTATATCCTCTGCATCGGACTCAATCACACCACTGCTCCACTTGACCTGCGTGAAAAATTAGCGCTTGATGAAGAAGTTGTTCGCATTGCCCTTGCACGTCTCGCGTGTGGACATGTCGTTACACTTTTCACTGAACTTGTGCTCATCTCCACTTGTAATCGCATTGAATTGTATGCTGTCTCCAACCAATTGGCATTTGCCGAGTTGGAGATTTTTCTTTCAGAGATAAGCGGCATACCCGAAGAGCAGTTCCGTACGCATTTGTATCGCTTCAACGATATGGCTGCTGTTCGTCATCTGTTTGAGGTCGCAGCCGGACTCGATTCGCTCGTTATCGGCGAGCCGCAAATTTTGGGGCAGGTCACGCGTGCCCTCGAACTGGCGCGTGGACAAAACACAGCGGGCTCCATTCTGAATCGCCTATTCCAGGCTGCTATTCACGCCGGGAAACGCACACGCACAGAGACAGCCATCAGCCGTAATCCCGCTTCCGTGTCGTCGCTGGCTGCTTCGTTGTCAGAACGCGTCGTTCACAAAATTTCTGAAGCGCAGATCGTCATCCTCGGTGCGGGTGAGATGGCTGAACTTGCTGTCGAAGCCTTTCGTAAACGTGGCGCGCAAAAAATTCTGGTCGTCAATCGCACGCTTGAACGCGCGCATGCACTCGCGCAGCGCTGGGATGCGCAAGCGGCAACCTTTGAACAACTTTATACCGCATTGGACTTCGCAGATATTTTGATCGCATCCACGGGCGCGCCGCACACGCTCATTTCATCCAAAATGGTAAATGAGACCATGAAACGCCGCGCAGACCTGCCGCTGGTGTTGATCGACATCGCCGTACCGCGTGATATTGACCCCGATGTTGCGAACATTCTGCATGTCAAACTGTATGATATGGATAGCCTGAATGCCCAACTCGAGCACTCCCTCGCCGAGCGCATGGCGGAAGTTCCGCAGGTAAAAAATATTTTGAATGAAGAACTAGAGTTATTTGGAGATTATTTGAAATCATTAGATATGCTTCCGTTGATCGCGGATATGCGCCAAAACGCAGAAGCGATTCGACAAAACGAACTCGAGAAAACTTTGCGCCGCTTGCCGGACCTTACAGAAGCCGAGCGGGAGCACATCGAATCTATGACCCAGGCGCTGGTCAAAAAATTATTGCACGCGCCAACGCATCGTCTCCATGCCGAAGCGACCTCACCGCGTGCCTCTGAATATGCGGCTGTCGCTCGCAGGCTTTTCAACTTATCTGATGAGCGTACATATCCCACCTCCACGGCGGCTGATTAACTATGAAACTTATTTTCGCAACCCGTCCATCTGCTCTTGCTCGCTGGCAAACCCAGTGGGTGATCAACGCCTTAAAAAACATTCACAGCGATCTCGAATGTGAAGAAAAAATTATCACGACACAAGGCGACAAAATTCTCGATAAGCCTCTGCCTGAAATCGGCGGCAAAGGTCTCTTCACACAGGAACTCGAATCCGAACTGTTAAATGGAACAGTTCATTGTGCGGTTCATTCGCTCAAAGATTTGCCTGTTGAAAATCCAATTGGATTAACCATTGGATGTATTCCCGCGCGCGCCGAAGTACGTGATGTGTTGATCTCCAAAAATGGATACACCCTCGCTACACTTCCACACGGCGCTTCGGTCGGGACCTCGAGCCTGCGCCGTGCGGCCCAGATCCTTTCCCAGCGCCCGGACCTTCGCACTGAATCATTGCGCGGTAATGTGGATACCCGCCTGCGCAAAGCCATGGATGGTCAATATGATGCGATCATTCTTGCGGGTGCAGGCTTGACTCGGTTGGGTTTGGCTCAGCATGTGACGGAATGGCTGTCACTGGATGTAATGCTCCCCGCGCCAGGACAAGGTGCGCTCGCTGTTCAATGCCGTGCCGACGATCAAACGACCCTCAACCTGCTCGCCGCGCTTGAAGATGAATCCACGCGAAAAGCTGTCACCGCTGAACGCGCCTTCCTGAGCGGACTTGGCGGTGGATGTTCCGTGCCTGTCGCGGCATATGCACAGGTACAGAATCAAACTATTGCTTTAACTGGTCTGGTAATTTCAATAGATGGGGCGAAAGCCATCCATGTAAAGCGCGCGGGGGCAGATGCGCAACTCCTCGGAACAGAGCTTGCCCATCGCGCTATTGCACAGGGTGCCCATGAAATCCTGGCTGTGAGCGTGATGCCATGAAACGGATTCTTGTCACCCGTCCCCGCGCGCAGGCTAACTCATTTGGCGAGATATTAAGAGTCGCAGGTTTTGAGCCGATTTATTTCCCTGTGATAGAAATCCGTCCGATTGAAGATTCCGCCGCGTTGGATAAAGCTGTCGAGCAATTGCATTGTTATGCCTGGGTGATATTTACATCCGTGAATGCGGTGGAAGTCGTTTTTGATAAATTCTCGTCTCTCCTTTTGGACGACAGGGTAGGGGTGAAGTTCGCTGCAATTGGACCGAAGACCGCCGAAGCCTTGAAGATGCGTGGCATTGCGCCCGATTTCGTCCCTCAAGAATATGTTGCCGAAGCGATTCTGCCCGGGCTGGGTGACTTGAAGGACAAGTGGATTTTGTTACCCCGCGCCGAAATTGCACGCAAGGAATTACCTGAAGCCATTGTTGCGGAAGGTGGTATTGCCCATGAGATTTCTGTTTACAAGACTTTACCAACCCAACCTGACCCTGATGGTCTCGCCGCGTTGAAATCTGGTGTGGATGTGATTACGTTCACCAGTGCGTCTTCTGTTGAAAACTTCGTCACCATCCTGCGCCAGAACAGACTTGATCCATTGAATCTGCCGAACAATCCTTTGATCGCCTGTATCGGCCCAATCACCGAACAAACCGCACGGGATGAAGGATTTCAAAACATTGTGGTCGCAAAAGAATATACGACCGAAGGGCTGATCGAAGCCATTACGACCATGGAGAAATTATGACCCTACTTGAACTTGAAACTCACCAACCATTAATCGTCAATCGCAAATCGCAAATCTTAAATCGTCCACGCAGACTCCGCGCTACACCTGCCATCCGCGCCATGGTGCGTGAAACGGAACTCAATGCGCGCGATTTTATTTATCCGTTATTTGTGCGGCATGGCGAAGGTCGTAGCGAGATCCGCTCGATGCCAGGCGTGTATCAACTGTCAGTGGCGGAAGCTGTTCGAGAAGCAGAAGCAGCTGCAAAGTCGGGTGTGAGCGCTGTCATCCTGTTCGGGATCCCCAAAGAGAAAGATCCGATCGGGCTTGAAAACTTTTCGGAAGATGGAATTGTCCAGCAGGCGATTCGCGCGATCAAAAAAGAAATCCCTGAGATGGTCGTGGTGACCGACGTGTGTTTGTGTGAGTATACCGACCACGGACACTGCGGCATTTTGAACACGGGCGAACATTTTCACACGGGTTTGCCCGAGGGCTATGTGCTCAACGATGAGACGTTGGACGTGCTGGCGAAGGTGGCGATCTCGCATGCCGAATGCGGCGCGGATATAGTTGCGCCGAGCGGCATGATGGATGGCATGGTTTCAGCCATTCGTGCGGGTCTGGATTTTGCAGGTTATGAAAATCTGCCCATCCTGTCTTATGCGGTGAAATATGCGTCATCGTTCTATGGACCGTTCCGCGACGCGGCGGAAGGTGCGCCGAAATTTGGCGATAGAAAGTCTCATCAGATGGATCCTGGTAATGTGCGCGAAGCGTTACGTGAGGCTGCGATCGATGTGGAAGAAGGCGCGGACATGTTGATGGTCAAGCCTGCACTGGCGTACTTGGATGTGATTCGCACGGTGAAGAATGCTTTTCCTCAATTGCCGATGGCGGCATACAACGTTAGCGGTGAATATTCGATGATCAAAGCCGCCGCAGCGAATGGCTGGATCGATGAAGAGAAGGTTACTTTGGAAACATTGACTGCCATCAAGCGGGCTGGGTCAGATCTGATCATTACCTATCACGCCGTGGATGCGGCGAAGTGGTTGAAATAAAAGGAAAACAATATGTCACTAGAAAACCTAGCTCCTCGCGCTGCCTCCGAACGCTCCTATCACAATGAGCGCATGGTGCATGCCGATTTTGATAAAGCGCCCTTCACCATTGCATGGGAAGTGACGCGCGCTTGTGCCTACGCCTGCGTCCACTGCCGCGCGGATGCGATGCATGTGCCTGACCCGAACGAATTGAATACGGAAGAAGCGCTTCGCCTCATTGACCGTTTGGCTGAATTCGGCTCCCCGATCTTGATCTTTACTGGCGGCGACCCGATGATGCGCAAGGACTTGCATGAGCTGATCGCGTACGCCGCGCAAAAGGGATTACGCTGTTCATTGACTCCTACTGCTACTGCTTTGCCCACCACGGCACGATTGGAAAAAGTGCGCGACGCAGGCATTCGCCGTATTGCGCTTTCGCTCGATGCGCCACGTCCGGAGATCCATGACAACTTCCGACAGGTCAAAGGCTCATGGCAGCGCACGATGGACATTCTAAACCGTGCGCAGTCAATCGGTGTGAGCGTGCAGGTGAACACTACGGTTTCAAAACATAACGTGGATATTCTCGATGAGATGATCCCCTTTCTTCAGGAAGTTGGCGCCGTGCAATGGTCATTGTTTTTCCTTGTTCCCACGGGACGTGCCCAGGCAAAAAACATGATCTCCCCTGAAGAACATGAACGCGTCTTCAACTGGCTGTATGACCTTTCGAAGAACGCGCCTTTTGATATCAAGTCCACTGCCGCGCCAATGTACCGCCGAGTTGCCATCGAACGCAAACGCGCCGAACAAGGTGCGGACAACCCCGTCACTTTCCAGGGTGCGGGCTTCCAATATGCGGATGGACTCAACCGTCCAACGCGCGGCGTCAATGATGGCAATGGATTCCTGTTCATTTCCCATGTCGGCGATATTCAGCCTTCGGGCTTCCTGCCCGTGACAGCGGGCAACGTCCGCACAGATGATGTAGTGGATGTGTATCGCCATTCGCAGATCTTCACTGACCTGCGCACGCCCGACAAGCTCAAAGGTCGTTGCGGCATCTGTGAATATCGTGATGTCTGCGGCGGTCAACGCGGACGCGCCTACGGCATCACAGGCGATTATCTTGAATCAGACCCAGCTTGTTTATACGTACCTCAAGGAGCATAGAATAGATGTCTACCGAGACAACTGAACCATCCCTGCGCACGTTCAACCATTATTCACTCTTTTCTTTCAAGGATGCTTACTGGTCTTTGAACGCAAGTGAACGCGCAGACTTCCACAAGAATTGGCTAGCTGCCTTACGCGCTTCCGCCCAGAAAGTGGATATTTTCCAAGGCACCGAGCACGATGTGGACTTGATCGTTTGGTCTGCTTTAACTGTAAATAACAATCAGGACACGGCTGTCTTCTTTGAAAAAATCGCAAAGGCGTTGAATCCATATCGTCACTTGATCGAACAAAAAGATTCCCTGTGGGGCTTTACGCGCCCGTCACAATATTCGAAGGCGCGTTCCAAACAGGAAATCGATCCGTTCTCTGAAGAACACAAGCCTTATCTCATTATCTATCCCTTCTCCAAAACGACCGAATGGTATTTGATGAGCCGTGATGCACGTCAGGGCATGATGAACGAACACATTCGCATCGGTAAACAATACGATGATATCAGTCAGCTGCTCCTCTATTCCTTCGGTTTGCAGAATCAGGAATTCGTAGTGGTCTATGAGACCGATGACTTGACCCGCTTCTCGGATCTGGTCAATGAACTGCGTGATACTGAAGCGCGCCGCTACACCTTGCGCGACACTCCCTTACATACCGCCATCTATCATCCTGCGGAAGAGACACTTGCCTTATGGAAATGAACAGTCGTTTTTTACAAGCTTGCCAACGTCAACCTGTTGACGCAACTCCCGTCTGGTTCATGCGCCAGGCAGGGCGCTACATGCCCGAATACCGCGCCATCCGCGAGAAGTATTCATTGCTTGAAATTTGTTACCAGCCTGAGCTCGCCGCTGAAGTGACGCTTCAACCCGTCCGCGCTTTCGGCGTGGATGCGGCGATTCTCTTTGCCGATATTCTGCTGCCCGCCATTCCACTCGGTGTTGGGCTTGAGTTCGCCAAGGGTGAAGGTCCTGTGCTGCAAAATCCTGTTCGCACGATGGAAGATGTGAAGGCGTTGAAACCTGTCAACGCAGAAACAGACCTCGGCTACGTGATGGAGGCGATCCGCATCCTGCGCAGGGAACTCACGGACACTCCGCTCATCGGCTTTTGCGGCGCACCGTTCACAGTCGCGTCCTACATCATTGAAGGCGGCTCGTCACGTGAATTTCTCAAAACCAAAATGATGATGTATTCCGCACCCAATGTTTTCCATGCGTTGATGGATAAACTCTCGGATGTATTCAGCGATTATCTGACAGCACAGATTCGCGCAGGCGCACAGGCTGTGCAAGTCTTTGACTCATGGGTTGGCGCGCTCAGCCCATCTGATTATGAAACCTTCGTTTTGCCATACTCGCAAAAATTGCTCAAATCCGCCCAGGCGATGAACGTGCCTGTCATCCATTTCGGGACGAACACCACGACGCTTCTGCCGTTGATGAAACGCGCAGGCGGATCCGTGATCGGACTCGACTGGCGCCTCCCGCTTGACGATGGCTGGGCATTGCTCGGAGACGATGTTGCTGTTCAAGGGAATCTTGATCCCATCACACTTTTTGCGCCACTGCCTGAACTCAAGGCGCGCGTGCATGATGTATTGCGGCGCGCGAACGGCAAGCCTGGTCACATCTTCAATTTGGGGCATGGCATCTTGCAGCATACACCTGTTGACAGTGTGAAGGCAGTTGTAGATATGGTGCATGAATTTTCTGTTGAGAAGATAGGCGTTTAATGAGTCGGATAGGTTTATTGGTAATGGCATATGGTGGACCCAATAACCTGAATGAGGTCGAGCCATATTTATTGGATGTGCGCGGCTATCGTCCCACTTCACCAGAGATCATCCACGAAGTGCGCGAGCGTTACCGCGAGATCGGCGGGCGTTCACCAATTCTGGAACAGACACGTGAACAGGCAACTGCACTGGAAGCTGCCCTGAACGCGGATGGTCAGCAATTTAAAGCCTTCGTCGGCATGCGGCATTGGCATCCCTATATCAAAGACACGCTGGCTGACATGCAGGCACAAGGGATCGAAAAAACCATCGGGTTGGTCATGGCGCCTCATCGTTCGCGTATGAGCATTGAAGCCTATTTCAAAAAGATCAACGAAGCGGAATCTCCCATCGAAGTTGCACCTATTCTCGATTGGCACTTGCTTCCCGGTTATCTCGACGCACTTGTCAGCCGAGTATATGCTGCGCTGGAACGCTTCCCCGCTGAGGTGCGTTCACAAGTCCCTGTGATTTTCAGCGCGCATAGCTTACCTGAAAGGATCCTAACGTGGAACGACCCCTATCCAGACCAACTGCGTGCCACTGTAGATGCAGTTATGCAAAAGCTGGGAAATCAACCTCATGAATTCGCTTTTCAATCTGCCGCCATCTCCAACGAACCCTGGCTCGGACCTGATGTTTCAGTTCTGATTGAACGTTACGCCAAAGATGGGCGGAAAAATATCGTAAGCTGCCCAATCGGCTTCGTTTGCGAACATGTTGAAATTCTGTACGATATCGATATCGTTTATCAAAAACTAGCCAGGTCACTGGATGTGCGGTTGGAGCGCATCGAAATGGTTCACACCGCACCGCAAATGATTGCGGGGCTGGCTAAACTCATCCGCAAGACGGCAAAGGATTCAAACTGGTTATGAATCGAATCATCGTCATCGGCGGCGGGATCGCAGGTCTTTCCGCCGCGTATTACGCAAAGAAAAATATACCCGACGCAACGATCACTGTTATCGAATCTGATGTGCGTTGGGGCGGCAAAATCACAACTGACCGCGTCTCTTTCGACGATGGACAATTCATCATCGAAGGTGGACCTGACACTTTCCTTGCATCCAAGCCCTGGGGTGTGGCATTATGCAAGGAACTGGGGCTAGGTGAACGCCTGCATGGCACGAATCCGAATCAAAAGAATACGTACGTTCTGCATCGCAACAAACTTGAGCCGTTGCCTGATGGGCTCGCGATGATGATTCCTACGAACGTCGAAGCGATTTTGAAGACTCATCTTGTTTCATGGTTTGGCAAAGCGCGCATGGGATTTGATTTCGTCCAGCCAGCAAAAGCTGTCAATGGCGATGAAAGTTTGGGAACGTTTGTCAGCCGTCGGCTTGGGCGCGAGGCGTATGAGAATCTCATCGAGCCGCTCATGTCTGGCATCTACGCGGGCGATGGCGACCAACTTTCGCTGGCGTCCACTTTCCCATATTTGCGCGACCTCGAAGCCAAATATGGAAGCCTTGCGCGCGGTGCTCTCAAAATGCGTGCGCAAAGTGTAGGAGCGAAGCATGCTTCGCCCTTGCAAGGTTCGCGCTCTGCATTTCTCACGCCCACCACAGGTCTTGCTGAGATCGTCGAAGCGTTGATCAAACATCTTCAAAGCAACGACGTGAGTTTGCGCCTCAACACATCGGTTTCAAAAATCGCAAAGATCGATGCTCGTTATATTGTGAAATTGGAAGATGATTCAAGCTTCGAGTTTGACTCTGTCATTCTCGCCACGCCTGCCTATGTGAGTGGGACGCTGCTCGCTTCACTCGACCCCGAGCTTGCTATGACTCTCAAAAGCATTCCCTACGCCTCAACCGCGACCGTCTCCCTTGCCTACCGGCAAAGTGACCTGCCGCGTCCGCTTGACGGCTATGGTTACGTCATCCCGCGCCGCGCAGGCCGCAAAGCCCTCGCCTGCACATGGACATCTACGAAATTTCCGCATCGTGCCCCCGAAGGCTATGCCCTCATTCGCGTCTTTGTTGGGCGCGCAGGGCAGGACATTCCGTGGAACGAAAATGAATTGCTGGAGTTGGCGCGCGAAGAATTGAAACTTACACTTGGCATTAGCGCTGAGCCGCTCCTCTCGCGCGTCTTCATGTGGGAAAAAGCCATGCCGCAGTACAACCTCGGTCATCCTGAAATTCTCAAACGCATTGAAGCCGCGTTGGAAAGTCATCCTGGTCTGGCGTTGGCAGGTAACGGCTATCGCGGCATTGGAATTCCTGATTGTATTCATTCAGGTGAGTTAGCTGTAAAAAAGATAGTAGAGAATAGTCTCTCTCCAATATTAACTATTCTCTAGTTTCCATTCTCTGTTCTCGAGGTATTTATGAACATTACTAAATCCATTGCTCTGTTTCAAGAAGCACAGACATTATTTCCTGGCGGCGTGAATTCGCCTGTGCGTGCCTTTCGCGCCGTGGGCGGACAGCCGCTCTTCATCGAACGCGGTGAAGGTCCTTATCTCTTCGATGTGGACGGTAATCGCTACATTGACTATGTGCTCTCATGGGGTCCGCTCATCACGGGGCACGCCCACCCATGCGTTGTAGAAGCCATTCAAAAAGCAGCTCTCATGGGAACGTCGTATGGTGCGCCAAGTCCGCTTGAAATTGAGCTCGCCAAAAGTATCATGGAATTTATGCCCAACATCGAGATGATCCGCTTTGTCAATTCAGGGACGGAAGCAACCATGTCCGCGCTGAGGTTGGCGCGTGCATATACCAAACGCGAAAAGATCATCAAGTTCGATGGCTGTTATCACGGTCATGCGGATATGTTGTTGGTGCAGGCTGGTTCAGGCGTGGCAACTTTAGGTTTGCCTGATTCACCTGGTGTGCCAAAAGCGGTTGCATCGGATACATTGGTGGCGAATTTCAATGACCTTGATTCTGTGGAAGTCTTGTTCAAAAAATATCCTGACCAGATCGCGGGCATCATCGTCGAGCCTGTAGCAGGGAATATGGGTGTTGTCCCACCGCAAATTGGCTTTCTTGAAGGTTTGCGTAAACTGACAATCGAATACGGTGCAGTCTTGATCTTTGACGAAGTGATGACAGGCTTCCGCGTTCACAAAGGCGGCGCGCAGACTCTCTACAACATCAAACCAGACCTGACCACGCTGGGCAAGGTCATTGGTGGCGGGCTCCCTGTCGGCGTGTATGGCGGAAAGAAAGAGATCATGCAACTCGTCGCGCCACTGGGTCCGATGTATCAGGCGGGGACACTGTCGGGCAATCCGTTGGCGATGAGCGCGGGCATTGCGGCGCTGAGTCTGATTCGGGGTGATGAGGTTTGGATGAAGCTGGAACAGGCTGCGGGTCGATTGGAAGTGGGTGTCGCGTCTGCGGCAAAGCAGGCAGGGATTCCCATCCAGCAAACGCGAGTTGGAACGATGTTCACGACCTTCTTTAGCGAAACCAAGCCCATCGACTGGAATACGGTCAAGGTGGCAGATAAGGTGCAGTTCGGGAAATTTTTCCAGAAGATGCTGGCAAATGATGTGTATCTTGCACCATCACAATTTGAGGCGGGGTTCATATCCACAATGCACACGGATGCAGTTATTGACAGAACACTTGAAGCAGTAACGGATGCATTTCGAACATGGTAGCAGAGCAGAAGGTTTATAACGCAGCGTTGATGCGGTATCGCCTTGGCAATCTGTTGATCTGGCTTGGTGTATGGAAGCTATCGCATTATGATGCTTAGGAGATGTCAAGCAATTGTGGAAGAGTGGGTCAAAATCGAGCTTGAAGTCCCTTCTGGAAAAACGCCGCCGAGGATGCGTCGGCGGCGTTTTGTTTATTTTGAATAAGTTGACTAAACAGGGTGGGCAAGCTGACAATGCATAGGTATCTGTACCACATTTTGTCTATCTACTTCAGTTTGCCCACTCTTTTGAAACTGCGGAAGTCCTAATATAGAGAACTCAATTCACCAGAATAACTGCAACACCTGTTGGTTCGAGTGCAATAGAACTGCTGACTTGAACACCTGTTACTAGTTCAACTCCGCTTTGTTCGAGAGGGACACTTACTTTTTCACTCGAATGATTCAACACGAACATAAAAGTTGACTCGCCGTTCATCCTTTGCAGAATCTCAACACCTGCGGGCACATTGGCAGAGACAGATTGGACGTCTGCTGTCTTGCAGACTTGTTCAATTAGCCATTCCATGCCGTTGTTATCAGGGACAGTACCAACATAAAAGGCATTGCCTTTGCCAAAGGTATTGTGTGTAATGGCCGGGCTATTTGCGTAGTAATCTTTTTCATATGTGGCGATTGCGTTGGCATTCTTCAAGTGAATAATATCACTCCAGAATGTGCATTGGAACTGCTTGCCGTCGTTCGTGCAAATTGAATTGGATAGCTTTTCAGGGTATGGAACATATTCTTCGACGACCAATCCGAGTATTTCACGGAAGGGGGCGGGATAGCCACCCAAGCGGATTTGTTCATTCTGGTCCACGATGCCGCTGAAGAAGGACATGACCAGGTTGCCGCCGTTTTCAACATAGCGATTGATATTTTCAACCGTATGGTCTTTGACAAGATAAAGATTGGGAGCGATGACCAGTTTGTATTTTGAAAGATCTGATTCAGGATGTGCGAAATCGACCGTGATGTTGTTTTTGTAGAGTGGTGCATAGTAAGACATGACTTGCGACATCAAGCGCAGGTCGTTGGATGGCTTGCCTTCCAGTTCCAGTGCCCACCAACTTTCCCAATCCAGCAGGATCGCAACTTCTGCTTTTACCTGACTTGCTAGAACCGCATCGAGTTTGCGGAGTTCGTTGCCAAATGATTTGACCTCGCGCCACACGCGTGAGTCGGTGCCGATATGCGGCAGCATTCCGCTGTGATGTTTTTCAGAACCAGCTTTGGAGGCACGCCACTGGAAGAACATTATGCCATCTGCACCGCGGGCAATGGCTTGATAACTGCATAAGCGCATCACACCCGGACGTTTCGTTGAGTTGCGCTGTCGCCAGTTCACGTGTGCTGGAGCCTGTTCCATCAGAATCCAAGGCTGATGGTTTTTGAGTGAGCGCATCAGGTCACAGATCATACCTGCGTGAACCATCCAGGTGGGGTCGAAAGTATCGGGGTAGTTGTCGTTGGAAACCACATCTTCGCGTGAAGCTAAGTGCCAATAGTCCAAAGGTTTGTGGAAGCCCATGAAGTTGGTGGTGACGGGAATGTTCGGGGTGAATTGGTTGAGAATGGCTTTTTGTTCATCAAAGCATGCGACCCATGAATCTGAATTGAAACGCTTCCAATCCAATTGTTGACTTGGGTTGACGGCGGCTGGAGCTTTGCGTGGTGGATGAATCTCTTTCCAGTCAGTGTAATGTTGGCTCCAGAAGGCGGTACCCCACGCTTCATTCAATTGGTCGAGCGATGTGTATTTTTGTTTTAACCATTCAAGAAACGCGGCGGCGGAGGCCTCGCAAAAACATTCGGTGACGCCGCTGGCGTATTCATTGTCCACGTGCCACATGGCGAGTGCGGGATGACTTGCGTATCGTTCTGCAAGTTTAGTTACGATCTTTTTTACATAGATGTGATACGACGGACTATGCGGACAATAATGCCGGCGGCCGCCATGCCATAAGGTCGTTTCGTTGTCAGTGATGGGTAAAACGTCAGGATAACCGTGAACAAGCCAGGCTGGGGGGGATGCGGTGGGCGTCGCAAGGTTGACCTTGATGCCATGTGTATAGAGCAAATCCATGAGACCGTCAAGCCAATCAAAGTCGAATGTATCGGGCGCGGGTTGTAGTTTGGTCCATGCGAAGATGCCAAGTGAAACGAGGTTGACGCCCGCCTCCTGCATGAGACGTGCATCTTCGAGCCAAACATCTTCGGACCATTGTTCAGGGTTGTAATCACCGCCGTAGATCATGTGAGGGAAGTTCATAAAACTCCAAGGGACAAATATTTATGGATTGAGAAATTCTGCCAACGCCGGGAGCGCACGGTCGTTGAAATCGAACAGGGCTTGATTTTCCCAGGCATTGCCCGAGGCTGGATTGGTTGCTTCCCAGCCGTTGCCGGGAACTGCTGTCCAAGTCGCGTCCCAATAAAAGACACCCAAACCGCGTCCGTTTTGCACTCCGCGGACAACGGACATGACATCTCTTAACATGCGAGTTTGACCATCCGGTGTAAATAAGTAACCATCAGTTGCCATGCTCCGTTCGGCAATATTGGCGAGTTCATCATCTTCCTGGATCGAGAATGCGTAGGCAAATTCGGCTACGACCACATCTTTATCATAACGGGCGGAAATATCATTCAGGTTCTGCTGCAACTGTGCCAATGTTCCATGCCAGAACGGGTAATATGAGACACCGATCACGTCGAATGGAACATCCCTGCTGGTGAGATTATCAAAGACCCAGCGACCCATCTCATTATCCCCGCCCTCAGCGATATGCAGCATCACACGTGTTTCGGGTGAGCAAGCCTTGACCGCGTCATACCCTGCGGTAAGAAGTTGTGCCAGGTTGTCCCATTGGGGCGGATCCCATGTGTGCCCATCGGGCCACAAGATACCAGAATTGATCTCATTGCCCACTTGAACCATGTCTGGTGGTGTGCCCTGTACTACAAGACTATTGCATACATCGAAGGTGTGATCATACAGGGCTTGTTTAAGTCCGTCGAAATCGTAATCTTTCCACGCGGCGGGTTTGATTTGTTTGCCGGGGTCTGCCCAATCATCTGAGTAGTGGAAGTCCACCAGCAATTTAATTCCGTGACTCTTCAGCCTTGATGCCATTGCCAGTATCTCATCTTTATTGTGATAACCATCAGCTGGGTCTACCCATATGCGCAGACGGGCATAATTCAGTCCGTTGTCTTTTAGGATTTGCAGAGCATCCGCTTCGGTTCCATCACTATACCGATATACTCCGCCTTTGTCTTCGGACTTGTGCAAACTGGATATATCTGCACCTAAAATGGAAAGCGCAGCCTGCCCCGGCACCAATTCAATATCATCAAAGCTGGCCCAACTATCTGGGGTGCCAAACGAGTGCAGGCTGATCGTGCATTGACCATCAGTGACCTGATTGGAGACAACCATTTGGAGCCAACGATAGCCGGGGGTAGTGGCAGGCACAGACACTCGTTTTTCCTCGCCTCCGCATTTGAGAGCCAGATAGAGTTCAACCTGCCTGTCGCTTGCACGGACCCAGGCACGCAAGGTGTACCAACCATTCGCCAGCCCGGATACAACCTGGGATGTATCCACCACATAAGTTTCCGATGCTTTGTGTGTCAGGCGGAGATCACCGGAATAACCGTTCTCTTCCAGAAGAACAGCTGACTCTTCGCCAGTGATGTTCCAGCCTACGGGAGTGCCATTCACATCTTTCTCCTCGAAGCCTGGATTCACCAAATCGGCCGGTTCCAACACTGAAGCCGGAGTGGGTGTTTCCAGAGCGACTGTCGGTTCAGTTTCTACAGAAGGGGCTTGTGGAGAACATCCAACTGCGCTGCTTAATATTCCAAGAATGGAAATGATTACAAGCCAAGTTTTAAATTTCATCAATTACCCTTTTACTGCGCCCTGTGTCAGTCCGCCGACGATCTTATCCTGGAGGATGAGGTAAATGATCATGATCGGCAGCGCCCCGATCAATACCCCAGCTGCAAACACGCCCCATCTCTGATTAAATTGTGCGCCTGCAAAAACTTGTAATCCAACCATCAAAGTATATTGTTCGCTACCTTTGAGCAGCACCCGAGCAAGGATGAATTCACTATAGATACCGATATAGTTCAGAATCGCGATGACGACCAGAATCGGACGCAATAACGGCAGGATCAACTGGGTGAAGATCTGCCAGTCTGTGGCTCCCTCCACCATGGCGGACTCGTCAATATCACGCGGGATGGTATCGAGAAAACCTTTCATTAGCCAGATGTTGATTCCCATGGCGCCACCCAGATACACTAGGATTAAGCTTGCATGGGTATTTAAACCGAGGAAGGGAAAGACATCACCAATCTGAGAGATCATCAAGAATGTGGCCACAAGTGCCAGCAGGGCAGGAAACACCTGAATAAGCAAGATGGCTTTTAACATGGTCTGGCGTCCGCGGAAGCGAAAGCGCGAGAACGCATAGGCAGCTATCGTGGTGATCGAGAGCGAAAGCACGTCCGTGATCAGGGCGATCTTTAGTGAATTCCCAAACCAGGTCCAAAAGGGAAACTCACCTGATGTCAACAAAGTGCGGTAATTATCCAGCCCTGGGTTCTTTGGAATCAATGTTTGGGTAGCCAGGGAACCAGTTGGATTAAAGGAGGCAGAGATCACCCAGAGGATCGGGAATATAGAGAAGATGATTAGAAAAATGGCAATGAACAAACGCAAGCCAACACTGAGCCTGTGTTGCATGCTGGCGGAAGTGCGGAACGTTTGAAAGGAACTGGGATTAGACATTTTCACTTACCTCCTCCCACATGCGGGTATACCGGAACTGTAAGATGGTGAGCGTGCCAACAATAAAGAAGATGACGATGGTGATGGCCGCAGCAAAGCCATAGTCAACGCCGCGGCTGGCAGTGAAAGCCAGGTTATACACATAACTGATCAAGATATCTGTGTGCCCTGCAGGGGTGGGTGTACTGGCTATGGGCGGACCGCCTGCATTGAATATATAGATCAAATTGAAATTATTGAAGTTGAAAACGAATGAGGCCATCAACAAGGGGCCAACAGCGACGAGCAACAGAGGTAAAGTGATCCTTCGAAATTGTTGCCAGGCGTTGGCGCCATCCACTTGAGCCGCTGCATAATAGTCTTCTGGAATGGATTGCAATGCTCCACTGCAGACTAACATGAAGTAAGGATAGCTCAGCCAAAGATTTATGAGCAGAATGGCTATCTTTGCCCACCACTGATCGGTGAACCAGGGTGGCGCCCAACCAAATAAGCTTTCGAGGGTACGGTCAATCACACCCAATTCCGGGTTGAGCATTCCGCGCCATATTAAAATAGTCAACAAGGCAGGGACAGTGTAGGGAATGATCAGCAAGGAGCGAATGAGTTTCTTAAAGGGGAAATGTGCATCGTTGAACATGATCGCGATTACCAGCCCCAGTGAGAAGTTCAAAAACAAGCTCAAAAATGCAAAGGCAAAGTTCCAAGTGATGATCCGAACCAGAGGACCTCGCAAAGCAGGGCTGATAAAAAACTCTCTGAAATTGGCAAACTGAATTATCTCGACAAACCCGGGTCGAAGCACTTGACCTGTTTCTGATGTGAAGGTGCCTCGCAAATTTCTATATAGGGTGCCTGTCTCCTGCTCGATCATGGCGTCCTGATCGGGATCATAAATATATTTTGGCAATAATTCCGCGGCTTCTTTTGGAGATCGAACCTGAATAGTCGTGCCGGCCTCGCCAAACTGGATCTCTGTCAGGTTTTGATCGGTAGCCGCCACAATCGCGTTCAATCTTTTATAGCCTTCGATTGCTTTGGGGATGCCCTTATCGTCAAGTTCTCCGATACCGGCTTCACCAGGTTGAGGTTGAGTCAACGGCTCACCCTGTATCGCTAAATATCCATTGCCCTCGGCATCCTGAAGCCAGAGTGCATAATCACCTTCTGATGACTTGAAAGCCGTCCAAGTGTAAGCCTTTCCAGCTTCTGGGAGATATTTCTCTTTCAATATTTGTTCTACTGCCTGCTCCTGGGTAATTAAGTGTCCCTCACCATAATTCGTAAACGAGACCCAGACAGTAAAGAAGATCGGGTAGATGGTGAACAACGCCATAAGCACCAGCCCAACCACCATCCAGCGAATGGGATAGGCTTTCGGGAGCAGAAGCACAACGTTTACGAAAATTGTAATAATGAGGACTACAGCTGCTAATGGAAGGTACCCCAGAGATACCAATCTGTTGAGAAGCCAAACTGCAGCAATATCCGTGGTGACTAGAAGTGCCAATCGCACGAGTGGAGACCAAATGTTTTTTATGGAGGTTTCTTTCGTTTTCAAGTTGTTCTGGGATGTACTATCGGGCACGTTGGCACCTCCATACGTTTATTCAGTGACGGAGAAAAATAATCGAGGGCCAGGAATTTACCCGGCCCTCTCATTGAAACAAATTAACTATTCTGTGGTGACTTCTACCAGAAGGGTTTCTGGATTGTAAGTGAAAGTTACGTTACTATCAGCAGCCAGGCTGAGGGTGTAGTTGGGTCCGTCTTGTGCACCATCTGAACCGTAGTTCACAGTCCAGTCGCCGTTCATGGCAACTTTGAATTCGTAGTCGCCTGCTGGTAATGCAACGGTGAGGGTAAACAAGCCATCTTCGCCTTGTGTCATGGCAGTTGCTTCGCATGCGGGATCCCATGCAGCTCCGCATCCGGCCTTGTCTTGATAACTGCCGGGCAGGTTGACCATGCCGTCTAGCGCGCCTTTGATCAGATCACGCACCTGATTTGCCGCGTCTTTCATGGCGTCTTCAGGAGTTTGTTCACCAGTCACAGCCAAAGTAATGCC
>Ga0180074_1000006_pt1 | contig 37120 bp, 42 predicted proteins | sample EasRiv366_16_10D_FD_121773 | JGI IMG/M metagenome (GOLD analysis project Ga0180074, IMG submission 121773) | Soil microbial communities from meander-bound floodplain in the East River, Colorado, USA - East River metaG ERMLT366_16_10D | ecosystem: Environmental > Terrestrial > Soil > Floodplain ...
CTGCTTCATCGATGAAGCGCTTACTTTTATACAATCCAGTTCAATTTGTGCAGATAAAAGTTGCAACCCAAATTCATTCAAAAACTCAGCTAAAATATTTTGACGCATGACACTTATCCAGATATAAAAGATAGTGTCGTTTTATCACGACCTCTCACTTTTTAGGTCGTAGCGGGCAAAGATTAGATTTTCACGGAAAGTGCGGGAGAGCCAAATTAACTGTCACGAATACATGGGCAACATATTAACGTACTCATGTATTCGTGACAGATTTGATAGCTTAATGATAATATACGCTACTCGTCTTCGTGACTCTGAAAAATTAGACCTATTCCTTTCAAATAGGATATTCTCTGAATGACTTTTTTGTTGCTAGATATCTCCATTTTAATTGCGTTTTGGGTCTATTTCTTTGTATATTCTTATCGCCGCAGTGTTCACTATCCTTGGGGGTTTGGAATTGTAATTGTAGGATTTCCTTTAGCTGGACTCGTATACGATTATAACGATACCAATAACCATACAGTGCTTTCAATAAATCTTATGCTTGTAGTATGCTTAATCGGATTATTCTGGAATATCAATAATATCAAAGAACAATTTTATATTAGAGATATGGGGAAGATCCTTCGTTTTATTGGAATCGCTCTAATAACAGGTCTGTTGCTTGGGTTAGCTATGCAAATTACTCATGAGATGAAGCTCATCCAAGCAGGAGGTAGTCCATATACAATATTTGGGCTTATAACAAGGAACATGAGCATACAAGGAAGTGTGGCTGAAGAATTTTTGATCACTGGGTATTTTTTGGGGTATCTCAAGAAATATGGGTTTAATCAAATATTTGCTATTGCATTTCAATCTTTGTTTTTTACTGTTTTGCATGTGCCGCGTTATTCAGATGATTGGATAGCTATGCTAATTATTTTCCTGTTTGGCGTGGTATCAGGTTGTCTCGCTTGGAAAAGTAATAATTTGATCCCATCATTTGTTTTACATGTTGTAGTCAATTTGACAGCGGTTTTGTTGTCGTTGATGGTAGTGTAAGCTTTGTCACCTTCTGTAGAAGGTGGTTCGTTGCAACACTTAAGCCATCAAATTCATTTATGATAGTGACGGCAACCCTTCGACATCGCTCAGAGCAGAGGCTCAGGTGGAGGCTACGAAGTGGATAAAACTTCCGGCAGTTCAGTAACAAGAACTGTGACTTATTACCCCGTTGCGGATGCAATGCGTATCAACAGCACGTTGTACCACACCCTCAAAGACCATCTCGGTTCAGCCAGTGTCGTGACCGATTCAACCGGCGTGATAGTGGGCGGGCAGCGATACTATCCCTACGGTGAGACCCGTTGGACTACAGGCACAATCTACACCGATAAGCTGTTCGCCAGTCAAAGAGAAATCTCTGGCTTGAGCATTTAAGATTATAGGACATCCTTCAATTCATTTCATTAAAACACATGATCTTGTGGGTAGTGATTGAACGTTAACAACCTTTTTCTTTTGTATAAAAGCGGAATTCGCCTTATATCAACCGCTTTATGCAGCCGGATACGATTGTGCCAGGTGCGGCAAATCCGCAGGCGTATAACCGCTATTCGTATGTTTTGAATAATCCGTTGCGCTATACTGATCCCACCGGGCATTATTGCGTTGGTGATGATGAAGACTGTGCTGACGAGGGCGGCGATGGATCTGCTCCAACTGGAACCGGTGGTAACAATGGAGGCGGTGGTGGAGGGGGCGGTGGAGGCGGAAACCCTCATGACGATGACGATTTCGATCCAAATCCGAATTGTTTTGGCTGTGAAACAGGAGACGGCGGTGGAGGGCATCCCTTACTGAGTCTTGCTAATGACCCTATATTATGTAATGTGCTTGCTAATGGAAATCCCTGTGTTGATGCTTCACTTACATCTTATGAAACACTAGATTTGGTGGGAGATTTATACATCGCAAGTGCAGCTGAAATCGGTCTTGGGGCGATTTTGGGAATTGCTGGTGTGGTTGTGGGTGCAGCAGGCGTATTGTCTGGAAACTTTTTAGTCCAAGGTATGGGCGCTGCCCTTGCTATAGCAGGCCTGGCTTTAGGTGCCGATGCTGCTGGTACGGGATTGTTGGCAACGGAATTATGGCTTGGCATGAATCCAAGTGGCGAAACTCAGATCGCCCTTATTGACGACGCGGGTTTCTCTGATGTAGTTGAATATGGCGGAAACTACCAACCGCACGATGCTTATACTTTCCTTGGGACAGTGATTTTGCGTAATTACCTTGAAGATCACTAACTGAAAGTTTAACATCCCAAAGGCACATGTGCTAGCGGATAAAATACATGAACGATATTTTGTCCGCTAGTGCCAAGTTTATTTCGAGGATAGAACTAAATGAAAAACCACACGATGTTATCAAAAATATGGCTCGCGTTTATTCGAATTGCATTTCTCTACCTGAGTGCTGCCATCGGCGTTTTAGCAGGGTCTTTCATGCCCTTATTGTTGTTGGAATATATATACCCTCTGGCGCAATGGTCATTATCTGGGTTTGAATTTTCCAAATTGGCAATGTTATTCATGATACCTTCTTTTTTGGCTCTTGCTATATTCATTGCGTGGAAAGGCAAAACCGCCTTGAGAGAGATATTTGTCGAGTCTAATAAATTCCCCATCCCATTATTTCGGCATTTGATAATTATTTGCCTGTTGGTCGCACTTATTATAGCAACTCTACGATTAAGTCTACAGCTATTATATTATATGAGTATTGCTTAATCATCAGGTTTAGTTAACTAGCAGTCGGCTTCTATGTGTAGCTATGAGTTTATCTCATATTGTGGAAAGTGATTCAACCTACACACAAACATTTCGACAGATTCAAGCAGTGCCTTCGCTATCGAGAATCAACTCGCCTCCACCACTGTCAATGGGGGATGATGGCAATGGTAGCCTTGTGAAGAAAACCAAACCCGATGGGAGTAAGACCTTGTACGTGGGCGGCATCTATGAAATGGATAAGACCTCCGGCGACACGGTAACAAGAACAGTCGCTTATTATCCTGTTGCCGGTGCGATGCGTATCAACATCGCTGGAGGAAGCAACACACTCTATTACATCCTCAAAGACCACTTGGGTTCAGCCAGTGTGGTCACCGATGCTAGTGGAGTGACCGTTGGCGAACAACGCTATTATCCCTACGGCGCGACGCGTTGGACGACGGGCACAATCAATACGGATAAGCTGTTTACCGGTCAACGCGATACAGGCTTGGGCATTTATCACTATGGGGCACGTTTTTATTCGCCTTATATCAACCGCTTTTTGCAACCAGACACGATTGTGCCGGGTGCGGCAAATCCGCAGGCGTGGAATAGGTATTCTTATGTACTAGGAAACCCGTTGAAATATACTGATCCCACTGGGCATATGCAGGAAAGTGATGATTACAAGTCAAGCAATGGCAAATGCAGTAAAGGCGATACGAGTTGTAATTGGGTGGGTAAGTCTAAGGATAAGACGAAGAAAGACAAGAGTAAAGATAAAAGCGAGGGCGGAGGACACCCACTATCCAGTCCTACTCAAAGCGCCGGTAATGGAGGGATTGGACCGTGCACAATAAATGGCGTCAGCACCTCTTGTGATGTCGATATAGAAGTAAATGCAACTACTAGCAATCTTTATAACATTGCACAACATTACGACAATCTGGCAACAGAGCTAGATTTTGCTTCAGGTGTAGCAGCAGTACTGGCAATCGGTGCTCCTCCAGTTGGTGTATTAGCAGCCTTTTTCTACTATGAGGCGTCAAACATGAATAAGCTTTCTGCTTTTTATGGGAATGCTTCGACTGATGCTGAAAAATCAGCATCAGGAACGGTTATAGTTCAACGCTTGACATCAGATCAAACATATGGTTTGTCATCGCTGGCGTATAAAACCCAAAATGGTGAGGGCGATGTGTTTATCCCTGTTTCGCTATTTACGATAATTGCTATCACCGAGTTAAAAGTACGCTGAAACTTTCACGAATGAAATAGAATGGAAAAATCATGATGTCATCACCAATAATCCGGAAAATCATTTATTCTATTGTTTTATATAGTTTGCTGGCTGCAGGCGTAGCAATTGCAACACTGTTTTTGCGTAAACTCTTAGAGTTTATTCCACCACTCTTACAGAATAATCATGATCTCTATGGTTGGTTTAGCAGCGTGCCTATATTTTTATGTCTCATATCTGGTTACTACATCTACTATGCGATTCGCACGGTTCTTTACGATTATCCTAATGTAAAATCGTTCAATTTACGACATATTTTGGTGATTTTCTTTGTAGGTTTTTCAATTGTATTAGGAGTGCAGAGTCTTGTATTTGCAATCTCTTGGTTGAAATTGGCTTTTGGTTCCTAAGCATAACCTCAGAGTTGTTACACTGTAACAAAATGGGATCGTAATGCCGAACGATATTGTGAGTAGCGATTGAACGTTAACAACCTTTTTTCTTTGGTGTAAAACGGCGAGTTCGCCTTATATCAACCGCTTTTTGCAAGCGGATACAATTGTGCCGGGTGCGGCAAATCCGCAGGCGTATAATCGTTATTCGTATGTTCTGAACAATCCATTGCGGTACACTGATCCCACCGGGCATTATTGTGTCGGTGATGATGAAGACTGTGCTGATGAAGGCGGCGATGGACCTGCTCCAACTGGAACCGGTGGTAACAATGGAGGCGGTGGTGGAGGGGGCGGTGGAGGTGGAAACCCTCACGATGATGACGATGTTGATCCAAATCCCAACTGTGTGGGGTGTGAAACAGGAGACGGTGGTGGCGGGCGTCCCTTGCTTAGTCTTAACAATGATACAACTGATACACCGGAATGGTGTGATTTTACAGGTATAGATTGTATATTGTCTGCGGCAAGCCTTATAGCAACGGTCGTCGCTGCTGTGCCTGGAACTATTGGTCTGGTTGGCTTGGGGGTTGATGTTGTGGCAACTTTTTGGGCAATCGGGCTCACCAATGATGATTATCGTCAAGGCGAAATTAGCAAGACAAGGCAATATGCTCTAAATACAACAGGATTAGTCGGTCTTTTGCCTGGAGGATTACTTGGCGAGTGGGCTTTCCCAGTATCAGTCGTGGCAGGCTTGGCTAACTTACTTATGACTGCCACAGGGCTACCTAACTAAGACGCTAAGGAATGGAGGACTATATGAGGTCAATAGATCTTATCGCACCTATATTTGGAATAATCTGGGGAATTGTGATGTATATTCTCTTAAAACAGAACAAATCGAAACCAGAACTGTGGCCGCGCATTGGAGGTTTTGGCGTAGGAGGGTATGGGTTCTTGACGTTGATGGCAGCAAGTATGTTGAGCTTGCCAAAATCGGAGTTCCTGGCTTACACAGTTGAGAATCTCCTTTGGTCTCTGCCGGCAGGCATAATTGGTTATCTGAGTGGTCGCGCATATGCGCGCCGTAGGGAGAATAAGAAATGATAATTTCATAGCTGCCTCGTCCTCCATGTTCAGTTAATAAGACTTCCAGCGTCAGTGTGACGCGCACCGTGACGTATTATCCTGCCGCAGGCGCGATGCGAATTGGGAGTACACTCTATTACAATTTGACGGACCACTTGGGTTCTGCCAGCGTCGTGACCAATTCAACCGGCGTGATAGTGGGCGAGCAGTGATACTATCCCTACGGTGAGACCCGTTGGACTACAGGCACAATCTACACCGATAAGCTGTTCGCCAGTCAAAGAGAAATCACTGGCTTGAGCATTCATGATAGCAGGACGCCTTTCAATTCATTTTATTAAAACACATGATCTTGTGAGTAGTGATTGAACTTTAATAACTTGTTTTTTTCTTTCGTGTAAAAAGCGGAGTTCGCCTTATATCAACCGCTTTATCCAGCCGGACAGCGTTGTACCAGACCCATACAACCCATAGGACTTGAATCGCTTCTCTTATGTGCGTAACAATCCTATTCGATATATTGATCCCACGGGGCATGTCTGTTCAGATCCCGAAGACCCAACACCCAGTTGTGAGAACGGTGCACCGCCTCCGCCCGTTACTACCCCTCCGCCACCGCCTGCTCCGGTTGTGATTATCAACCCTGATTCGCTGGATGATGGGCAGGAGCAGGATGATCCAGGCGATGTGGTGACTCTGCCAGTTGAGTTCAATCCCCCTGTTGTTGGACTTGTTGTTGTAGCATTGCTTCTTCATCCTGCGATTGTCTTAACAGAAATAGGGCTGATTGCAGGAGAAGTAGTCCTTGCCCCAATGATACCGGCTAATCCACTAGTACTAGTACCCATAGAGATAGCATTAATAGCGACCAGTGTGGCATTGTTAGATCTTGATGTTGCATACTTGTCATATACATATCAAGTTATCACAAATCCTCAAGAGCATCATGAATTTGAGATTCTTCCTCCGTGGGGATTTGATCAATAGAGAAAGTGCGAAATGTTTACTTAAAGTGGATTAAGAGGCGAATACAATGAGTACAATATATTTTATTATCGCAGCGATCAGTGGTTTTGGACTGACTGTGGGGACACTATTGCGTTTCCGAAAGCGTGGTGATCTGAGACCGCATCAACATGCGCTGATTTTGTCTGTTGGTTTTTTCATAACCTGGCTTGCATCCTTCTTTGCGCCATTCTTTGCACCAGAATCTAGAGCTCCTAATAATGGAGCAATAATTTTTGGAATAGCTCTTGCAATTAGCACGGGTCTGATGACATACGCAATTGTTTACATTGTAATGACGATTATGGAACGCAAAAAATAAGTAATGCTACTAAATTACCATGTCCCATTTGCGAATAACCTAGTTTCAAAAACCACGGGTGTCCTGGTATGACAGCGATGGGAATTTTGTGAAAAAGATCAAGCCTGATGGAGATCAAATCATGGTTTCGCAATGGGCGAATCCGCAAAGTGAAACTGACAGAAACTATAATATTCTTGTTATAGATCTTGTAAGACAAATAAGTGTGAAGATTGATGAGAATAAACACCCTGAAGGCTGGATGGTGAAGTAGAAATTTCTTGGGACAACAATGGCCGCCTTTATGGGTGTTCGCTACGAAGTGACAGGTTTAACTTTCACGAAATTAATTCATCCATCATGAATTTATAGTTCATTAATCTCGCTTGGTAATGGCTTCCCCTCAATCCACGCTCGCACAGTTTGAGCAAATAATTCAGGTGTTGACAGCGCCCAGTTGTGTTCGTTTGCCATCGAAAACTTTTTGCCCAAATTGATCAGTCCGCCCTTGGCGTTAGGTAATGCCAAAACCAGATCCCGCACGGATTGTTTCATCGCGGCATATTCCTTTTTTCCTGCCAGCACGAGTGTGGGTGCGGTGGCTTGTTCAAGTCCCTTTGGCAGGCGGTAGGTTTGGTTAGCAAGCATCAAGTTCACAAATTGCGCTTCAGTGGTTGCCTGAAAACTCTTTTTGAATTCGGTGTAATACTCACCCGGAATCCCGGTTGCATATTTCATATTCAGCCGAATCCACCAATCGTTGTTGAGAAAGGGCGGAATGGACATGCAATACGTCCAGGCGATTAATGATGGAGAACTTGCCCAACTCATGCCGGGCATTGGTCGTAATAACGCACTGGAAACAATGGCTTTATCTACTAGCTCGGGGGCAGTTGCCAATAGTTGAACCGTCACTTGGGCGCCTTCGGAGAGTCCCACGACGATGGCTTTGCCACCATGTGCATGCGTGCGGATTAAGTCCGCGACTTTTTCGGCAGCGAGTCTCATGCTGAACGGTGCGATGCCGCGACTCTGTCCATGCTCTGGCAAGTCCGCGGCGAGGCAGTGATAATCGGGGAGATGCTGGATTACTGGATTCCACATCCATGATTCGCCGCCTCCGCCGTGGAGGAAGACGATGGTGGGCGCGTTAGCAGGTCCGCTGGCTTGGAAGTAGAGGGAGTGTGTGGTCATATGGTTTCTCTTTTATTTTCAAATATATGCTGATGGTCGAGTAGGGGCGGGGTTTTCCCGCCCTGTATCGAGACCAGCATTTAATTGCTTCGGTATAATATCCTTTGTGGGCTGGTTACACAAGTGACGTACAGCAGATAAACATCACTCCCACTGGGTGACGATTTGGACAGGTCAAAATCGACCTAAACTACTATACTTTATCTACAAGGAGCAGGTATGAAACATTTTTTGGCTATTTCTGATCTTTCACCGGCAGAGACTCAGGATCTGCTTGATGTCGCAATTCAACTAAAAACAGAATATTTCAAGAAGGGCAATCCGCCGTTGTTCAAAGGCAAAGTGTTGGGTATGATCTTTCAGAAGCCCAGCCTGCGGACGCGCGTCTCGTTCGATATGGCGATGCGGCATTGTGGCGGCGATGCGCTTTACCTTTCGCCGAACGAGATCGGTCTCGGCAAACGCGAATCCATTGCGGATATTGCGCGTGTCATGTCGGGTTATGTGCATGCAATTATGGCACGTACGTTCGAGCATGCGCATGTCGTTGAATTGGCGAAGTGGTCTGAGATTCCCGTTGTCAACGGCTTGAGCGATTACAACCATCCCTGCCAGGGCATGGCAGATGCTTTGACCATTCAAGAGAAGTTTGGCAAAGCCAAAGGCTTGAACGTGACGTATGTGGGTGACGGCAACAATGTGGCGGTTTCACTCATGCATGTCTGTATGAAATTAGGCTGGAACTTTACGATCGCCAACCCCGAAGATTATGACATCACCCCAAAAGCGGTTGAACTTGCGAAAGAGACTGCCAAGGAAACCGGATCGAAATTAACATTTATTCGTGATTCGCATGAAGCTGTCAAAGGCGCGCATGTGATCTACACCGATACCTGGACTTCGATGGGGCAGGAGGAAGAAACTGCCAAACGCGAGAAGGTCTTCCCGCCGTATCAAGTCAATGCGCAGCTGGTTTTGCAAGCCGATAAAGATGTGATCGTGATGCACTGTCTCCCTGCGCATCGCAATCATGAATTGACCGATGAGGTGGCGGATGGTCCGCACTCGGTGATCTTCCAGCAGGCGCACAATCGACTGCATGCTCAGAAGGCAATTCTGGCGCGGTTGTTTGAGGTTGCGTAAAGTTGTTTTTCGCATTGAGCGGAGCGACCCGTTAGGGGAGCGAAGTCGAAACGCTGATGTTGCATAAAAATTGTCCTTCGACTGCGTGGCGCGAACATCACGCGCCACTCCGCTCAGGACGAAGATAAATTTTAAAAGGTGAATTCATGAACACACAAGACTTTATCAATATGGAAGAACAGTACGGCGCGCACAACTATCATCCTCTCGATGTGGTCATCGAACGGGCTGAAGGTGTGTGGGTCTACGATGTGGATGGCAAGAAATATCTCGATTGTCTTTCCTCTTACTCCGCCGTCAATCAGGGACATGTGCACCCCGAGATTTTGAACGCATTATTGGAACAGGCAAAGAAAGTCACGTTGACCTCGCGCGCCTTCCGCAATGACCAGTTGCCGCTGTTGTACAAAGAACTCTCCGAGATGACCGGCTACGATATGTCCCTGCCGATGAACTCGGGTGCTGAAGCGGTGGAGACGGCGGTCAAGCTCGCGCGTAAGTGGGCATATCGTGTCAAAGGAGTGCCGCGCCATCAAGCGGAGATCATTGTCGCGGGCGGCAACTTCCACGGGCGCACGGTCACCATCATTTCATTCTCTACCGAACCGTTATATCGTGATGACTTCGGTCCATTCACACCCGGCTTTGTGATCGTGAAATATGGTGATGTCGATGCCATTGAAAAAGCCATCACACCCAATACCGCGGCAGTAATGCTCGAACCCATTCAAGGCGAAGCGGGCGTCATCATCCCTCCGGCTGGATACTTGAAAAAAGTTGCGGAAATTTGCAAACAGAATAATGTGCTCTTCATGGCGGATGAAATTCAAACGGGCCTCGCGCGGACCGGGAAACTGTTCGCGTCGTATCATGAAGATGTCCGCCCGGATGTTGTGATCGTAGGCAAAGCCCTCGCTGGTGGTTTTTACCCTGTTTCGGCGGTGTTGGCAGACAAACCCCTCTTGGGGCTTTTCACTGCTGGTGAGCATGGCTCCACTTTTGGCGGTAATCCACTGGCGGCAGCGGTGGCGCGTGCTTCGCTCAAAGTGATCCGCGACGAGAAGCTTGCTGAACGCTCTGCGCAATTGGGCGAGTATTTCATTGAGCAATTAAGTGAAATTCCCAGCCCACATGTCAAGGAAGTACGCGGCAAGGGTTTGTTGATCGGTGTGGAACTCAAACCTGAAGCACATGGCGCGCGTCGTTTTTGCGAAGCGTTGAAAGGCAAAGGCATTCTCGCCAAAGAGACGCATGACAATGTGATCCGCTTTGCGCCGCCGCTTGTGATTGATAAGGAAACCATCGATTGGGCGTTACCGTCCATTCGTGAAGTACTGAATATGAAATAATTCATTTGCTCTATCGGGGGCTAAGCCCCCGATAGAGCAAAAAAATGGAGGTTCGTTATGAACATAGGTATACCAAGAGAAAAACGTCCGTTTGAATACCGTGTTGGTCTTTCACCAGCCGGAGTTGAGATCCTGACTCAGAAACAGAATCAGGTTTACGTCGAGCATGAAGCGGGAATCGGGGCAGGCTTCAGTGATCAAGAGTATGAAAAAGCCGGGGCGCGCATCGTCTATTCGGCTGAAGAAGTCTTCGTGCGTGCCGATCTGTTACTTAAGGTTGCTCGTCCCATGAAAGATGAACTGGATTGGCTGCAACCGGGTTCAACGGTGCTGGGCTTATTACATCTGGCTTCTTCACGTGAAGACAAAGTGGAAATTTTGCTGGAAAAGAAAATTACGTCCATCGCGTATGAGCAGATCGAGTTGACAGATGGCTCCTTGCCAGTGTTACGCCCATTCAGTCAGATCGGCGGCAAGATGGCGGCTTCGATCGCGGCGCGCCTGCTCCAAAATAATTGGGGCGGCAAGGGAATTTTGCTCGGTGGTATCCCGGGTGTGCCGCCCGCGGAAGTTGTTATTTTGGGCGGCGGCGTGGTTGGACGTTATGCCACCGATGGTTTCCTTGGGTTGGGTGCGCATGTCACTGTGATTGATGAAGATGTGAATGCTTTGCAGAAGGTTTATCACCGCTTCCCGAATGTGGTTACGATGATGTCGACCAAGCGCAATATTGAGAAGAGCACGCAGTATGCGGATGTAGTCGTTGGCGCTGTGTTGGTGCCCGGTGAACGCACACCGAATTTGATCACGCGTGAAATGATGCGCGCGATGAAACCGCGCTCGGTCTTTATTGATGTGAGTATCGACCAGGGTGGTTGTGCCGAAACATCCCGCCCGACGACCCATGAGCATCCCACCTACATTGAAGAAGGCGTGATCCATTATTGTGTTCCTAACATGCCGGGCGTTGTGGCGCGTACTGCCACGCATGCATTCGTCAATGCAGCAATGACTTATATTGAGCAGATCGCCCGCCTGGGAGCAGACGAAGCTGTAAAACAAAACCCAGCTCTTGAAAAAGCGCTGAATACCCATAATGGTCAACTCGTTCATCTGGGTCTGCTTTCTGATGGAGGACACGATGGACTGGAATAGTATTTATCAATCACGGATCACGACTGCGCAAGAAGCTGTGAAGGCGATTAAATCGAACACCCGCATCTTTCTCACCGGTAACGTATCGGTGCCCCAGAAGGTCCTCGCAGCTTTGGTCGAATACGCTCCGAATCTCGAAAATGTAGAGATTTGCCAGGCGTTGACGATCGGTCCGGCTGATTATGTGAACCCTGCGATGGAAGGTCATTTACGGGTCAATACCTTGTTTATCAGTCACAATGTCCGTAAAGCAGTCCAGGAAGGGCGCGCCGATTTTACGCCGGTGCTGCTTTCTGAGTTTCCGCTCCTGTTCAAACGCGGACTTTTGCCTTTGGATGTAGCATGTATTCATGTTTCATTACCCGATGAGCATGGCTTCTGTAGCCTAGGTGTCGAAGTGGGACTCACGAAATCACCGGCTGAAGCAGCGAAGGTCATTATCGCTGAAGTCAACCAGCAGATGCCACGCACGCTTGGCGATTCGTTTATCCACGTCAGTCGCTTGAATCACATCATTCCGGTTAACTATCCCATTCCTGAAATGCCGATGAGCGAAGATGGCAATTCAGATGTGGTGGAAAAGATCGCAGGTTTTATCTCTGATCTCATTCCCGATGGCGCGACCATGCAATTAGGCATTGGCGCGATCCCGGATGCGGTATTAAAGTATTTGCATAACAAAAAAGATCTGGGCGTCCATAGTGAGTTGTTCTCGAACGGTGTGATCGATCTAGTTAACGCCGGTGTGTTGACGAACGCGCGCAAGACGTTGCACCCGGGCAAGATCATTGCTGGTTTCATGCTTGGCACCAAAGAGTTATACGATTGGGCAGACGATAACCCGCTGATCGAAATGCACCGCACTGAATATGTCAACGATCCGTTTGTGGTTGCACAAAATGAACGCATGGTTGCCATTAATTCCGCCATTGAGGTGGATCTTACCGGTCAAGTCTGCGCCGATAGCATCGGTCCCAAGCTCTATAGTGGCGTGGGTGGGCAACTCGATTTCATCTATGGCGCTTCACGCTCCAAGGGCGGCGTGCCGGTCATTGCATTGCCAAGCACCACCGTGTTGAAAGATGGAACGCCGATCACCCGTATCGCCTCCATGCTGAAATTGGGCGCAGGTGTGGTTACCAGCCGCAATCATGTCCGCTACGTGGTAACAGAATATGGCGTAGCTGATCTCTACGGCAAGACCATCCGTCAGCGGGCCCACCAGCTTATCAGTATCGCGCACCCCGATTTCCGCGCCGATTTGACAAAACAGGCTCAGGAATTGCATTACATATAGTAAACAGATTCGCTATTTCTAAATCGATCAAGGCGTGGCGGTTATTGGAATCCGTGCCTTGATCGTTGATCGGTAAAATTGGAAGGCTTTTAATCTTTTTTGGCATTGACGTTTATTCAGCCTGTCCTTATCATTGTGTACCAACCATTCTCTTATGCCAATTTTTTCGTCTTTCATCCCTGAAACTCATAGCAACGTCTCTCCCGGCTTTGTTGATATATTGATTCGGACCCAGCGTGAGGAACTCTTTACTGGTTTAATGCAATTACGTTATCCATCGAACGAAAACCTGATATTCACCTTTGTAGATGGGGTTGAGCAAAAGCTTTATCGTTCTCATGAACATGCAACTGAAATTATCCCGCGGGCGGCCTGGTCACAGTTGGTCAGCCGCTCGGAAGCTTCCGTGGGACTCTTGAGTCTTTCGCTTGAAGCGCTGCGCTTAATGCGGGTCGCTCTTGAAGCGCCTGTAGCTCATGTGGATCAGTTGAGGCTGAGACCTCAGGAAATGTTGGAGAATATAAATCGTTGGGCATCTGACCAAAACCCAAGCACTGTCCAGGTGAAGACTGATAATGTAAACCGTTGGTATTTGTTCGCAGATCGTTCGAGTTCGATCCTGGAAGAAATATCATTGCGGAATGACAAGTTTCAATTTTCCATAAGTGACCCATTGTTTGCGCAATTGTTTCCGGAAGGCGAGCACGAGGTGGTCCGCTATATCAGCAGCCGTGAACATGCTGCCTGGCAGGAATATGAACTGCGGCTGGCATTCAATCCATTAATGCACATGCTGATGCAGCGTTTCAGTGAACTGGCTGGTCGGGTATTAACGGAACGTTTGTGTGAGCAACTATCCATCTGGGCGCGGGAGGGCGGCTGGAACATTGTGATATCCAGCAATGGGGCTGTTAATCGTCAGTATTTTGATACGTTAGAAGTGGCTGCGAATGCTTATACTGATATTCTTCGTCGCTTTCAAACTGAAGTGGTGCCTGCAGTTGGTACCCGTCTGGCGGAAAATATGTTCCGTGAATCCCTTATGAAACTTCCCCCTAACTTCCGGGATATTCTTAATCGATACACATACATGCAGTTTGGACTGGGGAGTGCCCCGCTCATCATTCAAAAGGAGAATACAAAGTTATGAGATTGGGATGGGAAGCGCAGAATGCCTCCAGGCGTTTGATGTGGTTGGCGATTATCACGGACATTGGGCTGATCATTGCTTACTCTGTTATCTATTTTCAAGAACCGTTCGCGCCTTTCACGAACACCTTGTTGGCTGATATCTTAACAGTTACCGCAGCAGTGTGCAGTGCGCTTGCTGCGTCCCTGGTCTGGAGCATGTATGAAAAGACAGATGCGCCACGCCGCATTTGGGGTTTCTTTGCTTTTGGTCTCTGGTTATGGGTTGTCGGAGAGATTACCTGGAGCTATGGAAACCTGACCCTGCCCAACGGCGAAGTTCCCATTGGGATCCCTGATGCCTTCTGGATTATTGCATATTATTTTCTTGGGCAGGCATTGATATCGCAATATAAAATTCTGGTGCATCCGACACAAAGTGAATTGACAAGCTGGGTGGCACGTTCAGTGTTATTTTTGTGTCTATCCTTTGTGTTGATATTCAGTACGCTCAGATGGCTTGACATTTCGTCAAGCCTGGTCGATACCCTGGTGAATGCTTTTTATCCTGCTGGCGACCTCACACTGGCATTGGCTGCCATATGGTTGACGCGTAATTTTCAGGGCGGTGCTTTGGGGCGTCCATGGATTGGTTTGCTTGTGTTTACCTTCTCTGATTTAATGTATGCCTGGCTTCAGCTTTCAGGAGCCTATGCCTGGAGTCTCGACCAGGGCAATCTTGTGAGCGGTATCTCAGACATCGTTTATTTTTCCGCATACCTTGTGCTCTCCATTGGCTCGTTTTCACAATGGCTCTTTCTGAAATACAGTTTGCGTTCGCCTTCCAAAGCGCCATAAAGTGTTGGCGTTTTCAATTTCAAACGAGACCTGACGAGCGTGTTTCGTCAGGTCTCGTTTGAGTAATCACATCTCAAACATAGTGTTCTCTTGCTGGATAAATCACATGACTAGAAAAGCAAAAATCGTAGCAACAGTAGGTCCCGCCAGTCAGAGCGAGGAAATACTCGAACAATTGATCCTGGCGGGTATGAACGTGGCGCGCATGAACTTCTCACATGGCACCCACGAACAACATTCTGAACGCATCGCTCTGATCCGCAAGGTTTCTGAAAAACTGGGCGTGCCGGTTGGGATCCTCCAGGACCTGCAAGGACCCAAGATTCGTGTTGGGGCGTTATCTGAAACGATTCAACTTTCAGCCGGAGAGCAGGTTGTATTATATGTGACCGGGACTCCTCCACCGGAAGTAAGCGGCACGCAAATCCCGGTGGATTTTCGCCAGCTCTTCGATTCAGTGCGGACCTCGGACCGGCTTCTGCTCGATGATGGACGTCTGACACTGGAGGTTGTTTCGGTCAAAGACCGCAATGCCCTCACTGCCAAGGTCATCGTTGGTGGACCACTCACATCCCACAAAGGCATCAACCTGCCCGGCATCCGTTTGCGGATTTCAGGCTTCACTGAAAAAGATGAAGCCGACCTTGAGTTTGGTTTTGCGCAGGGTGTGGACGCTGTCGCGATTTCCTTTGTACGCACCGCAGAGGATGTCAAGAAGGTGCGCTATGCCATGGAACGGTTTTCAAATGGCAAGCGCCAGCCGTTGTTGATTGCCAAGCTCGAAAAACCGGAAGCCCTTGATAACCTCGATGCGATCCTGGATATCGTGGATGGTGTCATGGTGGCTCGCGGCGACCTTGGTGTGGAACTTCGGCCTGAGCGTGTGCCAGCTTTGCAGAAGCATATTATTCGCAAAGCCAACGCCCGTGGCAAATTGGTCATCACCGCTACGCAGATGTTGGAGTCCATGATCACGAATCCGCTGCCCACGCGGGCAGAAGCTTCCGATGTGGCAAACGCCATCTTCGATGGAACTGATGCGGTCATGTTGTCCGCAGAAACGGCTGCAGGAAAATATCCTGTGGAAGCCATCCGTATGATGGATCGCATTGTGCGCGAAGCGGAAACGCACTTTTTCGAATGGGGCGTTGAGCAGGCGGTGCAGGGCTTCGATCAAAGCGATGCCGCTACAATGGCGCGTGCCGCACAAGCCCTGGCAACGGATAAAAACGTTACCGCAGTTGCCTGCTTTACTACGCGTGGGCAAACTGCCTGGCTTATGTCCAAGATCCGACCGCGTGTGCCGATCCTGGCTTTTACACCCCATGAAGATACCAATCGACGGCTTGCGTTCTTATGGGGTGTGAGTCCGCAGCGTGTGAACTTTGTCAATTCGTTGGAAGAGATGCTCGATCATGTAGATGCTGCCCTGATGCGCTCTGATGTTGTTCAACCTGGCGACCAGGTCGTATTTGTGTGTGGCTTCCCGGTGGGCGCAATCCGCCCGCCAAACATGGCGTTGTTGCATACGGTTGGTGAGAATTAAATTTTCAGCCAAAGATACTGATACGGTTTCAATCTCAAAGCCATGTTTTCGTTTTCGGGAACATGGCTTTCGTTTGTGAGCAGGTCGATCGCTGGTTGTTCCACTCTTAGGGTATTTATACTTTGCTCAGCGGGACTGAGATTATGAAATACAAGAATACGTTCGCCTTTATAAGTTCGTTGGAATGCTGCCACGCTTTTGTTCCCGCAGTTGAGCCATTCGAACTGTCCCCAGCCAAAAGCTGGATGCTGCTTACGTGTGGCAAGCATGTGGCGGATGGTGCTCCATATGGATGACTTATCTTTTTGCTGAAGCTCTACATTGACATGGAATGGGTCGTAGACAGCATCCGCTATGATGGGGGAATACAAGGATTGGGTCGGCGCTTCAGAAAAGCCGGCAGTGGGTCCTGCATTCCATTGCATGGGCGTGCGGACGCCGTTCCTATCTGACAACCAGATGTTATCTCCCATGCCGATCTCATCCCCATAGTAGATGATCGGTGAACCAGGCAACGTGAACAAAAGGGAGTGCGCCAGTTCTATTTTTTGAGGGTCGTTATCAAGAAGCGGAGCAAGGCGGCGGCGGATACCGAGATTTAATCGCATGCGTGGTTCGGGTGCAAATTGTTTCCACATCCACTGGCGTTCCTCAGCTGTGACCATTTCAAGGGTCAGCTCATCGTGGTTGCGCAGGAAGATACACCATTGGCTGTTTTCAGGAATGGATGGTGTGCGATTTAATATATCTTCCATATCGTCTGCCCGGCCTTTTTTCAAAGCCATGTATATGCGCGGCATGATTGGGAAGTGGAATCCCATGTGAAACTCATCATCATCCCCAAAGTAGGGACGGACATCCTCAGGCCATTGATTTGCTTCACATAATAAAATGCGGTCGGGATAATGCTCATCCATAAAGGAGCGCAGTTTCTTGAGGTACACATGAGTCTCTGGCAAATTCTCGCAGCTGGTGCCTTCGCGTTCGAATAAGTAGGGCACTGCATCGGCACGGAAACCATCAATGCCGAGATCAAGCCAAAAGCGCGCAACGTTGGTCATTTCCTCTTGCACCTTAAGGTTATCGAAATTTAAGTCAGGCTGGCTCGCATAGAAGCGATGCCAGTAATACTGACCAGCCTGCTCGTCCCATGTCCAGTTGGATGGTTCGACATCCACAAAGATAATGCGTGCATCCTTGTATTTTTGATCGGTGTCACTCCACACATAATAATCCCGGTAGGGGGAATTGCGGTCAGCGCGCGCGGACTGGAACCAGGCATGCTGATCGGATGTATGATTCAGCACGAGGTCCATGATGATATGGATGTTTCGCTGGTGGGCGGCTTTGAGCAATTCTTTCAGGTCATCCAGCGACCCGTAGGCTTTATCCACATTGTAGTAATCAGCGATGTCATAGCCGTCATCTTTTAAGGGAGATGGGTAAATGGGCATGATCCAGATGCAATCGATGCCGAGCGCTTGCAAATAATCCAGCTTTTCGGTGAGTCCGTGCAGGTCGCCGTGACCATCGCCGTTGCTGTCTTTGTAGGCACGCACGGAGATTTGATAAAAAACTGCGTTCTTATACCAGTGTGTTTGATTCATGGTCGGGTAAATTCTGTTCGTGGTTTTGAATTTGTTTTCAAACTTGCCTGAAGTGCAAGGTCAATAAAGACCGCTGCTGTCCACCCGAAAATTGGGGCGGCAGTTGCGGGTGGTTCGCCAGTTTGGGAATTATAGTATTCACGAATGCCCGGCTGGCTGGCAATAAGTTTGAGGGTCTTGTCACGCAATTCATTGGCGAGTTCTGATTCACCAGCCTTTTGCAGGGCTTCTACGAAAAAATAATTGATATTTGCCCAAACAGGTCCACGCCACATTTTATCAGGACTAAAGGCAGGATCGTTATAAGCAACGGTTGGCAATCCGAAGCTGCCCCAAAACTCAGACGGATCTGTGAGGTGGGCGAGAAGGCGTTTCGTGATTTTGTCCGGTAGTTGACCTATCCACAAGGGATAAAGATTGAACGGCGTTAGCACGGGGATGGGGTTTTCATTATGTAGAGCGCAAAAGAGTCCTGCTTCTTCATCCCAAAGATGTTCGATCATGCGCTTTGTCAGCATTTTTGCTTTTCTTCGCCATTGATTTGCTTCTTTGGGCTTTCCAAGAATTTCTGCTATTGTTCCCAATGAATTCATTTGGTTTACCAGATAGGTATTAATATCCGGGGATTCGATAGGCAGACCGTGATCCCAAAGAGGGCTATTATCCAACCCCGAAGAATAGGGGTGTGTATATTGCACGATCCCATCTCTGTCATCATCATTGAATTCAAACCACCACCTATTCCAACGCGTAAGTGGTTCGTATATTTCCTTTAAAAAATCAATGTTTGGGTCTGTCTCGTGGATCTTCAACGCCGCCCACGCCATAACGGGAGGTTTTGTTACGCAGGCATGGAAAGGATGGCCGATCTCTGAAACGATGCCTTCGTCGAATATCGCGTCAGGTAACATGCCGTCTGGAAGTTGATGCGCCAACAGGACACGGATCTGGTCACGTGCGAGCTCAGGGTTAATGTGACGAAAGGCTATGGCGTGAAGCGCACTGTCCCATAACCAGGCTCCCACATAAAAGGCTTTAGTTGGCATCATAGCTTCGTGAGTCACGTATCCGCTAGGACTCATCAGGTTGTTTGCCATCACCCACCAGGCATAGGCGTATTTTTCACGATACGTTTTATGGACTTCAGGCACACTGTCGAACCAATTTTTCCAGCGAGTTTGTGCGTTATCCCGCACGGCTGAGAATGGCGGTTGCTGTGGCATGTCTTCATCCCCGATATAAACTGTGATCGAGCAATCCTGTTCCGCTTGGACGATAAATTCCACGCTGAGTCCATTTTCATCTGTTAGTGCTTGATTTACAAGCACCTTGCCATTCCTCGCGCTGTAAATCGCATTTCTTACATGCCTTAATGCTCCGCCTGAATCTGTAGCGTGCCAATGCGTTGGTCGTATCCGAAAACGTATCCCTGCGGTTGCACGATCGGGAATACCAAATACGAGAGTGTTCAAATCTTGAAATACCAGATGAAGACCGCCAAGGCGGCTTTGAAACGTTAATATTTCAGGAGATGTGCATGTTTTGAAGTCCAGCGTGTTACCTTGTTCATCAACAAAGAAGAGATCGTCAATGAATGGGAGACGGTGCAGGTAACTTTCAATGCCAGGCTCAATGCTGATAAGCCGCTCTGCAAGTTTTACATACAAAGCGGGCTTATCAGTATGTTGATACACCAGCAGGCGTGAGCCACGGTCACTGAATGGAACACGCGTAATGTCAATTTGGTCTTGAAGAAGCTTCAGCAGAGCTATGTCTAATTATCCTTTTACTGCGCCAGCCAGCATACCGCGCACAAAATAGCGCTGGAGCGAGAAGAATACGATCATGGGAAGCAGCATGGACAAGAATGCAGCGGCCGTGAGCACCTGCCACCCGGAACCCAGAGATGTGACCATATTGCTGATCTGGTAGGTCATGACCGGCGTTGTGCCGCCCAGAAATACCAGCGCAACCAGCAGGTCATTCCAAACCCATAGGAACTGGAAAATGCCCAGAGATGCAATAGCAGGCATGGATAGAGGAATCACCAATTGGCGAAAAACTGTCCAATGGTTGGCACCATCCAGATAGGCTGACTCGAACAAGTCCCGCGGCAAAGAGCCCAGGAAGTTGCGCATCAGATAAATGGCGTAAGGCATTCCGAAACCAGTATGGAAAAGCCATACTCCCAGGAAGGTGCCGTTCAATCCCACCTGCGCGTAAAAACGCGAAATGGGCACCAAGGTCATCTGCAAGGGAACTACCTGCAAGCCAACCAGTAGGGCAAAGAGCAGGAAGCGTCCTTTAAAATCAAGCCAGGCAAACGCATACCCAGCGAAAGCGGCAAACAGAATCGGTATAAACGTAGCAGGCAGGGTTACGAAAAGGCTGTTTATAAAGGCGCGACCCATGCCGCGCGAGTTGAGGATATCGCTGAGGTTGCATTTGATATCCGGCGGTTGTGTTCCAGCTGCACAGTCGGCGTTATAGGTGCTCCGTCCACGATAACCGACCAGTGCATCAATATAATTGTTGAAGCTGAATTGTGACGCCGCCCCGGTTCCGGATGAGCTCTTGAGGTAGGCAGTAATGTCGGCTGCTTCCTGTGAACTTGGAAGAGGAATATCGCCCATGTGGGGTTGTCCATTTATATCCTTGCGGAGCATGGCTAGCAATTGCAGAGAACGCGGGTACTTGCTGGCTACATCCGGGTTTGACAAATCGGCTGCAGGCAGGGTCGCTCCATCAGCACCATGGCAGGATGCACAAAATTGTGAATATGCCCTGGCGCCGGGTGGCGGGGAAAGGGCTGTCCACCACCCAGTATTGCCTACTGCTTCAGGAGGGCGCAGAGAAGTGACCAATAAACCCACAGTCGGGATAATCCAAATGACCATCGTCAAAATGATGATCACGTGTGTTGGCAGCTGGTTTAAGAGCTTGTTGACTCTTTCCTTGTTCATCGCGTTGCCTCCTGCTCCAGGAATCGCCTGACGTTATAGTAGATAAATGGAATGATCGCCACGACAAGAACCACGGCAATTGCGGTGCCACGACCCACGTTAAAATTCTTATACATTTCGGTGTACATGCGGTTGGCGATCACGTCGGTCTGGAAGTTGCCGCCAGTCATTACGTACACCAGGTCGAACAGTTTCAGCACATTGATCACCATGGTAGTGACCACCACTGTGATTGTTGGCAGGATGATGGGGACCATAATTTTCCAGAAAACGGTCCATTCGGTGGCGCCGTCCACCCGGGCAGCTTCAAGGATTTCATCTGGAACGGATTTTAGCGCGGCTGCCAGGATCGTCATGCAAAAACCTGACCAGATCCAGATACCCACAATAATGATCGCATAGGTGTTGATCGGGATGGTGGAAAGCCAGGCAACAGGCTTTCCACCAAGCGATGTGATGATCGCGTTCAACAGCCCGACCTGCGTTTGTTGCGTGCCGTAGTCATATACAAATTTCCATATAACGCCAGCGCCTACAAATGAAATCGCCATTGGCATGAACAGAATCGCTTTTGCCAGTGCCTCATATTTCACCCGGTCTGCCAGCACCGCAAACCCCAGCCCAACCGATACGGTTCCAAACACCATCACGACAATCCACTTTATGGTATTGCCGTAGGAGGAGCTCCAGAATGAACTCCATAGAGCTTGGGGCGAACTGGTGTTGAATTCGGCTGTCAGAGCATAGCGATAGTTCTCGAACACCCCCCAACATGGGCTGCCTTCGCGGCAGGTAGTGGCGGCAGAGGCAGTACCGTCTTTGTTGCTGAAACTTAAGCCTATGGTGTTGACCATTGGATAGACGATAAAAAATGTCATCACCACCAGGGCGGGCAGCAGATATAGCCAGGGGACGAGCCCGCCCTGCTTCATGATCTCGGGAACCGGCGGTGCCGAGGACGCTTTCAGCGGTTTTTTCGGCACATTGACCGGTGTTACAGGTTTAGAGACATCCTGCGGTGTGGCCATCTCATCCTCCTTGGTAATAAATTAAAGATTGCCAAAAAATGACATCACGACCAGGGTGGGCAGAGGCTACAGCCAAGGGACAAATTTTCCTGGGCTCCTGATCTCTGGCGCTTGCTGCGATGTCATAGGATTCTTTTTAAAAGAGTGGGGATGTCTCTACAGAGACATCCCCACATTGCTTATGGTTTACTACGGGTTTAGTGCTTCCGCTTGTTTGGCAGTCAGGTCTGCCAGGAGGGCATCCAAGTCACCTCCGTTGACATACTCTGAGATTGCCGTGAACTCGGCAGAGCCAAACCCAGATGGGATCGTGTCACCGATGTCAGTCGTGAAACCCTGGGTGGCAGCAATCGCATCACCGAGTTTCTGGAGCGACGGGTCGGTATAGTTGCCAGCTGCGCCCTTATTCGGGGAAAGCCCGAAGGTCGCGGCAGCCCAATTGGCGCCTCCCTCAGCAGAGGAGAGATAGGCTACCAATGCCCGAACGGCAGGTGTATCTGCAAAGGCCATCATCGGCTCGATACCACCCTGCAAACCTTGAATACCAGGCACCACAAAGAAGTCGTAATCAGTACCTTGTTTAAGGTCAGGGAACTGCTTCGCAACTTCACCACCTGCGAAGCCCGATTGCTTGACCATCATCGCTTCTGGTGGATCAGCGAACGGCTTGTAAATAGCCTCAAGGAACGCAGTGGAAAGCGTGCCCTGCGCGCCGCCCACAGTGTATTTCTCGTCTGTGGCCCATTTACCGTAGGTCTCGTACGCCTGCTTGACGCCAGGGTCATCATAGGAAACGCTGCCATCCAGGATGCCATTGACGAAGTCAGGACCCTGCTGTACCAGCATAATATCCTGAACAAAGTCAGTACCTGTCCAGCCAGTCGCATCGCCGGACTCGAACCCCATGCTCCAGGGCACATTCCCATCAGCCGCCATTTGCTCGACCAGCGCGTCCAGCTCTTCCCATGTGGTAGGAACTGTATAACTTAGCGCTTCGAAGTTGGCCGGGCTGTACCAGATGATGGACTTGACATCAGCCTTGATCGGCAACCCCAGCCACTTTCCGTCAATGGTCAGTGGGGCCAGGAAGAAATCGCCGTAGCTTGATGCGTCCGCGCCAAGCGTATCCATCGGCACTAACTGATCCTGATACTGCACCAGTTGAGACACTTGCCAGAAGGCCACATCTGGTGGTGTGCCAGCTTGTACACGCGTATCCAAAAGGGCCTGATCGCGAGTAGACTCGGGCTTGAGCACAATTCCACAGGCGTCAATGAGAGGTTGCAGCACCGAATTGAGCGCCTCCTCCTCTACACCTGACCACTGATAGAGCATGCTGATCTCATCACCTGGCTGCGCGCCCATACACATTTCAGGACTCTCAGCCACTGCTTCAGTGGGAGCTGCTGTGGCGGCGGGCTCAGTGGGTGCCTCGGTCGCTGGGGGTTCGGTCATCACTTCTGTGGGTGTTGCGCTTGGTCCACAAGCGGCAAGCACAAGACTTGCCAGTAACACCCCAATTAAGATCTTATATAGTTTTGACATCTCTTTTTCTCCTTTTCAACTAGGTTGGTCAGATTCGATACTTGAGATCCATGGACAGGATTTGTGGATGGGTATCACCTCCTTTACTAACACGTGTAAGTAACCAGAATAAAAAAATATCATATTCATCACTACTCATTAAATCCTGTGACTCGATTGTCGTATCACCAATTCTGATTCCAACAGTTTCCCGCTTGTATCCAAGCCCTCCCCATGAATAATTCGGATCAACCTTTCTCCGCCGGCCCAGCCCAAACCGTAGGCTGGCAGACGGACTGTTGTAAGAGGCGGATCGAAATATTCCGCCAGGGGAATATCATCAAAGCCAACGATGGCGATATCTTCCGGGATTCGCAATCCAGCACGTTTGATTGCCAGCATTGCACCCACTGCCACCACGTCGCTTGCAACAAAGACTGCGGTAGGGTGGGGCCATAATTCCAGCAGGGCCGACATCGCATCGAAACCACTTGCTGGCGTATAATTTCCCTCCTTAATAAAGACATTGTCAATCGGTAGATTCGCTTCTGCAAGCGCCTGTAAATATCCGTTGCGGCGCTGTTGAGCAGATGTGTAATTTAAAGGGGCGTTTGTGATCATTGCGATCCGTTCATGACCAAACCCTATTAAGTGTCTGACCAAATTAGCGGCGCCGGCAGTTGCGTTTATGTCAACAAACGGTATTTCCGTGTCTGGTAGTTGCCCCATCAGCATAATGGGGACGTGTTCCTCGTAAAGACGAAGAATCGCCGCATCGTCCTGACGTGGACCCGACAACAAGATTCCATCCACATGATTCTCTTTGATCAAGCGTGTGTATCCTTCTGCGTCTTTAGGCTCAACAGGTTTTAGGAGAACATGAAAACCTTGTTGAATTGCTGCCTGTTCGACGCCTAAAATAACTTGTGGCAGAAACGCATCAGCAAAGATTTGCTCTGGCGATTGGCAGAGTACAAGTCCAAGTGTATAAGACTTTCCACTGACAAGTTTTTTACCGGCGCTGTTGGCATGGTAATTAAGCTTTTGGGCTGCATTCAGCACTCGTTTGCGGGTGGACTCGCTAATGCTTACACCGGGAACATTGTTTAAAACAAAGGAAACCGTAGTTCGCGAAACACGCGCTAACTTTGCAACATCCTGGCTGGTTGATCGCTTTTTGGTAGGCATAAGAAGGCACTCTTTAGTAACACGTGTTACTAAAGAGTATAATTTTTTTATATCCATTTGTCAAGATGATTGAGTGTCACGATTTGAAATAAATATTCCGGTCCCGATCAGCGCACCACCCAACAAAAAGAGCGGTGTGATTTTTTCTCCGAGAAAGAACCAGCCGAGCAGGGTGCCGACCACAGGTTGCGCAAAAAACGTCAGAGACGCTGATCCCGCATCCAGGATCGCAAAGGCGTTGTTCCACAGGACCATTGCCAGCGCCGTGGATATAATGCCGAGGAAAAGCACGCCTCCAACGACCCCGAGGCTGATTGCTCCGACCCCAACCGTGTGCAACTCCCATGCCCCTGCAGGGACAACGATTGGCAAGCCGCCAATGAACGCGATCAAGCTAAGTGGCAGTACATCCAGGTTTTGCGCTGTCTTGCGAACCAACACGGAATATAAAGCCCACGTGACTGCCGCGCCAAGCAGGAATATATTCCCGAGGAAAAGATCCGGGTTGAGTTGCGCCGTTGCCGGATCGATCACTGCGATCACACCTACCGTTGCGAATAGCAACGCGATAAATTTTCGCATCGTGATTTTCTCGCTGAGCAATATCCATGCGAAGAGCAGGACAAAGGCTGGTGTTGCGGATGTCACCAATGAACCGTTCGCAGCGGTGGAAAGTTTTGTCCCCAGAAATTGCAGGCTAAGGGAAATACCGTAGCCTACAAAACCTACACCGAAGACTTGTAAAAATTGCCGGCGCGTGACTTTCAAGCCGCCGCGAAACATCAGCACAATAGCAAGTGTAAGAATGCCAAGAATTAAACGGAGCGTCACCAACGTGAACGGGGGAATGATCTCAAGCACTACTTTGCTGACCACATACATCGCGCCCCAGATCGATGCTGCGCCCAGCCCGCTTAGTAAACCGTATAAAGTTTTATTGTTCAATTAAACAAACCTATCCTTGATTGGCTATCAAGCACCCATCCTTGAGCACAATGCCATCTATTTAGAATTTGTCATCTTGTAGAATGCGCTTGCCGATTTCATGCACATACATATTTTCGGTTTTGACAAACTCCATGCGCTCCAGGTATGTGCGGTGAAAATTGCTGCCACCTTCTGAGACGAAGCGGTGAATGCCGCGCTGTAAAAAGAAAGCCGCATTGTCTTCAAAGATAAAACGTGCCACCTGAAAATCACGATAATTTGGGATCACGTAATCGAGTTGAACATGGGCTTCGGCATCTTGAAGTTTCGCGATAAATAAGCCCGCTGGGACCATGTTGCGCAGAATAAAAAAACAAACTTGCGGTGTTTCTGTATCAGCTTGATGGGTATACCCTGGAATGATTTCAGCAATATCGTCCTTGTAAAAATCCACGAAGGCGCGCAGGTATTCGCTTTTCGGTGAGACCTCGAGGAAAGTGAAGAAATCTTTTTGCCGCCACATTTGGAATAAATAATATAGGTCAATGCAGACGATGAGTCCATTTAACACAGCAACCGGATACGCGCCCAGCAACGCTCCGTAGATGGTGAAAAATAGCGCACCGATTAAATTGATCACGCGCAGCCGCAACAACGATTTCATCATTAATGAAATCGCGACCAGGACTGAGCCCAGATAGCCAATGAGTTCAATTTGATTGGGTTGCATGATTTGGTTTAGTCTCTTTCGATGGGCGCGTTGCGCAAACGTTTGGTCGCCCCTTTGACCCTTTTGGCTTTCAAGCGTTTCTCTTTGGAGGCGGCAGAGGGTTTGGTCTTTTTACGAGGCTTCGGTTTTACGAGTGCCTTGCGGACCAACTCGGTAAATCTTAGGATCGCATCTGCGCGATTCTGTTCCTGTGTACGGAAGCGTTTTGCTTCGAGCATGAGAACGCCGTCAGCGTTGACACGTTTCCCAGCAAGTTGAATCAGCCGTCCCTTAATATCTGAGGCGAGCGACGAGTTGGTAATGTCGAACCGCATTTGGACAGCCGTCGCTACTTTATTGACGTTCTGCCCACCGGGTCCGGCTGCGCGTATAAAGTCAAATTGCAATTCGCGTTCGTCGATTGAAAATGATGGGGTGATTTCAAGCATGGCGAAAAGTATACCTCAAAGAAAAACCCCTCTCGTTTTGCGAGAGGGGCTAGGTGATGTTTGAGTTTAGAACATCAGGGCGTTGATCTTGTTGATCATTTCAGGCGCGGGTCTGAGGTCCGCGTCAGTGAGGCGATTGAGGGGGGTGTCTACCAAGTTATAGGTGTCAACCAAAGCCTCCTTATCTTCAGTGATGTAGATTAAACCAGTTGCCAGCCAGTTGTTACGCTGGGCTTCTTCAAGTGCGCGCAAAGCCTCAAAGCGATTGGTGGGATCGTAACCCTTCTCAAGATTCTTGAGAATAACGACGGAACCATCGTGCATGGCAACTTCACGGATCTCACCTTCGTTCATTTCGCGTTCGAGCATGATCTCGTTGCGAGGGGCGATGTAGGTGATATCGTGCAGGGGTTCTTCATGATCCTTGCCCCAGGCATAGGAGTGATAGGCGTTATCCTGGTTGTTGAAGGTGACGCAGGGACTGATGATATCAAGCACTGCGATGCCCTTATGGGCGAAGGCAGCTTTCAACAATTCCTTCACCTGTTTGGGATTACCAGCGAAGGAGCGGGCAACAAAGGTTGCATTGGAAATGACGGCTTCCATGCAGATATCAACTGGCATGTAAGGATTGGTGCCTTGCTTTTTCAAAGCGAGACCTTTTTCAGCGGTCGCAGAGAATTGACCTTTGGTGAGACCGTACACGCCATTGTTCTCGATGATATAGACCATGTTCACATTGCGGCGCATGACATGTTTGAATTGACCCATGCCGATGCTGGCAGTATCACCATCGCCTGAAACGCCGATGCCTTTTAGGGTGTGATCGCCGAACAAGGCGCCGGTGGCAATGGAGGGCATACGTCCATGCAGGCTGTTGAAGCCGAAGGAGCGGTTCATGAAATACGTGGGGCTTTTGCTCGAGCAACCGATACCGCTAAACTTGATCACATTCTCGGGCAGGACGTTCATTTCATACATTGCCGAGATGATCTGGTTCGAGATCGAGTTATGGCCACAACCCTGACACAGCGTGGTGGGGTTGCCGCGATAATCGTTCTTGGTAAGACCTGCGAGGTTGACATTGGCTGGTGCACCAGCCATCGGGAGTGCTGACATTATTTAGCTCCTTTCTTTCCGCTCTTCGCGGCTTTCGTCTTCTTTGCCGCGGGCTTTTTGGGAGCGGCTTTCTTTACCGGTAATTTCTTGGCTACTGCCTTCTTGGCAGGCTTTGCTAATTTGGCGCTCGAGGCTGTGTACTGTGCGAGGATGCCTTCGCGGATCCATTTGGCGGAGGCGGGCATGCCATCGCCAAACGCAACGGATTTGAGGCTGCTCACCGCTATGGGATATGCGAGACTTAACAACTGATGCAATTGTCCATCGCGGTTCATTTCCACGACGAAGATCTGATCGTACTTCTTTACAAATTCATCCACTTCAGGTGAGAAGGGGACTGCGCGCACACGCATAAAGTCAGCTTTGATGCCATGCTCTTTTTCAAGCTGAGCGCGGGCTTCGTTGATGGCTGACTCTGTGGAACCGTATGCCATGATCGCAACATTGGATCCCTTGGTCAAATGTGTAACAGGCTTGGGAACGTATTGTTTGGCGGTCTCGAATTTATTCTTGAGACGTTCCATGTTGCGGTGGAAGGTATTGGCATCTTCGGTGTATTTGGCGTATTCGTCATGGCCGGTGCCTCGTGTGAAGTAAGAGCTCAAGGGGTGCTTGTTGCCAGGGAAGGTGCGGTAAGTCACGCCATCGCTGTCCTTGTCAAGGTAGCGACCCCAATTGCCTTTGAGTTCTTCGAGGTCTTTTTCCCACAACACTTTGCCGCGATCCATGGGCGTGGCGGGATATTCAAAGGGTTTGCTCATCCATTGATTCATGCCCATATCAAGATCAGACAATACAAAGACTGGAGTTTGGAAGCGTTCTGCCACATCGAATGCCTTCCAGCCGAATTCAAAACATTCGTTGATGTCACCAGGCAGCAATACAATGCTATCGCTATCGCCGTGACCCATGCCAATGGTGAAGCTGAGATCTGCCTGTGATGTGCGGGTGGGCAGACCGGTGCTGGGTCCGATGCGTTGAATATCCCAGACTACGATCGGCACTTCAGCGTAATAGGCGAGTCCGGCAAATTCGGTCATCAGGCTCAGTCCAGGACCGGAAGTGGATGTCATCGCGCGTAGACCACTCCAGCCCGCGCCGACCGTCATGCCGATGGCGGCGAGTTCGTCTTCAGCCTGTACAACAGCGTAGGTGTGCTTGCCGTCTTCACGCGGGCGAAGCATGGGGAAGTAGTCGTTCATAGCTTCGGCGAGTGAAGTGGCGGGTGTGATGGGGTACCAAGCCACGAACTGAGTGCCACCGAAAATGGAACCGAGTGCGGCAGCGGTGTTGCCATCCGCCATGATCATGCCGTCGGTCTTGTCCATGTGTTCGAGGAAGAACGGGTCCTTCTTTTCGAGGTTGGCTTTTGCCCATTCATAACCAGCTTTAACAGCGTTAAGGTTCATATCAATAGGTTTTTGTTTGCCTTTGAAGTGGAAGTTCAACGCGGCGGTGATCTTTTCCATATCAATGTCGATCAGTTGGGCGAGTACACCCACATACACCATATTGCCGACCAAGTCACGGAAATCGGAAGGGACATTCGGGTCTTTTTTGACGATTTCCTTGACCGGCATGGGATAAATGGCGATATCAGCGCGGGTGATTGGCTGCTTGATATCGTCAGCGTAGAAGAAGGCTCCGCCCGGCGCAACAGATGCAAGGTCCCGAGCGAACGAATCAGGGTTGATGGCGATGACGATGTCCTGGTCTTCACGTCGTCCCAAATAACCATCTTTGCTGGCACGAATGGTGTACCAGGTCGGCAACCCCTGAATGTTGGAGGGGAAGAGGTTCTTGCCTGAAACGGGAATACCCATCTTGAAGATCGCGCGCAAGATGGTATTGTTGGCGGTTGAACTGCCGGAGCCGTTCTTGGTACCAACGGTGATCGAAAAATCATTCACTACTTTATTCATATGACTCCTAGATTTTTTTGGAATCAGCGAACTGACTGAATCCAAATTATGGTCTGTGATACAAAAGGTCGGTGTGGGCGACGAGTGCTTCATAACCAGCCTTATCGTTTCCTTTGCAAATAGCTTCTACCATCTCTTGATGGTAACGCCAGACTTCCTGCAGATACTCATAGCCACCTGCAAAAACGTTCAAGCCTACGGCTTCGTAGGCTTCCCAATAAGCTTCAAGAATGCCAGTGACGAATGGATTCTCAAGCCGGCTATAGATCAGCAGATGTAGATTACGATGTTCTTCGTGGGGGACTTGAATGGGCGTGCGGCCTAATTTATCCCAGGCGCGGGTGATAATGGCTTGCAATTCGTCTTTGTCATGTTGGGTGAGCGTTTTGACCGCCTCATACCAATACGCAAATTCGACGTGATTGCGCAACTCGGAATATTTTCGAAAATGATCGTCGTTGAGTGCTAGCGCATAGCCTAGACTTTGACGGATCGCCGGTGTGAACGAAAAGGCGCGGCGACGCGTCCCACCACGCCCGGGCTTGACTTCTACAAGACCAAGCGCACGCGCCACTTCAAGCTGTTCGCGCAAAGACGCAACGCTCACGCCCAGTTCCTGGCTCAGCTCGTTGAGGGTAGGGAGTCCTTGTTCGGCTTCCTCGTGTGCGGCAAGGTAGCGCATAAATTCTGAAATATCAGGGGAAACTCGTTCTCGTATGATCATAAGTATGATTAATCCGATTAATTCGAGTATATGACTGTTTTATGTGAAAGTCAAGGCTTATATCGACGTGTTGGCTTTCTATCATGTTAAATTCATTCTGCATCTGTACAATACTGTCTCTATGTTAGAAATTACTCAACCTACCCGACGTATGGATCGTTTTCAGCCTTTTCGACCATTACCCGTCAAAAAACACAGGAAAAAGCGGACCTGGCTGCTTGTGTTGATAGCCTTGGTGTGCTTTTACTTTATAGCGCCATTGCGTACTAATATTCTATTATTAGGAACTGACGATTCTCCCGAGCGTGGCAGTGTAGGGCGAACCGATACCATCATTCTGACTTCCATCGTACCGCTCAAACCTTATGTTGGTATGCTTTCGATTCCGCGCGACTTGTGGGTGCAAGTCCATGGAGTAGGAGAACAACGTATCAACACCGCCTACTTTTTTGCTGAGGTGAACCAACCCGGCTCCGGTGCTGAGGCTGCATTAAGGACGGTCACTGAAAATTTTGATGTTCCGGTTCGTTATTATGCTGTGATCCACATGTTTGGGCTTGTTTCCGTGGTGGATGCTGTAGGCGGTGTGGATATACAGCTGGATTCCTCGATTGGTGAGTTGCCTGCGGGCATACATCATTTGAATGGCTTACAGGCACTGACTTTTGTACGCGAGCGGAACACAAGTGATGACTTTAACCGTATGTTACGCGCGCAGATCCTGTTGTCAGCTACTTTGAAAAAAGTGTTTACACCTTCTACATGGACTTCTTTGCCAAGCTTCATTTTGGCGCTCATGCAAACGGTCGATACGAATATCCCGCTTTGGCAATGGCCGCGATTGTTATTTGCAATGTTGCGGGCGTTTGTGTTGGGAGTGGACAATCGGACGATCACATACGAGATGGTAACCCCGTTTCAAACATCACAAGGTGCACAAGTGCTCGCGCCGAATTGGGATGCGATTCATCCGATGTTGGATGAAATGTTTGGGAGCTGGCGCTAACGTCTGGTAAATAGGATGTGGTATCGAAAGTGTGGGAAGCAGAAATGTTACCCTCCATTCAAAAAAATAAACGTTGCATGGCAGTGACGCCTAGCCATGCAGCGTTTATTTTTGGTAAAACCATTTTACCTGTGCTCTTATGCCACCTTTCGCATGAGTATCTTCAACATGGTCAATTCACGGACCAGTGGCAGCAGAACTTTTGGCATGGTAGTGTCTGTAGCGCGGACGCTGTGATAGTCGTTACCATTTTCCACCGTGACCTTATATTGAAATTCGTCAGGTGTAGCGGACATTCCTAGGTTTGTTGGGATGTTGAAAAAGTCTGCATTGTCGATCAACTTCTGCAGGCGCTTTGTCTTATCCTCGGGCAAATTCTCGAGTTCCAGTTCAAAATAGACTTCGTTCCCAATAACCCCTCCAGATCGTTCAAAGGTAATGATTGTCATTTTGTCTCCTTTCAGTGACAAATTAAATCAGCGCGCAATAACCAACTGGCAAATGGGAATGACTCCACACTGAGATAGGGGCAAGTCATAGGGTGTGATGATTCTGAGGAATGGGTGCTGCGCACAGTGAACTAGGACGCACTATCAATATAAGACAAGTATGGGGCGATTTCAACCCTACCCTGGTTTGGTTAATGATTAAAACCGCCTAAAGTTGATTAATGGAATACGACTCTTCTAACTTGCCCCATGTTTTACATGCTTTGATGATATTAATGCTTTTCTATGAAAAGACGGTAGAAGCAATGCTCAGATGTTTTTACTGCCAGTATTGATAACAAAAATCATCCCGGACCCATTGTAGCCAGGGATGATTCTTTTATATTTGACTGTTTATGAAAACCTCTTGATTATTGAGGCTACAGAGCAGCATAAGTTTTTCTTATGGATCTCTGTGAACTGACTAACGAAACACCCAGTCCTTACATAAGCAATTTTGTAAAACCAAGACCGCCTTCATGCAGGTAAGCGACTATCAAGACTAGCCACCCGGCATGAAAGGACTCTTTTGTTTCTTGTCCTGTTTCAGTTTTCGTTTTTCCTTTAAATTGTGCTTGGGTTTCTTCTTTTGTTCTTTATTACCTTTATCCTTGCTACCACTACTTGCCATGATCGACTCCTTTCAGTATGTGTAATAAGAGTTGATTCGTTTCTACAGAGATAAGCCTGCCTGTAGATAGGAACTTCAGCTGGATTGGATGGGGAGTGCAGTCTCCATCAGGCGATAAGATTGTTATTGTGGCTTTTCGTGTCTCTCAAGCTGTTTGTGGATCTCTTTGAGCAGGAGCTTGATTTCGTCCCTCTCATAAACTGCCTGATGAAGAGATGCCAGAATGGCGTCGTTTGCTTCATCCGGGCGAGTGCTTAGCAGATGTTCCTCGCGGGCGATCTGTTTTATTTTTTGATCCAGCTTGGCTTCCAGTCGTTTGCGATAGCCTTCGTAAAAATTGAGTTCTTTGAGTGGTTCGATTGCCGGGAGCGGACCCTGCGCAAGAAGTTCTTCAATGATTGCCAGAAACTTATCGAGATCGACCGGCTTTTGGATAAAGCGCGTAGCGCCAATATTCAGCGCGAATTCCTGATCAGCGCGGCTGACATAAGTGGCTGTGATGAATACTACAGGAATATCCCGGGTTTCGGGATCTATCCGTAACCTATGGACAAGACCGAAACCATCCAGTTGGGGCATCATGATGTCGGTGATCACGATCTGCGGACGTTCCTTTTGAATGAGTTCCATCCCCTCCCGTCCATTATGAGCTGTGATCACCCGGTGGCCCTTGAAAGTCAGCGTGGTGTCCAGCAGTTTGCGGATATCGGGATCGTCCTCAACGATAAGTAGATAACCTTGTGCTGTGTTCATACCATTATTCTACGACTTTCGCGCTGTTTTGGGTATATTAATTTCGTCACTGTTACTGTCTCACAAAGCGGACCCATTTCTCACGCAGGTCGACTATATCCACCAGCCAACCAGCATCCATCCAGGCAATGGTTTCGACGGTGGTGCCTTGTTTTTGGTTGCCCCACCATTCCCGGTCTTCACACGCGGACTGTGGTAATGCATCGTTCAATTCCTGTTCGATGCTCTGAAATGACAGGGTGATTTGTTCCTGACTCACAGGCAGGCGGCGCAGGTATTTTTCAAGCGGATCGTATTTGCCGGTCATTTATTTTCCTTTATAACTCGATTGTGTTCAGCAACTCTTTCAAAGCCAGTAATTCTTCCTTTGACAGTGTAACCCCTTTACCCATTTTGGTGGCGTCCGCCGACCAATCGCGGAGATCGTATTTCGGTTCGCGGTCATTCCAACTGATCAGGTTGAGCTCCTTTGCCCAGCCTGATGCAGATTTAGATAACACGCCAACTTTTTTGATGATTTCATATTTGATTTCGGACATGATTTTGTACTCCTTCTAAATGCTTCAGACAGCGATTCTACTTAAGCGCTTCGCTTGGTGAGATATTCATTATATCCCTATAAAACACAAGTATCCCTCTCGATGTGTCTGTGTTGTAAAAAATCCATTCAGCTGACGGGAACATTTCAGCCTGTGCCTCGTCTATTTCTCATCAAAAGAAATTGGAGCCCAACAAAATGAAACGTATAACTTTAATCCTATCTGTTCTTGTGCTAAGCCTCGCGGCTTGCACAGCACCTGCCACCCAACCCCTTTCACCTGAAGCCACATCAGTGCCAGTGGATAGCAACATGCCCGTCCCAAGTGTCGCTGTTACCGAAGTTGTAGTCGAACCGCAGGGGAAACTTCCCGCACCCTCGTTTGAGTCCCAGACCTACATCAACGTAGCCGTTGGCTTCGCAATCGATTACCCCGCTCAATGGACGGTCCAGGAGACCGTGCTTGGTGAGCGTGGCTCGCAAGCCTTGTTGTTATCTACGCCTGAGATCGCTGATCTGCAAACATTGCCTGAAGGAGCAACGCGTGTTGCCATTGTAGTCAATCAATGGGACCCGAAGAATGACCTTGCCGCTTTTGTGGATGTTCGCAAGACAGCCTGGGAATCATCCGGCTTTACCATTCTGGATGAAGAACCGCTCACACTTGACCTTGGGCTGGCTGCCGTCCGATTCACCGTTCAAACAACTGACGGTGTTACCATCCTATTCCAATTCGCCGCTGTTGGTGACCAATATTTGTCCATTAGTGGGGAAGGTGATCTTGCTCTCGTTGAAGAGATCATGACATATCTTCGTCCTGTGAGTGTGCAGTAAACATAAAATGCCCGCCGAATCATTCGGCGGGCATTTTGATATATGGGGGAGAAACATCATTTCATTGGTTGACTGAAAATCTTGTCGAAAGTCTTTGCCACGATCTGCGCAGTTTGATTCGGATTTTCGGGTTCGATCAAAAAGAGCTCTGTGTAGCCAGCTTTCATTCCCAGTTCCCGGTTCAGTGAATGGACTTCGCGTGACAATAGAAGTTCAGGATGGTAGTTGAAGATCAACTTGTTCCAGTGGATCAGCTTTGTCAACTTTTCGCGGATTTCAGGTTGGATTGATACGGGTATGGATGCGAACCAGCGCGAACTGATCACATACATCCACGGTGATGACGCTTGATTATGCTCGTTGATATCCAGAATGTCGATGTAGTTGGTGCTGAATTCAGGGAGAAATCCCTGTTGTAGAAAGAGTTGCTCCTGCTCAGTGAATTCTGCGATATCTTCAGCTGTTGCTAAAAATCTCACACCCAAACAATAACTTTGTACTGGCTTGTTGGGTTTGAGCAGAATATCTTCCGCATGGAGGTGTATAACATCTGGTGTACGATCTTTGCAGGCCAGATACAATTCCAGCTCTTGAATATTTTGAACATATCCGTCACTGGGATAACAAGTCTTCACGCGCCCAAACACTTCTGGCGGACGTGGCTCTGTCCGCTTGCGGGTGAGGGGTATCATACAAAAATAACCTGGGGCGAGCCAGGCTGGGTAAGGGCTGGGAAGTAATTGGTGCTCAAAATACTTGTAAGCATCATTGACTTCCCCCAGTGTGATGCTGGAAAGATCGCGATAACCGCGTGAATCTGTCTGCTTGGGGCTTTGTCCGCTTTGATTTCCACCTGGGTCTTGTTTCTGTTCAACCGGTTCTTTATTCCCCACCCAATGGATCTTCCGCTTCATTCCCGATGGAGGCGGCTCGTCATTGCCGATCTGTGCGAAGCGGGGAAATAACGAAAACGGTTTGATGGTTGTTTCGAGCGTCATTTTCAATAGTTCTGGAATTGGAGACTTGTTGTCCAATAGGATAAAACTAAACCGAATTCTTGGCAAGTCGAAATTGGCAGTAACTTAAGCGAAAATCTGTTTCCTGATTTCTGCTTTTGACATGATCGCTTCCAACACAGCGCCGCCGATGGCAAGCGCCTTATCTGAAACCAGATAACATGCGCCGACATCATCACGCGCATCGATGTCCCCGATCTTCATGCCTTTGGTTACATGTAAGCCATCGCGGATCAATCCACGCAAGATGCCACTGAACGGACTAACGACTGAATACTGATCACTGTCTGGCTCACCGATAATTGCAACTTCTTCTCCCGCCTCAACATGCTCACTAATTTTCTTATACCCCATTACCCCCCCATCACTCGGTGCGCGTAACCACCGGCGGGGATCGGCTTCAGGCTCGCCGCTATCGGGTTGAGTCGTTCCGGTCCAATAGACTCGGCCGAGGGTGTGGCTGCGGCGGGTTTCGATCACAGCGTAGCAGTCGCTTCCGGCGGTGAAGCCAGGCCCAAGTCCGATATGAAGCGGGATGTCCACTGGCAGTGGGGCAGGCGGCTGTTTTATCAGTCGCGCATCCACGACCACGGGAAATGGATTGCTTAAGAGGATATCTGCATTTGGATCAATAAGGATTGGGATTTCGTTCGCATCGTTCCAGGCTGGAAATTGACGGGCTTCGATCAGCCTTGCCGTTACGCCTTCAACTGTGTGATGTCCCTCGTAGACAGCTTCTGAAAATGAGACCGTGCGACGCACTGCCAAAGGCTGCGTGAGTTCTGCGATAACAACCCGAACGCCCGCGTGATGCAAACGTAAAGCAACGCCGGTCGCAAGATCACCTCCGCCACGGATCAGTACCCAATTATTTATAGACATTGCTTTTCTGGGTGGGTTCAAGTTGTTCGGGCAATGCCTGCGCGTGGATATTCTGTTCCTGCAGCATGTGACTAAATGAATATAGTAACAAATAAACGAAGAGGAAGAAGAACGTATAGCTGAGTGTGAATGCAGCGAGTCTGCGGCTGGGATCAATAATAACCCCCAGAATGCTCATGGCAGTTTCAGCCGGGTCTTGCAGAATATCCCACGAGTTCAGGCGCACAAAGCGACCAATGTAAATCCCGAAACTGCTCAAAGCTGAAATCACGAAGACGAATGACCAGCCGATAAAGCGATTGAAGGTGCGGAAGACGATATCCTGCATTAAATACAGCGACACGATGCCCAGC
>Ga0180074_1000009_pt1 | contig 33825 bp, 36 predicted proteins | sample EasRiv366_16_10D_FD_121773 | JGI IMG/M metagenome (GOLD analysis project Ga0180074, IMG submission 121773) | Soil microbial communities from meander-bound floodplain in the East River, Colorado, USA - East River metaG ERMLT366_16_10D | ecosystem: Environmental > Terrestrial > Soil > Floodplain ...
CAATCCACGTTCAGTATTAATTTACTAGCCCTGGTGGATGGCGAGCCGCGCACGCTAACGCTGAAGCAGGCACTCCGCGTCTATATCGAGCATAGGCTCACGGTCATCAAAAGACGAGCTGAATTTGATCTGGAAAAAGCCAAAGCCCGTGCCCACATCCTGGAAGGATATTTAGTCGCATTAAAGAATCTGGACGAGATCATCAATATCATCCGCGCCGCATCTGACGTTGAAACTGCCCGGCAAAAACTGATGAAGCGTTACAAGCTGACAGAGTTACAGGCGACCGCGATCCTCGACATGCAGTTACGCAGACTCGCGGCGTTGGAACGCAAGAAGATCGAAACCGAGTACAAGGAAGTGGCTGGCATCATCAAAGAGTTGAACACGCTGTTGAAGTCGCCGAAGTTGATGCGCGGCGTGGTGGCGGATGAATTGCTGAAAGTGAAAGAACTATACGGTGACCGCCGCCGCACGCAGATCGTGAATCTATCGAAGTCGAAAGACGGCAAACCTGCCAAGGCATTGACCGCCTCAGACTTGTTACCGCAACAACAGGTGTGGATCGGTGTGACGGACGAAGGTTTGGTCTCACGCACGCATGATGACAAGCAGCCGAAGCATTCCGGCAATGACGCGCCGCGTTGGTTGGTAAAAGCCTCAACAACGGACACGATTTATTTTGTCGCAAAATCGGGACGCGCCGCTGCCGTGGCTGTGCACATCATTCCGCAAGCGGAAAAATTATCGCAAGGCTCGTTGTTCTATAAAGTGTCGCCGTTACAGGAAAATGATTCGCTCGCGGCAGTGTTCACGTTGCCGTCGAGAAAATCCGCATTGCCCGCAGAGACTTGCATCATCACCACAACCAGATTCGGCATGATCAAGAAGAGCCTCATCACTGAATTGCCTGGACCTTCCTCGCAAGCATTTGTATTAGTAAGAGTCAATGAAGGTGACCGATTAATTTCAGTTGGATTAACTGATAACAAAAATAAAGAAATCTTGCTGGTCACCGCGCTGGGCATGGCAATCCGCTTTAAAGAAGACGACGTGCGCCCGATGGGACTCGTCGCGGCGGGCGTGAATGGTATGAAACTGGACGATAATGACGAAGTCGTTGGCGCTGAGATATTACCCGGCGAAGGCGAAGTGTTCCTCATCACGAACGATGGCAAAGCCAAGCGCGTGGACGAAAAAGACTTCCCGCGCCAGGGACGTTACGGCAAGGGTGTCATTGCCTGGGAATTGCCAAGCAAGGAAAAAATAGTTGGCGCGGTCTCTGGCAAACCGAATCACATGGCGACCATTCACTTGAGTAAAGGCGCGCCGAAATCCACAAGATTGGATGCTGTAACCCTGCGCAAACGCGCCGCCACCAAAGGTGATCATGTTGTGGAAGTGAAACCCGGCGAGGAAGTTGTCTCCGTCAATGTGGGTTGGACGGTGGAGAAGTTCGTAGAATCTGAGAATGGAAAAAAAAACGGTAGTGTAAAAAAATCTGCCGGGAAGACATCGTCCCCGAAGGGGAAAGCAAAAGCTGCGCCCGCAAAGGCAAAGCCAACCAAGAAAGCACCGGCAAAGAAAGTCACAGCCAGGAAACCCGCAGCCAAAGCAAAGCCTGCTAAGAAAACTGCAGCCAAAACAACTTCGAAAGCCAAGAAGAAGAAATAGGAAATAGTTAAGAGAAAGACCTCCGAGTTTTTTAAAAAACTCGAGGTCTGGTACATCATCATGCCTCGCAGATTAATTCCTTTCGTCCCCGAATTGCATTATCACATCTACAATCGCGGCAACAACCGCGAGCGGATATTCTTTGAGCCTGACAATTACCTATACTTCCTGAATCAGATCAAAAAATATCTCGTGCCTGTCATGGATATTCTAGTGTATTGCCTGATGCCAACGCATTATCATATCGTTGGGCGTATTAAGCCAACTCAGATCTCCGAGATTTCCAAAATCTCGGAGATCTCGGGTGCAGAGGTCTCGACTGCCATGATGAAACTCTCTGTTTCCTATACCAAAGCTATCAACAAACGGTTTCAACGCGCAGGTGTTTTGTTTCAAGGTCAATTCCAAGCCAAACCTGTATTGACTTCATCGTATTTGCTCAACTTGTGTCGGTATATTCATGGGAACCCCGTCAAGGACGGACTTGTTGCCGATATTACCCAATGGCAATATTCGAATTATCTCGAATGGATCGGCGAACGTGATGGCAAATTGGTTGACAAAGCCTTTGTTCAGGATAATTTTGACACTCCCGATGAGTATCGCAAATTCGTTCTGGAGTATTTACGGACAAGACAATTGCCCGATGATGTTCAGCATTATCTTAATTCGCTGGAAAAGTAAAAGACCAAAGACCTCCGAGTTCTTCGAGAACTCGGAGGTCTGGAGGAAACAATGAAAGCTCTCTCGCTGGAGGCCGTGCGCGGACTCATGATCGCCGCACAAGGACTGGATGATCGCCCACAGCCGCGCGCTACTAAAAAAGCCGTGCGCGCGATCATTCGCCAGATGCATATTTTACAGATCGATACGATCAATGTCATCGCGCGCAGCCCGTATCTGGTGTTGTGGAGTCGGCTTGGTGAATATAATCCGCGCTGGCTGGAAGATCTATTGGCAGAAGGCGCATTGTTTGAATATTGGTCACACGCGGCGTGCTTCCTGCCAATCGAAGAGTATCCGCTGTATCGTCACCTGTACGATAGCTGGCTGGGAGGCCGCGCCCATAAATGGCTGGATGAAAATTCTGCTGTCGCCAAACGGGTGCTTGATCACATCCGCATAAATGGAGAAGCGCGCTCGTCCGATTTTGAGCGCACCGACGGACAGAAGGGGAGTTGGTGGAACTGGAAGGATGAAAAGGTCGCGCTGGAGTATCTGTTCTATGCCGGTGACTTGATGATCCGCAAGCGTCACAACTTCCAACGCATCTATGACTTGCGTGAGCGTGTGCTCGCCGATCTCGAGGAGCAGACTGAAATATCCCGTGCGGATGCGCATGACCAATTCGTGCTCAATACCATACAGGCCCTGGGCGTGGTAAAGGCGGAATGGATCCCCGATTATTTCCGGCTGAGTAAGACCGAGGGCAAAGCCGCCATCCAATGCCTCGAAAAACAAGGTCGCCTGATGACGGTCGAAGTCGAAGGCTGGCGCAGTCCCGGCTACATCCACCCTGGCAACCGCAAACAGGTGGAAGCCGCTTCAAAGGGCAAAATCCCTCACTCGAAAACGACCTTTCTCTCGCCGTTCGACCCGCTGGTGTGGGATCGTGCGCGCGCACTGGACCTGTTCCACTTCGACTACAAAATTGAGGTATATACGCCCGCGCCCAAACGCAAATATGGCTACTTTACTTTGCCGATCCTATACAACAATGCGTTGATTGGTCGTATTGACCCTAAAGCCCACCGCAAGGAAGGCGTTTTCGAGGTCAAGGCGCTGCACCTCGAACCGGGCGTCGTCGTGGATGATTCCCTGGTGGTAGAGGTCAAATCTGCCCTGCGAGCCTGCGCGGCATGGCATAAGACACCGCAGGTGGTCGTGCGTTACGCCACCAAGCCCGGACTCGCCAAACGGCTGTCGGACTAGTTACTGCTAAAGGGCGGAAAAAGCTATAGAGAGAAAACAAACAGTCCCGCGACGGATTTTCTGTCACAGGACTGTTATTTGTTTATCTCCGTCCAAATCAAGTTCAGGACTGCATCTATTTCATTCATGATCTCGTTATTCCAGCTCCTTTTGGTCAACAAAAGAGTCAAGACGGATTGTCAAGAAATGACAACTTTGTCAACACCCAGACGCGTAAACTGGGGTCAATTCAAGCAGGCCGCGCTCGGACTGCCAAATCAAAAGGAGAAACTGAAATGAGCAAGAAACAAAATACTAGGGGTATTAATATGAGAAAACAATCCATGTTCCTTATCTTTGTAATGGTGCTAGCTTCGTGCAGTTCGTTTGCACAGAATCCACAATCCCCCTCGCCTGCCCCAACCGTGAGTGCCACGCAAGCACCTGCCTCAGATGTGGATGCATCCTGGAAAACGTACACGAATGCCGAGGTTGGTTTTAGCATACAGTATCCTGCCTCTTGGCAGGAGCAGGACTTGCCAGATGAAAATGACGGTCAACTGCATCGTATCGCCTTGCAAGGCCCGGAAGGCGGGGTGGAGTTGGTATGGGGAGTTGGGTTAGGTGGTGCCTGTCCAGAAGGCTATCAACCAATAGCGGTAGCAAAAGGAAGTTTGTCCGCCTGTCATACTCAAAGGGATGATGGAACGGAGCTATGGAGTTTGGCGGGTCAACCCATCGGAGATACCAACTTTGGAGGGTTTGTATTTACGAACGACACAACCGCCAGGAGCCGGGAAGTTGTTCTTCAGGTGATCTCGACTCTCAGCTTCCCATATACGTTACAGCCTACATTGGCATCCATGGCGACAGAAACGCCCGCGAGTTCCAGCTCAACAGGCGCATGTCCTTCTGAAACGGCAGATTTGAAACTTTTCACGAACGCCGATGATGGTTACTGTTTCCTTTACCCAATAGAATATGCCCCGCTACCGCCATACATGGTTGTCATCAATCCAAATGGCATATCTGGAGGAGATTCCCTTCCAGGAGACGCTGTAGTAATCGTTAACATGGAAGCTGCTTCCGGTCGTACTGCCGCTCAAGTGGCAGATGAAAAAATTGCGGAGGCGGGAGAAGGCTTCAATATCACGCGGAGTGAAATCTTGATGGACGGAAAACAGGCGATCGTAGTGGATGGTCTACCTGGACAGGATCCTTGGCGTGAAGTTTTCATTGTTGGCAATGACCGCCTGTATATCCTGTTCTTCGATCCTTGGACGCCAAACGCTGACTGGTTCTCGGAATTAGAAAAATTATATTCATCGGTTATAGATTCCTTCCACGTTTTGCCACCTATGCCCTAACAAAGCTGCCCGATACATCGGCAGATGTATCCCTCTCCGAGGCGCATGACCAGTTCGTCCTGAATACCATCCAGGCGTTTGGTGTGACGAAGGCGAAATGGATCCCCGATTATTTCCGCCTCAGCAAGACCGCAAGGAAGGTGTTTTTGAGGTCAAGGCGCTGCACCTCGAACCGAGCGTCGTCGTGGATGATGCGCTGGTGGCAGAGGTCAAATTTGCCCTGCGAGCCTGCGCGGCATGGCACAAGACGCCGAAGGTCGTCGTCCGTTATGCCACCAAACCCGGACTCGCCAAACGCCTCTCGGATTAATGGCGGCGGCCCAGAGCACGAGGGGAAAGAAGAAATATACTTCAAGCGTTATAATGGTCTTTATTCAAGGAATATCATATGCATATCGACTGGCAAAAATATATCTCTGTTGACCAAGAAATTCATCATGGCGAACCGTGTATCAAAAGTACGCGCATTCCGGTTTCGATGATTGTGAAAAGTGTTGCCGAGGGCATGACCATTGATGAAATAATCAAAGAGTATCCTCAGTTGAATGAGGAATCCATTCAAGCCGCTTTAGCTTATGAATCAGATAAGGGATGGGAAAGATTGATGAAGATTAAGGATGAATTGGGCAAAAACCGGCAAAGTGAGAAAAGCTCGGTTGAAATCCTTTCTGAGATGCGTCGATAAAAACATTGAGTTCTTTATGAACTTGGCTGTCCGAAAATAAATAAAACAAGAAGTCCTGTGACAGAAAAACCCTTCACGGGACTTCTTGTTTGCTTAAGCTATGGTCATTATGTAAAATCAAGAACATAAAAAGGAGCGACCCAATGTCGCACGAGGTTGTCGCCGCACTGATCATCCGATCCCAAAGGATCCTGCTGGGTCATCGATCTGCCACGCGGACGTTTTATCCCGACGTCTGGGATGTGTTTGGCGGACATGTGGAATCGGGCGAGCAGCATCACCAAACCTTGATTCGAGAGCTTCAAGAGGAATTGGGTATTACTCCCACACAGTGGAGGTATTTGGAGACAGAATCCTTTCCCAGTGAACCACCTGACCAGGTGACCGTGTACCTTTATCTTGTCACAGATTGGACAGGGACGCCCACCAATCGCCAACTCGAAGAGCACAGCACGATCGACTGGTTTTCGTTGGAGCAGGCCACGCAGTTATCGCTTGCTCATCCAGACTATCCTGCAATTTTTGCTCGCTACCTTGATCCTCATGCTTAGATAAGTAGTAAAAGGTAAAAGTTTAGATAGCTTATCGCTGGGTTGGATAGTGGAGAAGTTTGCGGCGGAGGAGAAGAAGGAAGTAAAGAAACCTGCGAAGAAAGAAAAAGAAGAAGTAGACTCAAGCGGTATAATGTTCTTTATTCAAGGAGCGTCCTATGCGTATCGACTGGCATAAATTTATCGGTGTTGATCCAGAAGTTCATCACGGTGAGCCGTGCATCAAAGGCACGCGCGTCCCGGTTTCGATGATCATCGGCAGCATTGCCGATGGAATGTCTTTTGATGAGATTATTAACGAATACCCCCAGTTGAAGAAGGAGTCTGTTCAAGCAGCGCTGGCTTACGCGGCGGATATTGTGCGTCATGAAATCTTTCTGCCGCTGGCAGGGTAAAGCATGGCGTTGAAAGTTATCGTGGATGAAGATCTACCGCGTCGAGCCGTACAGCTTTTACAAGAATACGGCTATGACGCGGCAGGTGTTGTTGAACAGGGCATGAGCGGTTGGAAAGATGCGCAGTTGTGGGTAGCTATTCAAAAAGCGGAGCAATATTTAGTCACAGGGGATAAGGGTTTTGGGGATATCCATGTTTATCCACCAGGGAAACATCACGGCATTTTGCTTTTACGTCCTGATGAAGATGGGATTCGTCCAGTGCTGGAGTTGTTGAAGAAAGTTTTGGACTCCTATAAGTTGGATGATCTTGTTGGAGCAACTACAGTTGCCACACCAAGAGGGATTCGATTGAGAAAAGAATAATGGTTAAATCCAGTAAAGTTCAAGAAATGGCTTCAGAATATCACTTCGATTACAGCAAAGCCAAGCCCAATCGGTTTGCTGAAAAGATGAATCATAATGTAGGTTGGACAGTGGAGAAGTTTGTGGCGGATGAGAAGAAGGAAGTAAAGAAGAGTGCTCCTGCGAAGAAGGCGAAATCTCCTGCTAAGAAGCCAGCGACGAAGGCAAAACCTGCAAAGAAGACATCTTCCCCGAAGGTGAAAAAGAAGAAGTAAAACAAACAATCCCGTGATAGGAAAGCCCTACACGGGACTTTTATATGACAACCTGATTTACTTTCTAAGTATCGCTCTCAGATTTGATGGGAGAAAATGCAACACGAAACCCGAAGTCATCATCACGAGCACTGGAATCGTACCAGTTACGGAGTGTACAACGAGCACTCCTACAATTGTAGAAGAAAGAACCACCTCGTAGGGAACGCCAAGTACCTTTTTGAGGTCCTTGCGGGTCTTGTATTCCATCTTTGCGATTCTTATATTCCTTTTCATCAAACCAGTCATTAGACCATTCCCAAATATTACCAGCCATATCAGAACAACCATATGGTGAATCGCCTTGTGGAGAGAATTGACCTACATTCGAACTATCGCCTATCATTGATTCGCTGGTATTTGCTTTTTGCGGATCAAAGTCATTTCCCCACGGATATATGCGTCCGTCTTCACCGCGTGCGGCTTTTTCCCATTCGGCTTCAGTGGGTAAACGGTATTGCTTTCCACTTTTCTTGCTGAGCCATTCGCAATAAGCGATTGCATCACCCCACGAAACATATACAACTGGGTGATCACCTTTATCTGCGGGGAACTGATCTCCATCCCAGCCGTATGGTGATTTTTGCGTTGCACCACGCACAAATACTTGATATTCTCGATTAGTGATTGGATATTTGCCAATAAAATATTCAGAAATTTCAACAGCATGTTGTGGCTGTTCCCATTCTACCCAATTCTTCCAATCTTCACTGCTCCCACTTTCTTCTTCAATAACTCTCTGTGCTTGCATATAAGTAGACCCCATTAGAAACTTTCCAGCAGGGATTCTTACCATTTGTGGTTCAATAAAATACGAGATACTTGCCCCTACAGCATTAGCCCGAAGATTCAATGATAACTTTAATTTTTCATACCCTTTTGATTCGAACAAACTTACCCATTGCCATTTACTCACTCGGGCAGGAACTTGACAGTCTTCTAACTTTGCTGGAACAAGATAGATCGCTCCTTCTGGTTGTTCATCTGCTACATCAAGAGCAAAACGTATTTCTTTTTGAACATACCCCGCCTTTGTTACTGAGCCGTTTGAAAGGCAAACTACAACTACATCTGATTCGCGAACCGCTTTTCGAATTTCCAAGTCCCATTCTTGACCCGGCATGAGTTTTTCTTCATCGAGCCATGCGTCAATACCATCAGCGACCAAGTGGCGATAAAGTTCGCGCACTTTGGGCTTGTCGTCTTTTGAGTGACAAAGAAAGACTTTGAGTTTGCGATTTTCAGCCATATTTGCTATTGAACGAATTTTGGATATTTCTTTTGAATTGCTTTTATCATGTCGCGATGAAAATCATTGCGTCCTTGTGTACCAACATAGGAACTTTGCAATGAGCTTGTTTCCCATCCACCATCCCATCCCTTTGCTAGAGCTTTCAGGTATTTTGTCATAACTTGTCTTGTAAGTGGTTTTTCCTCTGTTTTCAACATTGATCTCAATAGCTTTAGAAAAGCAGAAATACCTCTATTGGTAAACACAATATATTTGCTGGGATCGTTCCATTCGTTAGGAAATATAGATTTGAGAATGCTAAAGTACATTCTCAACACTGTAATATACTTACTAGAGTGGTGGGAATAATGTTTTCTGAGTAATCCTTTTTCGCTTATTAAGGTTTTTAGATCAGCGCCAGCAAAGTTCTTTAGTGTAATTTTTTCATTACCTCTGTCCAGGAGCCGTATCTTTTTCTTGAAAGGCGTAACTTGATTAAGCTCAAACACGATCTTGATAGCCATAAGATCGTTGTCTTTTTGACACTCGCCTTCATCATTCGTAAGCTTTAAATAGGCAACAAGATTGGGATCCATTCTTCTTGCATTGTCATTTATTGCAACGAACGTTTCTGTTCTCTTTTTTGGGTGCATATTTGCCAGACCTAAAACTACAAGGTTGAAGTACTCTTTGGTTGCAGGTTCTGTATTCGTAAAACCAAACAACCTATGCTGCCCATCAATAATTTCCATAGAAGCATATTCCATAGGAATTTGCAACAAAACAAGATCATAATTGTTTCTCTGACTCAAGGTAATTTTCTTGCCGGACTTATCCTGTTCGGGAATAGGAAGATCAATGGAGTTGATTTTCTCGCTGAGATGAACAACAATGTTTGGCGGCAATATGGCGTCGCTCTGACCAACAAACTTGGCTATTTTATTTAGCCTGGATTTGTTCACCATCCTTTGGTAGGTATCTTTTTTTCCAGCGGCTTTTCGCAAAACAACACAAGTTTGTAATAGCATCTTCGGGGATGCGGTGAATACATAAAGATCATTGCTGGAACTGGAAAAAGGCTGATGGAAATGCAAAGCTAATACATTATGGATTTGGATCTGTTCTTGGGTAGTAACATTTAATGAGCGGAGTATTTCATACTTTGCATCTTGACCCAAAGTGTCAACTAACGCCTCGTAATAATCAAGTTCTTCATCTTCCCAGAAAGAAAACCCTCTCTCTACTGCGTATTGTTTATCTTCGGGATCAAAATCCTTATCGTCTGATACAAACAAAACAGTATTTGCATCCGCGGCTTTTTGCAATTCCAATAAATCATGGACATATGCTGTAAAAGATTTATCCAACCTGCTTCGAGATTTATTTTCGCCAATGATTTTGACTCCTAAGCCTGGTAATTCCGCTAGTAAATCCACCTTTCTCTTTTTACCTGCTGAGAGTTCAACGAATGCCTCTTCAGTAGGGTTAGCTGAGTTGGGCTTAGTTTGAAAGCCAGCCTTTTCGAATATTGTCCAAACTCTTTGGTTTAGTGCAGAACCTTTATCTGTTGGCATAAGAATTCCCATCTAAGCAGGAAACATTTTGTAATTGAAATAATTATACTTCTGTTAGAGTGCTTTTATTGCCTGAGCCCCATGTGCCGAACACGCCGATGGTCAATGGTGTGTTGCCCGTTTGGATAATGTCCGCGAGGGTTTCAACATACGGCATGAAATCGAGGGCATCGGTCTCAGTCGGCTGGTCGTTGACGATGTAGGTTTTGGAGTCGTTGGACATGGATATGTCCTCCTGTGATGATATTTTACTCCCTACCTGTATAATTCGAACCAACACCAAGCAATCAGGAGATGTCCACATGAAACATTTTTCAATTCTCACCCAAGCACTCGTGACCATAATGATCATCAGTGCGTGTGGCGCAGCACCCCAGGTTACACCCACAGTTAATCTGACTGACCGGCAAAGCACGGCGGTCGCGGCAGCTGTCACAAACCTGGCAGAGACCCAGGCTGCCATCCCAACCACTACACCAACAGTAACTACTACGAATACACCAGCGCCCACGGTTGCTTTACCTTCCATACCCACCTCGGGACCAACGCTCACCCCGCTTCCCGGTGGGATTTCATTCACTCCGACGCCCGATCAGAATTCTGGTGCGGCAGATCCATGTATAAATACAGTCCTGCCAGCTTCCCTGCCGGGGCTGACGATCAAGATCCGTATTGACAACCCGACCAAGGCGACAATTATGGTCTCCGTCAATCTACAGCAAAGCGGACCGCAGACTCCATGCGGCTACCGCGGCTACACTCTCACTGCCGGACAATCTCTGGTCATTAGTGATCTGGTGGAAGGCTGTTATACTCTTTGGGCATGGAACCCCGATCCAAAAGAATATTTCATCGTGACAAACGGAACCAGTTGCCTGAATAACTCCCGTAGCTGGACATTTGATATTTCAACCGATAGCATCAAACTTAGAGAATAGACTTTCATGCGCGAAGAAACAAAAACGGAGCAGTCCATGGACTGCTCCGTGAGGCAAGTGGGAGGCGCTCAGTTCCCAGCGTCGAGATCAAGTCCGAGCGTGGACTGGAGCTCTTCCGACAAGTTCAATTCAACATCATCTGTCGCTGCATCCACGTTGACGTTGGAATCGGCGGCGAAAGAACTGTCCGCGTTGAGCCCTGGCAATACAGTGAGATTTAGATCGCCCGCGCTTGTCAACTGCGCAGCGCTGACTGAAGAATCAGCTTCACCTTCTGCTGATATATCCACGGATGCATCAACCATCACGCCTGTTCGGGCGAGCAGATCATTCACGGTTTCGAACGCAGCCTGGGTGGTCTCACGTACCAGGCTTTTTGTTTCCTGTACCATTTCTTTCAATTCACCTCTACCATTGGAATTGAAGCCCGCTGCGGCGCTGACACCGATCATCGCTGAAAGCAGAAATTGAAGAAAAAACTTAGACATCGTACACCTCCGAATTTGAGTTGGGTTTGACCTCCGGTGAGGTCTTCATGTTGCATAACGAAGGTCACGCTTGATTGTTACGCCTAAAATCAAAGACAGCCTTGCGGCTGTCCTTGAACGATGCTCAAAACAATATACGCTAAGGGATGGGCAGCGGGATTTGGATCGTCGGCTCGATCTTTGGAAGACTAGTCGCTGGAATCGATATGGTAGGCAACGGAAGTGCAGTACTCTCCGGTTGTGGCGTCACTGTGATATTCAGCAACGGTGTGGGGATGATGGGTAGTGTGGGCTCATCAACCGGTTCCTGTTCGACTTCGATCACCGGCAGGATCTGTTCCAACGTCTCCGCATCCAACTCGGACTCGAGCCTGGTGCGCACTTCCTGATAGCCTTTCCACGCCTCAGCCATGCGGATGGGGTCATCCGCGACCGCGTTCATCTCTGCGATGCGGCGATTGGCGATGGCAATATCCGTTTGGATGGGATCCGATGAAATGGCGCGCCACACAAGTTCACTGTTCAGCTTCCATGCGTACAACATGTCACCAGGTAATGCGCCTTGTGCATACGCCGTCCCTGTGACCAGCAATGCCAGCATGACGATGGCAAGATTTGTCGCCAGCCGCAGCATTGAGAAATTGAACCACACTCGTTTACGCGGATGTACCTGCATATGTTGGGTCAATTTGGCGCGGGCGCGAGCTTTGAACGCCGCAGATGGACGTACAGCCTGTCCCTCCGCGACACGCCCGGCGGTGAGTAGGATCGGTTCCAGCTGCGCAGCATGTTTGGGATGACGAGTCAGGCATTCGTCCACGCTTGAGGCGCCTTGTTCCAGGTCATCCAGGCATTCTTCCAGTATCTGTTCGAAATCGGTCATAGATAATCCTTCTCTTTCATGTATTTTGAAAGAGTTTGTAGAGCGCGCATTTGCAGAGCACGCACAGCGCCCTCACGTTTGTTCATCAGTTTTGCAATATTCTCATTTGGCAAACCAGCGATATATTTCAAGATCAGAACCTGCTGCTGTTCGTCGGTTAAAGCCTGGAGTCCATCCCGCATGGCTTGCAGGCTAAACCGCAACTCGACCTCTTCAACCGGCGATTGTTCCTTTGCCGGTAAAGCGGTGATCTCATCGAGCGGTACTGAGCCTTTTTTGGCGCGGTAAAAATCAATCACAAGGTTTCTCGCAATCGTATACAGCCAGGCAACGAACGGTGAACTGCCGATCTGATAGCGGTCGAGATTTTCCCAGGCTTTTAGAAAAACCTGCGAAGTGATATCTTCTGCTGCGATGTCGTCCGTAACCCGAAAGTAGATGTAGCGATAGACGCGTTCAACACAGGCGTCATACAATTCTGCGAACGCTTCGGAATTGCCAGATTTCGCGTGACGGACCAGACGAGCTTCATCCGGCAGGGACGAGTCAGTGGAGGTTGCTTGATGTTCTCTCACGGTTCATTAAATATAACGAAGCTGGTGGGAATTTGTTACGGTAAAAAGGTCACCCTGGTTTTAAGAATTTATTAGACCTCTTGCGAAGTCTTTTCGCCATAGAGAACACAGAGAAAATGAGCTTTTCCACCTGCCCCGAACGCAGGTGCGGGGTCAAAGATCTCAATGAGCTCTGTGGCTGGCAAAGAATTACTTATACAAGCGGTCAATTATGTTTTCATAACCCCAAAGTCAGGAGGAGCCTGATACCTAAAGGTAGGCGTCAGGACTTAAGTTGTTTATTCCGCCACTTCTCCCAATCCTTCAACGTGGCTTCGGTCATTTTTTCAGCGGCTTTCTTGAGCCAGTCCTTTCTGCGGTTCTTCAGATCATCTAGTACCGCCTTCACCGCAGTCGGTGTTCCCAGATGGATGTTGCCTGTCTCCCAGCCCATCGCACGCAGCATGCGCTTCTCATCACGCTCGGGTCCCAACTCGGTCAACTCAATGCGCCGACTATCAGGCGTGAGTCGGCGCACGACCCAACCTGAATAGACTTTCACCACCGGGTCGAGGCTTCTCACTGCCCGCGCAAGGATCTCCTCGTAATAGATTTCCGCATTCTTATGTTTCTTCTCCGCCCACAGTGCCACGGAAGGGATCAGCGGTTTGGTCTCACGCGCGATCCGTTCACCCTGCCACTCGGTCAGCGCCGTATAACGCGGACGTCCCAAACTCCCTACGCCAGCCTGACGGCGTTTGACGCGATATTCCAATCCCTTGGCTGGGAACGTCGCTTCCAGCGCAGTCCGCGCCTCTGCTGGAACTTCATGATCGATATCTGGCAGTTCATCGATTTTTTTCCAAAACTTCTCCGCCGAATTTTCGTTCCGGCTATAGATCTTCCTCAGCCAATTGTGTTCATCATCCAAAATGATCGGTTTGCCATTCGACTCAAGACTCTCCCGGTATCCATCCAGGATCGCTTCGCACGCCTCTTCCAAACCGATCTTCAGCTCCTCGATCTCTGAAGCTAATTCCACGCTGGTAGCGAGTCGGACCAAGTCCTGAGTGTAGGGCAAAGGCGCCGCTTCATCAAAGTCATTGACGCCCCACACCAATTGTCCTTTGGCATCGCGCCACGTTCCGAAGTTTGCGGCATGCAAATCCCCAACCGATAACACGACCGGTGCATTCCCTGTCTTCTTGCAGGTATCAGGAAACAACTGCACCCAACGATAAAAGGTGCCGCGCAAAAAGGAGAATCGATCTGCGGTGAGTTTTTGCATCTTCAGCGTGAGGTCGTCTTCGAAGACATTGAATTCTTTCCGAATCCATTTTTCGTATTTGCGGGTTGACTTGTGTATTTTCATTGGGATATTCTCGATCTCTGTGATCAAACGAATTTGATGCGCCGCGCCGCAAAGGCAACCATGCGCAATAATAACAGACCATGTTTCCAGCGCGATATATTGGTTGAGCCATACGTGCGTTCGCGATAACGGATGGGCAGGTCAACGATCTTTAGGTTTAATTTTGCCGCTCCGAAGATCAGGTCATAATCTCCGAATGGATCGAAATCACCGAAGTAGGAACGGTTGAGGGTGATCTGTTCGTAATCTTTTTTCCACAACACTTTTGTGCCGCACAAGGTGTCTTTGATGGGCTGCCCCAACAGCCATGAAAAAGCGAGACTGAAGAATTTATTGCCAAGGAAGTTAAGCGTGCGCATGGCTTCTTTTTCCATCGGGTAAACCAGCCGCACACCGTTGATGAATTCACCCTTGCCTGAAACCAACGCCTCGTAGAAACGTGGCAGGTCTTCGGGGGGCACTGTCAGATCGGCATCGAGGATCATCAAGACATCGCCGCTGGCTTTGGCGAAGCCGAGTCGCACAGCGTCCGCTTTGCCGATGCCCGGTTGACGCAGCAGCAGGCTGGGGGTGGATGGATGCACGGCGATCTCGCGTTCGATCGCTGCATAGGTATCATCCTTTGAATGTCCCTCCACAAAGATGAGTTCGGTCATGCGTCCCATTTGCGGGACCCGCTCGAAAATGGCTTTGATGTTGCCCGATTCATTACGCGCCGGAACGATGACCGAGACGCTCGGTGCAGCAACACGTTCTGACAGAGGGCGCGCGATCACAAAGTTGGAAATTGCGAAATGGTAAAAGGGCCAGAAGCGCACGAGGAAACGATTCGCCCAACCGCTCAAAGGCAGAGGCAGGAGCACCTCTTGACTATTTCGAATTGACTCGAAGCCCGCCAGCAATAACAGGTCATCCACATCTTCACGCGTCAGCCAGTTTTGATAAAGATTGGATGTGGCTAGATTAAATGTTTGGGCGACACTCAAGGGCGTTTGCCATAACCGGCTGTAAAAATTCAAGATGATGCGGGTATGACTTGTGCAAAGCGGTTTGATCTGTTCAAAAACGCGCTGTACATCCCAAAGGTCATTGATCAGATCGGATAGGATGATAACGTCGAACGTCTCATTGATCTCTGAAAGATCATGGGCATCGGCATGGATGAACTCCAGTTCGGGGCGGCGTTGTCTGGCGCGGGTGAGCATCTCCTCAGAGAAATCGACACCGACGCCGCGTGCAGGTTTGAGGGTGGCAAGTAGGCGCCCGTCTGCACAGCCGACTTCAAGAACCCGCAGGTTTGGGCTCACGTGGAAGGAACAAATTTCAGCCAGGCGGCGGTGATACCAGGTCCCCGCGCCGGCCCAATGATCGCGTTTGCGTGCAATGGTATCCCAGTGCGCCATGCGGGTTTGTTGATACTTCGTGCCTGAGTTGTCAAAGGTGGGTTGTGTTTTCATAATGGCTTCTCCATTTTAGCAGGTGCGGCGCGGTTTGGATGCTGTAAAGCGTAGTTTGCTGGGGGCGGGTTCATCAATTTATGAGAGTGGCTAAAAGGTTGGGCTTTTTCTTTCTTAGCCACAGAGATCACTGAGTTCTATGAGAAAAAAGCTCAAAATCTCTGTGCGCTCTGTGGCTAAGCCTATGCCCACTGAATTATCCACTCCCCAATTCATAATGGGCTTGACCCGTTGTCGAACAAGGTTATAATTCAGTTACTGAATTTTGGAAAACATGGAAACAACAAACGAAGAACTTCGCGAACTTACCCTGCTAGAAAATATCGAAAATGACCCCGATGTCAACCAATCCACACTGGCTACCCAGCTGGGTGTGGCGGTAGGCACGGTCAATTGGCACATCAAACGCCTCATCGCCAAAGGCTATGTCAAGGTCAAACGTGCCGAGCGTAAGAAACTGCGTTATATCATCACACCTGAAGGCATTGCCCTGCGCGCCCGCCTCGCCGTGGATTATGTCGAACGTTCTCTCACCATTTATCGCCGCACGCGCCAAAAGGTGCGCGAACGGCTGAGCGAAGTTCAACAAGCCGGGCATAACCGTGTCCGCATTGTGGGCAAAGGCGATGTGGCAGATATTTGCCGTCTCACCTGCCTCGAGCAAAATATCTCAGTCGTTACCGACAAAAACGTCCCTACCCTGCAAGTGGATGGATTCAAAGTGACCCTGAAAATGGATGTGGATTCATGACTGAAAAACATATCTTCATCACCGGCGGAGCGGGCTATATCGGTTCACTTCTGACCTCTGAACTGCTGCGCCAAAATTATCGTGTCACCGTGGCTGACAGTTTGTTGTTCGGCGGCGAGTCACTGGTCCCGTTTTTGCATCACCCCAACTTTCACTTCGTCAAAGCGGATGTGACGGAAAGACGCGCCATCAAGGATTCTCTCAAATCAGATTGGCAGAAACCCGATGCGCTGATCCATCTCGCCGCGATCGTGGGCTTCCCAGCTTGTCAGGCTGTGGGCAAACAAGTCGCGTGGAAGTACAACGTCGAAGCCACGAAAATGGTTTTCGAGCAAGCGGCAGATCTGGGCGTGGAAAGATTCGTGTTCGCGTCAACGTATAGCAACTATGGTTTATCTGCCGATGGTAAGCCGGTCAACGAAGAGACTCCCTTAAATCCGCAATCGTTATATGCCGAGACGAAGATCGCTGCCGAAGAGTTTTTGTTGACTCAAAAAGATTCCGCGTGTGCGCCATTACTATTTCGGTTCGCAACGCTATATGGAATTTCTCCCCGCACGCGCTTTGACCTGATCGTGAATCAATTCGTGCTGGATGCGTTCACCAAACATGCCTTGATCATTTATCAACGTGGTTACTCACGCTCGTTCGTGCATATTCGCGACGTGGCGCGCGGCGTAATCATGGGACTCGAAGCCGAGCGTGCGAAAATTCAAGGGCAGGTCTTCAACCTTGGAACCGATAACGGCAATTACTCCAAAGATGATATCGTGAGGCTGGTGCTCAAGCGCATGCCTCAAACCATTGTTGAATATAAAAACCTGACTTTTGGCGGCGACATGCGTGATATTACCGTGTCATTCGCGAAGATCAAGAACACACTGGGCTTTGAGACCACGCTCGATGTGAACGATGGTGTGCGTGAAGTGTTATTTGCCCTGAAGTCTGGACTCATCCAGGACCCAGCCGATGCGCGCTATCGCAACGCGCAATTTATAGTTCAATAAAAAGAATTTCGCGCTGAGCGGAGTGAGGACGTACTTTGTCCGAATGCAGTCGAAGCGCTTATAGAGGAGCATACATGTCTGAAACCTTTTGGAAAAATAAAAAAGTGATCGTCACCGGCGGAGCCGGTTTTCTTGGTTCGTTTGTAACTGCAAAATTAAAAGAACGCGGCGCGACGGATATCTTCATCCCGCGTATCGAGAACTATAACCTGGTCGATCCCAACGACATCAAACGCCTGTATGCAGATCAGTTGAAGGATGTTGACCCAAAGAACGTCGTCGTCATTCATCTGGCTGCAAATGTGGGTGGCATTGGCGCGAACCGCGAACACCCTGCCGATTTCTTTTATGACAACCTGATGATGGGCGTGGAGTTGATGCACCAGGCGTACAAGAATGGCATCGGTAAATTTGTAGCGATCGGCACGGTCTGTGCGTATCCCAAGTTCACCCCTGTCCCATTCAAGGAAGAAGATCTCTGGATTGGTTATCCCGAAGAAACCAATGCGCCTTACGGACTCGCCAAAAAGATGATGTTGGTACAGGCGCAAGCCTATCGCCAGCAATATGGTTTCAATGCGATCTTCCTGTTGCCTGTGAATCTGTATGGTCCGCGCGATAACTTTAACCTGGCATCATCCCATGTGATTCCCGCCTTGATCCGCAAAGCCGTGGAAGCCAACGAGCGTGGTGATAAGGAATTGCAGGTATGGGGCGATGGTTCTCCGACGCGTGAATTTTTATATGTGGAAGATGCGGCGGATGGCATTGTGTCGGCTGCGGAAAATTACAACGATTCTGAACCTGTCAATTTGGGCTCGGGCTATGAGATTTCGATCAAGGATTTGAGCGAGATGATCGTCAAAATGACTGGTTTTACAGGGAAACTCGCCTGGCAAACCGATAAGCCCAACGGCCAGCCCCGCCGCGGACTCGACGTCAGCCGTGCGAAGGAATATTTCGGTTGGAGCGCACAGGTCCCGTTTGATGAAGGCATGCGCCGCACGATCGAATGGTTCAAGGAAAACAAGAGCTTAATAGAGAGTAGAGAACAGACAACTAGTCACCCTAGTCACTAGTCTCTAATTATTGTATGACTGAAATAACAAAACACGAACCCACGACAATCTATATCAAACCATCCAAAGGACTTGCTGCGCTGAATCTGCGTGACTTGTGGGTTTACCGTGAACTGGTCTTTTTCATGGTGTGGCGCGATGTAAAAGTGAAATACAAGCAAACGCTTTTAGGCATGGCATGGGCGGTGATCCAGCCCATCATGACCATGTTGATCTTTAACTTTCTGTTCAATAACGTAGCCAAGCTTCCCACCGAAGGGATTCCATACCCTGTCTTTTCGTTCACAGCGTTATTACCGTGGGGGTTGTTTGTGGTTGCACTCAATCAAGGTAGTCGCTCCCTCGTGGCTCACAATAACATGGTGACCAAGATCTACTTTCCGCGTTTGATCCTGCCGATGTCATCGGTGTTTGCGGGGCTGGTTGATTTTGCGATCGCCTTCGTGATCCTGGTCGGCTTAATGTTCTATTACAAAGTGACTCCCGCCTATGAACTGCTGTGGACTTTGCCGTTGTTTCTGCTGCTAGCGATTATCACAGCCCTGGGTGTGGCGCTATGGCTCTCGGCGATCAACGTAAAGTATCGTGACGTGAATCACGCCCTGCCATTTCTAACTCAATTTTGGACATTCCTCACGCCAGTTGCTTATTCGGCGTCGGTGATTTCGGAGAAGTGGCAGATCGCTTATTCCCTCAACCCAATGGCGGGCGTGGTCAATGGCTTCCGCTGGGCGATATTGGGCACAGGCAATGGACCTGATATTACCCTTTGGGTCTCTGTTGCCATCTCCATTCTGGTATTTGTCTCCGGGCTTTTCTATTTCCGCAGCATGGAAAAGACCTTTGCGGATACGATTTAGTTTTTCGTCCTGAGCGGAGTGGCGCACGATCTTTGTGCCACGTAGTCGAAGGACAAGTTTTTAAATAATTTGAAGTTGATAGGTTACTTGCGCTTCGACTGCGTGTCTCGACTTTCACTCGACACTCCGCTCAGCGCGAATATGAGAGATAAATGACAACAGCGATTAGTGTAAAGAATCTCGGTAAACAATATCAGATCGGCGCAGCGGAGACAAAGTTTCGCTATAACATGTTGCGCGATGTGTTAATGGATACGGTCTATGCGCCCGTGCGTTTGGCGAAGGCGTTGATCGGAAAATCTGATCGGCGCAGCAACCAGAACTTTGTCTGGGCGTTGAAGGATGTTTCCTTTGATGTCGATGAAGGCAAAGTGTTGGGCATTGTTGGACGCAATGGCGCAGGCAAAAGCACATTACTGAAAATCCTCTCGCGTGTGACCGAGCCCACAACGGGAACCGTGTCCGTACGTGGACGTGTTGGTTCTCTGCTTGAAGTGGGGACGGGTTTTCATCCCGAACTCACCGGACGCGAGAATATTTATATGAATGGCGCGATCTTGGGAATGCGGCGTACTGAGATCGATAAAAAGTTCGATGAGATGGTTGACTTCTCTGAAGTTGGTCAATTCATTGATACACCAGTCAAGCGCTATTCATCCGGAATGTATCTGCGGCTGGCTTTTGCCGTTGCCGCGCATCTCGAACCTGAGATTCTGGTAGTCGATGAAGTGCTCGCGGTAGGTGATGCGGAATTCCAGCGCAAGTGTCTTGGCAAGATGAGCGATGTTGCCCAACAGGGACGCACCGTGCTCTTTGTGAGTCACAACATGTCTGCGATTCTGCGCCTTACGCAGGAAGCCATTGTCTTGAAAAAAGGTCAACTCATCAAACGTGCGCCGACAGCCGAAGGCGTTGATTTTTATTTGTCCTCAGGTCAGGCGGAATCAGGTCAACACATTTGGGAGGCGGATGATGTTCCAGCGGCGAGCGCGCCATTCAGACCGATCAGCTTACGGCTGAAGGACCGAGGCGGCAAAGTCATCGATACTGTCCGCTCCACGGAGCCCGTCACCGTCGAATGGGAATATCGACTCGATGCGCCTGTCACTGGTTTGCGCGCAGGCATGTATCTCAGCACGATGCGCGGTGAATATATTTTCACCACCTTCGATACTGACAATGCCAAACAATACGAACAATTCGGCGCGCGTCAGGCGGGACGTTACGTGAGCCGGTGTGAGATCCCCGCTGATTTTTTCAACGAAGGTCGTTACTCGCTCGGCGTGAACGCCAGTTCGTTTGGTGTGCGCCGTTACTTCATGGACGAGAACGCACTTTCGTTCAACGTGGATATTTCCGGCGCGCCCGGCACGCAATGGCCCGAAGTTCGCCAGGGTCCGGTGCGTCCGCGCCTGGATTGGAAGATCGAGAAACTCGATTAGCAGATGAACAAATCCTCCATCAGAAATTTCCTGGGTGAACTGCCCCTCGCCGCCGAACTCGATTACGCATTTCGGCAAAAGAATCGCGCCCGTAAAGATCACTTCAATCTTTCCCACTTACACAAATCCTTGCCGCATGCTGTTGCGCAGGCAAAGCCTTTCATTGAAAGATCTCAACCCGGCAAAAAGATTCTCTTCTTCGCCACGCTCCATTATTGGATCGAACAAGCCGCGCATATTTCCCTCGTGCTTGCAGGGCTCGGGCACAAAGCCACGCTGCTGACTCTGCCCTATGCCGAATGGCACAAAGAACTGGATAAACTGACTCAGAAACAACGCGGACTCCATACACGCGATGCGCTCTCATCACTCGCTCCTTATGTGACGCACGCCTCTTTTCTGGACCTCACGCCTGCTTCTGATCTACCAGCCGCTCTCCAGGCTGACATCGAAGAGGTCTCCCTCTGGGACGCGCAATACACCTTGATGCGCGAAGAAGTGGAACTATCGGATGCGAAAGATAAAGCGTTGTACGATCTGCGTATCAAACGCAACACCTTTGCCGCGCTTGCTGCCCTTGAATGGATGCAGACCAACAAACCTGATGTCGTGCTCATTCCCAATGGGCTGATTCTCGAAATGGGCATCGTCTTCCGCGTTGCAAAATATTTGAATATTCCTGCCATAACGTTTGAATTCAACGACCAGCGTGAACAGATCTGGCTCGCGCAGAACACATCCATTATGCGGCAGGATACGGATTATCTTGTCAGGGATCGTTGCTCTCTGCCAATGACCGATGAAATGTACGAACGCCTTGCTGATTTGGAAAACGCGCGACGCGGCGCACGCGTGTGGGGAAAATCAAAACGTTTGTGGCAATACTTTTCATCACAGGGTGCCGAAGAAACCCGCAAGACATTGGGGCTTGATAACCGCCCAATTGTTTTGCTCGCCGCGAATGTGTTGGGCGACAGCCTCACGTTGGGACGAAACATCTTCGCCGAATCCATGAGCGAATGGATCACCAAAACTGTCCAATACTTTGCGAAACGGACGGATGTGCAACTGATTATCCGAATCCATCCCGGAGAAAAGATCGTCCCGCAGGTCAAGTCTATGGGAACTGTCGTCCGCGAAGCGTTGCCAGAGATTCTCAGCCACATTCATTTGATTGGCGCGTTGGATAAGATCAACACATATGATTTAATCGAAATCGCGAATTTGGGTTTGGCGTATACAACAACGGTGGGTGTGGAGACTGCGATGAACGGCATCCCGGTCATCTCATGCGGCGACACGCATTATCGCAAGCGCGGCTTTACCCTGGACCCGAATACCTGGGACGAATATTTCACCACGCTCGAAAAAGTCTTATCTGATCTCCCAGCTCACTGCCTCACCGAAGAACAGACTGCTAAAGCCTGGAATTATGCCTATCGCTTTTTCTTTGAGTATCCGCGCCCATTCCCGTGGCGCCTGATGAATTTCTGGGACGATCTGGAAGTGTGGCCCCTGAATAAAGTGCTGAGTGAAGAAGGCATGTCACATTTTAGCGACACGTTTAAATTCTTGGTTGGTGAACCGTTTACGTGGAAAGAATACATTGGTGGTTGAGTAGCCCGAAGCGATAGCGAAGGGCGTATCGAAACCACCACTAACCAAAGTAAATCCTGTTACAAAAGTATTCTTGGCATCTGTTGGTTTCGATAGGGGCGAGACAATCACTCGCCCTACTCAACCAACGAGGCATATATATAAATGGCAGACAACACAAAACAACAAGTACGTGAATTTTATGATCAGATCGGCTGGTCGCAAGTTGGCGAGGGACTTTATCAGAATGCCCGTTATGAAGACCTGCGTCCGGTTTCGCGCGAGTATGTGCATAACTGTCACATGCGTGTGAAGCGTCATCTCGCGCCGAGCGGTGACATCCTGCTTGATGCGGGTTCGGGTCCCGTGCAGTGGCCCGAGTATTTGACATTTTCTGAGAATTATCGTTATCGCCTGTGCGCGGATATTTCCATTACAGCGTTGAAGGAAGCACGCACTCGCCTCGGCGACAAAGGTTTCTTCGTCGTTGCCGATATTGCGAACCTGCCCTTCAAAACGGATGTTTTTGATGGTGTGGTATCTATGCACACCATTCATCATTTGCCGATGAGCGAACATCGCAAGGCATATCTTGAATTGACGCGAGTCATGAAAGCCGGTCGTTCGATGGCGATCGTCAACGGTTGGGACAATCCCTTGTTGATGCGGCTGGCGAATCCATTCATGCAGTTGAGTCGTTTGTTATCGGGGCGCGCGCTCAAACGCAAAAAGAAGTGGAGCGAGTTGGATGACCCCGAGGGTACGTTCGTTGCCAAGATGACCCCGCGTTGGTTGAAGCAGGAACTCAGCGACCTAAAGTTTGAGATCTATCCATGGCGTAGTATGAGCACGGGTTTTATGAAGTCGTTTGTGCGTCCGCGTTTTGGCGGCAAAGCCTTTTTGCGTTTTGTCTTCTGGCTTGAAGAAACTTTTCCGCGTTTCTTCGGCGAGAACGGACAATATCCCCTTATTGTGTTTAAGAAATAGCCTATGTCAAAATTCACCGATCAAAACTATCTCAAGACTGACCAATACAAAGACTCATCCAACCTCGACGCGCGTGTAAATATCCATGCGCGCTTTAGTACAAATCCATATAGCTGGTTCAATTGGGTCTTCGATGCGCTGACAAAACTTCCCGCGGATGCAAAGATTCTGGAATTGGGTTCTGGTCCTGTCTACTTGTGGACGAACTGCTCAAGCCGCATCCCTACTGGCTGGGACATTACCATCAGCGATCTTTCCGCAGGGATGGTGGATGCCGCGTGGCGGAACTTGGTCGTCACTGGACGCGCCTACAACTTCAAAGAGATCGACGCGCAATCGATTCCGTTTGAAGATGAGACGTTCGATGCAGTCATTGCCAATCACATGCTATATCATGTCCCCGATAAAGCGAAGGCAATAGCAGAAATAAAAAGAGTATTGAAACCGGGCGGTCATTTATTTGCGACAACTATTGGCAAGAATCACCTGAAGGAGTTGAAAGTCTGGTTTCGACGAGTTAACGATACTTTCGAATCGTTTGGAACTCCTTTTACACTCGAAAATGGTTTGGAACAATTGCAACAATTTTTCTCACACGTCGCAATCTCACGTTATGACGACAACTTGTATGTCACCGAGATTGAACCTATCATTGCTTATATTCGTTCGTCTATGCACGCGACAGAAGTATCGGAAGAAGAACTGGCAAAACTTCAAGTTGATCTGGAAAACGAATTGAAAGAAAAAGGCAGGATCTTCATTACAAAAGATTCTGGTTTGTTTGAGGCAACTAAATAATAACAGATAGCCTCGTTGGTCGAGTAGGGCGAAGCCCGTATCGAGACCACCAATAAGCAGTAAACAAGAAATTATATGATGTGGTCTCGATACGTTCCTCGCTATCGCTCGGAACTACTCGACCACCACCTGAAATGGAGATGCAATCATGGACTGGAAAAATCAAGTCGTACTTATCACCGGCGGGACGGGTTCTTTTGGCAAGAAGTTCACCAAAGCCCTTCTTGAAGAAAAACAACCCAAGAAGATCATTATCTTCAGCCGCGATGAGTTGAAGCAGCACGAAATGCAGGTGGGCGGATATAACCATCCGTCCCTGCGGTATTTTATCGGTGACATCCGCGACCGCGAGCGACTTGTGCGCGCAATGCATGGTGTGGATATTGTTGTCCATGCCGCCGCGTTGAAGCAGGTTCCGGCTTGCGAATATAACCCAATGGAAGCTATCAAGACCAATATCATGGGCACCGCGAACGTGGTCGAAGCCGCGTTGGATGCGGGCGTCAAAAAAGTGATGACCATTAGCACCGATAAAGCTGTCAGCCCCGCGAATCTTTATGGTGCGACCAAACTCGCCGCGGAGAAGCTGACCGTTCAAAGCAACGCATATGCCGCGGGTACAGCGACCAGATATTCGTGCGTCCGATACGGGAACGTCGTCGGCTCGCGTGGTTCGGTGGTTCCATTATTTCTCAAGCAGCGCGAGAACGGCACCGTTACCATTACGGATGACCGCATGACGCGTTTTTGGTTATCGTTGGATCAGGGCGTCCAATTTGTGATCGATTGCATCGAGCAGATGGAGGGCGGCGAAGTGTTCGTGCCGAAGATCCCTAGTACCAAGGTGATTGACCTTGCCCAGGCCATCGTGCCAAATGCGAAGATCAATATCATCGGCATCCGCCCTGGCGAGAAGCTGCATGAAGATCTCATTTCGGAAGATGAAGCCCGTCACACCATTGAGTTGGAGAAGATGTACGTGATTCAACCCGCTGAGGCAGTCTGGTTCGGGTATTCTTGGAAGGACAAAGGCAAGCAACTCCCCGACAATTATCGTTATACTAGTGATAACAACACCGAATGGCTCGATATCGAAGGGATCAAGAAGTTTGTGGAGCCATTCGAGGAGCTTTTCAAACAAGGAAAATTGGAGGGGTAGGTAAAAGTAAGCACGTAGACAGGTACACACGGAATATGTGTCTACTTGTTTACCTGTCTACAGGTCTACCTTCACTTACTATGAAATTACTTATCACCGGTGCAAGCGGACTACTCGGAATCAACCTCACGATGGAAGCCATGCACGAGCATGAAGTCGTTGGCGTGGATCGAGGCAAATTGCAGTCTGCTCCGTTCCCGGTCATCAAAACAAATTTTTATAATCACCACGCATTTGTACCCGCGTTGGATTCAGTCCAGCCTGACTGGGTGATCAACTGTTCGGCGCTGGCTAATCTGGAAGAATGCGAACGGCATCCCGATCAAGCCAAAATCCTCAACACCGATCTGCCGCGCGAATTGGCAGAAGCCTGCGCAAAACGAAATATAAAATTTATCCACCTCTCCACGGATGCGGTTTTTGATGGCACAAAAGAAGGTGACTACACCGAAGATGATGAACCGAATCCGCAAGGCGTTTACTCGCAGACCAAACTCGATAGTGAACGCGCAGTGCAGGAAGTCAATCCGCAAGCCATTATCGCGCGCGTCAATTTTTATGGCTGGTCGTTGGGCGGCAGACGCAGTCTTGGCGAGTTCTTCGTCAACAATCTGAGCGAAGGCAAAAACGTCAACGGCTTTACCGATGTCATCTTTTGCCCCATGTGGGTCAATCACCTCAGCCAAACACTTCTTGAAATGCTCGAGAAGGATCTGCATGGGCTGTATCATGTCGTCGGCGCGCAGGCGATGAGTAAGTATCAGTTTGGGGTTGAGGTGGCGCGAACGTTTGGGCTGAGATCAAGCCTCATTGAGCCGCAATCAGTCGAAAGGTCCAGCCTGACCGCGAAACGTTCCCACAATTTATGGCTATCCATCCACAAACTGTCCACAGATTTGGGGCACGCTGTCCCCGATTTCTCCACCGGTTTGGACGGATTTTACACACAATTCCAGCAGGGTTATCCACAGAAGATCAGAAGTTATCAACAAGCTGACGGCTAAAAAATCGCAGTTATCCACAGATTCTCGGGTTTTCGGCAATTTTACCCACCGATCTACTCACAGAAAAACCAACCTTACTTACAGGGCTTTCCACAGGATATCCACATGAAAAATCTCCTCAAACTTGAAGAATTCTTGATGTTCGGGCTGGCGCTCTTTCTTTTTTCGAAATTGGATTATGGATGGGGCTGGTATGCCCTGTGGTTTTTTGCGCCCGACCTGAGCATGGTCGGCTATTTGGCAAATCCGCGCCTCGGCGCCTGGACCTATAACCTGATCCACCACAAGGGGCTGGCGGTGGTGCTTTATGTTTTGGGCAACCTACTTTCCATCCCTTGGCTGATGTTCGCCGGGACGATCTTGTTCGGACACTCGAGCTTTGACCGCATAATGGGCTACGGCTTGAAACACGAAGACGCATTTCAGAATACGCATTTGGGTAGGATTGGGAGATGAAATCCCAAGGGGATGAAATGATTCTAGATTTATCGCATGCCCGTACCCAAATCCTGAAAGCATGACATGATATGCACCAAATTAATGACACCTCTTCGGGGTTGATAATAAACCAAATCGCTATCTATAATCATTGCACTCCTTCGGAGTTTTTATTCGAACACTTCAGCTTTGACCGCGTGCTGGGCTACGGCTTGAAGTATGAAGACGCATTTCAGAACACACATTTGGGCAGGATTGGGAGAGTAATTTATGAAACTTGATAGACTTGTAAAAACTCTGCCGAAAGCCGAACTTCACATTCATTTGGAAGGTGCTATCGAACCAGCGACGGCACTTAAGTTAGCTCACTCGCATTTAGGGTTTGTTAAAGATATCGAACTACTACAAGAAGCGGTTACATTCAAGAGTTATGAAGATTTCTATTCCTATTATAAGATTTGCATGCAATTAATTCGCTCTGCGGAAGACTTTGCTCTTGTAGTGTACGAGAGTGGACGAGATATGATGAATCAGAATATCCGTTATCGCGAAATGTACATTTCCATTTACCAGCATCTGCATTTATTTGAAAAGAACTTGCGTCTTCAAGATGTTTTTGATGGACTACTTATGGGTTGTCAGAAAGCCCGTGAGGATTTTGATGTAGAAATGCAATGGATATTTGGCATTCCTCGCAATCGACATTTCACTGGTGACAACCCTAGAATTTTTGACGCAACAATAGCTACTGCCGTTTTAGATTATGCTAGTCAAGGACAAGCACATGGCGTAATTGGGATTGGTCTTGGTGGGAACGAAAGCGGCGCTCCTCCAGAGCCGTTCAGAAATGTGTTTGAGCAAGCAAAACAAATGGGCTTGCGGAGCATCCCTCACGCTGGAGAAACTGAGGGAGCAAATAGCGTTCGGGGTGCAATCAAAGAACTGCAGGCAGACCGTATCTGTCATGGTGTTCGTTCAATTGAGGACATAAACGTGGTTAAGGAATTAGTTGAGCGTCAAATCCCCCTGGATATTTGCCCAACGAGCAACATTCGCCTTAATATCTATCCGTCAATGGGTCAACATCCTTTTCGTGAGTTGGATGAATTAGGTGTAAAAGTCACAATTAACAGTGATGATCCTTCAATTATCGGCAGTTCTTTGTGTGACGAATATATAACTGTTGCTAGGGAATTCGGGTACACAATAAGCGACCTTGTACGTTTTGCTAGGAATTCAATTCAAGCATCCTATACAACAATTGAATTGAAGACTAAATATCTGTCGGAAATCGATAAATGGGAGAGAATTTACCTAACCGATACGCAACAAAATGCGACCATCCAAGAAGTGCCTATGACACTTGAACTCCTCAAATCCCAAACTGGACGCACGCTCATCGAGTCGCACCGCGGCGTGGAAGGTGATGTGCCCGAAAATTCGTGGTCCGCGATTCAATTAGGCCATCAATTGGGCGCGGACTTGATCGAAGTGGATGTTCAAATGAGTCAGGATAGTGTCCCATTTTTGCGTCATAATTACCAACTCCCTGATGGACGTTGGGGTCATGACGTGACCTGGAATGATTTGAAGGGACTCAAGATCGAAGGCGAATCTTTGCCGAAACTGGAAGATGTTCTTGTTTGGGCGCGGGATGTAGGCGTGATCTTATCTTTGGATATCAAAAGCTTATTTAGTCCCGCTGGTAATCTGACACAAGCAGTGATTCGTCTATTGGAACGGACAAATACAAAAGATAAGATGCTGCTGTTGTTCATGGATCATACCGAATTGTTCCGGACAAAACTGGCTTACCCCGAATTGACTGTCCGCGCTTTAGTGAGTGGGCGTTTGATGAATTATCGTGATTATTTGCAAAGTATCAAAGCGGATTGTGTAAGTATTATGTATGGCATGTTCCGCCCGGAGGATGTTGCAGAAATCCATTCGGCGGGTGTCTCAGTGGTTCTCGGCGGTTTATGGAATCCGCACACAGACCTGTTCCGCTCGACGGATATTGATGTGTTCAATTATGGCAATCCTGCTGAAGCCAGGAAGATTTTAGAACGCCAATAAATGATTGTCACATGTCACCCTGAGCGATAGCGAAGGGTCTCTATTACAACAAGTGAGACTCTTCGGTCGCAACGAACGCTCCCTCAGAGTGACATGAAAAAATAATCGGAGGACAAAATGGAAATCAAATTTGGAAATCGCACGATCGGTTCGAACCATCCCACTTACTTTATCGCGGATATTGCCGCAAATCACGATGGCGACATGGAACGAGCGAAACTGCTCATCCGTCTTGCCAAAGAAGCGGGCGCAGATGCCGCCAAATTCCAGAACTTCGACGCGCCGAAGATCGTCTCGGATTATGGCTTCAAAGCCATGAGCGGTGGACAGGTCAGTCACCAGGCGTCGTGGAAGAAATCCGTGTTTGAGGTATATAAGGGCGCGTCCATTCCGTTTGATTGGTCTATGACCTTGGTAGAGGAATGCAATGAGGTGGGTATTGATTATTTCTCCTCGCCGTATGATTTCAATGCGATTGATTTCCTCGACCAGTATGTCCCTGTTTATAAAGCAGGCTCCGGCGAAATTGACTGGATCGAAGCGTTGGAACGCATGGCGAGCAAAGGCAAGCCGTTCTTTGTTGCCACGGGCGCGTCCACAATTGGCGAGGTGCAGAAGGCTGTCCATGCCATTTTGAAAATTAACAAACAACTCGTATTGATGCAATGCAACACCAATTACACTGCCAGCCCTAATAACTATGACCACTTGCATATCAACGTATTGAAGACTTATGCGACGATGTTTCCCGATGTGATTCTGGGACTCTCTGATCATACCCATGCCGTTGCTCCGGTCGTTGCTGCAGTGACGTTGGGTGCGCGTGTTATTGAGCGTCACTTCACGGACAGCAACGACCGCGAAGGTCCCGATCACAAATTTGCGATGGATCCTGATAAATGGGCGCGCATGGTCGAAGAGACACGCTTACTCGAACGTTCGCTGGGTTCTGCGGATAAGTTCATTGCTGAGAATGAGATCGACACTGCCGTTGTGCAGCGTCGCTGTTTGCGTGCAGCACGGGACATCAAAGCGGGCGAGGTGTTTGTCCGCGATATGATCGATGTGCTGCGCCCGGCAACTCCTGGCGCGATCAAACCTGACCAGATCGAAAATGTCATTGGCACGAAGGCATTGGCAGATATGCCGTTAGGCAAAGAGTTGCGCTGGACGGACTTGGGCGCGTAAGCTATGTCCATTCATAAACAAGTGGAGGCTGCACGTGCCGGAAGCGAGCCTGCATTGGTTTGTCAGATTCCATCTGGTTGGGTTGTACTAGCTAATTGGCAATTTCTGCGCGGTTATTGTATTCAAATGCCTGATCCTGTTGTTCCAAGTTTGAATGATTTGACGCAACCAGTGCGGACAACTTATCTCAGTGATATGGCGATCATTGGCGATGCTTTGTTGGAAGTGACAGGAGCATATCGGATCAACTATGCCATCATGGGCAATTCCGACCAGGTATTGCACTCACACATTGTGCCACGCTATTTGACTGAGCCAGATGGATTTCGCATGAGCAACCCCTGGACGTATCCCTCTGAGACAATGGATGCAATGTTGTTTGATTGTGACCGTGATAAAGATTTATTGTTTCAAATCAAGAATGCAATCAGAAAGCGCCTGTAAACACAGTTTGAAATGAAAATCCTCTATTTTTCAAAAAGCTACACTCCTCATGATTACAGGTTTCTGTCTTCTTTATCAAAGACAAAACATGAGATTTTTTATTTAAAGCTCGAAGCAAACCAACGCCAGACGGAGGATCGTTCGGTCCCTGAAAACGTCCAGCAGATTCTATGGGCAGGCGAACAGCGCGAGTTCCGTTGGAGCGACCTGCCGCGGTTGGTGTTGGATTTTCGACGTGTGTTGAAGGAGATCAAGCCTGACCTTGTCCATGCGGGTCCGATACAGACTTGTGCGTTCATTGCGGCATTGAGCGGATTCCGTCCGATTCTGGCGATGTCGTGGGGCTATGACCTGGTGATGGATGCGGACAAAAGTGCGTGGATGAGATGGGTGACACGCTATACGTTGAAGCGCAGCGCGTTCTTTACCAGCGATGCGAATGTTTCGCGCGATAAGGCTGTTACGTTTGGCATGAACCCAGAGAAGACAGTTATATTTCCGTGGGGGACGGATATTGAGCATTTTGCGCCCGAGAATGAAGAAAGAGGAAAGAAGGTAAAGACCGCGAGTCAAAAGTCAAAAGTCGAAGGTCGTAAATCAGTGACTTTATTTTGTAGCCGTACTTGGGAAGCGATCTATGGGGTGGATGTGTTGGCGAAGGCGTTTGTTAAAGTGGCGAGTGTGAACCCGGATGTAAATTTGATTTTGTTGGGTGGAGGGTCACAGGGATCACGCATACGTCAGATCTTGATGAATGGCGGTGTGATGGACCGTGTCCATTTTGGGGGGCAGGTGGGACAACGCGATCTGCCGCGCTGGTATCACATGGCGGATATTTACATTTCACCCTCGCACGTGGACGGTTCGTCCGTGACGTTGATGGAAGCACTGGCGAGCGGACTGCCGTGTCTCGTTTCGGATATTGCGGGGAACAAGGAATGGATCGAGGAGGGAGTCAATGGCTGGTTATTCCGTGATGGCGATGTGGATGATCTGGCGGAAAAGATTTTGTACGCGATAAAACGACGCAGAGAATTTAAGAGAATTGGAGAATTGGCACGTAAGACAGCGGAGGAGAAGGCAGATTGGAAGAAGAATTTTGGTAAACTTCTCGATGTATATGAGAAGCTCAAAAGCAGTAAAGCCACAGAGCGCACAGAGAGAAGATGAGAAGAGAAGAAGGATTGTTGAGTTGTATCAATTGTCGGCTGGGAAAGAAGCGTGCGTCAGTGTAGGTGAAGGTCGAAGCGTTGGAATTTTTGGAGGATGATTATGTTGACGTTTGAAAAATTGGTCGATGGGTTTCGAGCCTTGGGCGTGAAAGAGGGCGATACGCTGCTCGTCCATAGTTCGTATAAATCGCTTGGTGAAGTGGACGGCGGACCTGAGACGGTGGTGCGGGCATTGGAGGCGGCACTCGGCGCTGAGGGGACGCTGATCATGCCAACGTTCAATTTTGATTTTAATAAGGGTGTGCCTTGGGACGTGCGCAAGACGCGGTCGAAGATGGGTGCGTTGACGGAGATCGTGCGGATGGACCCGCGGTCGAAGCGGGTGTTTCATCCATTTTATTCGTTTGCGATTTTGGGGAAACATGCTGAGATGTTGAGCGCCCTACGCTATAAGAGTGCGTACGAACGCAATTCGGTGTTCGGCAAATTGCGCGACCTGGATGGGAAGATCATGGTGATCGGGCTGTCGTATAACGATAGTATGACGTTCTTTCATCACATCGAACAAATGGAGGGCGTGGATTATCGTTTCTTGAAACAGTTCACAGGCGAAGTGACGGATGAGAACGGTAACACGTACACGGATACGTTCGAGATGCTGGTGCGCGATATTGACAAAGGCGTGATGACGATGGTCGACCCGATGGGCGCGTTGATGGAACAAGCTGGCGTTATTCAGTCTGCGAAGATCGGCGAAGCGGATGTGAAGTTGATGAAAGCGAATGAAGTCTATGAGTTCACGGCGCGCGAGATGAAGCGCGATCCGCATTTGTTGTATTACATAAAGAAAGATTGAAAGAAGAAAAGACTCTAACCACGGAGTCACGGAGACACTGAGAGAAAAAATTTAAAAACTCTGTGCCTTCGTGTCTCAGTGGTTCAAATAGATTTATCCGTGATAATTTGTGAAATCTGTGGCTGAATTGAAGAGGTGAAAGATGGAAGAAAATACAAGCAAGACAGATGCGAGATGGGGTCCATGTTGTTTTTGTGGAGAGGATATTTTAGCTACGGATATAGATCCTTGTCATCTAACTGTTGAAACTGAAGGCGGTAAATGGCAAGTATGGTTTTGTCATGGAAAATGTTTCAAGGACAGAATTGTAAATCATACACAAATTGATTTATCTCCAGCACATTTTTAAAGGAATATTGAACAACTAGTTATGAAGTCCTATATGTCTCTTAAATCTGTCCTCGCGGAATTCTTCCCTCTGCATCGTACCCTCGCCTCTGACGGCCACAACAAAACGTTGGAGATCGTTGGGGAACGGTGCGGACTAAAGTCCTCCCTCAGTACATGGAAGCCCTTCGGGCTGATGGGCGAGTCCGCTAAAGCGGACTTTCACGAATTGAGGCAGAGCTTTAGCCCGTCCGAATAAAGGATTATGAAACCCTACACCTCCCTCAAATCCATCCTCGCAGAATTCTTCCCTCTGCATCGCACCCTCGCCTCCGATGACCACGACAAGACGTTAGAGATCGTCGGTTCATACATGCCAGATTCGTCGAACTACACCATCGAAACCTACGCACCTTTGACTCCCGTCTGGACGTGGAAAGTGCCTGAGCGATATGTTGTCCATGAAGCGTATCTCGAAACGGAAGATGGTCAACGCATCGTGGACTTTAAAGACAATCCGCTTCACATTGTTTCGTACTCGTTACCCGTTGATAAAATCCTTACATTTGAAGAACTCCAGCCGCATTTGTATTTCAACGAGAAACGTCCGCACACCGTGCCGTGGGTGTTCAAATATTACGAACGCGACTGGGGATTCTGTTTGCCGAAGAATACCTTCGACAAACTTCCACGTGATAAGAAATACCATGCGGTCATCCAATCCGAATTCATTACCGACCCCAAGCAGGGATTCAAAGTCGCTACGGCTGTCGTCCATCCCGAGGGCGGACCGAATCCCGAAGCGGGCGAGTTCCTTGTGCAGGCGCACACCTGTCATCCCATGCAAGCCAATGACGATGGCGCGGGCGTGGTCAGCACGATCGAGTTGGCGCGGCGACTCG
>Ga0180074_1000010_pt1 | contig 33810 bp, 29 predicted proteins | sample EasRiv366_16_10D_FD_121773 | JGI IMG/M metagenome (GOLD analysis project Ga0180074, IMG submission 121773) | Soil microbial communities from meander-bound floodplain in the East River, Colorado, USA - East River metaG ERMLT366_16_10D | ecosystem: Environmental > Terrestrial > Soil > Floodplain ...
AGATCACCGTGCCGGGTGGAACATAGATCACAAGATCTTCGCCATACTTGCAAGACATTTGTGAAGGTCCGCCTTTGACACCTTCAGGGGCTTTGAACTTTTGATTGCGCCGAAATGTTGAAAGCGTATTCAGCGTTTCTTTCACTTCAAAGACAACATCGCCGCCCTTGCCGCCGTCGCCGCCATCGGGTCCGCCCATGGGAACAAACTTCTCACGGCGAAAATGGACCATGCCATCGCCGCCTTTGCCTGATTTAACGTGGATTTCTACCTGGTCTGTAAACATAACCTTCATTATATCGTAGTGGCGTAAAGACTTATAATTATTGTCGCTCTCCCTGTTACTTTTTAGGTTCTTGCTGCAACATACATTTGGGACATTTGAATGAAAAAATATCTTCACGCGCTGACAATTTGCCTGTTTTTCATTGCTTGGATTCTGCCCTCCGTGCCGGTTCAAGCCGAACCATTGAGCCTGCCTCGGTTCCAGGAGGCTTCGCCCACGTCCGAAACTGTTACAACAACCCCCGAACCTGTCAGTCTCTCACCAGCGGATATTATCAACGCCGTCAATAGCTTGCGTATGGCAAATGGATTGTATGCACTTAATGCTCATTCCGTTTTGATGCAGGTCGCGCAGACCGAAGCCAACGGAATTGCCAATGGCATGCCCGGACATTGGCGCCCCAATGGGTTGACGCTCGGACAGTGGTTGCTTTCCCTCGGGTATCCACTTTCAGGCGATCTATCGTTGGATGGATATCGTTCTGAAAACTGGTTTTATCTGTCCACATCCACCACCGTGGACGAGATCATAACCAATTGGCAGGGTGATGCGGAACACAGAGAGACAATGTTCTCCGAATTTCGCAGTGACATCGGCGCAGGTATTGCCATCACCCCAGATGGGGAAGTAGTGGCGGTTCTTGAAACCGCCCTTCAAACCAGGAGCGGGCTTATGCAATCTGGCGCTTCTGCCATGTTGACCGGCATCGTGCAAACTCAGGTCGCATATTCGGCTATGGAGACTTTCGCTGCGGAGAATGGATTGTTGCCCCAGTATTCAGTTCCGATTGCCATCAGCACAGCCCGCCCTGATGGGGATGTGGTACACGAAGTGAAATATGGTCAAACCTTGTGGAGTCTATCTGATATGTACCACATCAGCGTGGAGGAGATTAAACGTCTGAATTGTCTCATGGATGACACGGTTGTCCCCGGTTGGAAGTTGCTGATCCAAAAAAGCGCCACCCAACCTGCGCCGCCCACCGCAACGTTTATTTTAAATACCCCGAATCAAGCACAAGTTGCTTTTCCAACACTTACGTTGACATCAACACCAATTTCAATACCTATGCCCGATGAAACCGCGGTGCTTGTTCAATCGTTTGGACAGAATAAACTCGTTGTCGTTGCATTGATTATTAGCTTCTCAGTTTTAGTTGCAGGTGTGGTGGGTTTTGGGAAGAAGAAGGAATGATTACTATGAATTGGCATAAGACCACACTTGAAATATCCACGCATGATATGGGGTTGCATGACATCACGGAAACAGTTCGCGCGCAGTTGCGGGATTGGAATGTGCGTGAAGGAATGTGTTTTCTCTTTGTCCAGCATACCAGCGCATCGTTGGTATTAAGCGAAAACTGGGACCCTACTGCCCGCGCTGATCTTGAAACTTTTATGGAGCGTCTCGTCCCTGAAGGGGATACGTGGTATACCCACGATCTCGAAGGTGCGGATGATGCTACTTCTCACATCCGCGCCATGTTGACGGATACGAGTTTGACGATCCCAGTAGATGGTGGGAATCTGTCACTGGGAACGTGGCAGGGGATATATGTGTTCGAGCACCGCACCCGTCCGCATGTGCGTAAAGTTTTGATACGCGTCTTGAGTGTGGAGTAACTTATTTACTTGCAAATCTCTTACAAGTCGTCATGAGATTCTTGACAATCTTTATATAGACCTCATCCCAAACAGCCAACGCGTTATATTCCAACGGCGCACCAATTCGCAGGCAAGCAAGGTCAAGCCAGTGGCGACCAAAACAATGAGCGGGTATTTCACCATCACAGGTACATTGAGTTGGATCACAAAATAGCCTGTCACCACACTGAAGGTCATGTGCAATAAATAAAATGGCATTGCGGCTTCGCTTGCATAACGCAGCACGTTGTTTGTGTGGTTCAGGAAGCGATGTCCCAGCCCGAGCGTCGCCAGTGTCAACGCCCAGCGTCCCATTTGACACATCAAACCCAGTGTCATCCATTGCCAGGTCCATTCTGCATAACTCTCTGTCGGCAGCATTACATTGATCGCGGCTTCAAAGATGCCATACGCCAATAATGCCCACGTCAACTTATCGATGGCTCCTTGAAAACGCATGTCGCTCGCGAAAACAAATCCATAAAAGAAGATCAGAAAATAATACAGGGGATTCATGGCTCCAAGGATGCCTGTTGCGGCGGCAAGCGTTAATGGGATTCCGAGTACGATCAGACTCAGGGGAGATTGCATTGCTGTCCCTAATCTTTTGGTTACCCACTTGCCTTTTTCGGAACGCAACCAAATAAGGATGGGCAACCCAACCAGAGAAAAAACAAATAAATACAAAATGAACCACAGATGGGCGGGCGTAAATGATCCGTTCATTCCGTCCAGATGTTCGAAGTCTATATGGAAGAATCCCAGATAGCCTTCTTGCAATGAAAGAACCTTGCTGTGTTGTATGTATATTGTGAACGGGACAAAGGTCAGAATGCCGAAAATCAATGGCACCAGCAAGCGTAGAAAACGTTCGCGGATATATTGTCCCGCCGAACGAAACCCCAGCGCAAAATAAGTAGCCGCGCCAGAGACCATGAACAACGTCGGCATGTGCCACATGTGAATGAAGCCTGTAGTTACAGACAATGCCGGGCTGTTGACCACGTCCCTGATATACATAATGGCGTATGGGTTTAGCACAAAGATCAATGCCACGTGAAAGGGAATAAGCAAAAGCACACCCAGCACGCGCAGCCAATCAAGGTCATGGCGGCGTTCGGAAGATGGTGTCATGATAATAACTCCTGTGAATATATGTCGTTGCGAGGGCGCTCTAGTTCTTTGCCCAAAGCAATCTCCAACGTGAGGAGATTGCTTCGTCGGGAAGAACACCCTCCTCGCAACGACATGTGTCTATAGAGGTTTTGCCTCGATTGAGTGGAACATGCCCAGTATATTCCGCTTGCTTCTTAATACTTTTATACCGGCAGATTGAACCAGATCCAATGGATCTTGATTCCAGCGGCAACCTGCATGCTGTTGATAATGTTGATATTCATTACGGTCCTGAAAATTTGCAAGCCAGGGCCAATTGCTGTGACCATGCTCCAGAAGCAGGATCAAGCCATTCGGTCGGCAGACGCGTTTTATTTCCTGCAATGCCTGGGCCGGGTTGGGAAAAGTACACGTGGACAACGCAGAGACCACGGTGTCAAAAATCCCATCTGGGAATTCGAGATGTTCCGCATCCATCACTGCAAAATTCACGTTCAGTTCATATTCCATTGCATTCGCGCGGGCAACCTCCAACATGTTGGGACTCAGATCAACTGCTGTGATGTCACTGCCAACGGGAAAAAACGGAAGGTTTGAGCCGGTGCCGCATGCCACCTCCAAAATTTTGCCAGCAGTTTTTGCAAGCAGATTCTTTCTCAGCCGCGCCACGCCGAGAATATGTTGATCGAACCAAATCTTTTTATCATATTGGTCGGCGATCGCGTCATATGCGCTTTGCACTTGATTCGCCGTCATCTTTTCGCTGTGGGGAATGCGCTGAGGCTTGCAGGTCTTTCCAGTTTTTTCTGTACCGATCATGGTTTTCATGTGTTCTCCTTTATGTTACACTAAATAACTTATGTTCAGCATTGTAACGAGTTTGAATTTCAAGTCAATAAGCAGTGCTGCCTTGATGTAACAAAAGTTATGAAAGCCCGCATTTTGTAACACTTGTGCTGAGCTTGTCGAAGTAAAACTGGATTGCCATGCCAAAGAAAACTTCCCCTGCAAAGGTTGACCCGCGTGTACGTCGAACGCGCCGTTTGTTGCGCGATGCTCTAGTTTCATTGATCCTGGAAAAGGATTTCGCATCCATTTCCATCAAAGAGATCACGGAGCGTGCCGAAGTCGCCTACATCACTTTTTTCAGGCATTATGAGAGTCTGGATCAATTGTTGATGGAGGTTCTGGATGATGGGCTGGGAGACTTAATGACCCGCATCGAAACGCTGGCAAAGCAATCTGATGCTTCGGACCTTGAAACGGAAGGACGGTTGATCTTCGAGTATATCGGGCAAAAAGCCGATCTATTCAAAATTCTATTCAAGAGTCAGAGCGTGATGCGTATCCGCAAAAAAGTGGTGAAGAACATTGCCGCCATTTTCCAAAAGTCCTGCCTGCCGCTGGCGCGAGCGGGCAACCCAATGGCAACCGCCATGTTGTCGAGTCATATTGCAACTTCCCTGCTGGCGCTGATCGAGTGGTGGCTGGACAATAAGATGAGTCCCGCGCCCATGCAGATGGGAAAAGTCTATAAAAACTTGATCATTGATTCAACTGTGAGAGTGGTGAGCACCGTATCTGCCATGTCGTAACAATTGATAAATACATGTGATAACTATGCCAGTTCTTATCACTTGAGGTTGTCTTGTTTCGCCGACTTTACAGGCTAGACCTCAATTTCCCTTTTGCCTGTTATGTTCACTTAACGGATCGCGCAAGAGATGTATTCTGCTATTCCTCCTCTTCGCCAAGAAAACCCCGTACGGCTTCCACAAATTTTTGCCAGGCGGCTTCCTGTTCAGTCAACAGGTGATTTTTACTCTCTAACGCGACGAAGCGCGCCTTGGGAATCAGTGAGGCCAACAGGCGGCCTTCTTCGAAGGGAACGGCTTCATCTTCATGTGAATGCAAAACCAGTGTTGGGACTGTGATCTGAGTTGCAAGATTGCGAACGTCGATGCGATGCATCTCGCTCTCCAATCGCACCGCATTTTTCGGAGAAACCGAAAGGCGCATCTGCTCTTCCAAAGCACGTATATGTTCTGCGGGCGCGTCGGGAAACAACTGCATCGCAAACACCTGTCGAAAAGCGGGATTGTCTCGCCCCCATCCAACCCGCATCAAGCTGATCATCAATTTCTCTTCTTCGATCTGCTCCTCGGTCAGGTCTCGTTTCAACCAACCCCGTGCGTAAGCGCCATGCACAATCAAACGGGTGACCCTGTCAGGGTGGCGGGCAGTATAGGCGACGGCGACGGCACCCGCCTGCGACATCGCAAAAAGTGGGAACCGTCGAAGTCCGGCAGCGTCCGCCACTGCTTCGAGATCGCGCACCCACGCCTCGAACGATACATCCTCCGCATTCCAATCTGATAATCCTGAGCCGCGTTCGTCGTAGTAGATCAGCCTATGACTGTGAGTCAATTCCTCCAGCCAGTGTGCCCACACAGGACTATCCCAATCATATTCGACGTGACCCATATAATTGCCAACCTTGACCAGTGGTGGGCCGTCCCCGGCAATCGCAAAAGCGATGCGGGTCGCATCGAAGCTGGTGGTAAAGGAGACGCCCACTTTCCTGCGCTTCAGGGATAGTGGTTGACCGCCTGCCTGAGAGGCCACAGGTACAGGGAGATCGTTCGCGCCGACGAGTCCCAGCGCTCTGGCTTTGGTGATGGCTTGCATCCGGCTGCTGACGCCAAGCTTATTAAAAATCTGTCGGTTGTACCACTTGACGGTGTGAAGGCTCAAGAATAGCTCATCGGCGATCTGCTGATCAGATAAACCGGTTGCCAATCGCTCTAAGATCTCCCGCTCGCGTTTGTTCATTGGAGTCAGTAATGGCTCTTTATCTTCCATAACAGCTTTCTCAGAGGGTGAGACTTATAAACACGGTGTTGACTTGGGACATCCTACCATACCTGGTCGTCTTTTTCCATTCTCCTTTCCATTCTTTCGAGTGGAGACAAGTAGCTTGTTTTTGTTTATTCTTGGAGAGTATCCAAAACATGTTTTCTACAATGAAAGGAAATCAAATCATGAATACCCAGACTCCAACCCTCATTAATGGCGTGAATGTGGACCAGCTCGTGGGCACGGTCAACACCATCAAACAGAATCCCGATCTCGCTCGTTTCCAATTTCGGGCTCACAATGAATGGCTTGAAGGCGGTCATTCCCGCACATTTATCCAGGGGTTTTATGGTGCCGGTCAGGAAGATGCCTCCCGCACAAAACCGTTCGTATTGGAGGGAGATGAGCCTCCCGTATTACTCGGTGCCAATGCCGGTGCGAATGCCGTGGAAGCTGTGCTGCATGCACTGGCATCCTGCCTGGCTGTAGGTTTTATCTATAACGCGGCTGCACAGGGGATCGAGATCGAGAGCCTAAAATTCGACCTGGAAGGGGACTTGGACTTGCGCGCCTTCCTCGGGTTGTCTGAAGAGGTCCGCCCGGGTTATGAGGGCATCCGCCTGACTTATCGGGTAAAGAGCAATGCCCCCCGTGAGAAAATTGAGGAATTGTGCAGTTATGTTCAGAAGACATCCCCGGTCCTCGACATCATCCGCAACCCGGTTCCGGTGACAGTCAGTCTTAAAGGGTAAAACATGCGAAAGATGGGAGTGACCTCCCGTCTTTCCACCATTCCACCCACAGAACGAATTCAATCCGAAAAGGAGAATTATCGTATGAACAACCAGATGATCCAGGGATTAAACGTCAATATCGAGGAACTGCGCGCGTCCATTCGCGAAGAGTATTCAGCAGTCGCAAATGAGCCGGAACGTGGTTTCCACTTCCACACCGGCCGCAAGTTGGCAGGCATTTTGGGGTATCGCGAGGCATGGCTTGATATGCTTCCATCCAGCGCCATCGAATCAATGGCAGGAACGGGTAATCCATTCAGCCTGGGAGAACTCCAACCGGGCGAATACGTTGTGGATTGCGGAAGCGGTTCAGGGACCGATAGTTTAATCGCCGCCCAAATGGTTGGAGAAAATGGACGCGTCATTGGCGTGGACATGACTCCGGAAATGATTTTGAAAGCAAAGAACAACGCGCTCAAAGCAGGAATGACCAATGTTGAATTCCGCGAAGGATATCTTGAGTCGCTGCCTGTTTCCGATGTATGGGCAGACGTAGTCATCTCCAACGGAGTACTGAACCTCATCCCCGATAAAGAGGCGACTTTGCTGGAAATGTATCGCGTCCTCAAACCGGGCGGCCGCATCCAGATCGCTGATATTGCTCTCCAGAAGCCGGTGCCGGAGGATGCCAAAAGCGACGCTACCTTGTGGACAGGCTGTATTGCCGGTGGATTGCTCAAAGTTCAACTCGAGCGGAAAGTCGCGGCTGCCGGTTTCAAGGATATTGAGATCGTTTGGGGCAAGGACGTTTTCAGTGGCGCTCCACAACAGTCTGATGCCGCCGAGTTCGGCACGCTGGGTGTTACCATTAGGGCGAAAAAAACCGCCGATGATGAAGGGTGATCAGCGGCATTGCAGAATTGACATGCAAAGTCAAATGGGAAAAGGAGATTACACATGACTGCCGCTTATATCCTCATACAAATGAATGCAACAGACCCGCGTAAAGTCATGGCGACTATTCGTACCGTTGCAGGAGTGAAGCAAGCTCACCTTTTGGTGGGACCCACAGATTGCATCGCATATGTTGAAGCGGATACTCTGGAGTCACTTGGTGATACCGTTGTTGCTCTGCGCGGTGTGAATGGTGTGGTGAGTACTGATACGCGCATCGCCGTTCCCGTGCTGTGACTTGATTCGTCCTAGCACCGCAGGGCAATCCCCCACCAGCAATAGGATGCTGACTTGGGAAATTGAGCCAGATATCCTTTCTGCATCTGCTCGACCTGAAAACCGCCTTGCACAAGCAAAGCAGGAATATCCCGTGTCAGGTACAAACCCTGGAACAACCAATAGTGGAGTGGTTCCAATTGTTTTTGCCGGCGTTGTACCTCATGGTCAGGTGAAATTCCCAGTTCAAAGAAGATGAGTTTACCGTCGGGTTTCAAGACGCGTGCAAGCCCTTGAATGGCATCCCCGATACCGGGGATCGTGCACAACGTAAAGGTGCTGACAACCGTATCAATCGTGCCATCTTCCAAAGGAATATGCTCCTCTGGCAGGTCAATAAATTCGATGTTCAGTTTTGTTTTGCGCCGTTGTCTTTCTGCGAGACGGATCATGCCGGGGTTGGGTTCAAGCGCATATAGCTTGCCCACTTTTGTGGAGTCGTAATGAATGAAGTTCGCGCCAGAACCTGCGCCGATCTCAAGAACTTTTCCCTGAGCTTGAGGAATGATCTGTTGACGAATTTTTCGGATGGGCGGCGGATCACCCAACGTATCCACAAGATAGGGATAAACATAATCTTTATATAACGACATCCACTACCTGCCGTTTATCCTGCTTTGCCGACATCACCAACCATACTTCCATTTCTCCCTTGCCTTTTACATTCACCGTGCCACGCGGCTCGCACACGAATTCATCTTTGATTAACTCGTACGTGGTTTGTGTGATTTGCACTGCGCCGCCCAAACCGTGCGACTCCATGCGGCTGGCAATGTTCACCGCGTCACCCCACACGTCATAAACGAACTTACGACGCCCAATCACACCTGCGATCATCGAACCTGAATTGATACCGATGCGAAAATTCACATGTTGGTTATTACGAAATGTATGGGTTGCTATATAGTCACGCATTTCCAACGCCATGTGCGCCAACGCTTGCGCATGGTCGGGACGGCCACGCGGTACCCCGGAAGCTACCATATAACTATCGCCGATAGTTCGAATCTTTTCCACACCGTATTTATCCAATAATGAGTCAAAAAAAGAAAAGACCTCGTTGAGTAACTCAACCATTTCCACGGGAGGCAGTTGCGCCGAAAGAGGAGTGAAACCTACCATATCCGCGAACAGGACGCTGGCTTCCTCATAATGATCGGCAATCGTGCGTCTCTCGTTTTTGAGTATCGCCGCAATCTCTTTAGGCAAAACATTTAATAACAGCGTCTCAGATTTTTCTTGAAACATATTCTTCTGACCGACGAAATAAAAAACCATCATGAAAACAAGCGAGCCAACCGCAATCAGGTTCATGGCAAAAAAGAAAATCACCAATGCTGACGACAGATTGTTGGCAAGGCGCACGTATGGTTGTAAAAAACCGCTGATGGCAACCACACCCACAAATGCCAGAAACCAGCGCGGGGCATGACGGGGTTCATCGAAGAGCATCGCGCCCAGCGGACAGATTAGCGACCACAAAACGACTCCACTACCGTTAATGAATCCGCCCAATGCAGCCATCAGAAAAAATGGCAATAGCAAAATCAATGTGAGTTGACTGAAGCGGAAGAAACGATATTGACGCGTCCACCCAAAATGAATGATGCTGAACAATGAGATCATACTATAGGAGAGTGGGATCGCACCTGCCAATGGTTCTTTGAAAACGATATACATGATGCCCCAAGCTGCTCCGGCAAGCATAAAGGGAATGGCGCATAGCACCAGCAATGATTTTTGCAAGTGGATGTCATCATTATCATTCGGGTCGGAACCAATTCGAGCTATCGATGAAAGCACCCATTGGAATATTTTTTGAAGCATGTTGCTGTACCTCAGTACCCTTAATGAGTTTGTCTCTATTTTACAGACTTTCCACTTGTTAATTCTTGCGGCAATAACAGTAAATGAACTTTTGCTCTGTGCCAAAAGGAGTGTGGTGTTCTTCGCGAGTGCTATCCAATAATTCGAAGTCTGTACCAAATTCATTATGCAAACTTTGTGGGTCGTAGCGTGCTACTTCCAGACCACTGCAACGTTCAGGTCCATTGTTAGCGAAGGTTGCTACGATAACGTGTCCACCAGGTTTAACTGCTTCTTTTACGGTGTTGATGTAATGTTGACGATCTTGCGCTTTCGTTAAAAAGTGAAATACAGCCCGATCATGCCAGATGTCATACTCATGATGCAGCAGGGTAGTTTGTGTAATATCCGCTTCGAGCCAGGTGACTGAAGGGGCGCGCTGACCAAGCCGCTGTCGCGCTACTTCAAGCGCTGCCGCTGCGATATCCAGAACTGTAATGTGTTGAAATCCATCGTCGAGTAAATGATCTACAAGGGTAGATGTGCCGCCGCCCACATCAATAATATGTGCTGACTTGCTCACGCCGGTGTTTTGAATGTATTGAAGCGACAGGTGCGGATGAAGTTGATACCAACTCACTTGCGTGGACTCTTTTGTATGATAAATATGCTCCCAATGTGTTTTGTTTTCCATTTTTATTCCTCTGATTATTTCAACCCTCAAATTCTATCACCCTGCTGGTCGTCTTACAAAGCGTCAACATTCTCTCTTTGTTTTGATGGACAATGTTTATCTGCGTATGCACAATAGATACAACAAACACCATCTTTAGGACGCAGGTTCACGCCGCAACCGGCGCATCGATAGTAAATGACTCAGGTATCGGGCGGCATTTGTTCTGCTTTGGTAAACCCACATATCGGACAAGTAATGACAGCGTTGAGTTCGACCATTTTCCCTTAACCACCCTGTTTTCTGCCGTCCGGAATCGTAAAGCAAAACGTTGAACCTTTTCTCAAGCCTTCTGATTCCACCCAAATTTTTCCGCCATGCGTTTCGATGATGCGCTTGACGAGCGCGAGTCCGATGCCGGTGCCTTCACTGTTTGCGTCCAGTTTATCGAAGAGACCAAAGATCCTTGTTCGATATTGCAGGTCAATGCCCATGCCATTATCTTTGACAAAGAAAACCGGCTCAACACCTGCCCTTGTTCCGACCTCAATTTTTGGGGATTTTTGGTCACCCATATATTTGGCGGCATTGTCCATGAGATTTTCTAATAATTCCAGCAGTCTCTTTTTGTCTGCGTAAACGGATGGCAAATCTGGCGTGATATGCACGGTCACGTTGTGAGCACGGAGCCGACCTGCCACCATCTCAGCAGCCTCACCTGCCAGTTTATTGAGATCGATCTCTTCGGGCTGATTGATAATGCGTCCCGCTCTGGAGAGTTCGAGCAGGTCAAGCAGAGTTTCGTGCATTTTATCGGTGGCGGTTCCAATGCGGAATAAATCCTGTTGGGCTCTTTTGTAATTTCCAGATTGCAAATCTTTATCGACACTGCCAAGATAGCCTTTCATGGTCACTATTGGACTTTTTAATTCATGCGAGACTGTGTAGGTAAAACGTTCCAATTCAGCAACCTTCAACTCCAAATCCTCATTTACACGTTTCAGTTCGCGCTGACGAATTTGCTCAAGATTGCCAAGATGCCACATAAAGATAAACAATAGACTTGTAGCAAGTATGAGAAAGAACCACATATTGCGAAGATCCCAGTAAAGCGTATCTTCCACAGAGCGATCCATGAATGAAAGTAAAACGGCAACCAAGGCAAGAATCCCGATCGAGGCTAGTGTTGTCCGCTGTATGGAAAAAAAGATCGCAATGAGAATGAGTGGAATTAGCAGAAAGGCTAGAAAGGCAGGGTTTTCCCCCGAATAGAACGGTATATAGATAAAGATTGCTACAAATGGAAGGAAATATCCCAGCGCCGCAATACTGGTGTACCCCAGCCGATTGACAATATACATAACCATCGAAATCCCGACCATCCCAATGGCTCCCTGTACGGTCGGTTCACTGAAATCATTGGGGTCAACGGATAGAACCAGGACAAGGATTAAGAGAATGACCAGAATCTGCACCAGCAGGATCGTGGAAAGCAGTCTGGAGCGTTGTTTTTTTTCCAGGTCGGTTACGCGGGCGTGAGGATTCAACAGCAAATTGAGAAGAGTATGAATGCGATTTGTCATTTTTGGGGACACATTCTAATAAATATTCTGATTATATTATGCATGTCTATCTGGGATCGTAAAACAAAACATTGCGCCTTTGCCCAAGCCTTCTGATTCCACCCAAATTTTTCCGCCGTGCGTTTCGATAATGCGTTTAACGAGCGCGAGTCCGATGCCTGTGCCTTCACTAATCGGGTTTAATTTTTCAAATAAGCTGAAGATACGGGTCTGGTATTTTGATTCGATGCCGATACCATTATCCTTTACAAAGATGACTTGCTCATCATTTTGAATTCGCGCGCCGATCTCTACTACAGGATCAGGTTGTCCCGCTGTATATTTGGCGGCGTTATCGATCAGATTTTCCAGCACCTCGCGCAGCCTGAAACGGTCGCCGAAAATAATGGGGAGGTCAGGTGAAATGCTTACATGGATATTCGTCGAACGGATGCGTGCATCGAGTGTTTCAAAGGCTTCTCGCGTCAGTGTAACGAGGTTAATCTCTTCGGGCGGGTTGATGATGCGTCCAACGCGCGAGAGTTCGAGTAGATCTGCGAGGAGCGCCTGCATTTTATCTGCGGCATTTGCGATCCGTTGAAAGTCACTTTGAATTCTGTCCTGCCGGTTTTCCCGAATATCCTTATCGAGCATGCCGAGAAAGCCCTTGATGGTGACAAGTGGGTTTCGTAAATCATGTGAAACAGTGTAGGTGAAGCGTTCCAATTCAGCGTTCTTGGCTTCGAGTTGGGCGATGAGGTGCTGGCGTTCGGTGAGCTCGTTTTGCAGAGCCTCATATAAACGGTTTTGCTGGATCGCGATCGCCAGTTGGTTGGCGATATCGTGGGCAATTTCGGCATCTTTGTTGGTGAAGGGATGACCAGCGCCGCGACCAAGATTGAGAGCACCGATCAGCTGTCCCTGATAAAGCAGCGGAAGGGTAAGCCAGGTGTGGATGCCTATTTCAAGCAGCCGTCTATCCAAATCTGTCGCGTTTAAATTTGTCAGCTCATCATCTATAAAATAAGGTCTATTTTGCTGAAGTTCGTCGATGATATATTGGCCGAACTCCCCAAATGAAATGGGGGTGTTTACAACATTGCCGGGCCCATCGAAGTCAGAGGCAAGGAATGTGGCTTCTTTTTTATCGAGATCAAATAAGGTAACGTTTGTACGTGAACATGGGATCAACTGGCGAATCCGAACCAGCGCACCTTTAGCAATGTCTGTGAGGAGGTTGGTAGAAAGCAGGGCGCGGTCAATTTCGTGCAAGATCTCCAGGCGCTCTTCGCTGGCGCGGAGTTTTTCTTCGGTGCGTTGGCGCTCAGTAAGTTCCTGTCGGACGCGTGTCAGGGCTTCATCAATGCTTTTAACCGCGAGATAGAGCAGGATACTGATGATCGTGAAAACGACGGTGAATGTTATGCCTTGAGTTATAGTGACAGTTAGGGTTGGCTGGGGTAATAATCCATATATCTCTGCAAACAACAATGTGATGACTGTTACAGCGCTCAATCCTGCCATCCAGACAATCGCGCGGCGGTTAACGACCAATCCTGACATTACAATTGCCAGAATGTAAAAAGAAGTTGCTGGTGCGCGGATGGTGCCAATGTTGTAAACAGCCAGAGTCGTGGCGATAAAAATAATAATAACCGTCAGCGTGCCTGCGGCTGCAACCTGCCCTGTAAGCATCAGCAGCCTCGTTCCAAAGATTGTCAACCAGGCGCTGGCAAGAATAATCAAAGTTCTTTCGAACCGCGGAACCTGACCTCCCAGAAGTGTACTTACAAAAAGCACAGGCAGGGCAACAAGAAATGTGTTTAGAACGATATTCAAGAGCAAGGCGCTGCGGGTCTTATCTTCATCTTCAGAGAATATGGGGGATACAAACCATCGTATGAAAGTTGTTAGCATACTATTTATCACGTTCGTGCGGTAATTCATTTGAAATTTGGGTTGGCCATTTAAGTGTAAATCAAACGGGAGTTAAATAGATTCTATCACCTGACTCCCTATAAGTATGGTCAACCCGCTCGAATGAATCGGTAAATCTGATTAATCTGGGAGGATTAGCACTATGCTATTTTTCTGCCATCCGGAATCGTAAAGCAGAACGTTGAACCTTTTCCCAAGCCTTCTGATTCCACCCAAATTTTTCCACCGTGCGTTTCGATGATGCGCTTGACGAGTGCCAGTCCGATGCCGGTGCCTTCACTGTTTGCATCCAGTTTATCGAAGAGACCAAAGATTTTTGTGTGATAGTGCGGCTCGATGCCCAGCCCGTTATCTTTGACAAAGAAGACTGGTTCTTTGCCATCGCGCACACCAACTTCGATTCGTGGAGATTCTTGTTTGCCCATATATTTGGCGGCGTTACCGATCAGATTTTCAAACACTTCACGCAAGCGTATGCGGTCGCCGTAGATGACTGGTAAATGGGGTGCAATATCGATCATAGCGTTGTGAGCGCGAATTGAAGCGTCTATCGTCTCGAGCGCTTCCTGAATCAAAGCCGAAAGTTCGAACTCCTCAAACTGATTGACAATACGTCCAAGCCTTGAGAGTTCGAGCAAATCAGAAATCGTATCATGCAATCTATCCGACGCAGTTGAAACGCGCAGGAGATCTTTTTGTGCTCTTTGGAAATTGTTGTCCTGCAAATCCTTTTCGATACTGCCAAGATAGCCTTTTATTGTGATAACTGGATTTTTCAATTCATGCGAAACTGTATAACTGAAGCGTTCCATTTCGGCAACCTTTTGTTCCAGTTGTTCATTGATGCGTCTGAGTTCCCGCTGGCGGATTTCCTCCAGATTGCCAAGATGCCACATAAAAGTTAATACCAGTCCCGTCGAAAGCATGAGGAAGAACCACATGTTCCGCAGGCTCCAAAAGGGAGATAAGGGTGAAACCTGATCTTGAAAGGACAGGAGCAGAAATATCAATGCAAGCATCGAAACGGAGAAGATCGCCGTCCATCTCAGGGAGAAAAAGATGGCAGTCAACAGAATGGGGATCAACACAAATGCCAGAAAGATGGATTTCCCGCTCGCAGAAAAGGCAATATATGTAAAGATAATGATAAAAGGGAGAATAACCCCTGCCGCCGCATACCGGTTAAATCCCATTCGGTTGACGATATACATAACTGTGACAATGCCTAAAACAAGCAGTGCTCCCTGCGCCTCCGGTTCGCGAATATCCTCGGGGTCAAGGTAGATGACAAAGGACAGGATCGTCACCCCGAGCACGATCATTACAAGCAGAATGGTGGAAAGCAGCCGAGAGCGTTGGATCTTTTCTGGATCAGTTACGCGGGCGTGAGGATTCAGAAGCAAATGGAGAAGGGTATGAATACGATTTGTCATTTTATATTTGTGCTTGTCTAACTGGAATCGTAAAGCAAAACGTTGAGCCTTTTCCCAGCCCTTCTGATTCAACCCAAACTCTGCCGCCATGTGTTTCTATAATACGTTTGACAAGCGCCAGCCCAATGCCCGTGCCTTCAATCGTTGGGTTGAGTTTCTCGAATAAAGCAAAGATCCGGGTATTGTATTTCTCTTCAATCCCTATGCCATTGTCTTTCACAAAGACGACCTGTTCTATGCCATTATCCCGTGCTCCAATCTCAACGATTGGGTCTGGCTGGTCACCCATATATTTGGCTGAGTTAGTGATGAGATTTTCAAATACTTCACGCAGTCTCAAACGGTCACCATAAACTATGGGGAGGTTCGGTGAAATGTTGACAGTGACGTTCTTCGAGCGGACGCGCGCATCTGAATTTTCTAGTGCCTCTTGCGCTATTTTAACGAGATCAACTTCTTGGGGAGGATTAACGATGCGTCCAATCCTTGAGAGTTCGAGCAGGTCGGAGAGCAGTTCATCCATTTTGTCAGCCGCGCTCGCGATACGCTGGAAGTCGTTTTGGATTTTGTCCTGTCGATTCTCTCTTAAGTCTTTGTTCAACATTCCCAAAAAACCTTTGATGGTGACAAGCGGATTACGCAAATCGTGTGAGACTGTGTAGGTAAATCGTTCGAGTTCAGCGTTATTAGCTTCGAGTTGTGCAATGAGATTTTGACGTTCGGACAATTCGACTTGCAAGGCTTCGTATAAACGGGTTTGTTGAACTGCAATGGCCAGTTGATTGGCAATGTCTTGTGCGGTTTCTGCCTCCTCTACCGTAAAGGCTTCCCCAAGGCCGCGACCCAGGTTGAGTGCGCCGATCAACTGTCCCTGATATTGAAGCGGGAGCGATAACCAGCTATGGACGCCACCTTCATTCGCCAGCCGCTCATCCAATGAAGTGACCTCTGATTCTTTTAGCATATCATTCGTAAACCAGGGCTTATTTTGCTTAAGTACCTCAATAACGCTTAGTCCGAACTCGGTCAATGGGATGGGCGTATCAGGTATGACTATTTGTTCATCGAAATCTGCGTTAAGGAATGTGGCTTCAGCTTTGTTGAAATCAAAAAGGGTGGCACTGGCACGCTTACAAGGGATTAAAACGCGGATGCGGCTAAGAGCATCTTTGGCAATCTCGCGGTTTGGTCGTGCAGTAATCAGGGCGCGATCGATCTCGTGTAATAATTCCAAGCGTTCAGTGGATCGTTGCAGCGCGGCTTGTATCTGCTTGCGGATGGAAATCTCGTTTTTTAGTTCGTGTTCACGCTCCAGTGATGCAGCCAGGGTCCTGCGAAAGGTCGCACCGAATTGACTGACGATCAGTCCGATCAAACCATTTAATAAAATGAAATTAATTGCAACGACCAATTCGTTGGCCCGTAATTCAAGGTCTGGTTGTCGAACTACCCCGAACAGCACAATCCCTGTGCTTAGCGCGAACGTAAACATCAACGCAGTTCTACTGACCAATAATCCAGCCAGGATGATCGCCAGCGTGAAAAAAGAAAGTGTTTCCGCAATGGTGCGGAGGTTGGAACTGAGAATTGCGAATGATTCCAAGATCAGGAAGATTGCCACGATAACCAGAATTGAACTGCGAAAATAGCCCCTTCGCAGCAGAGTTAGCGGAATCCCAAGAATGAGGATGAAAATAAATGTACGGCTCAGATTGGCTTGCCAGGGGACGGTGCGCGGTGCGATAACCAGATTGAGAATTGAGGAAATAATGATGATGGCAATGAAACCCAACAGGATCACCTGTAGCAGAGACGCTATTTGGTGATATACCAGGTCTTGAATGGGAATGTTATTCAGCCATGTGCGTAAACGGGCTGTTATGTTTTTCATCATCCTTATCCCTTTTGTGGATAAAAAAAGAGTCGGGTGAATTTTATCACCCGACTCTCGGCTACCTGACTAATGAACCACCCAACTATAGAACTATTTCTTCCCAAACTTCTTCATCAAAATATCCTGCAATGTGGGTTGACCGATTTCCTGCAATTCATAGCGCACACGCTGATACGGTTTGGTGATCTTGATGACACGCGTCAAGTCGATGGGCGTGCCGATGATAACCAGATCCACATCGGATTTGTTGATGGTCTCTTCAAGGTCTTTCATCTGTGCTTCGCCGTAGCCCATCGCAGGGAGGATGGGTCCGGTCTTCGGATATTTCGCATATGTCGCGGCAATGGATTTCACTGCGAACGGACGCGGGTCAACGATCTCTTTCGCGCCGAAACGGCGTGCCGCCACATAACCAGCACCATAAGCCATCTCGCCATGTGTGAGAGTTGGTCCATCTTCGATGACGAGCACACGTTTGCCGCGAATCGCATCGGGGTCATCTACAAACAACGGGGAAGCGGCTTCGATCTGGATCGCATTCGGATTCAACCTGCGCAATGATTCGCGCACTTGAATCACCTTCTCAGGGTCAGCCGTATCTACTTTATTGATCACGAACACATCGGCAAGTCTTACATTCGTCTCACCGGGGTGATACATGGTCTCATGACCAGCACGATGCGGATCAGCAACCACGATCTGTAGGTCAGACACATAGAACGGAAAGTCATTGTTGCCGCCGTCCCATAAAATAATGTCCGCTTCCTGTTCGGCTTGGCGTAAGATTTTTTCATAATCCACGCCGGCGTAGATGATCACGCCATTGTCAATGTGGGGCTCGTATTCCTCACGCTCTTCGATCGTTGTTTCATGCTCATCAAGATCACCGTAATCTGCGAAGCGTTGTACTTCCTGGCGGACCAAATTTCCATACGGCATCGGATGACGTATCGCTGCGACTTTGAATCCCATTTCTTTTAGGATTAAAGCCACGCGCCTCGTCGTCTGACTTTTGCCTGATCCCGTCCGAACAGCACAGACTGACACGACAGGCTTGGTTGACTTAACCTGCGTGTACTTCGTGCCCATCAAGCGGAAGTCTGCACCGGCGGCGTTGACCATGCTGGCTTTGTGCATAATGTATTCATGCGGCACATCGCTATACGCGAAGATGACCTGTTCCACGCCATGCTCTTTGATGAGGTCAAGCAATTCCTCTTCGGCGCGGATGGGGATTCCGCTCGGGTATAACGAACCAGCTAATTCGGTCGGATAGAGGCGTCCTTCGATGTCCGGGATCTGGGTCGCAGTAAAAGCCACGACTTCATAATCCTTGTTGCCGCGAAAGAACGTGTTGAAGTTATGAAAGTCACGTCCAGCCGCGCCCATGATGAGAGTTTTGATTGCCATAGGGTTCTCCTATTATTAAAAGTCGCGCTGAGGACAGTGTCCAAAGAGTCCCTGCTTTGGTTTTGAGTCTCTTCGTTTTTACCCAGCGTGACATTTACACGTACTGTGATTCTAAAGAAAACAGGCTAATCGTATAGATAACGTTTAGCCTGTTTTCAATATGACACTTTTTACCTTGTTTACCCGCTTCTACATCACATCCGGTGACTGTATATCCAGCAGGCGTAAGGCATTGGCAATTGTCTGCTTCGCCGCCGCAACCAATTGCAGGCGCGCGCTTCGAACTTTTTCATCTTCCGTTTGTGTGACCGGCACCGCATGATAGAACGAGTGGAAGGCGTTCGCTAGATCATAGGCATAAGCTGCCATCACCAGCGGACGATATTCATTGGCGGCTTGTTGCACAGCATTCGGGAAGCGCGAGATCTGTTCGATCAACTCGATCTCGTGTTTGGTTAATTCGTAGTCAAAGGTCGAAGGTTGAGGGTCTGACGTTTGACTTTTGACGTTCGACTTCTTTAGAATCGAGTTCGCTCGCACGTGCGCATTTTGAATATATGGACCCGTGCGCCCATCAAACGATAACGCTTCATTGATATCAAAGACAATATCTTTGTTGTTGTCCACGGAAAGCATGGAATAGACCAGCGCGCCCAGCCCAATTTGCTGTGCGATCTTCACACGCTCATTTTCAGGAATATTTCCGCTACGTTCGGATTCAACTGCCAGTACACGTTTTACGGCTTCATCGTACACTTCTTTGAATAGCACCACACGTCCGCGCCGCGCGGACATGGCACCTTCTGGCAGGCTCACGAAGCCATAGCCGAGGTGATAGCATTTCTCAGCTTGTGGGAACCCCCATAATTTCAAGATGGCAAATGCTTGTTGTAAATGCATTGACTGGCGCACATCCACAACGTAAATGGAGCGGTCAACGTGATACTGCTCGAACTTCACTTTGGCAAGCGCTAGGTCTTTGGTCAGATAAAGCGTTGTGCCATCTGAGCGCAGAAGTATATTCGTCCGATATTTCTCTTTTGTGAGACCGAGTTTTTCGTCGATCTTTACAATGACCGCGCCGCCTTGTGCACGTTCGTCATCGGCAATATTTTTTTGGATCAACTCTTCGACAATAGCTTTGGACGGTTCATCCACTTCACTTTCAAAAAACCAGACATCCATCTTTACATCAAGCAAATTTAGAATATCACGCAATTCTTCAAGACTCCATTCGCGCAATGTCTTCCATAACTCACGGATATGCTTATCGCCTGCATCCCATTTGCGATACATATCACGGCGCTCTGCTTCATAAGTTTCGCGTTGCGCAGTCTGTTCGGGAGTTTCATTCTCTTTCTTTTCGAGCAATGTGTTGGCTTCTATGTATAACTTTAACAGCCACTGTCCTCGTTCGTGGATTCCTTTAGGTTCCTGCCCCTTGTAGAATTTATCATACATCCACACTACAGTAATCACTCCAAGTCCCAAATCACCAGGATAGGATGCGCGGATAGTTTCAAAACCTGCAAACTCAGTCAAACGTGCCAACACCTCTCCAAGCAGGGTATTTCGTGCATGCCCAATATGGAAAGAATGAAGCATATTCGGCTGGGCATACTCCACCATCACACGTTCGCCTTTTGCGGCGCCACGCCCGAAATCAGATTTGGCTGCCAGCACTTCATCCACAACCCGACGGGCATAATCGGATGTCTTAAAGTAGACATTGAGATAGCCTTTGACGGCTTCGATATGACTGATCCCGTCCACGCTTCCCAAATGACTTTTAACCTGCTCGGCGATCCCTTGAGCCAATTGCGGCACTGGGACCTTGTTACCTTTGCCCACACGCGCTTCATTGGCGGCAGTCTGGAAAAACGATGTAGCAAAGCCCCATTCGCCCGAGAAGGGGATGGGTTGCCATTTCAATTCAGCCAGCGCGATGTTGTTCGCCGCGCAATAGGCTTTGACTTTTTCTTCGATGAGGTGTTGTTCTTTTTCAAACATAAGCGAAGCAATCCTGTGGATAGGTTTTTTGGATTATATCATTTGGGTTTGTAACGTGACATTCATGTCGCATTACTATGGTGAAGCGAGACTGCGAAGCGTCTCGCAATACGTTAAACAAAAAACGGGAGCCAATGTCGACTCCCGTTTTTCATACTCAGGTGAAACTACTTTTTCTTCTTGGAAGCCTTTGCTTCGCTGGCTTCAACAGGGACGAACGTAGTGAGTTTCTTCATCAAACGTCCCTTGCGGCGGGCGGCGGCGTTCTTGTGGATCACGCCTTTGCCTGCAGCTTTATCGAGTTCGCTGATGGCTTTGAGGACCAGTTCTTTGGTCTCGGGAGCTTTTTCCTCAAAAGATGCGCGTGCAGCACTGACAGCAGTACGGGAGGCGCCACGCACATTACGGTTGTTGATGCGGCGCTTTTCGTTCTGCTTATTTCGTTTGATTTGTGACTTAATATTAGCCAAGGTCTTCCTCCAGAATAATTCTTATCGTAGATCCCGCTCTCAGCGGAAGCCGTTCTTTCTTGACGGCGGCTCATTTTACATGAGAGTGAGTGATTTGTCCAGAAAAATGGTGCTTTTATGGTTTTGCAAAGATGACCACAAAGTAGCTGCCCAACAGGCTGTTTTCTGAGGTCACATAGGCAACGCCGAACTCGGTCACATTGGCGTTGAGAATGTTGCCACGGTTGGCAGGGTCATTCATCCACCAATTGAACGCGGATTGTGCAGTGCTTTTCGGTAATGCATAGATGTTCTCAGCCACGAGTGAAGCTGTATAGCCTTGCGCCGCGACGCGGGCTTCAGGGGTTGATCCGCTCAAGCTGACATGGCTTAGATAATTGTTGCAGATCATATCCGCGGCATGTGCCTTGGCAGCAGTTGCCAGGTTCTGATTGATATTGAGCGCAGGCAGGTTATTGCTAGTGCGGGCGTTGTTGATCAACGTTTGTAGTTCAGTGACAAAAGCTGCATTTTCAGCAGGTGTACAAGATGCTGCGCTGGGAGCAGTTGCAGCGGCTTGGGTTGGCTGTCCTCCTGCTATCGTAGGCGTAACAGGCGTGGACGTAGGAGGCAGCGTGGCGGTCGCCGTCACAAGGTTGACCGGGATTTGTAAAGTATCTCCAGACTGGAGGGCATTGGCGTTTTCAATATTATTGAGAGTAATAATTTCTTCCTCTAAACTATTGAATTTGGCAGCGATGCCAGCCAACGTGTCGCCGGGTTGGACTTGATATTCGATCTTCGCGCCGCGTCCCAAATTGGAAGGCAGCGGTGTGGCGGTCTTGAGGATTGTTCCTGGAGGTGGAACCTTGATAGATTGTCCAACATAATAGATGCCACCAGCATCCATTATGGCAGAGTTGCTTTCTAGAATGAGCAAAACGCCATCGTCACCTAGGTTGAATTTTTCCGCAATACTTTGTAATGTATCGCCTTCAACGATTATATAGTCTATGGGACCGGTGGGAGTGGGGCTGATGGTTATCGTTGGTGTCAACGTAATGGTGGGTGTCAGTGTCGGTGTATTTGTGTTGGTTGGCGTAAAAGTCAGTGTTGCCGTGGGTGTATCCGTAGCAAATAAACCACTCAGTGGCTTTTCCTCTGACCCCAGGAGCCAGACGCCGAGCACGATCAGGGCGATCACGATCAGCGCAGTGGCGCCATAAATAAGCAGTGGACCGCGTTGCTGTCTACGCTTGCGGTAAGAGTTGAGTACGTTCGATGTATTGTTGTTACTAGGCGGAGTTCGGTTTAGCATATCTTTTCCTTATGTACAAAAGACGCGTTTAGATGGGACATTGGTTCCCACCTGACGCGGTGAAATAATTCTACCTGAAAAATGGATGTTGTGTGGGATATAAACACAAGTATACAAGAAAACAGGGAAACAAGCTTTTCGCTCGTTTCCCTGTTTTATGCAGCTCTTTTTTACTTGTTCAATTGCATATGTGCTTTCAAATATTTCCCCGTATATGACCCTTTGATTTTCATTACCTGTTCAGGTGTGCCTTCTGCCAGGATCTCACCGCCGCGATGCCCGCCTTCAGGGCCTAGATCCACGATCCAGTCTGCGACTTTGATGATATCGAGATTATGTTCGATGATCAAAACCGAATTACCTGTATCAACCAATCGCTGCAACACCTCGATCAGTTTGTGTACATCCGCGGCGTGCAAGCCAACGGACGGTTCGTCCAGAACATAGAGCGTGCGACCCGTGGCGCGGCGTGAAAGTTCTTTCGAGAGTTTCACGCGTTGCGCCTCACCGCCTGATAACGTTGTCGCGGGTTGACCCACGCGCACATAGCCCAAACCAACTTCCTGCAACAACTTCAACTTGTTCAACATTTGAGGATAGTTTTTGAACTCTTCGAGTGCGTGGTCAACAGTCATATCCAACACGTCGGAAATGCTGTATTGTTCATGGAACATCACTTGCAAAGTCTCGCGGTTAAATCTCTTTCCATGACAGATATCGCAAGGCACATACACATCGGGCAAAAACTGCATTTCGATGCGCAACTCGCCCTGTCCCTGACAGGCTTCACAACGTCCGCCATGGACGTTGAAAGAGAAGCGCCCAGGCTTGTAGCCGCGCACTTTGCTTTCAGGCAGCTCGGCATAGAGCTTGCGAATTTCATCGAACAACCCCGTATATGTTCCCGGGTTCGAGCGTGGCGTGCGCCCGATCGGCGATTGGTCAATGTTGATGATCTTATCGAGATGCTCAATCCCCTCGATCTTTTCATGAGCGCCAGATTGCGTGCGTGCGCCCATCAGCCGCGCAGCAAGCTCACTGTACAAAATGTCGCTCATCAATGTGGATTTTCCCGACCCCGAAACCCCAGTGATACACACCAATTTCCCAAGCGGGATCAAAACATCGATGCCCTTTAAATTATTTGCTGTGGCATTGACGATTCTCAGCGACTTCCCGTTGCCTTCGCGCCTCTTTTTCGGGACTTCAACCTGCTTACGCCCCGAAAGATATTGTCCTGTCAATGATTTTGGGTGTACCAAGATCTGCTTGGGCGTGCCTTCAGCAATGACTTGTCCGCCATGTTCGCCAGCGGCTGGACCCAGGTCAATGACCCAGTCTGCTTCGCGGATGGTTTCGTCATCATGTTCAACGACCAGAACCGTGTTGCCCAAATCGCGCAGTCCTTTGAGGGTTTCGAGCAACCGCATGTTATCGCGCGGGTGCAACCCAATGGACGGTTCATCCAACACATACAACACGCCGACCAAACGTGAACCAACTTGTGTCGCAAGGCGAATGCGTTGTGCTTCGCCGCCTGATAATGTGACAGCCGACCGATTCAAAGTTAAATAATCAAGACCCACGTTCACAAGGAAGTTAAGTCTTTCGTGAATTTCCCTGATGACTCTTTCAGCGATCGCTTTTTGTTTTGAAGTGAGCGGCGTATTCTTACCTGCGATCTTTTTGACCCATTCAAGTGTTTGCAACACGGGCCACGAATTTGCTTCGACGATATTGATACCATCCACGGTCACGGCTAGGGCAGCGGGGTTGAGTCTTTTGCCTCCGCAGGTTGGGCAGGGACGGTCAGACATAAATTCGGAGATCTTCTCGCGGATATATTCTGAGTTGGTTTCGCGATAACGCCGTTCCATGTTTGAGATCACACCTTCAAATGCGCGTGTGAATTTGAACTCGTTACCGTTGGCGTTTTGATATGTCATCTGGATCTGTTTATCGCCCGTGCCATACAAAACGATCTTCAAGTGCTCTTTGGATAGATCTTTTACGGGTGCATCCAAATCAATTTTGTAGGCTTTTGCCGCGTTGATCAAACTTTGCCAGTAATAACCGCCTTCGACCTTGGGTCCGCTCCACTCCATGCTGACGATCGCTCCATCGTTCAGAGACAGGTCCTGGTCCGGGATGATGCGGTTCGGGTCAATCTCCAGTTTTGAGCCGAGTCCCTGGCAGTCCGGGCAGGCGCCTTGGGGCGTGTTGAAAGAGAAGGTGCGCGGTTCCACTTCGTTGATGCTGACGCCATGCTCGGGGCAGGCGAGGTGTTCAGAAAATTGGATATCTTCTTTTTTATCGACGAGATTGACGGTAATATAACCCTCGCCGAATTTGAGTGCAGTCTCCACAGAATCCGTAAGGCGAGTGAGTGCTGCTTTCTTTTCTTCTTTATCGCCTTCGTGCGTGATCACCAAACGATCTACCACGGCTTCAATGGTGTGTTGCTTGTAGCGGTCCAGTTCGATCTCATCATCGAGCGATGAGACGCTTCCATCCACGCGGGCACGAGTGAAGCCAGCCTTGCGGATCTCCTCGAAAACCGCCTGATACGTCCCTTTGCGGGCGCGGACCAATGGAGCCAGAATTAAGATGCGGGAACCCTCGGGCAGTTTCGCAATCTTATCTACGATCTCCTCAGCGGACTGCTTGACCACTTCACGCCCGCACACGGGACAGTGCGGGATACCAGCACGGGCAAACAGCAAGCGCATGTAATCGTAGATCTCAGTGACAGTTCCAACTGTTGAACGCGGATTGTGACTCGTGGATTTCTGGTCGATCGAAACAGCAGGGGAGAGCCCGTCGATGTAATCCACATCCGGCTTGTCCATTTGACCGATGAACTGCCGTGCGTAAGCCGAAAGCGACTCGACATAGCGGCGTTGACCTTCAGCGAAGATCGTATCAAACGCCAAAGATGACTTGCCCGACCCTGACAAGCCCGTGATGACCACAAACTTATCGCGTGGAATTTCAACGGTGATATTTTTCAGATTGTGGACACGTGCGCCCACGACGCGAATTTTGTTGGACGACATATGCCTCCTGTTGGGAAATATAATTATAGCACAAATGTTTCAGTAATGATTTCATAGCTGGCAAATTCAGTGAAACCGCAAACCTTTATTATACCAACCGTGCCATCACAATGAAATTAAAATGTTGCATGTTATACTCCCATGCAACTTCTCAAACCCGTCGGGGTTATTTACTATAGCCCTGCCGGTAGGACTTATGTGTGCAGGAGATCGAGTTTAACGAAGATGAAGTTCTAACACGCGCATCGCAAGGCGACCGTGATGCCTTTGGTCTGCTTTACGAGCGCTATATCGACCGCATCTTCAACTATGTCTATTATCGAACGGGCAACCTCCATGATGCCGAGGATCTCACTGCGCGCGTTTTTCAGCGCGCTATGAATCACATCAAAACGTATACGGATCGTGGTGTCCCGTTCTCGGCGTGGTTGTATCGCATTGCACACAATTTGGTTGCCAACTGGCACCGTGATCGCAGCCGCAGGCAGGAAATTCCATTGGATGATCTGCCGGTCTTGCAGAGCAAAGGCGATCACCCTGAGCGTAACTTAGTTCACTCACAAGAGCAGGAAGCGCTTCTCAAACTCATCCGACGCCTGCCCGGTGAACGACAGAATCTGCTCATCTTGAAATTTGTTGAAGATATGTCGAATGCTGAGATCGGGCAGATCATGGGACGCAGCGAAGGCGCCGTCAAGAGCCTGTACCACAGGACACTACTGGCTTTACGCGACCAGTTAGGCGACCAAAATATAAACCTGGAAGGAGAGTAATACCATGTTACGAATTGTGACTGACGGCGCGGCAGATCTTCTGCCCGCATGGAAAACCGAATATGGCATCGAAATGATTCCCGTTAACATTCTGTTTGGCGAGAAATCATATCTCCAGGGTGTTGAGTTGGATAACGAAGGTTTTTATAAATTGGTGGATGAAAGCAAACGCGTTCCCAAAACATCACAGCCTTCCCCTCATCAGTTCGTTGAGTTTTATCGTAAGGTCGCCAAAACAGGTGACACCATTATTTCCATCCATGTCACTGCGAAGCTCTCCGGTACTTATGCCTCTGCCGTCTCGGCTGCGGAGGAATTGAAGGATGAGTTTAAAGTCATTCCCATTGATTCAGCCTGTGGCTCCCTCGGAATTGGTTTGATGTGCCGCGAAGCGCGCAAATTGGAGCGCGCCGGGAAAAGTGTGGACGAGATCGTAAAGTATCTCGAAGATATTAAATATAAAGTTCGCGTCATTCTGACACTGGATACACTTGAATACGCAAAAATGTCAGGTCGGGTAAAGACGTTGCAAGCCGCGCTGGCATCTGTGTTGAATGTCAAGCCAATTGCGGTCTTACGAAATGGTGATCTAAGTATGGCGGAAAGAGTCCGCACCCGCAAAGCTTCACTTGATCGTGTGATCGAAATGGCAAAAGAGGAATATGGAGACAAACCGGTGTATCTGGCAGTTGTCCACGCACGCGATTTGAATTCCGGTCAATCGTTATTGGAAGATGCGAAGCAGCATTTCAACCATAAAGAGACTATGATCGGCGACCTCTCGATCTCGATCGCTGCGAATTTGGGACCTGGAACCGTGGGTTTGATTCTTTATCCAATAGAATGAAGATTGTGAGTATTAATGGCACGGCAAACTACTGAATCATCGCCTGATGAAATTCTCCTTGACCTCGAAAATCGCCTCGCTGGAGTGTTGAAGCCAATTCGACCATCCAGTGATATTGTCCAGCGCCTGCGCGAGCGGATACACTTCCCGGCGCGTGAGGAGATCACATCACGTTTGTTGGATTGGAAGAGGATGTTTCTGGTTTTCGGCGGCGTGATGTCTGGTCTCTTGGTGGTGATCACAGTTGCGCGAGCTTTCTTTTATTTGGTGGGTAGAAAGCATATGTAAGTTCCGAATGAAAATGTCCCTGAAAGTCAAAAACTTTCAGGGACATTTTTTATTTTAATAACTCAGCGCACAGCGTTCGCGCTTCTGCGACCAGGTCTGCATCTACGGGGAGTTTGAATTCCTCAGTGACACGTAAGGTTAAATGGTCAATGATCAGCTTCAAGTCGGAGGAAAGAAGCGGATCGTCCTTGAGTAGGTTAAGTAGATCATAAGCGCTTGTGCTGAGTGGACGCGTCGCTTTGCGGGCGAGATATTCCCGAATTGCGATTCCCGCCGCGCGGCGTGCGCAGACCCGAGCCTGACCTTCATTATTATTTGCGCGAGCCTGTTCGGCTTTTGTAAATTCTGCCTGGATTTGAGCGTCTATGGTCATATATCGATTATACCGTCGGCATTATAATTATTTGAACACACAGGAGAAAGAAATGAAAAAGCTATTACCGCGCTGGTTTACCACTTTAATGGTTTCGATTTTGGTCTTGTCAGCTTGTACGCCCGTCACTCAGACTGCGACACCAGAGCCTACGAAAGAAACACCGCCAGTTGATGAGAGCGGTGGGACAAGGATCGTTTCCGGAAGCGTTGCGTATACCAATGCTTTCTTTACAGAAGGTGTTGCTCAACCTATGATCATTTTAGAGGACCAGGGCGGCTTTGTAACGCGTGATCGCAAATTTATCATCTCTGTTGAATCGCAAGTGATCGGTGAGATCACCTCTGATTTTTACACATCACCGTTCACATACAAACTCACACTACCAATCGAACCCAATGGCACGCTGCATGACGTGGATCATGACGGGAATGAAGAGAAAGGTGTGATGGTGTTTGCGGTTGCCTATTGGACAAATACGTGGGGTGACCCATTCCTTGAGCGTCGCGACCTGATGGGTGGCGCCTGGTCATCGGCGTATGCTTCCACCAAAGTCAGTGATGAGAAAGATTTTTATCTGGAAGTATTTGGCGGTAAGTATTTGGTGTACGCACCTGACAGCGAGCAGCAATTCCCATCAGGGTTTGGTGCCGATAAGAAACTTTTTACAGAGGATGACCCGGTCGTTGATCTTCCAGCAGGCTGGTCGGTCGTTGATATGGACGCGTCGCCATTCAAAATTGACCGCTCTGAAGAGCCGACGATTGATTTGATCGAGCCTGAAAGCACTGCCTTGGATGATTTCTCTCAACTTTCTTATACGGAAGCTTTCGATAAAATGCTTGAAAAGTTCAAGAACGAATACGCGTTCACAGAATTTAAGCAGATCGACTGGGATGCGAAAGGCGCAGAGTTCCGTCCGCTCTTTGAAAATGCTGAAAGTGAGAAAGATTCCCATCTGTATGCACTTGCCTTGCGCGATTTCCTCTGGTCGATTCCAGACACGCACGTTGGGTTTGACCAGTCCTTGCTCAACGATGACTTTTTCGTAGAGACAGAGGGCGGTTTGGGTTTTGCCATGCGCGAAACCGATGATGGAAAAACCATCGCCACATTTATTCTGGAAGGCGGCCCCGCCAGTGCAGCTGGAATGAAGTGGGGTGCTGAGATCATTTCGTTGGATGGCAAACCAGTTTCAGAGGTGGTGGATGCCACGCTTCCCTGGTCATCTCCGTTTAGCAATAAGGATATTGCCCGTCTGCAACAATTACGTTATGCCCTCCGCTTCAAAGCTGATAAAGGTCAAGTTGAAGTGGTGTTTAAAAATCCGGATGAAGCTGAGCAGACTGCCAACATGGAAGTTGTGGCAGAACGTGACAGTTTTGGGTATTCGTCCTTTTATCGTGGGCAAAACCCAACGGCTTTGCCAGTTGAATTCGATGTTCTGCCAAGTGGCTACGGCTATATCAAGATCAACAGTTTTCTGGATAATGATGTTCTCTCCATCCAAGTCTGGGAACGCGCCATCAAGTATTTTAATGACAATGAAATTCCCGGCGTGATCCTTGATCTGCGCATCAATGGCGGCGGCAGCGGCTGGCTCGCCGATCAAATGGCGGCATATTTCTTTGATAAAGAGATCATTGTCGGGAATACAGCGCGCTATAACAAGGGGAGTGGTGAATTTTATACGGACCCGGGCGATGAAACCCTGATGATCCCGCCGCGTAAAGAACTTCAATATAGTGGACCAGTGGTTGTAATGGTTGGTCCCGCTTGCGCCAGCGCTTGTGAATTCTTCTCCTACAATATGACGATCGATGATCGTGCCACGATCATTGGTCAATACTCCAGTGATGGAGCAGGCGGCAGTGTAGAGCAATTCTTAATGCCGGAAAATATCTACACCCAAATGACTACCGGACGTGCCGTGGATGCCCAAGGCAATATCCATTTGGAAGGCAAAGGCGTGGTACCCACTGTCAAAGTCCCTGTAACCGCTGAGACACTTTTCAAAGAAGCGAATGGTGAAGATGTCATCCTGGATGCCGCCATCGCATATTTGGATGACCCGACAGCGGGCGCTTCGCTCCCACCCGCAGCTGCTGCGCCAAAACTGACAGTGGGCTCCTCCGCTGAGTCTGCGCTTAAGGCGGGAACACAATTTCTTGAAGAACTTGCCAAAGAACAATACCAGGCTGAAGATTACTCAAAGCCCGGAACACTTACATACACCGTCAATCTTGCCAAATCGAATGACCTCATGTGGGCATATGGTTGGTGCGCCACCAGCACAGAGCTACTCAAGCAAAATCTTGAGAACATGACTATTGTCTTTAACCTGGATGGACAGACAATCCCTTCAGCAGATATGACGTCAGTTGATATCGAATCTGGTGGGCAACAATGTAAATATCTTTATGGGCTATTAAGTGATTGGCCCGTTGGGCAGCACCGTTTGACGATCACCTCAACCTACAATACAAAAATAAATGATGGGTCTGCTGATTACGAACCAGGCGACTATATTCTTGAGTATATTGTGAATGTAAACAACTAAGTGATATTAAAACAAAAAAACGCTGATCAGTTGGTCAGCGTTTTTTGTTTTAATCCACAAAACGATATTTGATCAATGCCCACACGGCTTCGAAGGCATCTTTAAGTTTTATCTTTTTCCCTTCGGTGTAATCACGTGGATTAAATGAAATCGGCACTTCATAGATGCGATGCTTGCGCTTCAGGATCTTGGCTGTGAATTCTGGCTCGAAGTTAAAGCGCTTGGCTTTGATGGTCATGCCCTCGATCACGTTGCGGCGGAAAACTTTATATCCGGTTTCCATATCGGTCAGGATCGAATCGTAAAGAATATTGGTCATCAGCGTTAATAATTTATTCGCGACCTGATGCCAGAACATCGTCACGCGATGAGGTCCACCCAGGAAGCGTGAGCCGTAAACCACGTCCGCAAGACCTTCCTGAATTGGTTTGAGGAGTAACGGGTAATCACGCGGATCGTATTCGAGGTCGGCATCTTGGATCAGGAGAATTTCACCTTTTGCAGCTTTCATACCGGTGACCACAGCCGCGCCTTTACCTTGGTTTTTTTCATGTAAGATCACGCGGACTTTTTTCTTGCCATTTAATGTCTGCAATATGTCCCGGGTGCCGTCCTTGGAGCCGTCGTCCACGATGACGATCTCGCTCGCAAGCTTTGTGGTTTGGACACGTTTGATGATCTCGTTTATGTTTTTGACTTCGTTATATACAGGAATGATGACAGATATATTATCCATAGTGTTGCAGATTATATACGATATTGCTGATGCTTAATTGAATTTGATTCGGGCGTGCTATAATTTATACATGCCATTTGATCTCAATCCACAAAGGACCCCGAATTGGGAGGTGCTATGACCAATCCCCTTGCCAGACCTAATGTAGGTGCTGCTCCATTTTCTCCCCCGCCAATCAACTCTGTGGAAGATACCGGGCTCTCAGCGCTCTGGTTGCAGGATCTGGCGTTAAAGATCCTGTATTCGCAGGGCTATATGAGCGGCTTCAAGATCTCAGAATTGATCGCCCTGCCTTTTGCTGGTGTTATGGATGGTATTTTGGAAGCGCTTAAGCGTGAGAAGATGCTTGAGGTGAAGTCCTCTCAGGGCGGGTTGGGGGAAGGCGCATATACGTATGGTATTACAGGGGCGGGTATTATGCGCGCACGTGAAGCCTTGGAACGTAGTCAATACGCTGGACCTGCACCAGTCCCCTTTGAAGTTTATAACGAAGCGATTCGCCGTCAAAAAACTGGGCGTTTGTCCGTCACGTCACGGACGATGCGCCAGGTCCTTTCACAGTTAGTGATGTCAGAATCCACGTTCCAGCGTTTAGGACCTGCGTTGAATTCGGGCACATCCATATTTATGTATGGACCTCCTGGAAATGGTAAGACCAGTGTTGCGCGTGCATTTGGTAACCTCGTCTTAACTCAAGCGATGTACATTCCATTTGCCCTGTATCTCGATGGTCAGGTCATTAAAGTATATGATGCCGTAAGTCATACACTTGCGCCAGAAGCTGATGGCGTAGCAACGGCCCCAGGCACAGGTAACTTACGAGCCAGCCCGCGTAAAGATCCGCGTTGGGTGAAGGTTCGGCGTCCGTTCATTGTGGTGGGTGGTGAGTTGACATTGGAAGGCTTGGATCTTGTGTACGATGATGTGCACAAATTCTACGAAGCGCCCTTCCAGGTAAAAGCCAACGGTGGCATTCTGCTGATCGATGACTTTGGACGACAACAGGTACGACCACGCGATCTTTTGAATCGCTGGATCGTGCCCCTTGAAAACCGGGTTGACTTCCTTACGCTTCATAACGGACGTAAAGTTGAAGTGCCCTTCGACGTTTTGATCGTATTCTCGACCAACCTCCCGCCAAAAGACCTCGTGGACGAAGCTTTCCTGCGACGTTTACGTCACAAGATCGAAATTGGTGACCCTACCTATGAAGAGTATCGCGAGATCTTCAAGCGGGTGGCACAAGATAAAAAAGTGGAATACAGCGATCAGGGTCTGGCTTACCTTTTACAGGAATGGTACATCAAACGCAATCGTAAATTGCGCGCGTCACATCCGCGCGATCTCTGTGATCAGATCCTTGATATTTCAGGTTATCTGGCTGTCCCTCCGACCATGTCGCGCGAAATGCTGGACCGCGCCGCGCTGGCGTATTTCGTAGATATTTAAATTCACTTCATTACCCTCTACGGATTACGCATACTCAATTCTGAATGCGTAATCCGTTAATTTTTTGTCATGCTTACAACTCTGCCTCAACCCATTATCTTCGCTCATCGCGGCGCCTCTGCGCATGCGCCGGAAAACACGCTTGCCGCTTTCGAATTGGCATTGGCTCAAGGCGCCGATGGTATCGAACTCGATGTCAAATTGTCTGCGGATGGACATGTCATCGTTATTCACGATTCCACGGTGGATCGAACAACTGGCGCACATGGAAAGGTAAAGGACCTTTCGCTGGCTGAGTTGCGCGCATTGCATGCTGGTAGTTTTTTTTCAAGTAATTTCAGCACCGAAAAGATCCCAATGCTTGAAGAAGTGTTTGAGACTTTTGGTAAAAGAATTTTTATCAATGTTGAATTGACCAATTACAACACGCCGCGCGACCATTTGGTTGAGTCGGTATGTATGCTTGTTAAAAAGCTCAATTTACAAAAGCATGTAATGTTTTCCTCTTTTTATGCTTCGAATCTTTCCAAGGCGTACAGCTATCTTCCAGATGTGCCTTGCGGTTTACTGGCGTTCGGCGGTTTGCTCGGAGCCTGGGCGCGTTCGTTTGGTTTTGCGTTTGGAAAATATGCGGCTTTGCATCCCTACCTCAAGGATGTTACGCCGCAACAAGTGCAGAGGGTGCATCGTTTGAAGAGACGTGTTCACGTTTGGACGGTGAACGCCGAAGAGGATATGCGGCGTTTGTTTGGCTGGGGTGTGGATGCGATCTTTACGGATGATCCGCAACTCGCTATTCGAGTGAGGGGCGAAGCGAAATGAAGATAGCTGTCAGTCGATTAAGCACTGACCAATTGCCGGCTGGGAAACGAAGCGGGTACATTGTCCATGAGGCGGGCTATGAAGAGTAGACTGATCCAACGTTGGTTGATCCTGTTGACGTTTTGCGCGTCGCTCCTTGGACCTCTGCCTGCTGCGGACGCCCAAGCTAATTTGCAGGCGACAACGGCACAGGCAATTCTTGAATCCATGACACCTGAAGAACGAGTGGGGCAGTTGTTTCTGGTGACTTTTCGCGGAACGGATACCGGACCCGAATCGCAGATCTATGATCTGATCGTCAACCATCATGTGGGCGGGGTCGTATTGGCGGCTGAGAATGATAATTTTATTGCCGAGCCGGATACAATTACTGGTGCACGTCAACTGATCAGTATTTTGCAAACGATCGAATCTGATGCAACGACTCAGAATCTGGGTGGGCAGGTACCGCGCAAAATTTATATACCGTTATTTGTTGGGCTTTCACAGGAAGGCGATGGCTCGCCGCATGACCAGATCTTGAGTGGGTTGACGCCCCTACCAGATGC
>Ga0180074_1000011_pt1 | contig 33544 bp, 33 predicted proteins | sample EasRiv366_16_10D_FD_121773 | JGI IMG/M metagenome (GOLD analysis project Ga0180074, IMG submission 121773) | Soil microbial communities from meander-bound floodplain in the East River, Colorado, USA - East River metaG ERMLT366_16_10D | ecosystem: Environmental > Terrestrial > Soil > Floodplain ...
CGCTCCATCCTGCGCCTCCGCTGCATGATCTTTGGGTGAATTGGATGATTACAGCATACAAGCAAACGTAGGTCATTTCAAGTTGTCAAAATTCACCAGTTCCAACTGAATGGATGGGGTAATTGCAAAAAAACAGTTGCATATCAGCCTGCCATCAAATGGGCTATCCTGTTTTATACTAGCGGATATAATTGGCGCACCCCGAGATGGCAATCATAAAGATGAAACCCTTTGTCAAGAAAACCGAGCTATCCATGCATCCATTCTCTGGATTCAGAAATTTTCTGGTTGCCATCCTGAAGAATCGGATTTTCCTGCTTTTTCTGGTGCTGACCATTCTGGCGTTCAGCCTCCAATGGATCAACCCCCGGTTCGCCCTGCCACCAATCTCTTATCTTGGGTTCGCCTTTGCCGGGTTTGTTTGGTCTGCCTTTCGCGCCTACAAAGACTTGTCCGCGGCATATCACAACCTCCTCATCCCCAAGCCTGTTGAAAAAATAGCCCATTCAGAATTATCCATCTCGTCCCTGAGTGGGAACGCATATGCCTATGCCATCGCCGACCCGTATGCCGGGCAAAACCACCACATCACCAAAATGCAAAAGACCCGCGGCGTCAAATGTCGCTTTGATGAGCGAGGCGTATTCTATATCAACGATCAAGTTTATTATCGTATGAGTAAAGCCAGCCTGACGATCAATATTCGCATCGAGAATTCCGGCGATCTGCCGCTAGAAGTGTTAGCCATTCGTTTGGAAAATAATCTGGATCTGAACTATTTGAAGTTTTTAAAAGATGAAGTCTGTCTGTATGGGAAAAAGCTTGGCTTGCCCTGCTCACTCCAAAGCGGTGAATTTGTACTTCTCCAGGCAAAATACGAAATCGCTGCCAGCAAAGATTCCACCAATGAGCTGTTCGCGGCAGATTTCCGAGCACTGCCCCGCGCAATCGTGCATGAACTCTCATTCGATACCAGCGATGCGCATGGCAAGCGGGAAACAACTGTCTCGAAGATCGAGACCACGTCAAAACCCTTGATCGATTTCTATGTAAAACAATGGCGGGAATATGATCAACAAGAATACCTATTCTTCGCCGGGCATGCACAGTAACGCGACATTTATCTCGCGTTACAGATTAGGCATTATGACTTCGATAAAGCGCCGTTCGGACCTTACCCGGTAACGGATACTTCCCCTGTGGGTTGACCCAAACGACCACCGGTTCGCTGGTTTGCAGATGCGGTTCACGCACGAGTAATTCACTCAGGCGCTGATAGTGTTGAAAGAAATCTGCGCGGTCGCGAAATCCATACCGTTGTGCGAAACTGACATCCGCGCGTTCGGCGCGTTGTTGCAGTTGAAGCATCGTAGCGCGCAACGTCTCTGGTGTAAGAGTCAGAGACTCTACCCCTACCAATAGAACATTGCTGCGTTGCGGCGGCAATTGTGCCAATTTACTGCACACCATATCTGCGAGGCGCTCCTCGAGATCCTCGACCATACGTAAGCGTGTGACCTCGAGCATAAAGAGCGTACTGGTGGTAAAGGTGACGGCGAAGTCCGGTCCACGTGACTGCCGAATTGGCAGCGGCTCATAGACGACGCTGAGGGCTGATTCCCGAAGTAACAAGTACGCCGTCTCCAACTCAAGCCTTAGATCCAGCAGGCTTTCCGTCCCTTGTGTGGCACGCAGTTTCTTGCGGATCTTGGTATGAAAGGTGTTCACAAAAGCAGTGAACCGGCGCGAGTCTGCCAGCCAGGCTGACATCGGCGTTGCAAGCTGGTGTGACTGCCCATCAAAAAGGTACGTGAGGATTTCGTCAATTAACATGGCTGCAAAGTTATTCAGAGGTCTATTATAAAATGAATAGGCAAGCATCAAACCGTAAGTAATTGGCAAACTACCAGTATATACTTTAAGAGCAAAACGTCCCAAAGGCTAAAAACCATCGGGACGTTTATGTTGCGATTGCGAGATTACATCGGGGTGACCAACTGAAAATAGTTTCCATCCGGGTCCGCCAGGGTGGCGATCCAACCTTCTCCTATTTGATAGGGCGCGCGGATCACCACACCGCCCAGCGCTTTGATGCGCTCGAATTCCTCCACCACCTCTGCGGTTTCGAAATTGAACATCACGCGTCCGGGATCCTTGGTATTGCCGCCCATTTCAGAATGTTCCAATACAGACATGTACGCACTGCCCACCTGCCAGCCGAAGAAACCGTTATCACTATCCACCATGTCCGCTGACTTTTCAAAGACCTTCTCATAGAAAGCCGCCAACTCTTTGGAGCGGGTTGTTCCGATCATGACAGAATTAAGATTCAACATAGTAAACACATCCTTTCTTGTTGTAAAACAGGGAACTCATTGATATAGACTGAACTGGTCTGATTATAAACCCTGCTTCTCGCTGTATATGCAAACATCCCGAAGGCTCAAAACCTTCGGGATGTTTTGTCGCTACATACCAGCGATGTTATCTTTTTTCGAGAAGCTTTTCGGTGTTATTTAACAACTCGATCATCATCTCGCGGATGTGCTGGTTGAGGTAGTGATGTTCCAGGGTGGAGAGGGGCAGGAAGCGCGCACCTGCCACCACGTGGATACAACTTGAAGCACCGCATAAACAAATGAACGGCGCATCCATTTCCCATTCGGTGGAGGGATAGAAGAAGGAGAGTTCCTCGCCCTTTTCAATATCACGGCAGGCATACATCTGCAGGTCCGCAGTATCGAGGATCACATTAGGGTTGCAGGAATGATTCAGCGCCGCGAGCTTGCCGACATCGATGTGCTTATCGCGTCCGATCTGCACTGTAAAACGATTCGCCTTGTTGACCACTTTCTCAGTGGGTATTTCACAGATCAATTCACCCTTTGCATACGCACGCTTCGAGATCAAACTTCTAAATTTATTTTCAGTCTTGATCGTCAGTGTTTCCATTGAAGCCATTTCAAATTCCTTTCGTTGTTTCTAAATTTTCTTTTTCAGTTTTCATCACATTGAATCACAGGTCATCAATATGATTAGCATTAGTATAACGATAAAAAAAATAATATCAAGTGTTTTCGCATTGATTTGAAAAATTTTAAGCTTAAAATTTTTATGTCACTGCATTGATGCAATGACATAAAATGATGGTGCGTAAAACATTTTTAACCAAAGCGACACTGAGTCGCGAAGATCTAAAAATTTTACTCAGTGTCTTTGTGTCTCCGTGGTTAGTAATTCAGAAGCAGAAGATTGCCACGCTCGCTGTCGCTCGCAAAGACATGAATGTTATGTCTGCTGGGTTTGGGTGTGCACGCGATTCGCTTTTTGAATTCGATTTGCTTGCACTAAAAGTATGCGCACAAATAACAAGCGCCAGCGCAGCTGTGTCCATGTGCGCCAGGCGGTGCGCGAATCTTGTTTATGCACTTGCACATCAATGAACAATGCCGAGTCGTATAAGTCCGTCAATGATATGACGTTGCTTTTTATATTCGCAAGTAACTTCTCAAATCTTGAACCTGCTGCTAGCTCAATTAATCTTTCGGTCAGCTTCTGCGCGAATTCGTGTGCGGTCTCAGCGCGTGTGCGTGTGCCAGCAAAAGGACGACCCGCGCGATAGAACTTGCGATAGATCTTCTCGATGGCGATGGCGGGTTTCATCCGTAGGAACCACCAGCGTTCGATCAACGTGAAATACACCAACACGATCATCAACACGATAAACATCGGCAGGAGGAAATAGATCAGCTTTTCCAATCGAAAGCGCGTGAGCAAACGTGATGCAGCAGAATCGGGTACCTGTTCAGGTGTGATAGTCTCATCTGCTTCTATGCGGACGATCTCAGGGATCGAGCCAGTGGGTTCGAATTCCACCCAGCCGATATCCGTGAAGTAGACTTCTGCCCACGAATGGGCGTTCAATTCACGAACCACGTATTGGGCGTTCGGCGCGTCATATGCACCCGGCGAATACCCAGAGACAAAGCGTGCTGGAATGCCCGCCGCACGTGCCATCACGACCATGGTAGTGGCGAAGTAATCGCAATAGCCTTTTTTCAGATCGAAGAGAAAATAATCTGCCACGTCCTGGTCGGGTGGGGGAGCAGGCACTTCGAGATCATAGGGATAATTCGCCCGCAAATATATTTCGATGGCTTTGGCTTTATCGTATGGATTCGTTTGTCCGCGTGTAATATCTTCTGCCAGTCGGCGCACACGCCCTGGCACGGAACGCGGCAGCACCAGATAACGATCGAGGATATCTTCAGGGTACTCATCAGAGGTCGCACGTAATTCCACGATGGTGACATCCGGGACATACGACTCAGCCTTGTACGCGGTGGCGCTCGTAGTGGCGGCGAACATGTCAGCCTGGAGCAAGCTGGCTTGATCAGCGAACAGGTCCGATTGCGGTCTGAGGCGCCAGTCCACACGCAACGGCACATCGGCGCTGAATAGAGTCCCGCTCCAGAATAATTTCCCCTCCGGTTGGACGAGTTCCACATCCAAATGCACTGCTTTGTAGCCGTTCAATAAACCCGGGATGAGCGGGGTGTTCGCTTCAAATCTTTGCGGCGGCGCTGAGCTGGTGATCCAACCTGCGCCCACATATTCATCATAGATCGTACTGCGCCAGTAATAACGCGGCACCTCGCCAACAAATGAGAGGTCGGGGATGGGTGGTAGTTCACCGGTACGAATGGTCATCACAATTTCTTGTGAAAGTGCATTACCGCCGCTCAATAAATGATCGCGCGGTAGAGATGGTTTTTGGGTGGCGACATTTTTCACCGGGACAGTTTGTTGCTGAATGCCCAACACTTCTGCCGCTTCGCTATCGGCTGAATTGCGTTCGCGCAAATAATCGCGGATATCCTGCCATGAGATCGAAGGCGTTATGAATGCCACTGAACAAATGGCGATCACGAGAAACAGCACCGCTTGTGTATTGTCATAACGGATGCTGTCGGAGTAATCTACTTTGCGCGTTTCCCATTGTTGGGCATGATTCTTGTAGTTCCACACGCCCATCAGCAACAACATCACGAACACCATTGCCCAGATCGTCTCCACTTTGAATTCGCTGTACGAGGTCACCAACGCGAGCACAAAGATCGAAGGCATAAGCGCCGCCACTGCATTGCGCCGCGCTGTGAACCAACCCATCCACGCGGCGATCAACCACAACAGCAGCAACCAGATCAAATTACGGATGAGCGCATCGTTCACTGCCACATTACGATTGAACCCGACGAGCCAACTTTGTAAACGTATCAGCAATGCCGATGACGCTTCCACGATCGGAGTCCAAGTTTCAATGATGGCGGTCGTATCTATATTTGTTTTAAATCGAATGGCGGGAATGATCTGTAGGAACAGGGCTGTGATGGATCGGAACAATGCGAGCAATGGCTGAGCGAGTCGCGCACCGAGAATCCATACGCCTGCGATGCCCAGCGCCACGATCCCAGCGGAGGCGGCTACGGCTTTCGAGCGGCTTTTGCCAAATCCCAAGCCGAGCAATACGGCGATAAGGCACACATAGAAAAAGTATTTCGTATCGGTGCCACGCAAGGATGATGCCACGCCATATGTGAAGACCTGCAATGCGATCGCGACCAGCATCAACCCCAGCGCTTCTGCAGAAAATAACCAGCGCGTAATGCGGATCATCATGCGAGCCTCCGCCAATCATCCACGGGTTTATTCACTGCAATGGCTTTACCGGTGCCAGAGATGCGCCACTCCCATTCACCTGCGTGACCGGGTCTGATCTGACGCGCATCCAACAGCTCTTTAGGGATGACATGACACGGCACGCCTAGCATTTGTAAGGCATCTTCCAATGCCTTGGTTTGTGATGTGCCGCCATAGGATTTCGGTTCCAGCACAAACACTGTTGGCATCACACCGCGCCACATCAACGGCAGAATGGATTCAGTCCACTCGGCGCTGGGATTGGAGGTGATGATCAACAAACTACTACGGCTGCCAACTGTTTGACCGATGCGCCCCAGATAATCTTTTAGATTCAATTCAGATGTATCTGCAACGGCTAACGCTTTGAGCAATGTTTTTTGCTGATACTCATTGCGGCGTGGCACGATCCAGGTTGGTTCCTTGCCATTGAGCGCCAAACCGATAGGGTGTTCTTCATGGAGTCCTTGTGAAACCAGTGAGGCAGCCAGGATCACGCTATGCTCTTCGGTTGAGTCCCAGCCTGTACCGAGTTGTTGAGCCTTATCGAGGTCGAGCAGCACCCACCAATCGCCTGCAGGTGTCCCTTCGAATTGCCGGACGAAAAATTTATTTTGTTTCGCCGTGCTCTTCCAATGGATCCAGCGCATCGGGTCCGTGGGTACCATCTCACGCGTATTCGAGGCGTTGATAGTCTCCTCCAACGAACGCGGATTGGTCTTGCCCTCGCCCGCCCAACCGCTCGATAAGATATGGAACCTAGGCAATGCCACCACCGGCGGCATCACTGCCAGCGTGGATGAATTCGTATCTTCGAGCGTGAGTGTGTAAAGCCCGAGCGGGTCGCCGGTTTCGAGTGTGGTACCGCCCAGTGTATACACTCCGCGCCGTGTGCACTGACTATTGATCTTCCATTGTGCGGTGGATGACCCATCCACACCCGTGGCAACGGAGGCGTGATGGTCTGGCAATGTCGAATGATCCTGCACAGTGATGGATGTAGCTGGCAACACAAATTGATTATTCAAAGTGAAGCGTTCTTCGAGTCTGTCGCCCACCTGTGCCCAGCCATAACGCATCTCGCGTTCAAAGGTCAACGCGCGGGCAAGTCCACGCACCCACCACCAACAAAACAACCATGTGCCCCCGATCCCGATCAATAAGATCACCCACACCCGTGAAGGGTCCACGATCTGCATGATGAATGCAAGTGCGCCGATGATGGGAAATATTTTTGCATTCAGCCGCAATGTCGATTTCATACATTGATTATAAGGCAAACAGCCTCCCCAAACGAGCAGTAGAGCTACTACCCGTTTATCTGATGCGCAAATGAGCCGCACAGGTTACACTCCATCTATAAAAAATAAGAGGTGCAAACGATGAAAAGAGTCTTTCAGTTATTTCTGCGGTTTCATGTATTTTTCTACCGCTTTACTGGCGGCAGATTTGGAAGTCAGGTTCAAGGTCTTCAAGTTCTGTTATTAACCAGTCTTGGGAGAAAGACCAACCGTAAGCGCACCACCCCGCTTGGCTACTTCATGGACGGTGACCGATACATCATCATTGCCTCGAATGCAGGCTTCGACTCCCATCCAGCTTGGTTTCATAATCTGATCAGGAATCCACGCACTATGATCGAAGTGGGACAGCAGAAATTACAGGTAGAAGCAAGCATTGTTGAGTCGAAGAAGCGGGATTTGCTTTGGACGAAACTCGTCAAACTTGCGCCTGGATATGCTGGCTATGAAAGAAAGACCAGTCGTGTAATTCCGTTGATGGCATTACAGCCGTTGACGAGTCAATAAATTAATTATGTTATGATCCCAGGAGAAAACCATGTCCAATCTTACTGATTTTTCAAAAGAACTGACCGCTGCTGTCGAAAAAGGCGGTGTCAGCACACTCGTTGTTGATGCGCGCAAGCGTTATCCTGCCAGCGGCATTGCCTATGCTGAAGACCTCGTGCTTACTGCTGACCATGTCGTCACGCGTGAGGAAGATATCAAAGTTCTGCTGCCCGACGGCAAAAGTCTCGTCGCCACGGTTGCTGGTCGTGACCCCGGTTCTGATCTAGCGTTATTGCGTCTTGCTGAAAAAGCTTTGACGCCCGCCAAGACCTCGAGTGATGTGAAAGTGGGTCAACTCGTGTTGGCATTGGGTCGCCCGAATAGTGCCGGCATGCAAGCTTCGTGGGGTATTGTCACTGCGATTGCGGGTCCTGCTCGCACACATCGCGGCGGTCTGCTCGATGAATATATTTCCACTGAAACGACACCATACCCCGGCTTCTCGGGTGGACCGTTGGTCAACACCGAAGGCGAAGTGTTGGGTCTCAATACCTCAGGTCTCACGCGCGGCTCCTCGCTGACCATTCCGGTCAAGGGCGCATGGCGCATCGCTGAGGCGCTCGCCAAACATGGTTCGGTCAAACGCGGTTATTTGGGTGTGCGTACCCAGCCCGTCGAAATTCCTGAAGCCGCACGTAAGGCGCTCAAACGCGAACAAGCTACTGGTTTACTCGTGGTGTGGCTTGAGGAAAATGGACCCGCGCAAACGGGTGGACTCTTCGTGGGTGATACGCTCGTGGCAGTGAGTGGTCAACCAGTTAGCGACCCCGATGATCTCTTCTCCGCGCTCAACAGTGACACCGTTGGTAAAGCCATCGCCGTGGAAGTGTTGCGCGGCGGTAAGCCCGAATCGGTCAATGTGACAGTAGGCGAACGAAAGTGAAGCGTAAGTGATTCGAGTCTTACTGAACGTTTCGTCACCGGCATTACGCGCGGGCTTGCGTGCCCTGCTTTCAGTGGACAAAACGATCAAAATAGTCAACGACTCGTTGGATGAACAAAACGAAGCGGACGTGGTCGTCACGTCCGCTTCGCGCGCTTCTTTTCTTAATAACGAAATTGATTCAGTGCCATCAACTGGGATTCTGCTCCTCGGCGATGACCAGCTCAACGTCCAGGAAATGAAGCGTGCGTATCGCGTGTGGGGCGTCTTGCCGACGGATACATCCGCTGAAGAATTGAATGCCGCCATCCACGCACTGTCACAAGGACTCATCGTTGGCACACCCGCTTTGTTATTTGAATCAGAAAGCGAACCGTTGGAGCGTGGTCCACTTACGGAAAGAGAAACAGAAGTTTTGGGGTTATTGTCAAAGGGGTTGGCAAATAAACAGATCGCTGTGTCGTTGGGGATCAGCGAACACACTGTGAAATTTCATGTCTCGTCTATTTACACAAAATTGAATGTGACCAATCGCACCGAAGCTGTGCGTGCTGGTCTGCGCGGCGGTTGGGTTGCGCTGTAATTAAACTCTGTGCCACAACATGGGGAGAGGTTCGATGCGCTTCCAGCCTTCAGTCTTTTCAACTGACTCGACAGTCAACTCATTGAAATAAGTATCAAGGATCGCGGCGCGTTCCTGTGCAAGTGGGGGAACGCAATAATCTTCCTCTTCCCAGATGGCAATACCGTTCTCCTGGAGGCGTGCGTTATCGAGTCCATATTGCAGCGCTTGACCAAACGGTTTCATCACTTTTATTTCACCATTATCCAGACGTTGCCGAAGTTCAGTCAGTAGATTATCTATAGGTTTGGCTTGTACAAGATAATATGCCATCACATGCTCCAATCTATTAAGCAGGTTTAAATATTTCGATCGGATTACCAGAAGGGTCTTCTGCCACGATTTGTTTGCCGCCAGGACCTGTGATGATGTCGTTGCGAAATAAGATGCCAGCGCTTTTCAGCGAAGCAACGAATGACTCGATATGATCCACCTCGATCACGAAGCGATTCCAGCCACCAGCTTCTGGCTGGCGTCCATCTGGCATCGGTCTCGCGGCTGAAGCTTGAGGTCCGCTGAGCCATATATTCAGATCGTCTTTAGCGATGATGGCGAAAGCGGGTCCCATCTTTTGTATGAGCGTAAAGCCAAAGTGTTTGGTGTAAAACTCAATCGATGTTTCAACATCGTTGACCAAATAGCGAATGGTTGCCATGATTTATTTCCTCTTACCGCTTGCGTTGAGTGCAACCGCAGCGCGGACGAGTTCCTGCAATGCGGACTCGTCAATGGAGCTGCCTTCTTTAATATCAATGCCGCGCGATGTTTTTGCCTCCAGCCCGGCATTAAAGATTTTCTTTGGATCTTTTAAAGAAGCACCCTTGAAAAAATTTAGTTTGAGATGATCCTTGAATGCGCCGGCAGCAACTACATTTCCATGATATGACCACACAGGAGTTTCCCACTTCCATTCTTCGGTGAGTTCAGGGGCAGCTTCCAGAATTAAATTACGCAAGCGCGCCAGCATTTTGCCGCGCCAATCTGTCAGTTCGGCAATGTGATCAACGATACGTTGAGAGGCGGCTGAGTCGTTTTTTAAATCTGTTTTATTCATGAAGGTCTCCTAATAAATTATGATTCATCGACAAGCGGCGGCAGGATAATATGTCCAAATAGATCACTCAGCTCAAAGGCTTCAATTCCCTGAAGGCCCAACATCAAAGACAACTCACCGCCATGATGAATATCATGTGTGAGTATTCGCCAGAGTGCCCATTGTCTTGATACCAAATATGTCTTGCCGTTCCAGGTGTGTGGATAGGTCTGTGCCAGATCAGATATGTTCCAGGTGCTGAGTGTCTCGTGAATCATCTGCCAGGTAAGTTCAAGCCAGTTCACCAATTCCTTTGGATCTTCCGTGATGGCAATGGCAGACTCCACAATATCTTTGTTGCCATCGCTATCTGCCTCCCAAAGCTCAATCCGCTTTACAAGTTCCGCACTGCCAGGGGCGCTCATGCGGGAAAACCATGAGACTCGTCCCAGGCTGATGTGACGCGCCATGTCACCGATCGAACGCAAATTCGGCGCGGGTGTCCAAACAAGTTGTTCGCGTGTCAGGGGTGTGATTGCGTTGACGAGACTGGTCTGATATCCATTCCACCCATCAAAAATTTCTGCAAGAGTGTTCATATTGCTCCATATTCAAAATAGGGTCAATTGACTCTCAGAACGCCGACCATCAAACAATAAGAAGGGCGCAGCGCGTGCGACAACAATACCCAATTTGCGCAGAGCAGTCAAGTCACGGAGTCGGGATGTACGGCGGGCCTGCAGGATGGCGTCGGCGTGTTTGGGTCCGATGCCAGGGATGCGGAGTAATTCAAGGCGTCCAGCTTTGTTGATCTCAAGCGGTTTCTCTTTTAGATTTTGTTGTGCCCATGCCAATTTGGGGTCTGTGGGGAGTGGCAGGTTGCCATCCTGTGCGAAAGGCATTTCTTCCAAGTCAAAGCCATAATCGCGTAATAAGAATGAAGCTTGATACAAGCGATGCTCGCGCAACGGGTCAACTGCAGCTTTATTTTCAAGCGGGGTATCCCGAATAGGATGAAATGCAGAGAAGTATGCACGCTTTAGGCGGACGTTCTTCATTAACCAATTCGTTGTGGTCAACAACTCAAGATCGCTTTCATCAGCACCGCCAGCTACAAATTGCGTCACAGTGGATGGATAACGTCCGTTCCAGAATTTATATGCAGGCTGGCTTTGGCGAATCTCTTCCACCCATTTTAGCGGGCGTAGTAATTCTTCGATAAAGGTTTTGTGTGGGGCAAGTTTTGCCAACCGTTCCGTATTTGGCGCTTCAAGATTCACGGAGACGCGGTCGGCGAGTTGCATCATGCGCTCGACTTGTCCCTTTTCGGCGCCGGGCATGATCTTGAGATGCATGTATCCACGGAAGCCGAGTTTTTTGCGCAGAATTTCAGCGGTATCCAATATTTTATTTTGGGTATTCGCTCCGCCTGCCGCGATGCCTGAGCTAAGGAAGATGCCCTCGGCGGCATTGGCTTGATTTAGCTTCATGAACAATTCGGCAAACTCTTGCGGCTTGAACGTGGCGCGGCGAAAGTCACGTCCTGCACGGAAGGGACAATAAAAGCAGTCACGTTCGCAGGCAGAAGATAGCAGAGTCTTCAATAATTTGATCGATTTGCCGTTAGGGATTTGAGCAGGGTGAATGAATGCAGCTCTTTTTTCCTTGGGTGTGAAGCAAGCGGGTTTGGCTGATTCGCCGTGCGATTCTTCAGCGTGTTCGAGTTCCATTTGCCCGGAAAGTTCAACCAAAGTATCCAATGCGTTCATAAATTAATTATAGAACAAACGTGCTAAATGTCAAGGCAGGGCACAGGTCTCAATACGAGCGAGAGATGCATTCGCTCTACTCGACCAACGGCTGGCTTGGCAGAATTAATCGGTACAAATAAAATTTACTGTTAAATTCGTTGGTCATCCTATTTCTTCATCCGATATATCCATACAATCCCTTTCTAGATCTTATTGTGGTTTAGGGAGGGCTTTTGTTTTTTTTAAGGTCAGGCTCTACTATGCTTCTCATAGGTTCCTGTAAATTTAGGGGGGCTTGCGTTCAGCATGGTTTTCTTGTATGCTTGCTTGAACATCATGCCCACATTCATGAACCTATGCAACGCGAGTCCCACCTGGCTCGATCTCGTGCACAAACGGTAGCCGCAAGCTGGCGCGCCATCTAAAACAAAATTGAAACGGAGTTGGAAAATGATCATACTCAAGAGAATTGGAGCGGTTCTGGCTGGTTTTATTCTTATCGGTTTACTAGGATTCATCACAGATACTATTTTGCAACAATTGGGGATATTGCCCATACCCACCGAGCAAAAGTTTGCGCCTAGACATTCATTTCTGGCTTTATCCTACCATCTCTTATTCGCTGTTCTAGGCGGTTTTATCACTGCTCGGCTTGCACCAGATCATCCCATAGCTCACGCGATCACTCTTGGTGTCCTTGGCATTGTCATAAGCACGCTTGGGTTAATCGCAATCATCATGCAGGATCTTGCTCCCGCGTGGTATGGATGGGCGCTCATTGTCTTTTCCGTTCCAGTCACGTGGGTAGGCGGGAAATTAGCTATCCTTAGCCAAAGACATTCTAAGGTCTAGCTCTTGTCTTGCCCGATAAGAATGCGCCAGTTAATGTCTTGCAGAGTTTAAACACTGTGCACCTTCGGTGAACCTGCCATGTTTACAATACTATTGAGTAGTTATCCGCTCTGCTTGAATCAAAAGAGAAGGAGCAATCGTGAAAATCTGTATCATGACGTTCGGTACGCGTGGCGACGTGCAGCCGTATATCGCATTGGGTGTCGGGTTAAAGGCTGTTGGGCATCAAGTCACGATTGCAACGTTAGACGAATTCAAATCATCGGTCATTGAATACGGCTTACAGCACGATACCCTGCGCGGCGATTTCCTGAAAGCTGCCCAGAGTCCGGAGGGGCGCGCCAACCCTCTCAAACTTATCCGGCAATATATAGAAATGGCGCGGGAGACCTTGGAGGATGAGTGGGCAAGCGCGCAAAAAGCGGATATATTGATCTATAATTCAGCCGCATTGGGGGGCTATCACATTGCTGAGAAGTTGGGGATACCCGCTTTTGCTTCCTTCCCCGCGCCGATGTACTCACCAACTTGTGAGTTCCCCAGTCCATTCCTGCCCTTTCGCAACCTGGGACCTTTCAATAAATGGAGCCATCACTTTTTTATGACGATCGGACCCGCCATGTATCGCCGCCCGATTAATGAATGGCGTCGGGAGGTACTGGGTCTGCCACCCGCCAAAGGTGAAGAAAACCTGCGAGGCAAACCTGTTACGAAACTATATGCATACAGCCCAGCCGTAGTGCCGCGCCCAGCCGATTGGGATGCATCCTCGATTGTCACCGGCTACTGGTTTTTGGATGCACCTTCCAGTTGGCAACCTGATCCGGCATTGGTCAACTTCCTCAAAGCTGGCTCACCGCCTGTGTATGTGGGCTTTGGCAGTATGTTTATGAATGGCGGGAAAGACAAAACCGAAATCGTTTTCCAAGCCTTAAGGCTGGCTGGACAGCGCGGCGTATTGGCAACCGGCTGGGGCGGGCTAACGGCAGAGAATGCGCCAAAAGATATCTTTATTTTGGATGCCCTACCGCATGATTGGCTATTCCCAAAAGTCGCGGCAGTTGTTCATCATGGCGGGGCGGGTACAACAGGGGCGGGGTTCCGCGCTGGCAAACCGATGGTGATCTGTCCATTTGTAGGCGACCAGCCATTTTGGGGACGCCGTGCAGATGCCTTAGGCGTCGCTCCATCACCGATTCCACAATCCAAATTATCCGCTGAACGATTGGCGGATGCCATCAAAAAGGCTGTGACTGATCATAATATTATGCGCCAACGCGCCGCCTCATTAGGAGAAACAATATGCACTGAGAATGGTATCGGACGCGCAGTAGCGCAGATTGTCAGTGAGGCGAAGTTATAAATCAAAGGATAGACATGCTGATGAAGGTGCATCATGAATGCTAAACAATTCCCAATAGCTCAAACAACCAAAGGACCTATCGAATACCGGCTTGAAGGAGATGGTCCGACCATTATGGTGTTGAATGGCGGGCATTGCAGTCGTGATACCCGGCTTTCACATGAGCATTTGACGGAGCATGGCTTCTCGGTTCTAACGCCCTCGTGCCCTGGTTATGATAGCACACCTTCATCCGTAGGCAGTAGCGCACAAGCTGCTGCTGATGCACTGGTTGCTTTGCTCGATGCCCTGCAAATCATGGCGGTGGATGTGATTGGCATCTCCGCTGCAGGACCCACTGCCCTGGCTTTTGCTCAACGGCATCCGAACCGCATACGCAAACTGATCCTTGAGTCCGCAGTGACTACAGATTGGGATGAAAAGACCAAACGGCGTTCACGCCTCGGTTTTGGATGGGCTGAAAGAGTCACCTGGGCATTCATGCATCTCTTGCTGAAACTCTTTCCCACCGTGATGATCAAGGCTCTGCTGCATGATCTGACCGTACTTGATGTAAATGAGGTTCTCAAGCGGATAAGTGAAGATGATCTGTACTTCATCAAGCGTATGCTCCAGGCTTCCCGATCAGGCACAGGGTTTATCAACGATATTGAACATCGGGTCGATAACCTGGCTTCCATTGCCGCGCGTGTTTTAGTGATGTATTCGCCCAATGATCGAACCGTGTCACCGAAAAATGCCCAGCGCATTGCCGATGAGATCACAACTAGTGAGCTTTATGCCGTGCCATCCGATACGCATCTAATCTGGATTGGCAAATCTGCCTCGGATGTCTGGCAAAAGCGGTTATCATTTCTCAAGTCATAAGGCGTTGAGCAGCTCAGGTTGCGGTTGATCGCAAGAAATGGGATGTTGAGGGTGTTGAACGCACTTCCCCGGTTTTTATTAATTGTGGAGCTGAACGAGCATGAAAATCAGTATTGAATACATCGAAACCTTGCTTCTGATCGCCGCCATTGTAGCCATGACCGCACGACGGCTAAGAATCCCGTATACGGTTGGATTAATAATAGCAGGCATTGTTCTGGCAGTTACGCCATTCCCATCTGACATAGAGGTCACCAAGGATTTGATTTTTACCATCCTCCTGCCCCCTCTGATTTACGAAGCCGCCATTTATATCAAATGGCAGGAACTCCGCCGCGATCTACTCGTCATTCTAACTTTAGCAACTTTTGGGGTACTCCTCTCGGCGGCAGTCACCGTGGCGGGAATGCACTATCTGGCAAAATGGGACTGGCAAAGTGCAATTCTCTTCGGGGTGTTGATTGCTGCCACTGACCCTGTTTCGGTCATCGCTACTTTCAAAGAAGCCGGCGTGCATGGGCGCTTGCGTTTGCTGGTGGAAGCCGAAAGCCTGTTCAATGATAGTGCTGCGGCGGTTGCCTTCAGTATCGCACTTGCTTTTGCAATGGATGGGAGCATCACCGTATCTGGCACCTTACAGACCTTGGTAATCACGATTGCAGGGGGCTTACTTTGCGGAGCCTTGGTTGCAGGCGGTGTGTTATTGCTGGCAGGGCGCACCGATGACCACCTGATCGAAATTACACTTACTACAGTTGCCGCGTACGGCTCGTTCCTATTGGCAGAACATCTTCACCTCTCGGGTGTCTTGGCATCACTCGTTGCAGGATTGCTGACCGGCAACATTGGCTCGCTGGGCTCAATCACCGATAAAGGGCGCGATGCGGTTATATCCTTCTGGGAATTTATTGCGTTCGTTGTAAACTCCCTGATCTTTATGCTGATTGGCATACGCGCCGCTTATCAGGATTTTTCCAACCTGCTATTACCGATCACAGTTGCAATTGCCATGATGTTTGCTGGCAGAGCCCTAGCGATATATCCTTTATCTGCTTTGTTCTCACGCTCGACCTTACAAATCAGCCTGAATCACCAGCACATTCTGTTTTGGGGTGGCTTGCGTGGGGCATTAGCACTTGCTCTGGCGCTTGGTCTTCCCCCGGAGATCGCCCATCGCGAAGCCATCACTGCCGTCGCTTTTGCCGTTGTCGCCTGTTCCATTTTTATACAGGGTCTAACGATGATACCGTTGCTGCGGAAACTGAAGGAGATTCCATAATCCACTCCATTCAGCCTTGCCGAAAACGACGCATCCTTTTTCAAACCCTTGGGTTCTTATACAAGAGGCAATAGTTCTCTTAGGATAATATGAGGAGGAGGCTGCGATTGGGAATTTGAAAATATCCAGTAAATGTCATTCTGTTTTGCAAAGTAGATACACTTCAAAAGGAGAATTGAGACATGGCTGATAAAAGTCTAGCACACGATAAACAAGTCCTGCATAAATTGGGGTATGCGCAGGAGCTCTCCCGCCGCATGAGCGGCTTCTCGAATTTCGCGATTTCGTTTTCAATCATTTGTATTCTGGCAGGCGGCATTTCCAATTTCGCCCTTGCCTTTAATTCCACTGGCGGCGGTGGTGCATTTGTAGGTTGGTTCGTAGGTGGTTTGTTCGCCATGCTTGTTTCCCTAAGCATGGGACAGATCGCTTCCTCCTACCCGACGGCTGGCGGCTTGTATCACTGGGGCTCGATCCTCGGCGGAAAGTTCTGGGGTTGGATGACCGCCTGGTTCAACCTGGTTGGTTTGGTCTTCGTCGTATCCTCAGTGGACGTGTTTTTGTATGTTGTGTTCTTCAAAGACCTGCTGCTTGGGACAGTGCTTGGTGTAGACGTATCAACGTTTACCATCTGGCACCAGCATGCCTTTGTGGGATTCTGCTTGATTACACAGGCGCTATTCAACCACTATGGCATCAAAGCCACAACGTTATTAACCGATCTAAGCGGTTACCTGATCTTTGCCCTGACGGTCGTTTTCATCATTGCGCTGTTCGCATTTTCGCCGGTTCAAGGTCTTGATTTCTCCCGCTTATTTACATTCACCAACTACACGGGAGATGCAGGAGGTGGCGTGGTTCCGGCGACATCCAGCCTATTCCTGGCATTCTTCTTTGGGTTGATCTATGTGATGTATACCATTACAGGCTTCGACGCTTCCGGTCATACTTCCGAAGAGACACATGACGCACAGGTTAATGTTCCAAAAGGCATGTGGACTTCCGTATTCTATTCCTGGATCTTCGGGCTCGTGATGGTGGCGGCATTCATTCTGACCATGCCAAACCTTGACGAGGCGGCGGCAACCGGCTGGGGCTCCTTCACATACCTGTGGGCGGCTTCCAGAATGCCCTACGCGCTCGGTTTGACCCTCGCCGTTGGCTTCGTGATCGTCAACTATATCTGTGCGCTCGCTGGTCTTACTTCCACTTCGCGCATGATGTACGCCTTCGCACGCGATGGCGGCTTACCTGCCTCAAGCTTTTTCTCTCACATTAATCCAACGACCCGCACTCCAACCTATGCGATTTGGGCAGCCATCGTCCTGGCGTTTCTCTCAACATTATATGCAAACATATTCGCTGTCCTCTCAACAGCCTGTGCGGTCTTCCTGTATATCTCGTATACGATCCCCACGATTGCAGGCTTTTTCGCAGAAGGCAAGAAGTGGAAGGAGAAAGGACCATTCAATTTAGGTGCCTGGTCCAAGCCTATCGCGATCGTATCTGGCGTTGGCGTGGCGTTGCTGTCTGTCACTGGAATGGTTCCACCGTTCCAAAGAATTTTCTGGCTCACCGTTGCGTTGGTGGTGATATTGCCGATCATTTGGGTGGCGGGTGAAAAGAATCGCTTCCAAGGCGTGCCCGAAGGCGAAAAGATCGTGGAACGCCAGAAGATGATCGCCGAGATCGAAAAGAAATATGGCGAATAGTAAGATCCCTGCGGTTTCCATGTCCTATCTGTAGAACAAAAGCGGTATCCTTTGCAGGGTACCGCTTTTACATAAAACACGACCTGACAGGTTTTCACAAAAACTGTCAGGTCTCCTAAGGAAAGTTATGAACTATCTGCTTGGCATCGATCAAGGTACAACACAAACGACAGCCGTGATCGTTAATGAACACGGGGAGATGCTTGAGAAGAATTCCGCGCAATTGCCAGCGCGTTTTCCACAGGCAGGTTGGGTGGAGCAGGAACCGCAGGATATTGTCCGAACTGTCAAAGAAGCATGCGCGCCTCTATTAGACAAGTATGACATAGCCGCAGTAGGATTTGATAATCAAGGCGAAACTTTCATTGTTTGGGATAAGGATAACGGCGAACCTGTGACTCCAGCCATCGTTTGGCAGGATACGAGAGGGCAATCCGTATGTGACTCACTCGCCTCTTCTCTTGACTTGAGCCTGCTTCGCCAAAAAACAGGTTTACTCCTCGATAGCTATTTCTCTGCGCCCAAACTCAAGTGGGTATTTGAAAATTATCCAGAGATTCGCAAACAAGCGCACGATGGTAAATTACTATTTGGCACCACTGAGACATGGGTCATTTGGAAATTGACGAACGGCAAACTGCATGTCACCGATCCGTCCACAGCTTCCCGCACACTTTTATTTGATATGAATAGTTTTGAGTGGGACGATGATTTACTGAAATTATTTGCTGTCCCAAGCAGCATGTTGCCTGAAATAAAGCCATCTGCGAGCTATATTGGCGACGTGGATTTTGGAAATGGCAAGCCGTTACCTTTACATGCCATGCTCGTTGACCAACAAGCCGCATTGTTTGGTCAGGCGTGTTTCAATGCGGGTGAGATGAAATGTTCGTTCGGCACTGGCAGTTTTCTGTTGATGAACATCGGTGACAAACCGCGCCTTTCGAATAACGGATTGCTAACAACAGTCGGCTGGAATTTTGACGGTCATACTGCGTATGCCTTCGATGGCGGAATCTTTGTCACGGGTTCAGCCGTCCAATGGTTGCGAGATAACTTGAAGGTAATACCTGATGTAGTTTCCAGTAATGATGCAGCGAAGCGTTCTGCAGACTTGGATGTAGTAGTTGTCCCAGCCCTGCAAGGTCTTGCTGCACCTCACTGGCGGACAGATGTCCGCGGCGCGATGTTTGGGTTGAACCGCAGCACGACCTCCGACGATATTGTCCGCGCGACGCTGGATGGAATTGCATGCAGAGTCTACGAAGTGGTTGTGGCAATGTCTCAGGATTTGGGTCAGAGACCACCTCATTTGAAAGTAGATGGCGGTCCTTCAGGCAATCCATACCTCATGCAGATGATCGCCGATTTGCTAAATCTCGAAGTCCGCGTTTCAGCGGCATTGGAAGCGACAGCAATTGGAATTGCCAATCTTGCAGGTGTTTCGGCGTTGGGAACTTCGTTTGAGGAGTTATCAAAGAATTGGAAAGCGGAGACAAGTTATTTACCGAAGATGTCGACTGAGGAAAGAGAAAAGAAGCTCGCGCAGTGGAATAAAGCTGTAGAGGCTGTGAAGGGATTTCATTCCTAACTAAATCTGTTGGTCGAGTAGCCTGAGGCGATAGCCGAAGGCGCATTGAGACTAGCAATAACAAGTACATTTGAAATTAAAGGGTGTGGTCTCGATACGCTCCTCGCTAGCGCTCGGAACTACTCGACCACCAAATCATATGGAAAATATTTTTGATATTGCCATCATCGGCGCGGGAGCAGTTGGCTCTGCGATTGCACGCGAACTTTCACGCTACGATCTGAAGATCGTTTTGCTGGAGTCTAATTCCGATGTGGGCATGGGGACATCGAAAGCCAGCACGGCAATTTGGCACACTGGCTTTGACGCCAAGCCTGGCTCGCTCGAAGCGACGCTTATGCGGAGAAGTTATCCGCTGATGGAAAAGTTTATGCAAGAAACTGGGAATCCATTCGAACGAATTGGTGGTTTGCTCATTGCCTGGACTCAAGAACAACTCGATACACTGCCGACTTTGTTGGAGAAAGCTCACAAGAATGGCGTTACAGATGTTCACCTGATTTCCAAAGAAGAAGTTTATGAACGTGAGCCACATCTCGGTGAAGGCGCGTTAGGTGGAATGTTTGTCCCCGGCGAAGGAATACTCTGCACATTTACCATTCCGTTGGCTTGTGCGACGCAGGCAGTGGTCAATGGTGTGACCTTGAAAGTCAATTTTCAAGTCACAAGTATCACGTCCAAAGATAATGTTCATATCATTTCAAGCAAAGATAACGCCATTGAGGCGCATTGGATCATCAACGCAGCAGGGTTGTATTCCGATGACATCAACAACTTGCTTGGACATGAAAATTTCAAAGTCACACCACGGCGCGGGGAATTGATCATCTATGACAAATTGTCGCGTCCGTTGGTTAATCATGTTTTATTGCCTGTGCCGACTGCAACGACGAAAGGTGTATTGATCAGTCCGACGATTTATGGAAATGTTTTGTTAGGACCTACGGCAGAAGATCTACCCGATAAAGCAGCGACGAACACGAGCGCAAATGGTTTGACCTCTTTGCTCGAAAAAGGAAAGAAGATTCTCCCCGAATTATTAGACGAGGAAGTCACTGCCACCTACTCAGGTCTGCGCGCGGCAACGGAACATAGTGATTATCAGATCGCCTTGCATAAGGATCAAAGATATATCTGTGTCGGCGGGATTCGGTCAACGGGGATTTCAGCGAGTCTGGGAATTGCGGAGTATGTGGCTGATCTGTTGAAAGATAGCGGCGTAGAGTTAAAGCGCAAGCTGGATTTCAAAATGATTAAGATGCCGAACATCGGAGAGGCGTTTCCACGTCCGTATCAAACTGCAGAGTTGATCGCCGAGAATTCTGATTATGGAAAGATTGTCTGTCACTGCGAACGTGTGACGTTAGGTGAGTTGAACGATGCAATGGAATCGCCAATCCCTGCGACAACGCTGGACGCATTGCGCAGAAGAACACGTGCTATGCAGGGACGCTGTCAGGGGTTTAATTGCCATGCGGCGCTGTTAAAGACTCTGGAGTCGGGGAGCTTGCTTCCCGCGAAACCCCGACAGCAAGCTGTCGGTCTCCAGAATAAAGCGGATGTCTTGATCATCGGTGCTGGACCAGCTGGGCTTTCTGCCGCATTGGAGTTGAAAAAACTGGGAATAAAAGATATCGTCATTGCAGAGCGTGAATCGGAAGCGGGCGGGATTCCGCGGATGTGTGGGCATACAGGGTTTGGGTTGCGTGATCTGCATCGTGTGATGACAGGTCCGAATTATGCGCGAAAATATCGCGAGATGGCGGAGCAAGCAGGAATAAGGATTGCTACCAACACAACAATTACTGGTTGGGAAGATAAAAATCAAGTTTCATTTACGAGTCCTGATGGAATTGGAAGTATTGAAGCGAAATCTATTTTATTAGCGACAGGCGTTCGAGAGCGACCGCGTTCGGCACGGTTGATTCCTGGACACCGTCCGCAAGGCGTGTTTACTACGGGTTCGCTGCAGCGATTTGTTTATGAACATCATTTGCCCGTTGGAAAGCGAGCGGTGATCGTTGGTGCTGAGATTGTGAGTTTATCTGTCGTAACTACTCTTCTGCATGCGGGCATGAAGATTGTAAATATGGTGACCGAGTTGCCAAATCATCAGTTGTATTTACCCATCTTTCTGCCAGCGAAAATATTTTATGCAGATATTCTCGCACAAGCGCCAATTTTGACGAATAAACGCGTGACGAATATTTTAGGTCGTCAGCGTCTGGAGGGAATTGAAGTCACTGATTTAGTGTCAGGCAAAACGGAGATTATCGAATGTGATACGGTAGTCTTCACAGGCGATTGGATACCAGAAAACGAACTGGCGAGAAGGGGAGAGGTGGAAACGCTCAAGCCGTCATTAGGTCCGCAAGTGGATGCGAATTTTCGAACATCCCAAGTTGGAGTGTTTGCGGCGGGGAATCTGTTGCGCGGCGTGGAGACGGCAGACTGGGCAGCGCTCGAGGGAAAAAGTGCGGCGCAGTCGATGGTTCGGTATTTGGAAAATGCCCAATGGTCAGCGAGCAGGCTCGGGGTCGAATGTGAGTCGCCAATTTCGTGGATTTGTCCAAACGTATTGAGTCCAGATGTCCATGTGGAAAGATTCCGATTTTGGTCCAAAGAATTCCGAAAGAACTCAACGTTGCAACTAAAGCAAGGCGAGCGGGTTTTGTATGAAAAGAAGGTTGGGTGGTTGAAAGCGAATGTAGCTTTGAACCTGAGCAGCGAGTGGATCAAGAAAGTTGATTACGCAAGCCAGCCTGTTAAACTTGTCATACAACCCTGAGTTATGGTAAAGTTCAATTCGTAAGCCGAGACAGTCCAATCCTAATGTTGGAGATCATATGCGAATAGCGCTCGTCATCGGTTCGACCATTTCAACGATCAAAGATGAAGTGATCCGTGGGCGGAAATTGCTTATTGTTCGTAATGCGGATACTGCGGGGAAGCCGACAGGTGATCCCTATATCGCGGTGGACACTGTTAGTGCGGGAACCGGTGACCTGGTGATGGTGACCGACGGCTCCTCTGCCCGATATACCAATCAGACCACCGATGCGCCTGTGGATGCGGTTATCGTAGGCGTCATCGACTCGCTCGAGATGAGCGGTAAGGTCACATATCAGAGTAAATAGAAATCCTAAAGGTCTTAAAGACCTTTAGGATTTTGTGCTTATCATGGCTGACTCTCGTGACCTCCTCTCGGTTGGTGTGGATGTTGGCACCACAACCACTCAAATCATCTTTTCGCGCATTAATTTACGGGATGTCTCGCGACCGGGTCAGATACCGCGCATTAACATTACGGACCGAAAAGTTATTTATCAGAGTCCGATTGTTTTTACGCCTTTAAAAGATTTTGAAACAATTGACGCCGATAAATTGAATGAAATTGTACGGCGTGAATATTCTGCCGCGAATATCAACCCGCAGCAAGTGGAAACGGGCGCAGTCATCATCACTGGCGAAACTGCCAAGAAGAAAAATGCCGATGAAATATTGCGCGCGCTTTCAGGGCTGGCTGGCGAGTTTGTCGTCAGTGTGGCAGGACCGAACGTTGAAAGCTTAATCGCTGGCAAGGGTGCCGGGGCGGCGGATTATTCGCAAAAGAATTATGCGACTGTGACTAACATTGATATCGGTGGTGGGAGCGCGAACAGCGCGACGTTTCGAATTGGAAACCTGATCGGCGCCGCAGCGATGAATTATGGTGGACGTATTCTGGAGATTGAAAATGCCACCGGTCGAGTCAGGCATATTGCTGAGCCCGCCAAACATATTTTGAATGATATTGGTTTGAACCTGAACGTTGGCGATGCGCCTTCACTTGATGATTTACGGCGCTTCACAGATCGCATGGCAGATATGACGGTTGAATTGATCGAAGGTACGAATTCGCCCTTGGCGCAAAAGATCTATCTTACGCCACCGGTTGGTGTTTCAGGCAAAGGCTCGGTGTTGATGCTTTCTGGTGGCATCGGGCATTATTACTACAACCCGATTCCCATCAACTCCGTGAGCGACGCGACGATCCATGGTGATGTGGGTCCGTTGTTGGCAGAGTCGCTGCGCAAACATGCCGTGTTGAATTCGTATACAGTTGTGCCACCGTCAGAGACGGTCCGCGCGACGGTGCTTGGAGCCAGTACGCAGACGGTGACGTTATCCGGCTCGACGATCTGGGCAGAGAAGGAAATTCTGCCGTTAAAAAATGTACCTGTGATTCGACCCGCGCTTCCGGCTTCGCTTGAGCCTGTATCTGTTTCGAAAAGTATTACCGAAGCTGTGACCCGCTGGGACGTCAACCTTGCGACTGATCCATTCGCGGTTGCATTGGAACTTGAAAAATCTTTGGATTATGAGTCGCTCACACAACTGGCAAGTGGACTGAAGATATTCGCAGATACCATGCCAGGTGACCGACCATTGATCGCTATCATCGAAAGAGACTATGCCCAGGCGCTCGGCCAAACCGTGAAAGGACTCGCTCCCTCACGTGCTTTATTAGTAATCGATCAAGTTGGCTTGTCCGAAGGCGATTACATAGACATTGGTACTCCACTCATGGACGGACGTGTGGTCCCATTGAGTGTGAAAACGTTGATCTTTTATCATTAGGTAAAAATGGACGGCAGAACAGACAGATTTCTTGATAAGTTTTCTGATACCTTGAACTTTTTGAATGGCAGTTCAGTTCAAAATCTTGTTTCGTTGAAATACCGCGATAGTGCAGGGTATTCTGATTATCAGCGACTGATTGATGAGTTATCCCAAAGTGGGATGAAACTTGAAATTAAGCAGATTCAAGGAAGGTTTCAGGGAAAAGCATGGCTTATTAAAGACCAAAACAAAAACGCCGTAATTCTTGTAGAGCACGAAACAGGATTAGAGATATTATCTATTGCAGCAGACATTATTTCGCTCTTGGCTATTGTTCCTATAATAAGTTCTGGATGGAAGTTTATTAGAGACAGGTTCGCAGGTCCAAGGTTTCATCACAATAGAATGACCGAAATTGAAGTTAGAACAATAAACTCCAAGAAACAGTTGTTAGAAAAGCATGTCGTCAATATTGAAAGTTATGTTCTCGAGGAAAGTCTAAAAGAAGTTATCGCTTTGAGAACTAAAGTGAAACAATTAGAAAAGGAAATTGCAAAGATTGATAAGAACAAGAAAGATCAAGTGAAAAAGGTAAAGAAGCCTGCAAAGAAGTTGACAAAATGAAAATTACCGCTCGTGTTGAAAACAGCAAGGATAATCATCGAGTGACATTGCAGACGAATGACAATGTCCATTCGATTACGATTCCTCCGAAATCAACGGGTTATGGCTCCAGCGCGAACGGAGGCAAGTTGTTGTTCCTCGCATTGGCATCCTGTTATTGCAATGACATCTATCGTGAAGCTGCGAAAAGAAATATCAAAGTGGAGCGTGTTGAAGTAAATGTAGAAGGTGACTTCGGTGGAGAGGGTGAGCCCGCCAGGAATGTGACCTATCAGGCGAAAGTCTTTGCCCAAGCCAGCGAAGAAGAAATCCGTGAGATGATGAAGTTTACAGATACAGTTGCGGAGATTCAAAACACATTGAGAAATGGAACCCATGTTGTTCTGACTGAGATTGAGGCTGTGAAAACCTAACAAGGAATCATTATGCTCCTAAGAACCAAACTGCACGGTAAAACCTACGAATTCCCTGATATCCGTCTCCTCATGGGCAAAGCTAACGAGGAGAAATCAGGTGACCGTCTCGCTGGCGTGGGCGCAGAGACTGCCGCCGAACGCGTTGCGGCGAAACTGGTCCTTGCACAAGTGCCTATGTGGGTTCTGCACGATAATCCCGCCGTGCCCTATGAAGATGACGAGATCACACGTCTCATTCATGATGCCGTGGATCAATCCATTTACAACGAGATCAAAGATAAGACAGTGGGGGAGTTCCGCGAATGGATTCTCGCCGATACCACCACAACCGACATGATCCGCCGCGCCTCGAACGGACTCACCGCCGAGATGATCGCAGGCGTCACCAAGTTGATGTCCAATCTCGATCTGATGTACGCCGCGAAGAAAATTCCGGTTATGGCGTATTGCAACAACACCATTGGCAAACCTGGGACGTTATCCTCCCGTCTGCAACCCAACCATCCCACCGACTCGCCCGAAGGCATTCGTGCTGAAATCTATGAGGGGCTTGCATATGGCTCTGGCGATTCAGTGATCGGCATCAATCCAGTAGACGACTCGTATGGCTCGGTCTCACGCCTGCTCGATATGTCTTACGATGTTATCAAGACCTGGAATGTCCCCACACAAAATTGTGTGCTCTCCCATGTCACCACACAGATGAAGTGTTTGCAATCTGGTTCGCCTGTTGGTCTCGTTTTCCAATCTCTGGCAGGTTCGCAAAAAGGCAACGACTCGTTCGGCATTTCTGTCGGCATGATGGATGAAGCCTATGAACTCGCGAAGAAACATTGTTATCCTAAGGGTCCTAACTTCATGTACTTTGAAACCGGTCAGGGCGCTGAACTTTCTGCCGAAGCGCACAATGGCTGGGATCAACTTGTGCTCGAAGCGCGCTGTTATGGTTTCGCCAAACGTTACAGCCCGTATCAGGTCAACACCGTGGTTGGCTTTATCGGTCCTGAATATTTGTATGATGCGCGCCAGATCCAACGCGCCGGGCTTGAAGATCATTTCATGGGCAAGCTCACCGGCATCTCGATGGGCGTCGATGCCTGCTACACCAATCACGCCCGCGCCGATCAAAACGCCATCGAGAATCTCGCAGTCATGCTCACTGCCGCGGGTTGCAATTATTTTATGGGCTTGCCGATGGGCGACGACTCGATGCTCTCGTATCAATCCACGTCCTATCACGATGCGCCCACGCTTCGTCAACTTTTCAACCTGCGTCCTGCGCCCGAATTCGAAAAATGGATGGAAGACATGGGTCTCATCAAAAACGGCGTCCTCACCGACAAAGCCGGCGATCCCACCATCTTCCTCAAGAGGTAATTATGGATGATGCCAAACTCAACGCGATCGTAGACGCAATTGTCCGCGAGCTACAAGCTTCTGGAGCTGTGAAGACGCCCGCCTCTGACTCAGCCACACCTGCTTCTGGTTCGACAACTTTATCTTCGCCTTCAGCTGTTCCCGTCAAACCACGCACCGCGACCTCAACAGCAAACATCACCATTGACTTGCCTGACCCGACTCTTTCACGCACAACGCCGCGCGTCAAGAATCCCAAAGATGCGGATGGACTGCGTGCACTCATGGCGTCGACCACAGCCCGCATCGGCGTTGGACGCGCTGGTCCGCGTTACAGCACCGCTGAGTTGCTTTTATTCCAAGGCGACCACGCAGTTACTCAAGATGCACTCTATCGTGATGTTGATCAGAAATTATTAGATGAATTCAATCTCTTCACCGTCCAAACCAAAGTCACCGGTGGCAAACAGGAATATCTTCTCCGCCCTGATCTTGGACGTTTACTTAACGATGATGCCAAGCGCCTCATCAATGAGAAATGCCAGAAGAATGTAAATATTCAACTCGTCGTCGGTGATGGACTCTCCGCCGCGGCGATTGAGGCGAACTTGCGGCAGATATTCCCTGTGATCAGGCAAGGCGTGCAAACGGCAGGTCTCACATTTGGCACGCCGTTCTTTGTCAAGTATGCGCGTGTTGGTGTAATGAACGATATCGGCGAACTCATCAAACCGGATGTGGTCATCCTGCTCATCGGCGAACGCCCCGGACTTGGTCGTGCTGAATCGATGAGCGCATACATGGGCTACAAACCCAAATACGGCGACAATGATGCCGACCGTGATGTGGTCTGTAACATCTTCGAGAACGGTGGAACCAATCCGCTTGAGGGCGGGGCGTTTGTGGTACAAATCGCCCAGAAGATGCGCAAGAATCAAGCTTCTGGTGTAAAGTTGAAGATGATCAAATGAAAATATTCGCGCTGAGCGGAGAGACGAGTAAAACGAGGAACGTAGACGAAGCGCACGTTTCATGCAAACCAGTCCTTCGTCTACGACGCCCAACGAACGGGCGTCTCCGCTCAGGACAAAGTTAGGAATAACTATGGCAATCCTCGACCCTCTATATGGCACGCCACTCGCAATACAACTCATCCCGCAAGTGGACCGCAACTTCGCTGAGCATCTCAAACTGCGCGCTGACCAGCGCTCTATCGGTCTGCTCAGCGTGGACAACGACGATGCGACCTACACCGCCATTGACGAAGCCACCAAAATGGCGAATGTGGAAGTGGTGTATGCCAAGTCGTTTTATGCGGGCGCGAAGCACACGTCAGGGAAATGGTCAGGGGAGATCATGGCGATTATCGCTGGACCAGATCCCGCTGAAGTCCGAGCCGGACTCAATGCGGCTGTGGATTACATCAAGACCAAAGCGATTTGGTATTCCGCGAATGATGATGATTCCATCGCCTTCTTCCCGCATGTTATTTCAAGGACAGGTACCTATCTTTCACAAGTTTGTAATATCCCAGTAGGTACACCGATCGCGTATTTGGTGGCAACACCAAATGAAGGTTTGGTCGCGCTCGATGCGGCACTCAAAGCTGCGGATGTCAGTATCGTCGCATTAACCATGCCGCCCTCCGAAACGAACTACATGGGCGTGATGCTGACCGGTGACCAACCCGCCTGCAAAGCCGCAGCAATGGCGTTTCAAAATAAAGTGTTAGAGGTAGCAGCGAATCCGATTAATTATTAACTCTGGAGTCAGCCAGCTTGCTGGCGAAGAACGGGAGCAAGCTCCCTGACTCCAAAAAGGTTTTCCTATGGCAGAACTAGATAAAGATCTCGAATCAATCCAAGAAGCCCGTACGTTGGCAACGCAAGCACGTGATGCCCAGCGGAAATTTTTGCATGCCACCCAAGCCGAAGTGGATCGTGTCTGTGCGGCGATGGCACAAGCCGCCGCAGATGCAGCCGCGACGCTTGGCAAACTGGCAAGCGAAGAGACTGGCTATGGTGTGCCTGAACACAAGACCCTCAAGAATTTATTGTCATCCCAATTATTATGGGAAGCCATCAAGGATATTCCAACGGTTGGCGTGATTCGCAGTGATAAACAAAAAGGGACATATGATATCGCCTGGCCCATGGGTGTGGTCGCGGCATTGACTCCTTCCACCAACCCGACCTCCACAACGATGTTCAAGACATTGATCGCGGTGAAGGCGAAGAACGCGATTGTGGTCGCACCACATCCATTTGCAGCAAAGTGTTGTGCAGAGACAATCCGCATCATGGCAGAAGCAGGGGAGCGGGCTGGCATGCCCAAAGGTTTGATCTCGTGTATGACCAAAGTAACTCTGCCTGGTACACAGGAATTGATGAAACATAAATATGTTGCGTTGATTCTTGCGACGGGTGGTTCTGATATGGTACGCGCTGCACATTCGGTTGGCAAACCGGCTTATGGAGTAGGTCCCGGCAATGTGCCTGCATATGTCGATCGTTCTGCAGATATCCCGAAAGCTGCGAAATATATCGTTGCGTCGAAAGCCTTCGATCATTCTGTGATCTGTGCGACTGAACAAGCCGTTGTTGCCGATAGACCGATTGCTGCGCAACTCGAAGAGTTGATGAAAGCTGAAGGTGCGTTCTTCGTAGATGATAAGATCAAGCAGATTCTGGCGAAGAATTTATTTGTTGGTCATCTGCCGAATCCAAAAGGTGTGGGTAAGAGTCCGCAACAGCTGGCACAGATGTATGGTTTCAGTGTGCCGGACTGGGCTCGAATTCTCGTGGTGCGTCTCAACAGTGTTGGACCTGAAGAACCACTCTCTGGTGAAAAACTGACCACAGTGCTGGGTTGGTATGAAGTGGATGGTTGGGAACAAGGTTGTGAGCGCTCGCTTGAATTAATTAATTATGGTGGACGTGGTCATTCGCAAGTCATTCACGCGCGTGACGAGCATGTTATTATGCAGTTTGGTTTGGAGAAGCCTGTCTTCCGTATCGTGGTCAATACCTTTGGCACGCTCGGCACCACAGGCTATACCACCGGTTTGATGCCTTCGATGACACTGGGTTCGGGTGGTGTCGGCGGCGCGATTACGGGTGATAACATCACCGTTCATCATATGTATAACGTGAAGCGACTTGCATACGAAACTCGTGTTGCGCCGGATGCTGCGTTTGCGCCCGGTTCGACGGATACGCAAGCCGCGCGCAGTGCTTTTTCTGGTGGGGCACCTCATGCCTCGTCTGCGACTGATTCTGTTTCGAGTAATAATTCTCAAGTGGAAGAAATCGTGCGGCGTGTGTTGTTAGAGTTGAAGAAGTAGAGGATGTAATGACCGATTCGCATATTTCCAAATTAGCCAAGGTTTTAGTAAATTATTCTCTTGAACTTAAAAAGGGAGATAAGTTCAGGCTTCGCGCTTCCCCAAACGCAAAGGAGTTGGCGATGACTGTTTATGAGGAAGCAATCCACGCGGGCGCATATATTATTTATACTCACAACTTCGAAGAATTGTATGAACTACTCTTGAAGTATGGAACAGACGAACAAATTGAATTTGTATCACCAGACGAAAAACTGATTTTGGAAACCTTCGATGCCACACTTTGGATTGGCGCTGCAACGAATACGCATTATCTTGCAGGCGTTGACCCAAAACGAATATCGCAATCTCAAAAACCCTTGATGGAATATTGGAATATTCAGATGGCGCGTTCAGCCAAAAAGGAATTGCGCTGGTCTTATACAAGATTTCCTACGAATGCCGATGCGCAAGATGCAAACATGTCCTTGCGTGACTATGAAGAATTTGTATATGGCGCGGGTATGCTCGATGAGGATGACCCTGTTGCTTTTTGGAAAGCAGAAGCTGAAAAGCAGCGCAAATTAATCAACTGGCTCAAGGGACGCGATAAAGCTGTTCTAAAAGGGGAGAATATAGATGTTACCCTGTCCATAAAAGACCGCACGTTTGAGGAGTGCGCAGGGAAAATAAATTTCCCTGATGGCGAAATATTTACGGGTCCTGTTGAAGATTCAGTTAATGGATGGATTCGGTTCAAATACCCTGCCATTTACGCAGGACAGGAAATCAATGACATTGAACTATGGTTTGAAAATGGAAAAATTGTCAGAGAGAAAGCAAGTAAAAACGAAGAACTCTTAACCACCACGCTTAACACAGATACAGGCTCACGTTTTCTTGGCGAGTGGGGTATCGGCACAAATTATGGCATTCAGAAGTTCACCAAGAATATGCTGTTTGATGAGAAAATTGGCGGAACGATTCACTTCGCGGTTGGCGCATCGTATCCCGAAACTGGCGGCAGGAATGAGTCGGGCGTGCATTGGGATATGTTGTGTGATATGGCTGACTCGGATATCACCGTCGATGGAGATTTGTTTTATAAAAATGGAAAGCCTGTAATTTGATTAGACGCCAGACCTCAAGGCTGAAAATTTTTCAGCCTTGAGGTCCGATGTCTAATCGGAAGAAAACTTATTCCAAAAGGAGAGTAAGCCATGCCCGTAGATGTAGCAATGATCGCTTTAGGAATGGTGGAGACCAAAGGACTCGTCGGCGCTATCGAAGCCGCCGATGCGATGGTCAAAGCCGCAAATGTGACGCTGATCGGCAGTGAGTATGTCGGTGGCGGATATGTGACCGTGATGGTGCGCGGTGATGTCGGTGCAGTGAAAGCTGCCACAGATGCAGGTGCCGCGGCTGCCAAGCGCGTCGGTGAACTCGCGTCGGTGCACGTCATTCCGAGACCTCACTCCGATGTGGAGATGATCCTACCGCAGAATAGCAAGGGCGCTATCGGCGGACGCGGTAAAGAAAAATAAGTAGACAGGTAAGACAAGTACACAAGTAGATAAGTAAACACAAAAGCGTGTTTACCTGTTTACGTATTTACGTGTCTACTTATGCCTCATGCCACGTCAACTATTCACTGCTGACGATATTCGGCGTCTGGTGCGCGAGCGTGTCGAAACGCTTTTGCTTGCACCAGATGATATCGTCACTCACGAAGCTACGGATACCGCGTTCACTCTAGGCGTGAAACTGATTCGGGAAACAGAATCAGCTTCCAGCTTAAGAAGAGATTCGTTGTCTTCTGTCCATCAGACGCTGCCACCTTTGAAACTTGTGAAGATGGCAAATGTCCAAATGGATCGATTCCTGGAAGGCAAGACCACACCGGGCACGAATGTCTGGTTGAAGGATGTGGTCGTGACACAGGATCGGTCGCCGATGGGCACTGGATACATGTCGCTGGATAAAGGCGAGATGCAGTGGACGCTGACTTATGATGAGATAGATATTGTGCTCGAAGGTGAGCTGGTGATCACGCGTGGCAATGAGCAAGTGCGTGGCAAAACTGGCGATGTGATCTATATTCCAAAAGGTTCAAGCATTACTTTTGGAACGCCGAGTTGGACACGCTTTGTGTATGTGGTGTTTCCGGTGAACTGGAACGAGAAATAAATGATAAAGGCTGAATGATGAATTATGAATCCGAATCTTTCTAGCCTTCTCGCGCAAACAGACCATGTGATGGCTGGCGGCAATGGACATGCTGTAAGTTATCGCGGCTGTGTCCATGTTGGTGTTGACTTGGGCACAGCCTATACAGTGCTTTTGGTGCTCGATGAAAACTATCAGCCAATCGCTGGCGAATATCAATTCGCACAGGTGACACGCGATGGCCTTGTGGTTGATTTTGTCGGCGCGGTAGACTTATTGCGGACGATGAAGTCAAAGGTTGAACAGAGGCTTGGGTTCACGCTAACGTCTGCTGCAACGGCGTATCCGCCAGGTGTGCCAGAAGCAGAAAGACGCGCGACTGCGAATGTGTTGTATGGCGCAAGTTTGGAATGTACAGGCTTCATCGATGAGCCGACTGCCGCAAATAATGTGTTAAAGATCCGCGATGGCGCGATCGTGGATGTTGGTGGAGGCACCACTGGTATCGCCATCTTCAAAGATGGGGAGGTGGTGTACACGGCTGATGAAGCAACGGGTGGGACGCACTTCTCACTGGTGATCGCTGGTTCAACTGGAACGTCTTTCGAGGAAGCCGAAACGTTGAAGAAGAATCCGAGCGAGCAGACGCGGCTGTTCCCGGTTATTCGCCCGGTGATGGAGAAGGTCGGTTCCATCATTAAGCGGCACATTACAGGTCATCAGGTTGATAAGTTATATCTGGTGGGCGGCACATGTGCCTATCCGGGCATGGATAAAGTAATTCAGGAAGTAACAGGCGTCGAAACGATCTTGCCGGGCAATCCACTGTTCGTAACGCCGCTTGGGATTGCGATGAATAATTAAAACCTGAAACATGTCATGCTGAGCGTAGCGAAGCATCTCTAACACCGAAGTCGAGACTCTTCGGTCGCGGCGAACGCTCCCTCAGAGTGACATGAGACAACGGAGAATCTATGGCAACAGAAAAATTTTCTTTACGTGTTTATTCTTATCTCGACCGGATGCAGCCGCAGTATGCGGCATTTGTTGGCACCATTACACAAGGCGATTTGCCGACTGAAGGCATGGCTTCGTTGTATGTCGAGGTCGCTCCTGGAAACGAAGTGTTCCGCCTCGTGGACATCGCGGTCAAATCGACTGAAGCTAAACCAGGTGCTCAGATCGTTGAACGCGAATTTGGTATGTTCGAAGTCCACTCCCGTTCGCAATCGGAAGTGTTGGAAGCCGGGCGTATCGTATTGGATAGGCTTGGATTAAAGCCCGAAGAGCGCATCAAGCCATTCATTGCCTCGGTGCAGATCATTACCAACGTGGATCCGTATCAGTCGCAGTTATTAAATCGTTTCCGTCGCGGATCGATGCTGGTACCTGGCGAAACCATGCTGGTTTTGGAATGTGCGCCTGCTGCCTATATCAATTACGCCGTTAATGAAGCGGAAAAAGGTGCGTCCATCAAGATTTTGCATGTTTCATCTGTAGGGCGTTTTGGTCGCATGTGGCTTTCAGGCTCTGAAGCGGAGATCATCTCTGCACG
>Ga0180074_1000012_pt1 | contig 33354 bp, 35 predicted proteins | sample EasRiv366_16_10D_FD_121773 | JGI IMG/M metagenome (GOLD analysis project Ga0180074, IMG submission 121773) | Soil microbial communities from meander-bound floodplain in the East River, Colorado, USA - East River metaG ERMLT366_16_10D | ecosystem: Environmental > Terrestrial > Soil > Floodplain ...
GCTGCCCGCCGCAACAAGAAATCAATTGCCCAGACCGATATGGAAGAAGCGATCGAGCGCGTTGTGATGGGACCTGAACGCAAGTCCCGTTTGATCTCGGAAGAAGAGAAGCGCATCATCGCCTACCATGAAGCTGGTCACGCTGTAGCGATGAATGCCATTCCCGAAGCGGATCCTGTTCAAAAGATCACCATCGTAGGTCGCGGACAGGCCGGCGGACTCACCTGGTATCGCCCTGAGGATGACCGCATTCTTACCTCTCGCAAGAAGATGACTGCCGCATTGGTCGGTTTACTTGGTGGACGTGTCGCCGAAGAACTGGTCTTTGATGACATCACTTCCGGAGCTTCCAATGATATTGAGCGCGTCACCCAAATGGCACGTATGATGGTCACTCGTATGGGCATGTCCAATGAACTGGGCTTGATGACCTATGGTCAAAAAGAAGAATTGATCTTCCTTGGTCGCGAAATATCCGAGCAACGCGATTACTCTGAAGCGGTTGCTGAAAAGATCGATGCCGAAGTCCGCAAACTGGTGGATGATGCCTATAAGGTCACAAAGAAATTACTGACCAAGTATCGCAAGGAACTTGATTTGGTAGCGCAAAAACTTCTTGAAGTGGAATCGCTCTCACGTGATGACTTTGAGCGCATCTTCCCGCCCCCGTTCCCCAAGAAGAGCGGTACCCCGCAGCTTCCGTAGTAATGCAAGTAAACAAGTAGCACACGTATACAAGTAAAGGAGCTTCCGGCGAAAACCGGAGGCTCCTTCTAGTTAACTACAAACTCACGTGTCTACCTCTTACTTCGTCTCTTCTTTATGTTGACGCACCAGCTCGCGCCTGAGGATCTTACCGACCGTTGTCTTCGGCAGTTCAGATCTAAACTCGTAGTGGGTCGGCACTTTATAAGCAGCCAGCCGTTCTTTGCAGAAAGCTTTAAGTTCTTCTTCGGTGGCGGTTTCGCCGGGTTTGAACACAACCCATGCCTTGACGGTCTCGCCACGATACGGGTCAGGGATGCCCGCCACGCCCACTTCCAACACCTTCGGGTGAGCACTTAGCGCTTCTTCTACTTCGCGGGGCCACACTTGATAACCACCCGGCTTGATCAATTCCTTCTTGCGGTCAACGATGTAGAAATAGCCGTCTTCATCCATGCGAGCGATATCGCCGGTGAAGAGCCAGACCTTGCCATCTTTCAGCGTACGGAGGGTGTTGGCTGTTTCAGTCGGCATATTGTGATACCCCTTCATCACCTGTGGCCCGTGGATGATAACCTCACCGATTTCACCCTGTTGTAATTCAGTCTCACCATCGTCGAGACTGATGAGTTTTACTTCTACATTGGGTAACGGCATGCCGATCGAGCCGGTTTTGTTTTCGCCAAGCAATGGATTGCAGTGTGTAGCGGTTGGTGCTTCTGAAAGACCGTAGCCTTCAAATACTTTGCCGCCGGTCAACTTCTCGAATTGATCTTTGGTTTCCCGCATCAACGCCGCTGAACCCGAGATACAAGCTTTGATGGATGAAAGCTCGTATTTACCAGCCTTCACATCCGGGTGGTTATTGATGCCGTTGTACATTGCAGGCACGCCGGGGAAAATGGTCGCTTTATATTTGGCGATATTTTCCAACACATCTTTTAAGTCGCGCGGATTTGGCACCATCACCATACTGGCGCCGGTTGCCATGGCAAAACTCATTCCGGCCACCATACCATACACATGGAACAGCGGGATCGCCATCAGCACCACTTCTTTGCCTTCGTCCAAACCGGTCATCCATGATTTGATCTGTAGGGCATTCGCCACAACATTGCGATGCAGTGCCACTGCGCCTTTTGAAATACCCGTGGTCCCGCCTGAATATTGGAACAAGGCTGTATCGTCAGGACCAACTTCCAGCTTCGGTCGAGGCGCGTCAGTATATTTCGCAAGCAGATCCTGAAGCCAGACGTCGCCGTCCTTAAGTCCACCCTCGATTCTGAATCCACCTTTTTTCTCGCGCAATAACGTGAACAACACCCGCATCACAGGCGGAAGTGTTTCTTTGAGATTGGTCACGATCAATTTCTTGATCTTGGTTTTTGGTTGTGCCTTCTTGATTGTGTTGTAAAAGTTCGTCATCACGAACATATACTCAATGCCTGCATCGCTGGCTTGATGCTCGATCTCAGGCGCGGTATACAACGGGTTGGTCGCCACCACCACGCCACCCGCTTTGAGAATGCCGAAATACACCATCACGAACTGTGGGGAGTTCGGCATAAAGATTCCCACCCGGTCCCCTTTTTTCACACCCATATCCACCAACGCGGCAGCAACACGATCACTGATCGCGTTCATTTCCTTGTAAGTAACAACCGCGCCCTTAAAGATCGTACAGGCGCGGTCGGGATATTTGCGAGCAGATTCGTCTAAAAAATGAAATAGCGGCACACTTGGAATGTCGATCGTTTGCGGAACCCCTTTGTCGTAATGAGCAAGCCACGGTTTCTCGTTCATGATATCTCCTGTCTCCTCTTTTACTATGATGCTTCCAGTATATACAATGCAGAATCAAAAGTCAACCAACTGTCGGATGTTTTTCTCGATCTTATCCACGACTCCATCTTTAACTTGATACCAGTGAATATTCGGATCAGACTCTTTAAACCAATTCGCCTGCCTGCGGACAAAGATCCGCGTCATCCGCCTGATAGCCTGCTTCGCCTCCTCAAGCGTTATCTTACCTTCGAGCACTTCGATGCATTCACGATATCCAATGGCAGACATGGTGGGCAGGGTGGGGGAGTAACCGCTTGCCAATAAACTTTTCACTTCATCCAAAAAACCATTGGCAAACATCGCATCGATCCGCGCATCGACTCTGGCGTACAACTCCACGCGTGGACGTATCAATCCAATCGTTATTAAGTGATAAGGCGAATCGATTTGCCCCTGTTGTTCGGAGAATTTTTTACCAGTGGTCATGATCACTTCCAATGCGCGAATCGTCCGACGAAAATTGCGGGCATCAATTTTCTCTGCGGCAACTGGATCTAGTTCTCTTAATGCTTCGTGTAACCAATATATCCCGTTTTCTTCTTTTTGCCTGGTTAATTCATCTCGTAAATATTCATTAGGTTTTACTTCAGGCGGAGTCCAACCTTCGGTTACGGCGCGAACATATTGACCAGTACCTCCGACCAGAAATGGAATTTTGTTGCGTGTATGAATGTCTGCAATAATTTCATGTGCCTTCTGTTGAAAGACGGCGAGGCTCAGTATTTCATCTGGATTCGCAATATCAATTAAGTGATGCGGTACGCGTGCTTGTTCTTCGCATGAGGGCTTTGCAGTGCCAATATCCATACTGCGATAAAAGAGACGTGAATCTGCTGAGACGATCTCGCCGTTGAGTCTTTCTGCCAATTGAATCGCAAGTTCCGTTTTGCCAACCGCAGTAGGTCCGACGATGAGTATAAGAGGTGGCTTTTTCATGGTTTATTTCTCTGGAGTCAACGAGCTTGCTGGTTGATAAAACGGGAGCAAGCTCCCTGACTCCAAGATATCAATCATGCTTATCGCCAGTGGGATTGATACTTATACCCGAAAGCATGACCATGGCTTTTTTCCAGGCGATGGCTTCCTCTTGCGTAATCCCCTCGGAATGGTGGTGGTGATCGTTCTTGCGGATCACTTCAGCCATTTCAGCTTTGCGTGCTTCGAGTTTGTTTTTGGTAAGCGTCAGCAGGAAATTAACCTCAGCAGGTTTTGAGATTCGGAGCAAGAGTTGTGATAAATGTGGGAAACAAAAACCATCTGATGTTTCAAGTGCCTCTAGAAGGGTTGTGTTATCCAATGCGCTCGCGATTTGACTCAACGTATAGTTGACGGCTTCCTCTCTGCGCTTACACGCCAGACATTCTCCGAGCCCATCTGATGCGCTGACAAAAGAATTGATCTTGCGGCTGAGTTCTTTGGGTTGCATATTTGCGGATGGTGTTGGGAATTCCCGCAAAATTACTTTGACAAGATGTTCGTAAATAATGGCTGCCCCCAGCCCGTCCGCCATTTTATGGCTCAACAATAATCTAGTGTGTTCGCCACAAAATCCCAGGCTCTTTACTAAATTCGCGCGCATCTCGATATCGTTGACGTATTCGTAGAATAAAGATTTTAGTTGCCGCCGAACCGTCTGCGCGCCGATTCGACAGACAGGACAGCCGGTCTGCTTACAGGCTTCAAGAAGCTCGTGATGGGTAAAGGGTTTTGAGGTCCGATCAGATTTATTCATGTTGGGTCTATGCCTTGTGTTTTTTGTGCTGCCCAGGTGTGATTCCCTGAGCGAAGCGAAGGGTCTCTATCACTGAAATTCGAGATGCTTCGCTGGCGCTCAGCATGACATGTGAGGTGAATTAAATCGCATTCTCAAAATACGTAATGACTGGTTTCGTACCAGGTTTCCCCTCAATGGCGATTACATCAATCTGCCAGTGATCGATTTTGTTCTCTGCGGCGTAATGGTCAGCGGCGGCGAGCATGTGTTCGCGTTTGCGCGGCGTGATGGATTCTTCGGGCAAGCCCATTGTATTCGATGTCCGTGTTTTGACTTCGACGAAGATGGTGATGTCATTTTGTTTTGCGATCACATCAATTTCACCATAGGGAGTTTGGATGTTGCGCGCGATGATCTCATGTCCGCGTTGTGCGAGGTATTCTGCGGCTGTATCTTCGCCCCATTTGCCGATACGCTGGTTGTGCTTCATTTCAGGAACTCTTCGAGAATTGACATTAGGCGTTCATCAAAACTTTGTTTGATCGGCTTTGTGTTTTCGGTGAGGCGTCTATAATGCTGAAGCATGATCTTGGTTGTGCGCTCGATGGAATATTGTTCGGAAGCTATACGTGCTGCTGCGCCAAATTCCTTTTGTAGGTCTTTATTCAAGCACAGATAGGTGAGTTTGGCTGTATAAGCGGCGATATCTTCTGTTGAAAGCAGACCAGATACCCCGTCGGTGATTGAATCGCCGACTCCGGGTGATTCGATCCCCACAACGGGAAGTCCAGCTGCCATGGCTTCGATCACGGAGAATGGATGAACTTCTGTAACAGAAGCGGTGACGAATATATCACTCAATGCGAGGTAAGAGGGGAGTTTGTCTTTGGAGAGCATCCCGGTAAAACGGACACGATCCTCTATACGAAATTCGCCTGCTACTCGTTTTAAATCATCCTCATGTTCTTTTTGTCCGCCGCCGACAATGAGCAAATAAACATTGGGAATGGCGCCTGCCACACCGGTGAAGACTTTGAGTAGAAATTCCATATTCTTTTCCGGTGCGATGCGACCTGCATATACCAGGATGATATCATCCTGGTTGAATCCAAGCTCTGTACGCGAGATCGGTTTGGCGGTATGGAATGGCTGTAGGTCTGCGCCATTCGGGACAACTTCGATATGACTTTCCACCTTGAATTCGCGCAAGATCTTTTTCATACCCTCAGACGGTGAAATGACGAGGTTCACTGCCTCACAGAAGTCAGGCATATAGGCTTGCAGCAAACCAAGACTCACCTCCTCTGGCATTTTTGGCATGCGCGCCTGGGCATACAGATCGTAGCGGGTATGATTGGTAAAGATAATGGGGATTTGTTTGCGGCGACAGTAACGCAGGGCGAGGCGTCCACTTAGGAAGGGATGGTGAACGTGGACTACATCCATGGTTTGCAGAAGCTTCCTTGCGGCGGTGTTGTATCTTGTAGAAAGATAAAAGCCTGTATCAGCCAGAGGCAAGCCCGGGCTGCGAATGACGCGTTCTTCGTCGTCCTGATGCTCAAGATCGCCAAAAGTAAATACATAGACCTCGTGTCCAGCGGCTTCGATGACGCGTTTGTTCAGATCGATATAAGTCGTGATGCCGCTGACATAGGGTTTGTAAGCATCTGCCATCATTCCGATTCGCATGGGGATATGCTACGTCATTGAAGGAAGCGTGTCAAGGCGCAGCTTGTGCCCGTGATAAAATCGCAATATGACTGTGAAATTGGTTTTGCGTGATAAAGAATATGAAGTGAAGCCGGGGATGACGCTGTTGGATTCGTTGAAGAAGATCAATGTGCTGTCTGAGTCGGTGATCGCCACTCGTGAAGGCGAAATGATCCTTGATGACGAGATCTTGCGGGATGGCGATCTGGTCAAGTTGATCGCGGTGATTTCAGGAGGATCTAGGTGATAGTCACTTTTAAAGTGACTGTCACCTTTGGCATTCATTATGAAATGTAAAAAATGTGGAAGTAAAGCGTCGGTCAATATGCGCCAACACCGGTTGGCTTTATGCAAAGAGCACTACCTGGAATGGGTGCCCGAGCAGACCGCGCGCTTTATCAAAAAGTATGAGATGTTCACGCATCATGAAAAGATCCTGGTGGCAGTTTCGGGCGGCAAGGATTCGCTAGGATTGTGGGATATTCTCGTGCGGTTGGGCTATCAGGCAGATGGGCTTTACTTGGGTCTTGGCATTGATGAGGGCATCAATTATTCGCATGAGTCGCAGAGGCTTGCCCAGAAATATGCGGATGAGCATCAACTCAAACTCCATGTTGTAGATATCGAAAAAGAATATGGACAACCCATCCCAGTGCTGGCGGATAAATCGCACCGTGGATATGGCAAGCCGTGTGCTGTGTGCGGATTGGCGAAGCGTCACGAAATGAACCGCGTCGCGCGGGACCTTGGGTATGATGTGCTTGCGACAGGCCATAATCTCGACGATGAAGCGGCAGTGTTATTCGGCAATACGCTTGCGTGGGCGAGTGAATTCCTGTTACGACAGGGACCGGTTCTGCCTTCATCTGATGGGTTGGCACGCAAGGTTAAGCCTCTATGCCGTTTTTACGAGCGTGAGATGACAGCGTATTGTCTGTTGCGGGGGATCGAATATATTTATGAAGAGTGTCCATTTGCGGATGGGTCGCAATCCATTTATTACAAGGAATTGCTCAACCAATTGGAGACTACGCGCCCGGGCGCGAAGTTGACCTTCTATCTGCGTTTTCTTGAAGCGCGGAAAACAGGGGAGTTGTTCATCGAGAAAAATGTCGAACAGGCACATTTGCATCCCTGCCCAAAATGCGGACAACCCACCTCGACCGATGACCTCTGCTCGTTTTGCCGAATGATCGAAAAAGTTAATGCTGTTACTTAGGGTTGGTTTCTTGTGAGGTAAAAATTTCTTTCTTAGAATGTTTGTGCTAAAATAGAAAAATTCGTTTTACCACTTCGCATTAATTATGTGAAACCTATAGGTGTTGCATGGTAATTTCCATTGAAAATGCTGAACATTATATTTGGGGCGAGATCTGTGATGGGTGGCATTTGCTTAAACGTGATGACATGAGTGTCATTCAGGAGCGTGTCCCCGCAGGTGGTGCAGAGATAATGCATCATCACAACACAGCACGTCAATTCTTTTATATTCTCGAGGGTCAGGGAACAATGGTCTTTGAAGGCTATGAAGTAGTTTTGACAAATGGTCAGGGACTTGAAATCCCTCCGCAGATAAAACATCAATTCAAAAACGAATCGAATGCTGATGTGCATTTTCTGGTCATTTCAGTGCCGCCCACGCGCGGTGATCGCGTGAATCAAAGTCAAGAGATGTAATTCATACAAGGATTATGAAACCATACCGTTTTCTAGACTTAATTACGGCTGTCTTTGTGACAGTCCTTATCGTGAGTAATATTGCTTCCTCTGCCAAGATCGTGGATTTGGGATTCGGTCTCTTCGGCGTGCCAATGGCATTTGATGCGGGAACGATCCTCTTTCCGGTTAGTTATATCTTCGGGGATATTCTGACCGAAGTCTACGGCTATAAACATTCGAAGCGCGTGATCTGGGTTGGATTTGTTTGTCTGGCGTTGAGTGCGGTCATCTTTGGGATTGTCCGCGCCATGCCTGGGGAAGTGACATGGCAGGGCTATGCAGGTGATGCAGCCTATACTGCAATTCTCGGCGGCATGAGTACCGGCGGAATTCTACTGGCAAGCCTGGCTGGCTATTGGACAGGCGGATTCACAAACTCATTCATTATGGCGAAAATGAAAATCCTGATGAGGGGGCGCTGGCTGTGGATGCGGACGATCGGGAGTACGATTTTCGGCGAATTGGTGGATACAGTGATGTTTGTTGTGGTCGCTTCTGCTTTTGGAATATTTCCGTGGAGCTTGTTCCTGACTCTCACAGTAACAAATTATTTATTCAAATGCAGTGTGGAAGCCTTGATGACCCCAGTCACGTACTTGATCGTTGGTGCGCTCAAGAAGGTGGAGAACGAAGACTATTACGATAAGGAGACAGACTTCAATCCCTTTGCGGCTTGAAGTTTTATTTAACGATGGCACCGATCAATATTTCAAAGCAGACACATAGACGCTTCGTGCTCGGTAAGCAAGGACTCTGGCCCGGTCGCCGCTGGAAGGGGCTGAACGGTACTGCGCATGCTATACGCAGTTGCGAAGCTGTGCAATTGGATCCGTTGAATGTTGCGGCGCGGAGTCAGGACATTGTTTTGCACAGCCGCGTGTTGGATTACAAGCCAGAGTATTTGTATAAGGTTGCTTATGACCAGCGTCAATTCTTTGATTATGGCGGGTGGCTGGCAATGTATCCGATGGCTGACCTACCGTTTTGGCGTGTACATATGGAGAAGCGCAGTCATGACAAGCACATTGAAGGCTTTGTGTTGAATCATGAACCATTGTTCGAGCAAGTACGTGCGGAGTTACGGAAGCGTGGTCCGCTGGGGAATCGCGATCTCAATGGGAATAAAGTCGGTGCCTGGAATTATCGTGGGCGCAAGGATACGTCACTGGCGTTGTTCGATATGTGGCTTTCAGGCGAGTTGATGATGCATCATCGCAACGGTTTTGACCGCGTGTATGATTTTCGCGAGAACATTGTGCCAAAAGAATTTGATTATGTGGCAACCGAAAAAGAAGCAGAGGAATTTTTCGCGCGCAAAGCTGTTGCATTTATGGGCATAAAGCGTGAAGCAAATATGCGGGTTGAATTGAATTATTACCTGCGAAGAGATTATTCAAAGGCTGAGATGGCGAGTCTGCTTGAGGGGTGGAAAGAGTCTGGGTTGTTTGAGCAGGTTCAAATCGAGGGCGGACGCGATGCGTATCTTGTTTTGAAGGAAGATGTTCAGGCGTTGGAGTCGCTTGAAAAAGGACGACTCCCTAAAGGTTGGAATCCCAAAGATATAACCACACTGGATGAAGTCACGTTTCTTTCGTCGCTGGATATTGTGAGCGCGCGTGGACGGGCGCTGAAGTTGTTTGAATTCGATTACAAGTGGGAAGTGTATGTGCCGGCTGAGAAGCGTCGCTGGGGTTATTATGTTCTGCCAATTCTATATGGCGATGACCTGGTGGCGCGGCTCGACCCAAAACTGGATCGCACCACAATGACGCTGGACATCAAAGGTTTTTGGCACGAAGACGATGCGCCGGTGAAGGATGTTGTGTTTGCGGATGCATTTGCAAAAGGATTGATTCGATTTGCAAAGTTTGTGGGGGCAAAGAAGATAAATGCTTCACCGATCAAACCGGCGGGTTTAAGAAAACATATTCAGGGACTGATAAAGGATTTTGTGTAAGGCTAGCGCCCTAGACTGGAGAGAATTCCAAGCAAAAATATCATTACAAATGCGGCAACGATGGCTCCACAGCCCCAACCTGCGGAAACGCCCCAAGCCTGGCGATTGGTGATGCCCGGCTCCAGCCTGCGGATATGGCGGACCGCCTGCCAGCCCGCAAACATGCCGGTCAGGAACCAGGCGACGATCACGAAAAATACAAAAATGCCCAACGTGAGAATGAGAATGCCAATGGCTTCTCCCACTGCTGAGCCAATGATCTGCCCGGCGCAGTCGCCAAAGCCTTCGCAGTTTGGCGCGACACTTTCTATGCTGAATGCACCAACTGCCAGCATGATGGTGGTAATCACGCCTGATACGATCATCCCCAGCGGACCACTGATGCCCCAAATCCGAATAGCAGGGGACATATGTTTCCATGCAATACTGGGTGCGTTGGGGCGCAGCGCCAGCATGGTGAAGAGACCGGCGAGTAAGCCACCAGAAAAACCACCGATAACAGCACAGATGAGAATCAAAATGAAATTGAGTAGATCCTCGCCTTTTAGCCTGCTTTGGTTAGCGACTAGAATGGCAAGGAAGATGACTGCGACAACCCAAAAGACCAGCCAGCCGAGACTCCAGGCAAATGCCCAGCCGGGGATTTTACTTAGAACGATATTTAACGGGGTCTTTGTGGACTGACGAAGAAAGGGTATTGCGCTTGTCGTTTTTGCTGCGCCTGCTTCAATGAGACCATCCACGAGTTTTTGGAAATTATCGGTGTAACTGCCCGAGCGCAGATCGAGAGTTTGGATTTCTTTGACAAGCACTTCAATTTCACCTGTCCATTTGTCAGCGCGATAAATAACGGGGAAAATAATCTTACCGAGTTCTAGGGCTTTGTTGAGTTCTTCACGTACATACTTTGATTCAGCCGCGTCGGGCGATAGGACCAATATAAAGGCTTTGCATTCACGAATGCCATCCATGATCTCAGCGTGCCAGTTTTCTCCCAATTGAATAGCGGACTGGTCAAACCACACACCCGCGACTTGTGCATCTAAATCGGATGCCAGGCGGGTAACAAATTCCGTGTCGCGGCGGGAGTAGGAGATAAAAATTTCTTTGGACATAACATTATTTGTAAATTACTTTTTTCATTATACACTTTCTGCTTATAATCAAGTTATCTGAGTGCTCCAAGAGACATGCCATGCCTGCCTCTGAAAAATAAAACAATGGTGAGTTGGCGCTGCACAAGAATCTCGTATCGCGAAAACGCTGCACCGAGAGAGCGTCGGGAAGGAGTCTATGCAGCGGACTTTGGATACAACCGTGCATTTGAAATATGTTACCGGAGCGAGAGGTGAAATATGCGTTATATTGATATGCAGGCTTGGTCTCGACGCAATCATTTTCGATTATTTAGTACCTTTAATCACCCGCACTTCAGCATGTGTGTAAATGTCGACGTGACGGCATTTTATCCATTTGTGAAGCGGAATGGATATTCGTTGACCGTATCCATGGTGTACGTCCTCTCTCGAGCTTCGAATGCGATTCCAGAATTCAGGCAACGCATTCGAGGGGATCAAGTTGTAGAGCACGAGATTGTGAACCCTGGTTTTTCAATGTTGATTGACAAAGACCTTTTCAGCTTTTGTGACGTTGAGTATGTTGAGAATTTTTCCGAGTTTGCAAGGAGGGCTGAAAAGAATATTGCGGATGTGAAAGCACATCCGGATCTGGAAAACAACCCTGACAAGGATGATGTCCTGTACATGAGCCCGATACCCTGGGTATCCTTCACGAGTTTTAGTCATCCAATGCAGTTTCACCCAGCGGATTCCATCCCCCGCTTTGCGTGGGGAAAATACTTCAAGGAGAGCGACACATTGAAGATGCCGCTAAGCGTACAAGGTCATCATGCTGTCATGGACGGAATCCACATGGGCAGATTTTATGAAACGGTGCAGGATTACCTCCATCACCCGGAAGTTGTGCTCAGTGCCGCGTAAGAGCGCTGCCCAACAGAGTCGATGCCCCACCTGCCAGTACCCCAGCAAACTGCGCCGGGGCGTGCGCAGACTGTTAGCCCATTTAAGGAGCTCATAATGCGACCCCTTCGATATTCAATCAACGTCACATTGGACGGGTGCTGCGATCATCGTGCAATACCCGCAGACGAAGAGCTGCATCGTCACGCGACCGAGAACCTCGCGCAGGCCGATGCTCTCCTCTTTGGCCGGGTAACCTACGAAATGATGGAGGCTGCGTGGCGGCCGTCGGCGCAGACAGGCGTGAGGCCTGATTGGATGGAACCGTTCGCCCGGACAATCGACGCGGCAAAGAAGTACGTCGTGTCGAGCACCCTGGATCGGGTCGATTGGAACGCGGAGCTCATGCGCGGAGATGATCTGGGAAAAGCCGTTCAGCAGCTGAAGCGGGAACCGGGCAAAGGACTGTTTGTTGGAGGCGTGCAGCTCCCGCTGGCATTGGCGGAGCTGGGCTTGATCGATGAGTACGAGTTCATCGTGCACCCCAGGCTGGCTGGCCACGGGCCAACGTTGTTCACGGGGCTATCGAAGTACGTCGACTTGAAGCTTGTGAGCCGGCTGGAGTTCGGCTCAGGGGCGGTGGCGCTGCGGTACGAGCCGAGAGTTAACCCATAAGACTGAAGTCTATGATTCCCAGGTGGTTGTTCCTTCTACCTACATCGGGCCGCCAGCGGTCACTTGGCGTGCGAATTCGCGGAAGCGGGCTAATAACTCGCTCCAGCCGACCCCTCGCTGCGCTCAGCCGTTAGTCGTTGAAAGAAATCATTCGGAGGTGAATGTGTCAGTACCCAAGACCAAACCCACAGAAGTCAGTGTCGAGAGTCATATTGCTGTCATCGCGAACGAGGAACAACGGAATGATGCGCAGACTCTGATTGCTCTCATGCGAAGAGTTACCAAACAAGAACCAAGGATGTGGGGACCAAGCATCGTCGGATTCGGGAGCTACCATTACAAGTACGCAAGTGGTCACGAAGGCGATTCCGCTCTCGCTGGGTTTGCCACGCGGGGAAGTGAGTTGGTTGTTTACATCGCGGCGGACTTCGAAGGTCGTGACGTCTTGTTGGCCAAGCTGGGAAAGCACAAGATTGGGAAGGTATGTGTCTACATTAGGCGCCTAGCCAACGTCGATCTGAAGGTCCTAGAGACGTTGGTAGCCCGGTCGGTAGCAGACACGAAGCGTCGCTATCCGAAACCCAATGAAAACGACACCTAACCCTGTCTTATCTACCAGCCTGCCAACAAATAACCGCCTGGTTTGGTGGAACATACCCTATAGTCCATTTTGAGGTTTCATTTTACAATGCCTATCTTACTGTATTTTGATTTATTGACTGTACTTCTTTTTGGTTTGATCTGGATCCGTATCGTCACTTTTCTGCGGTTGAAGAAAAGTCGCGCATATTTGATATTCTTCACCATATTCTACTTCTACATAGTTAAGGTTCTGGATTACACACTATTTCAATTTCAATCTCTCGTTCTGCTAAAGCTTTTTATGCCAGACCTTATCCTGAATGGACAAACGGCTGGGAAAAACCTGAATCTTATTCCACTTATCACGCTTACTCCTCAGGATCTGAAAACCTCGCTTCTAAACATTCTGCTTCTGATGCCATTCGGCTTCGGACTGCCGTTCATTACGAATTTTCGCATGCAGAAGATAGTTGTTATTGGTGCGCTCTTGAGTATCGTTATCGAGTTTCTGCAGCTGATAACGGGACTCATGGCAAAAATTTCTTTCCGGATTGCCGACATCAATGATTTGATATTCAATACAGTTGGGGTTGCAATCGGCTATATTCTATTTGTTGGATTCGTGCGTGTCTATCGCCACATATCTCACAATTGGGAGATATCAGCGCATCCGATCTTGCGATATATCGCTGAGCGGCCGCAGGTGGATAAATAAACAATTCCACGGATGGGGCGATTGATAAGTTGGTCTACGAGTTGTCCACTGATGGGGATGATATATGGGTTGACGGAGGAAGAGATTGGGATTGTCGAATGGCAGTAATTGGACGGCATGTCTACTTGGAGATACACGATGGAATTTTTGCAATACCTGTCCATCACTTTGTTCGTGCTATGGTGCGTTAGTGAAATCGTTATCAGTTTAATAAACGCCATAAATAAATCAACGGTTTCGTCCACTGGGGCAGACAGGTTTAGTTTCCTCATTGTTTGGCTTTCAACAATCCCACCAATTTTATTTGCATATCTGATACAGAAACATTCTATCTTTTCCAATGGATTTGGAAGTTTCTCCACCCTATTTCCGTTTCTGGGTTACCTAGGCTGTTTATTCATTGCCTTTGGTGTAACAATCAGGCTTATTGCAGTCGCTACACTTAAGCAGCAGTTCACCACGAAAGTATCTATTATTGAAAGGCACAAGCTAGTCGATACAGGAATTTACAAGATAATACGGCATCCTGCATATCTCGGATACTTGACGTCGTTGCTTGGCATAGGATTGGTTTTGGGGAATTGGGTTGGTCTGATGGCTTTGGTGGTGTTGCCACTGTTAGGAATTTTATATCGCATCTATGTTGAAGAAAGTGTATTATTGGGTCACTTCGGCTCTGCATATCAAGAATATACAAATCGAACGAAGAGGCTGCTACCCAGAATCTGGTAAGTAATTCGCGTTTTATGAATTTGATCATTATCAATAGATGAGCCTTTCGGCTCCCAGTAAATCATAAAGGAGAGGCATCATGAAATTACTTCTCACGTCTGCCGGGATCAAGAACACGAGCATTCACAATGCGCTAGTTGACCTGTTGGGCAAACCGATCGCCGAGTCCAGTGCCCTGTGCATTCCCACCGCCTCGTATGCCCAGCCGATGGCCGGTCCCCTGCGAGCATGGAACTTCATCAGCGGACGAGAGCCCAGATGCCCCATGTGCGAACTCGGTTGGAAGTCCTTGGGCGTGCTGGAGCTCACTGCATTGCCCAGCATTGATAAAGAGTATTGGGTCCCCTTGGTCCAGGAGACTGACATTCTGCTGGTGAATGGCGGCGACCCTTTGTATCTGTGCTACTGGATGCGGCAGTCCGGGCTGGCAGATCTCCTACCATCGCTACACACGGTCTACGTGGGACTGAGCGCTGGGAGTATGGTGATGACTCCCCGTATCGGGAAGGACTTTGTCCGCTGGACTCCGCCTACTGGTGGTGATGAAACGCTGGGACTGGTTGATTTTTCGATCTTTCCCCACTTGGATCACGAGATGTTGCCGGAGAATACCATGGCTGACGCCGAAAAATGGGCTGCCAGTATGCCGGTACCGGCATACGCTATTGACGATGAGACAGCCATTCAAGTAAGTGATGGCGTCGTCGAAGTCATCTCCGAAGGGCACTGGAAGTTGTTTATCCCCTAATAGCGTGTATTGTTGAAGGGAAGTAAATCAATCAAGTTATCTTTATCTAGATGCACTTATTAATAACAATGGCATTGTAAACTGCTGCGGTTTGTCATGCTGTATAAACCATAGTTGGCCACTTGTCCGGTACAGATGTGCTTTGACGATGACAAAACGATTATGAAGAAAAAGATTTTTATAATTTTGTCGATCCTAGGCTTGTTCCTGGTTTCGCTTCCTTTCTTGCCAGGTTTCTTTATGAGTAATAGAGGGGACCGCGCAGATGTTGTGTATGGTGCATGGTATAACGCAGAAAAAAGTTGGAATAGTGGTAAGTACTTACATGCCTCGGGTGAAACGCTCCAAGCCTTTTGGATGACAATCGACTTTGACGCTCGTATTGTGATAAGTAAGCCTTTCTATTGGCGATCGCGGGCATTGGAAAAAAGAGGTCAACTAAAAGAGGCAATAGACAGTTGTATGGCTGGAGCGAAAATAATTGGTCAGTATGACATGGAGGGAGAGTGGTGGTATCACTGCTTTGAACTTCAAATGCAATATCACAAAGCTTTACCGGATAGCAATTTAGCAAGCCCTACCGCTAAGCCGTGATGCGATTTATGGAGCCATTCGAGCTACAAGAACGTGGCTAACACCGCGTGCAGCCGTTGGGTGGCAAGCCTAAGGCAGATTTATCTGCCACGACACGCCGTACCGGTCATTCACCCATCCAAACTTACGGCTAAATCCATAATTGTCCAACGGCATCAGCACTCCTCCGCCCGCACTCAGCGCTTTATACAATTGTCCAAGTTCTGTTTCACTTTCGCATGTCACAAAGATCGAGAATGCTGGCGTGAATGTAAAATTATGTTCTGCCGCGCTGTCGATTGCCATGTACTCACGCTCAGCCAGCGTGAAGCGCGCGAGCCGAACCGTACCTTCTGGCTCATGCTCGTTTGCGCCGTAGCGATCAATGGCGATGATCTGTGAATTCTTAAGCAGTGACACATAGAATGTGATCGCCTCTTCCGCCTGACCACGGTGTGGTCCGCAAAACATAAGAAATGGTGTGGTTTCCGTCATAATTTATCTCCTGAGTCTTCCTCTGAATCTCTACTAAAGTATGATGATAAACGCTTTCGGCAACGTTTCAACTTTAATCTCATTCGCCTCCAGCATCCATATATGAGCATCATAGCAGGCCGTATCCTTGTTTGCTATTCCAGATGTATCATCTTACAGAGTATTGCATAATGACCTGATATCCGCAAAACCTCCGCAGGATTTGTCCTGCGGAGGTTTCACCATTCGACAGTTCTCTACTTTCCGTTATGAAAAAACTCATCCATCACGGGGGCGATGTTTTCGGGAATATCTTCACCCCATGCGCCGCCGTCAATGACTTCTCCGGTTTGATTCCCATCCGCATCTAATTTGAAATAAACCGGGATGGCATCAAAGTTAAAGTCCTGAACCCCGCCGTTGCTCCAGCCCCATTCGTCTACATCCAGTTTGATGATATAGATTCCGCTGTAGGCGCTGAGTATCAATTCATTTCTGGATTCGATTGCATTATCAATTGCCAGGCATGGTGGACACCAGGTTGCATCAAATTCAACGACGGGCACTTGTCCGAGTGCTGCGGCTTTTTTCGATTCGGTCGCCAGCATCGCTTGTAGATCGCCCGCCTGGCGATGCAATCGAACAATCGTGAGTTCGGATAGTTCAAGAATCTGCTCGTTTTCAGACGATGATATGTCAGGGTTGAGCGTCGGTGAGGCTTTTTGAGGAAACAGGAAATTACATGCTAATAAACTGAAGCCTGCCAGTACGAGGATGAATCTTTTGTTCATATTTTCTCCCATTGAAAAACTACTTGTAGACACCTACACCTGGAACGCGGATGGGCACGATCATTCCCGTAACAGGTGGTTTGCAGGTGGATGCACTGCATGCCATGAAGGTAACTTTGACCGTGTCATCCAGCCATGTATCCCCGGATGGAAGTTCAATGGGCAGGCTCAAGGTTACCGCACCACTAGGATAAACCAACAGTTCTTTTGGTTCAAAATTGGGTTCCATTGTTTTTACACTTTCAGTCAGTACACCCAAGGCATGGAGCTGGCTGTATTCTGTCAACTCCAATAAAGTGGGACGCCCAAGCCCCTCCACGCCATTCAGTGGAATATCCTTGCTATATAGATGATATCCATCAGGTGGCGTAAAAGTTGCAGAGAGAATGTATCCTTCGCCAACGCTGCCCTCCAAGTGAATGGAAATAGCCACATAATTTTCGGTAAAAGATGCCAGGGAAAGAGACAGCCCTTGCGCCGCTGTTGATGATCTTCCACAAGCAGCCAGCACACATAAAAACGGCAATATGAAAAGAGTATGCAACTTCATTGTCAACCCGATGTTAATTATAAAACAAGACCTCCGCAGGATTTATCCCTCGAAGGTCTTGCTAACTGCGAAAAGCTAATCGCTAAACGCTGCTCTTCATTCAATCTCTCCTGGCACAACTTCCTTTGCCGTCTGTTTATTCGAAAGTTGCCGCGCGTAATTGATGAGAAACACCGATCCGATAATGATCGCGCTTGCCACCGCAATGCGTGCATTCAATGCCTCGCCCGCCAGCAACCAGCCCAGAAAAACCGCTACCACCGGATTCACATATGCATACGTAGAGAATAGCGACACAGGGGCGTTATGGATTAACCACCCATAGGACACAAATCCGACGAGCGACCCGAATGTAATGAGATAGATGAGTCCGAGCCAGGATCGCGTCGAAACTTGTCCGAAGCTGAAGCCGTTTAATTCGCCTGTCACCACACTGACAATGAACAACGCGACCGAGCCCACCAACATTTGCATACCCGTAGACATCAACGTCGACTTAGGCATGTCCGCGCCACGGGCGTAGATAGAACCGAGTGACCAGAGAAATGGTGCGCACAATAACAGGATAACACCGAAGGTATCAAACTTCTGCCCTGTGGAACCAGTCAGTTCTGCCGGACCGATCAAAATGAATACACCGCCGAACCCGATTATCAATCCCAAAATAGATAGCCAGGTGGGCTTGTTCCCACGTGAGCGCAGAGACTCAAACAAAACCAACCAAAATGGGGACGTGGAGATCATCAATGCGGCGATTCCCGATGGGACACTTTTCTCCGCAAGGGCAACAAGCCCGTTACCACCGAGCAGTAATAATGTTCCAACGATGGCGGTAGATTTCCAGTTCCCTATGGTTGGCTTCTCATCGCCAGCCATGCGCCGCCAAAGGAACAGGATTGCGCCTGAGATCAAAAAGCGCAGGGAAGCATGCAGAAACGGCGGAATGGTTTCAACAGAAAAACGAATCGCTAGATACGTTGAACCCCACACGATATACAGTGATAATAAAGCGAGCCAAAGTTTTGTTTTCATTTATTCCTTTTATTTATATGGTATGTTGGTTGAGTAGCCTGAGGCGATAGCCGAAGGCGTATCGAAACCAACAACTAACCAAAGCAATGTTGCTTACATTGTGGTCTCGATACGCCTTTCGCAACATGCGCTCAAGGCTACTCGACCACCGAGTAGGAATATTCTCTTGCCAACAACGCCTTTTTCCTCGATGCGCCATAGCGATAATTCCCGAACTCGCCAACCTTGCGGATCACGCGATGGCAGGGAATCAAGACCGCGATCGGGTTATGTCCAACCGCGGTGCCTACGGCTCTAGACGCGGCGGGTTGCCCAATTCGTTCGGCGAGACCTTCATAGGTGGTCACCGTTCCCGATGGGATTTTTAGCAGCGCCTCCCAAACCTTCAACTGGAAGTTTGTGCCGCGCAAATGGATGTTTAACTTGCCACTAGAATCCGCATCAAAGATCGGCTCGATCAACTGTGCCGTAGACTTGTGATCCTCGATCATCCGGGCGTTCTTCCAATCGGCAACGAGATTGTCTATAGCGTCGCCTTCGCTCGTCTGCACAAAGCCCAGGTGACAGATCCCACGCTCGGTCACAGCGATCAGGCATTTCCCGAAGGGCGAAGCGTGTAGTCCATAGCGGATTGTCACGCCTTCGCCGTGGGATTTATATTCACCAGGCGAGACCGCTTCCGTCGTCACAAATAGATCGTGGAGTCTGCCCAGGCTTGATAGTCCGACCTGATGGGTCGTGTCCAAAAGATTTTCGGATTTATTGAGCAGTTCCTTCGCGCCTTCCTTGGTGAGGAATTGCAGAAAGCGCTTCGGACTGACGCCCGCCCAGCGCGTGAAAAGGCGCTGAAAGTGAAATTCGCTCAGCCCGATATTGGTAGCGACCTCTTCAAGGCTGGGTTGGTCTTTGAAGTGACCTTCAAGGTAGGTGATCGCCTGCTCGATGCGCAGGTAATCTTCAGAAAGTTGTTTGAGATTGGTGTTCATAGTTGCTCCTTTTGACCCTATTCTATGGACACTGCTCATACCTGCCGACCCGATTCTTGCGCTCTTTCATAAGCGGTTTTTTATACCTGTTAGTCATGGCTTCGTCAAGCACCCGATTGGTGATTGTATTTTGTTTCGATTTTGGATAAGATACGTCATCTTGTGTTGCGGAGGTCCTTATGAAATCTGAGCATTCCATTCAAGATTATGTTGACGTTGTAAAGCATGGGATCGATAAAAAGTTCGAGGCTGAAACACAAAAGAAGGTCATTATTGTGGGCGCGGGTCTGGCGGGACTTGCGGCTGGATACGAACTAAAACGGGCTGGTCATACCCCGATCATTCTCGAAGCGCAACGCCGCGTGGGCGGACGCGTCTACACGTTGCGTGATCCTTTTACTGACGGTTTATACGCAGAAGTGGGCGCGATGCGTATTCCGCGTGCGCACACACTGACAATGGAATACGTTGAGAAATTTGGTCTCAAGACCAATGACTTTGCGATGGATAACCCGAATGGTTATTACTATATGGGTGGCAAAAAAGTACGCGCTTCAGAAGCCGCAGTTGATCCGTCTCTGTTGGGTTTTGATGTCTTCGACCATGAAAAAGGCAAAACCGCCGGGCAGATGTACATGAAAGCCATTCAGCCTCTGATCGATAATCTCCAAAAGAACGGCGACTCTGCCTGGGATGAGATCGTTTCGCAATATGACCAATATTCCACGCGTGAGTTTTTGGAGGTCAACGGCTGGTCTGAAGGCATGATCGAAATGTTCGGTCTGCTCGCGAATCAAGAGTCGGTGATGAACTCGTCTTTTCTTGAACTCTTCCGCGAAGACTCGGGGAACTATTACACCAACATGATCGAGATTGAAGGTGGCACCGACCGTTTACCGCATGCATTCCTCCCTGAACTTAAGGGGAATATCCGTTTTGGTGCGAAGATGATCGCCATTGACCAATCACCAGATGATGTGACCATTCACTATCAAACCCATGCAGGCAGGTTCTCTGAGACGGGCGATTATGCCATCATCACAGTTCCGTTTCCGGTATTGCGCCATGTGGAAGTGCTCAAGCCGTTCACGCGCGCTAAACAACGCGCCATTCGGCAATTGCATTATGATGCCTCAGCAAAAATATTATTTCAGTGCAAACGCCGCTTTTGGGAGGAAGATGATGGCATCTTTGGCGGCGGCACGCTCACCGATCTGCCGATCCGTAATTTATATTATCCCAATCATGGACGTGAAACGGGTCGCGGTATTATCCTTGCCAGTTACACATGGTCGGAAGATGCGCAGCGTTGGGGTTCACTTAAACCAGATGATCGCATTGTGCAAGCGCTTGATGATGTGGCTGAGATCCATCCGCAGATCATGAAAGAGTTTGAAGTGGGAACTTCCTGGATGTGGCATGATGATGAATTTGCGGGCGGCGCATTTGCATTATTCGACCCTGGTCAGCAAACATTGTTACATGACGAGATCGTCAAGCCTGATAGGCGCATCCATTTTGCAGGCGAGCACACCTCACTTCATCATGCCTGGATTCAGGGTGCGTTTGAATCGGGACTACGTGCGGCGATCGCGATACATCAAGCTCCGTGAACAAAAATGTTCTTGCGCGGGCTAAGCCCGCGCAAGAACAAATAATTTCGATTCCCCGCCGATGCCGTGTGCTGCTGAGTTTTGAACCTGCTATCGCAGGTGGGTCCTTACCCAGAAACGCCGCCTTGGCTCAGGCCTATCGCGTTATTTCTTTAATGGAGTTAAAGACCCTTTTAAAAGGTGTTGGCCCAAAACGGAAAGTGCAACATCGCGAGCACAGCAGGGACACGTTTTTTATACCATAAACGCAAGTGCAAGGGTAGATATAAATTAATTGCAGAGCCTTGAAAAGTTATTGCTTTTGCAGGCGATTTGTGCTAATCTTATTACGACGCTAACAGTCCAAAATTTCATCAAAGGAGAAAAGTATGGCAACAGTACCGGGAATTGACGTTTCATATTGGAATGCTGGAATTGATTGGCCCAAGGTGCGCGCAACAGGGCAACGTTTTGTTGTTGCGAAAGCCACCGAAGGGGATGGATATCGTGATCCTACGCTGGATGATAACTGGTTTGGTGCAAAATCAGCTGGTCTTTTACGCGGCGCTTATCATTTCTTCCGTTGTAATGTGGACGCCAAAAAACAGGCTGATAACTATATTGATTACGTTCGCACGTTGAAGGATGATGGTGAATTTCCTCCTGTGCTTGATCTTGAGACACATGATAATGTGAAGAAGGAAAAGATCATACCTGCGGTAAAGCTCTGGCTCGATCGTGTTGGAGCTGCCTTTGGCAAAAGGCCGATCATATACTCGGGCTTTTATTTTCTGAAGGATTATTTGTCTGAGGCGGGCGGCGGCCCTCCCGCATGGGCGAAAGATTACCCGCTCTGGCTGGCGCAATATCCCGATCAATATTTGGAAGGCATGCAGCCATCCCTTCCCAAGGGTTGGTTCAGTTGGACGATCTGGCAATATAGTGAAAAAGGGCGGCTCAACGGCATCAACGCCAATGTTGACCTGGATCTTTTTAATGGCACACTGGAAGACCTATATAAATTCACAGGCGCAAAGATGATCACCGAAACTCCCAAGGTGCCGCAAAAGCATACGGTTGTCGCTGGCGATTCTTTTGAATCGATTGCCAATAAATATGGTGTGACGGTGCGTGAACTTGTAAACGCCAATCCACAACTCATGAAGTCAGGCGACGCATTGACGATCCCGGTTGCAGTTGCGATCCCGGCTGAGAGCGCGAGCAATTCTGGCGGTGGGGTTTCGTCGGGACCCAAAACCCACATCGTGAAGTCCGGCGACTCGTTGTATAACATTGCCATCAAGTATGGAACGACAGTCGCGGCGATCGCTTCCCTCAATAGTATTGCCGATCCCAATAACATTAAAGTTGGTCAGACTTTGAAAATTCCGTAATACTGGATGAATTGATAACGTCCCCGAAGCCGCTTCAAGCTTCGGGGACGTTTGATTCTGTTTCGAAAAAACTTTTTCTTGCTGTTTGCTGCTATTGCAAATATTCTGTACCGCCCTCGAGAATGAACCGTATCACCATGTCATTGACGATCCATTCGATGGGTGCGCGGTCGTCAGTGAATACAGTGGTGGGCTCGTAACCAGTTTTGAGATTGGTAAATGTCACTTGCATGGTCGAGATCAACAAGGGAGGAATGCTCGAGTCTTGTGTGAGCGCAAGAAGATTCATTGCAAAGTTTTCTGGAATGGTTGGTTGTTTGGTGGCAAAGATCATGGTGTTTAACGAGCCGGGGATGTCCACTGTATAGATCGAGGGGAAAACCGTTGCCATCGTGGTCGCGAGTCCGTTAATGAGGCGGCGGTCGCCGGGGACGCTGGCACTGTTGATCGTCAGCACGCCATCGTCGGCTAGGTGCGAAGCGATGATCTGAAAGAACTCCTGCGTCGTCATGTGCGGAGGAATGTACGGTGGTCGGTACGCATCCACGGCGATGATGTCGTATTTGTATTCGCTTTGTTCGAGATTCAACCGTCCGTCACCGATGATGATATTCAGATTAGGCATGGTCATGCCAAAATATTTTTGTCCCACCTCGACGATCTTGGGGTCGAGTTCATAGCCGTCAATCGGAATGTCGCCATACACAGCGGTCATTTGGCGCGCGGTGGTGCCAGCGGCTAGACCAACGATCGCCACACGTGTGATATCGGATGGTTTGCGATTGGGATAAAAATACGGGCTCGCGAGAAATTGATCCCAGGGCCCGTTGTATTGCAGTGTGTCGGGGTGATAAATGGAGTGTTGACCCTGACCTTCGTTCAAGCGCAAAATGGTGAAGCCGTTGATCTGATCCACTTCGATATAGTTATAGGCTGACTCGGTTTCGTAGATCAATGCCGCGTTGCTTTTTAGGGATTGGTTCGCGGTGAGAAAAGCAAGCGCGATCAAAACGACTGGCATCCATAAATATTTGATTGCATCGCCCTTGCTGGCAAAACGTGCCCGCCCGATCAAGGCTACGATCAATAAGGTCATGCTAAATATGAGGAAGGTGTTCTTCGTCCCGAAGGCGGGGATGGTGATCAGCGTGGGCAAAAACGTTCCGATGAACGAACCTAATGTTGAGATGGAGTAGATCTGACCGGAGGTTTGCCCAGCGCGTGATGTATCGTCAACGGTGAGGCGAATTGCATACGGAGAAATTGTTCCAAGCAGAGTAATAGGGACGATGAACAGAATCAACACAGCAATAAAAGATGCACCTAAAATACCAGCCTGTAGCGTATCAAACGCCGTCGCCGCGGACTTGAGTACGGGTCCCGCAATGTAGGGGACAAGCCCCAAGGTGAAAGCCCCCCACGCGAGAACGCAATACATCGCACCTGCGGTGGGGTTGGCATCTGCCCATTTGCCGCCGATAAAATATCCAAGGGTGAGATAGATGAGAATGAGACCGATAATGCTTGCCCAAACGATGTTGCTGGTGCCGAATACATTACCGATGAGTCGCCCTGCGGCGAGTTCGGCGGCGAGCGTGGTCATACCTGAGATGAAGACAGTGAAGAGGAGATATTTTTTCATGGATTTTCCAATAGATGGGATGGCGTGATTATAATGTATGTCATTCTGATGACATGTTTAGTAATGGAGTCTTATGTATATCTCAAAACTTTATCGTGAAGAAGATCGTGGAAAAATTCTGGAATTCCTTCGCCAAAACGAGTTTGCGACGTTGGTGACGTACGATGGTGAAAAGCCAACGGCGAGTCACTTGTTGATGGAAGTGATGGAAGATGGCGAACGTCTCTTTGTCAACGGGCATATGTCGAAGGCGAACCCGTTGTGGAAGACGTTCGAGAAGAATGCCGAGGTGTTGGTTATCTTTCAGGGATCACATACCTATATCTCACCGACCTGGTATAACCATGTCAACGTGCCAACGTGGAATTATCAGGCTGTACACGTCTATGGCAAGCCGCGGATCGTGACAGACCATGAAGAGACTTATGATATTCTCTCTCGTCTAATCACGAGAAATGAAGGTAATCCCTCTTATAGATTAGAGACTCTCCCGCCGGATTTTGTGGCGAAAGAAATCAAAGGTATTGTCGCTTTTCAAGTGGAAGTTACACGAATTGAAGCGAATTATAAACTCAGCCAGAATCGGAACGACGAGGATTATCATAATATCGTGTCCCGGCTTGAGGAGCGGGATGATGAAATGTCGCATGGGGTGGCGGAGGCTATGAAGATGCAGCGAAATTCGCGCTCCCGAAAAAGCATCGGGACTATGTGAGCGGAGGGAGCGACAGCGACCGTAGACGAAGCGCTGGGTTGGATATAACTTGCCCTTCGACTGCGTTCCTCGCTATCGCTCGTCACTCCGCTCAGGGCGAAGAGATTGTGGTAAAATCTCGCCCGCTATGATGGAAGCTGAAGAACTGCCCGATTTTAATTCTTCGCAAGTGACCCATGTTTCACATGCGGATGTACAAAATGTTCAAGCAGAACTGGTGCAAATGCATCAAGCTGATGCTGAAAACATTGTTGCGCAAGAAGTTGATTTACAGCAAAGTGGGGTCGGTGCGATCAAAGCTGAACATGTCAACGCTGACCATTCCTTTATCGGGATGGTTAATGCGAAAGAAGTGTCCATGGAAGGCGGGGCGGTGGGCTTTGTTCAGGCGGAGAAAATGTCTGCGGGCGGGTATACAGGCGCCGTCTTGGCAGGAAGCGCGGAAGTCGAGCATGGGATGGCAGTTTTCGTGGCGGGGCGCGAAGTCCATGTGGCAGACGCGCGTACGGGCATCCTGTTGGCGCAAAATGTGTCTGGGAATGTGATTACCGTGCTGGATGCGCGGGGTGCATTGCTTGTGGGGCTGGTCAGTGGTTTGTTCGCTGGCTTGATGCTGATGCTCGGGCGGATGTTGTTCGGGCGTAAATAATTTGAATGTAGTGCGGTGCGAAGCGCGCCGCTGCAGAATTTCATTTCATAGAGCGAAGGTAACCCGCCAAATGTGCAGGTGAGAGGCGCTCAAGGAGTTAAGATGGAGAAAGTCGTTTTACAAGCCACCAAGCGTGATGTGGTTGGCAAGCAAGTGAAGGCGTTGCGCCGTGAAGGCAAGTTGCCCGCGGTGATCTATGGTCGTCATACTGACCCGATCAATGTCAATTTGGATGCGCACACTGCTGCCGTGGCGTTGGCGAAGTTAACTGCGTCCAGTCTGGTAACAATTGATGTGGAAGGTACGGAGCATCTTGCACTGGTGCGCGAGAAGCAACGTGATTACATTAAGAATAAATTGTTACATGTAGACTTCCTAGCTGTTTCATTGACCGAGAAGTTGCGCACAAAGGTTGCGGTTCATTTTATTGGCGTTTCACTCGCAGTAAAAGATTTCAACGCGGTGTTGGTACACAACCTTGAAGAACTCGAAGTTGAATGTTTACCCGCTGATCTGCCCGAGCGTATTGATGTTGATATCTCGGCCATGCTGAAGCCAGGTGAAGGTATCCGTGTGCATGATGTGCTGGTGTCAGATAAAGTCCGCTTACTGGCTGACCCTGATACGATGGTTGTCGTAGCGACCTTTGCGAAGGTCGAAGAGGAAACTGCCGCTGCTGGTGCAACTGCCGGAGCGACTGCAACTTCAACCGAGCCCGAAATAGCTGTCGAACGTGGCAAGAAGGAAGAAGCCGCCGACGACAAGAAGAAGAAATAATCTTCTTGGTGATATGGAAAGCAAAAGGGACACAGCAGTCGCTGTGTCCCTTTTTGTTATGCTCGTTCAAGGGCTTAGCCTCTGAACGAGCATGTAATCTAATACCCCAATACTTTTAGGAAATCGACGGTCATACGTGCTGTGGCGCCCCAGAGCAATTCGCCATCATAAGGATGGTAAGCGATGAGACTCCGCTTCCTACCCTGGACTTCGAACTGCCACCGGTTCGCAGGGTTTGACAGCCACCCGAGCGGAATCGTGAACACGCGCGCCACTTCATGTTCGCCCACGCGAAAGACTGTGGGCCATTTGACAACGCCCACTACGGGTGTGACACGAAAGTGTGAGATCGTAATTAAGTTTGTCAATCTCCCTAGGACTTTCACATCATTAGGGTTGATGCCAATCTCTTCATTCGCCTCACGTAAAGCGGTTTGCTCGGGCGTGGTCTCGCCTTCGTCACATGCGCCGCCAGGGAAAGAGACTTGACCCTTATGCGATTCGACTTTGTCTGTACGACGTGTGAAGAGTAGATGCCATTCATCGTCATACCATACCAGAGGGACAAGTACAGCGGCGCATTTCAGGCGCGTTTCCTCGGTGAGGTCGATCTCTGCATAACCATCGTAGGCTGGTCCAACAGCCTCAATGGCTTCTTGTAATTGCTCGGAAATAAAATCTTCGGTAAGTTGGATGGGCATGATTGGCTGGCGGGTTCTAAGGAATAAGCGAATTCGAAGAAAGTGGGAAAGAAGAAAGGTAAAAGACGATTCGAGATTAACTGTCTTCACGGACGGGACTTCCACAATAGCCGCATTCGGCAGTGATCTCATCCAACCATTCCACTTCATCTGGTTTCATCGCCGCACCGCAGGATGGACAATGGGTTGGCAGGATCGGTTTTTTGGCTGGAGTTACTTGTGTTTCAAATGTGAAATTGGCTGGCAAATGTGTCTTGAGCAATATTTCAATGTCAGTGACTTCGCTGCTTAATCCGCGCGCGTTAAGCTCAGCAATCACACGTTGACCAGCATCCTGCAAGCGTTGATATTGTTTGCGCTCGGCAAGGAGTTCGAGTCCGCGTTTGAGGGAGGGCATGCCTAATTTGGTTTGCCCAGCGAAGATGCGGGCGCGCCCGGCTTGCAAAAGAAAGAGCGGAGCGCGCGGTCCGCCGCGGGCATCAGCGCCTTCCGCGATACGTTCAAAAAGTTCAGCAGCGCGTCCATATTCGCCTTTGCTGAATACAAAGTTTGCTTCCTGCAGAATCGGTGGAACTTCGTGGGCTAGTGACTTTCGGATATGTCTACGGAACGTGCGGCGCATGGGAACGTCTCCTGTGTGATAAGTGAGATGAATGTGGATATCTTCTACTCTACATTCGCCAACTAATTAAACGTCATTGATCTGTGCGCCAACTTCTTCAATAAGTTCTTTTCCGCGCGGGTCTTCACTGGGTTCAATGCGTCTGGCAAAAACTAAAAAGCCTGTGTGCGCAACCATACGATCTGTTGGACGAAGTTTTGTCGGCTCGGGTTGGAAAAATCGCAATAAGATCTCACAGACATTAATGAAAGCGAATCTTTCGCGGCGCAAGGAATATAGCGTTTTTTCCACCTGGTTGTATGTGGGGATCAGGCAACACAAGAAGCCACCGGGTTTTAAAGCGGCGCGGACTTGGGCGGTGTAGTCATATGGATTCGGCAGGTCGAGGAAGAACGAGTCGGCATCAGTTTCGTCCAAGCCTTGTTCGATGTTGCGCAGTTTGAAGTCCACGCGTGATTCGAGCCCGAAGCGGGTGAGGTTTTTGCGCGCGAGGTTTTGATTATCTGGTTTGACTTCATAGGAGATGACGCGGCCCTGATCTCCAACAGCGTAAGCTAGTGCGGTCGTCATGGAGCCAGAGCCTGTACCCGCTTCCATCACGGTGTGACCGGGTCCCACGCCCATGGTGACGAGAATAAAACCGATATCTTTGGGGTAAAGGATTTGCGTGGTGCGCGGCAAGTCGATAAGCAAATCTGAAAGTGAGGGCTGTAACAAAAAAAAAGGCGAGCCGTTGTGACTGAAGATTTGTGTACCCCAGGTTTTGCCGATGAGGTCATCGTGTTGCAAGATGCCGCGGTGCGATTCGAATTTTGCGCCCGCTTGTAAGCGGATGATGAAGTGTTTGTGACGCAAGCCGACCAGTTGGGCGAGGTCACCGTCGCGTGCGATGGAGGTGTGGAGTTTGAAGGACATTGGATTATCTTACCATATCAGTTTTATCGGCAGATGCTTTCTCAACCCCTTAAGCACAGAGCCACTGAGGCACGGAGCTTTTTAATTTGTTTATTTTTCTTCGATTGTAATATTGAGTAATTTATCACCGGGTGGAGTGTTGGTGCCGGGTTGGGCATCGCGTGGGGTTAGGGATTGAAGAACATCCATGCCAGTAAGCACTCGTCCAAAGATCGTGTATTTGCCGTCGAATTGTGTAGCGGGTGCATACGTGATGAAGAACTGTCCGCCGCTGGTATCAGGCCCCGAGTTGACCATGGCGACCATGCCTGGGCTGTTGAATGTCAGCGAGGGCAGAATCTCAGTGATCAGGTAATAGCCAGGGTTGCCTTTGCCTGTTCCACTGGGGTCTCCGGTTTGTGCAAAGAGCGTGGGAATCACGCGATGGAAAGTAATATCGTCGTACCAGCCATTTTGTGCGAGAAAAATGAATGAGTTTACAGTGACCGGTGCTTTATCGGCAAAAAGCTCAAGGACCACATCGCCTTTTTCGGTATGCAGTGTGGCGATGTATTGTGAGTTTGTTTTTACCGTGAGGGGTGGACAGGTTTTGTATTGACGCTTGCCAAGGATGATCAATTGGGAGATATCGTTCAGGCTGGTGTAATCGCGCGGTCCTTGATATAGGTCATTGTTGATGACAACGATGGGTGTGCCGGGCAAACCCATCTGCTGACCATCATTCCATGCTTTTTGGATCTTGGCGATGAAATCGTCATGAGCATAATCAGTTCTGAATTTTTCCTCATCCATTCCCAAGCCTGTAACCTGTGTCAGAAGCCATTGTTTGAAATCCTCCACTGGTAAATTGATCCAGTAGGCTTGTTGCGTGAATAGGAGATCATGCATCTCCCAGAATTTTCCTTGTTCGGCGGAAGCTTCTGCTGCCAGGGCAGCAATGGCAGCTTTGTCATTCACGATAATGACCGGGAACGGACGTGTCACCACACGGATATTGTTTGGATTTTCTTCCAACAGTTGTTTGGTAGCTTTTGCCAACTCACCCGAGCGTGGATCTTGATAATCGCTGTAATCTAAGATGGTGACAGCCGCATTCTCGGGTCCGCGGGTGTGGTCTGTTGATGTGATCGGCGGGAATATGGAGGGAGTTTCAGGTCCCGGTGTGGGTTCGGTGAGTAGGGTTGTACAGGCGGGCTGAGTAGGGATGATGATGTTTGTGGGGATAACAAGATTTATGGAGGGAGTAGGCGTGTTCGATGTTGTACACGCAGTAACAAGAGAAAGCAGAAAAAGGAAAGTAGATAGGGTTATGTTTTTAGATATTTTCATGGTTGTTGGATTGCTTCTTGAAGTTGTTGGAATGAGGTCATCCAGCCGATGGTGTTGATGAAATCGGCGAGAGAGTCACTTTGTTCACGTAAAGCACGGACAGCGGGTCCGACCGGGTCTTCTCCAGCAGCGCCGCCAGGAACATCAGCATAGGCGCCGTGAAATGCAAAGTAGGCCTGATTAAGTTTGCGGATCAAATATCCGTTCTCCCAGAAGATCAGCCGGCGTTGTTCCATGTAGGTTTCGGCTTCTTCAATTTTGCCTTGTGCAAGCAGTTCATCCGCTTTGACGCGGGTGGTATGCATTTCAGCGCGGAAGTCGAAGGAGACGGTGTCGGCGAATCCGCTTGAGGGGCGGAAAGTTATATTGGATTGAAGCAGGCTCAAAGTAGGGGTTGAAGCGAGCAACTCTGGATAATATTTTTGCAGGACCAGATATCCAATTTCGTCGCCGCTGATGCTGGCGGTGGTCTCGTTCATGGTGCGGAGTTCAGGTGTAGTGCTGTAGTTGAGTCCCAGCGGACGAACGTTCAAGTAGTTGTGAGTCCATTCATGGGCGATGACAGTAAGCATCCAACGCAGGTCGGTGGTTTCCATCACCATCGTTGGGTAGACACCGATGCCGCCGACTGGGACGATCAACGTGGATACATTGAGAGATTTGGAGACATCATCTTCAAGTTTTATCTGTTGGTCGAGGGTGAGTGATGGGAGGATGGAAATGTTGGTGGTTTGTTCGATGTGATCACGCGGGGAGACGATCAAGGCAAGCGGCGTTGGCGAACTACGGTAGAGAAGCGGCGGCAGGGTCTGCCCCCCGGTTGTAAGACCGAGCTCGGTGAGCGCAGTGTTGACCTGGCTCTGCAAAATGGATTCGGCGAACGGTGCGAGTGCGGCTTGCCTTTCGATCAATTGATCACGCTGAGTGCGTAAGTATGCACTGGTGGATTTTTTGTCTGTGACATTCGGATCGGCAAAGATCTGTTCGATTTGGAATTCGGTTTGGTTAAGTTCATCCGTTATGCGTAGATATTCAAAGACGATCTGCTTGTTCGAACCGCGCTCAAAAACATACGGCGCGTTGATAACGCTCTGGTCTATTTTGCTCCAGAAGGCATCCCAAACCCAGGTGGTGTAATCAAATTCAATCGCGCGGGTATATGTGCGGACCCGATCGGTTTGAGCTGTGAGACGCGGTATGTCGCTTGTGAAGATGAAGGCGAGAATAAGAAGGGAGAATACTTTATCAAGCACCCATAAGGTTCTATAAAACATGCAGTGATTATACTCATAAACAAGTAGCCCTCCATTGGATATGAGGCCAATGGAGGGCTATGATTTGTTGTAAAAATTTATTTGTTTTTCAAATACTCATTGATGGCCCATGCGGCTTTGCGTCCGCCAACCATGGCCGTGACAACGAGATCAGGACCGGTGACACAATCGCCGCCTGAGAAAACGCCGGGACGGGATGTGGCGCCAGTCTTTTTATCAGCTGTGACGAGTCCCCAATCGTGGATTTCAAGATTTGGGGTTGTTTTGCCAATGATGGGATCGGGCCAATAACCCAGCGCGAGCACGGCGGTATCGCATGCCACGCTGAAGTTCGAGCCTTCAATGGCAATGGGTTTGCGCCGCCCCTTGGCATCAGGTTCACCGAGTTTCATTTCGAGACATTCCACCGCTGCAAGTTTGCCATTTTCGCCAGCGATGAATTTTACGGGTTGGGTGAGGAAGCGATACTTGGCGCCTTCTTCTCGAGCAAATTTGCGATCCTTTTTGCCGCCGGGCATTTCTTTTTCTGTACGGCGATACAAACAGGTCACTTCTTCTGCACCGAGTCTTAAGGATGTGCGCAAACAATCTGAGGCGGTATCGCCGCCGCCGATAACCACAACGCGTTTGCCAATTTCAAGCGGTTTGTGCATTTCAGGCGGAAGCAGATCCAGACTCACATTTCCGCGGATGAGATAATCAGTCGCTTCGTAGACGCCGGGGAGATCTGTGCCTGGTGTATCTTCCATTTTCGCATCGATCTCTGATCCCACCCCAATGAAGACCGCATCGAAGCTTTCGTTGAATAGATCGTCGATGGTTTTATCTTTTCCAATATAGGTATTGCCCACGAATTTGACCCCCGCGCGTTCGAACTCTTCCCACTTTTCCATCCATACGTCTTTGGGGAGTTTGAAGTTGGGAATACCGTACACGAGCAGACCACCTGGCGCTGGCTTGGATTCAAAGACGGTTACTTCATGTCCACTTTGAATGAGTTGGTCGGCGCATCCCAACCCTGCAGGACCAGCTCCAATAATGGCGACCCGCTTCCCGGTCGGCGAACCGACAGGAATGATCCGTCCTTCAGTGCGGCGTTTGTAATCTACGGTAAAGACTTCCAATTCGCCGCAGAGAACTGGGGTTTGTTGTTTGTTGAGAACGCAGGAACCCTGGCACAAAGCTTCATGCGGACAGACGCGTCCGCAAATTTCAGGCAGGGAGCTGGTACGATGGTATAGATCAGAAGCGTCTGAGAAACGTCCCTGTTCGATCAACCACATGGCAGAGGGGATGTCGTTGTGCGTGGGGCAGGCCATCATGCAAGGCGCAGGATGAGGGCAGTGAATACAACGTGCGGCTTCCAGCATGGCACGCTCGGGACTGAAATCTATGACTACATCTTCAAAATCACAAGTGCGTAGATCAGGAGCTCGCAAGTCCAGATCGTAAAATGGCATATTAGCGCGGGCTTTGCGATCAATCGTTAGGTACTCGCTGGGTATAAACTGCATGAATTCCTCCGGAGCTATATCAACATAGATTTCAGTATGATGATACCTAAACATAAAAGTTGTCCACAGGCGTAAATGTCACCAAATGAGACGACAATCATCACATTTATTGACGTGTTAGATTTATGTAAGCCCAGTCATAAATATTCATTGTCAATTCATATTTGTAGTGTAAAATTTTTGGTGCGTTAGATGAAATATATTATGGAGGATCCATGGGTGCTTTTTTAAGAAAATATAGGGGTGTATTGATCTTTTTACTAGTGGTCATTATTGCAGTTTCTGCTTATGCATTTTCGGAGAGGAACAGTAATGCTACGGTAAGTCAGTTTCAAACAACGAAGATCGAACGCGGTAACCTTGTAGCAACAATTGGTGCGACGGGCACAGTGCGCGCGAAGCAAACTGCCACTCTGAATTGGCAGGCGACTGGCACCGTGGATACAGTCAATGTAAAGGTGGGCGACAATGTTCCGTCAGGTTTTGTGATGGCGTATTTGAAGAAGACCTCCCTGCCGCAAAGTATCATTATGGCTGAAGCTGATCTGGCGAGTGCACAAACGACTCTTGATAACCTGCTCAACTCAAATTCTGCGTTGGCACAAGCTGAACAAGACTTGGCTAATGCCAAACAGGCAGTTGAGGATGCCCAAAAGGATGTCACGAAGTTGGATTACCGGCGATATTCAGATGACATGCTTAAACAGGCCAAGGATGAACTTATTCTGGCAAAAAGGAATGTA
>Ga0180074_1000013_pt1 | contig 33313 bp, 31 predicted proteins | sample EasRiv366_16_10D_FD_121773 | JGI IMG/M metagenome (GOLD analysis project Ga0180074, IMG submission 121773) | Soil microbial communities from meander-bound floodplain in the East River, Colorado, USA - East River metaG ERMLT366_16_10D | ecosystem: Environmental > Terrestrial > Soil > Floodplain ...
GGAACCGTAGATGTTTGGCTTGCCAAGAAAAACAGAGACATCATTCGTGAGATAACGAGTCGGAAAATTATCCGTGCCATCGATGATGACATCGTAATCCTTCGCGATGCGCAACGCATTCTCGGAGGTATATGGCTCGTTGTAAACGTCAATTTGAATATCGGGATTTAGATCCAGCAAACGTTTACGTTCACTTTCCACTTTGAGTTTGTTCACCGTAGACGTGCCATGAATCATCTGACGCTGCAAGTTGGATGAGTCAACTATATCGTAGTCAACGAGTCCGATGCGACCAATACCCGCTGCGGCTAAATAAAGTGCAACAGGTGAACCGAGTCCGCCCGTGCCGATGACGAGCACCGATGAATTCTTGAGCTTGAGTTGTCCCTGCAAGCCGACTTCGGGCATGAGCAGGTGACGTGAGTAACGCAGGATCTGTTGATGTGAGAGTTCTTCTATCATAATTTCTCTTTTCTGGAGTGCGGGAGCAAGCTCCCGCATCGGACAGCAAGCTGTCCGAATCCAAATTTAACGCCCACCCGCAATGGACGGAATCAACATGATCTTCTCGCCATCTTTGATCGGCGTATCCACGCCCTGCAGGTCTTTGATATTGTTTTCTCCGACGAACAGATTTACGAACGGGCGCAGTTCACCGGCTTCGTTGAAGATGTGCGGTTTGATGGCAGGGAATTGATTCGTTAAGTCGGTCAATGCCTCCGATATTTTTACGCCGGATACTTGTACTTCGCTTTTTCCGCTGGTATAGGCGCGCAACGGAGTAGGGATTCTCAGAGTTGTCATAGATTCTATTTTTCTCTCATTTCGTTTTTTTTATTTTCTGCAAAATTTTTGCCACGGATTACACAGATTATCACGGATTGTTTTTTTATAATTCGTGTAAATTCGTGAAATCCGTGGCTAAGGTCATTCGCTATATAAACAATTGTACATCAGCATCGGCGGCATATTCAAGGAAGGTTGCCGCGCCGCCGATCTCTGCCTGCGGAATAAAATCTTCCTGTTTGAAGCCGAAGACATCCATTGTCATCTGGCAACCGATCAGGCGCACACCCATGTCAAGGCAGGCTTCACGTAATTCCTCGATGGTGGCAACGCCCTTGTTGTGAAAGGTCTGCTTCATCAAGTTTGTTGCCAAACTTTCAAAACCAGGTACATTTGCCATCAACAGGTTCGGCATTGCCCAGTTGATATTTTGGAACCCTTCCGGTCCAAAAGGCATCTTCATTGGCATGGCTGGGTTACCAAGCGGAGACACCAAGGCATTGAGTTCAGGCTTGAGCAGGGTCAGCCCATAAAAGGTGAAGAAAATTCCGACTTCCCACCCCATGGCACCAGCTGCGCTGCCGAGAATGAAGGGCGGGTACGCCCAATCCAGCGTCCCTTTGCTGGAGATCAGTGCAAGGCGTTTTGGTGCATTTGGATTCGATTTAGACATAATATTCTCCCGTAAACAGGTATACATGTAAACAAGTACACACATGTCTACTTGTTTACATTTTTCCTTGTCTACTATGATTTTTTCAAAAAGAAAATAAACTTTTCGCCTTCGGTCGTGGAAAGCAGTAACTCATTCCCGGTCTGGCGGCTCCACGCGGCGATATCCGGCGGCGAACCGGCGTCAGTGGCGATCATCTTCAAGATCTGCCCAGACTGTAATTCCTTGATCGCCTTGGATGTTTTCACAATTGGCATCGGGCATAGCATGCCGCTACAATCCAAAACCACATCTTCTTTGATCACTTCAATATCATTCATTGTGTATCTCCTGAATTAAATAATTTCTATTTCTTCTTCATCGTACTTCGAGCGATCTTCCACCAACCGCCACGAACGGTGACTGACAACCTTACCTTCATCTACGCGCGTGATAATGTACGAAAAAAATGGCTGTGCCCACTCACGATCATATTCAGATGGGATATTGGGGCAATCGGGATGCGAATGAAAAACACCGATCAAGTCCACGCCCAATTCCATGGCTTTCATTTCCGCTTTGAGATAATCTTCAGGCGTCAGCAAAAAGCGATTATGTTTTGCTTCATCTTCACGGGCATTTTCCAATGGCAGAACATCCTTCACGTTGCCGTCCACGCCCAGCAAAAAACCTGCACCCTCACCCGGATACGCCTTCTCCAAATGCGCATTGATCTGCGTTGTCAACTCACTTGAAATCTTCAACACTATTTTTTCTCCCAAAGCGTTTTGTCACTCAAATATTTATAGCCTGCATCCGGGAACACAGTCACTACCACGCCTTCATCCAATTCACTGGCTACGCGTAGCGCTGCGACAGCTGCTGCGCCGGATGAAATTCCTACGAACAGACCTTCCTCGCGTGCCAGACGTTTGACCATCTCATGCGCCGCTTCAGTCCGCACTTCAAGTTGCTCCTCCGCAAATGACTCATCATAGATCCCAGGCTTGATCGCACTAGGCATATGCTTAAGCCCTTCGAGTCCGTGGAATGGCGCATCAGGTTGAAAGGAAATAATTTTCACACTCGGCAATTGTTCACGGAGATATTTACCTGTGCCCATCAATGTACCAGATGTTCCAAGGCCCGCGACGAAGTGAGTCACTTTTTCATGCGTTTGATAAAAAATCTCCGGTCCCGTGGATTTGTAATGTGCTTCCCAATTTGCCGGGTTGTTATATTGATTTGCATACCAATACAGATCAGGTTGTTCAGCGGCAAGTTCACGCGCCTTGAGAATTGCTCCATCCGAACCTTCCAACGGATCGGTGAGAATCAAGTCGGCGCCCAACGCCTTGAGAATTGACATCCGCTCAGAGCTGGCGCTGGCGGGAATAGTGATGGTAACAGGGATTCCTAGCGCAGCACCAAAAGTTGCGTAGGAGATACCCATATTGCCAGAAGTGGAATCGAGCAGGCGTTTGCCATTTCCAAGGTTGCCATTCGCAAGCGCAGTTTGGATAATGTTGAGCGCAGGTCGATCTTTGATCGAGCCGCCCGGGTTGAACCATTCAGCTTTGGCAAAGACCTGGGTGCGAGGCGACAGGTTCCAGCTGAGGCGGCGAAGCGGGAGTAACGGCGTATTCCCCACATGCGCATCCAATCCATCCAGAGTAAGTGTATTCGATTGAGTTAATCGATAATCCAGTAGAGTCATATCATCCTTTTAAATCGAAACAGCCAACGGGTAAACAAAAAGACGGCGAACAAACGCCACACACGTTGCAAAGATTTGCACGCGGGGGTCGTCCAACCGTCTGATTCCGTTGACTGCGGAGGGCTATCTCAGGCGGTGGCTACGAGCCCCGCCATATACACAAGCAATAATTAGATGTATTCATAGGTTATTGACTAAGATGACGGCTATTTTACTGTTCTTACCTGAATTGTCAAGTCAAATATGTCTGACGTATTTCGATATCCACCACCGTCCCGAAGGTTTGAATAACTCAACAAGGTCTTTCAAGAAATCCTTCAGGACGTTTTGAATAAGGTGAGGAAATTATCCGCCCGCCGCTGCCGCCAGAATGCGGACGACATCCTGCTCCCCCACCGCTGTCTCATTGCCATTCAACTCTTTCACGTTGACGTCATTCACAAACAAATAAATATGCCTGCGTAAATTTCCTTCCCCATCAAACACATGGAACTTAAGCGCCGGGAATTTTTCAACCGCGCTTTGTACAGCTTCCAATGCTGTAGAACCGGAAACCTCAAATTGCATTTGCTTCTCGGTGTAATAACTGATGACATTCGGAACGCGGAGAATTGGCATAAGTGTATTTTACTAAACTTTGTTCAACTGTCATAACAAACATACTCTATGAATATGAGATACAACAGTTGTATTTATGCGCGATTTTTGATATGCTATCGTCAATGACTATTTTAAAGCGGGTATTTATATTATCCACCATAATTCTCACTGCAATTCAGTTAGCATCCTGTGGGATTACTACTCCTGCGCCCACTGCAACCTCACTCTCCATATCCTCCCCACCAGATGGATTGCACATGGCTTATATTAATGATGGGAATCTGTATTTTCAGAACGGGAGTAATCCACCGCAACAACTCACACGCCACGGAGAAGATTGGAGCATTCTTTTTTTCTCTGAAAATGGAGAAAAGATTTTCTTTCAACGAGGCATCACTCCCCCGTTCGAGCTCCATTCGATTAATGCCGATGGGAGCGAAGAGCAGACATTGATAACAAATGAACTTTTGAGAACAATGGATACCTCATACACTGATTTGACTGGTTTTCACCATGTAACCATCGTCCCAAGCACTCATCTTTTATTATTCAGCACATATGAACCTCAAGATAATAATAGTGTATTTTGGAATGGCGATCTTCTGGTAGTGAATACAGATACCGCAAAAATCCGAAAGCTTCCCTTCTATGCAAGCGATTTTTTTCTTTCGCCGGATGGTAAATATATAGCACGTGACCGCATAGGAGCAATTGATGTGTTGGATTTAGAAGGGAATATCATTCATAAAAATATGGTGACCTACCCCCCCAGTGAGCCGTCTTTCCTGCCTCCCGGTATTTCCTGGATGCCGGATTCAAAAGGGCTTGTTGTCATTCTTCCCGTCCCAACCTTTTATGACATATCTGCCAGTGGACCTAGTTACACTGTTTGGCACTACACGTTGGATAGCGGTACGGGAGTAGAGGTGCCACTTGATGTACTTCCAACTGAAGTCTATATGGCGACAGTTTCACCAGATGGAAACTGGATCATCTATAATAACAACGATCAATATGCCTTCTATATTGGAGACCTTCGCACAAGCAACACACAGCTTTATGAACCAAAAACTTTTGCCTTTCACGATGGTCGGAGTTGGAGCTCAGATAGTAAACATTTTATATATAGAGGAACGAGAAAAAATCTATTTCTAGGATCCGTTAACAGCCCGCCCGAATTAATCGGTAAGGGCGAATTCCTAGACTGGATTGACGCTAACCGTTATCTTTATTATGCAGACAAGCATATTGTCTTGGGAAACATCAATGGAGCGAAAGAGATAATCCTTGTTGACCATGAGTCTTTCAACAATCCAGTCATTTTCACTTTTATCTTGCCGTAAGCATCGAAGAGATAAAGGAAGTCATGCAAAAAGAGGCTCCCTTTTCAGAGAGCCTCTTTTCTATATTTACGAATTACCAATTACTCGCTACTCTTCCTTCTTCGCTTCCATTTCCTTCTTGTGTGCTTCGATGATCGTGGCAGCAATTTGAGTCGGTACTACATCGTAGTGATCGAATTCCATCGCGAAGTAACCGCGTCCACCCGTGATCGAGCGGAGTTGCGTAGTGTAGCGCGTCATTTCTGCCATCGGCACATGCGCCACAATGACTGTACTACCGTGTTCAGCGTCTGTGCCTTGCACCCGTCCGCGGCGGGTGTTGAGATCGCTCATCACATCGCCCATGTTAGCATCGGGAATGGTCACGCGCACGTTCATGATCGGCTCGAACAATACCGGACCCGCATCATGCACGGCAAGTTTAAACGCTTCACGTCCCGCAATTTCAAATGCCACCGGCTTGGAGTCCACTTCGTGTTCCTTGCCATCATACACGATGACTTTTACATTGCTCATCGGATAGCCCGCGAATGCACCGCGTTCCAGGGTGGCTTTGATACCTTTTTCGATCGGCGGCAAATAGGACTTGGAAAGGTTCATGCCCACGAGCTCATCGTCAAATTCAAAGTCTGCTTCCGGCAAAGGTTCGATCCGCAGATGCACTTCGCCAAATTGCCCTGAACCACCAGATTGCTTTTTATGACGATATTGAGCGCTGGCTTTACGCGTGATACCTTCACGATAGGGGATTCTGGGCTGGTGAGTTGCCAAGCCCACCTGAAACTTGTTCTGCGCGCGGTTGATCGCAACGTCAATATGCTGGTCACCCATGCCTTGCAAAACGGTTTCATGCGTAATGGGATCGTTCTGCCAGGTGAGTGTCATGTCTTCATCGCTTAATTTGGTAAGGGTTGGGGATATCTTCGCCGCATCTGCCTGACTCTTGGGTGTGACAGCCACACGATACAAAGCAGCCGGGAAATGCGGCTTGGCAACCGTCAGCGGATGACCCTTATCACATAAGGTATCGCCGGTAGCTGTCGCTGCCAATTTTGAAACAGCTGCAATATCACCTGCATGGATGGTCTTCGCTGGGATTGCTTCCTTCCCGCGTTGAAAATGCAGACCAGACATACGCTCATCCACACCCTTGTTTTGATTCCACGCATGCGCATCACCCTGCATGGAACCGGAAAGCAAACGGAAGTACGACATCCTGCCGACGAACGGGTCAGCGGTCGTCTTCCACACATACGCAGCCAGTGGACCGGTATCAGAAGGCTTTAACTCTTCTTCACCATCCTTACCCTGTGCCACACGCTTGGGCGCGTTCAAGGGCGAAGGGATCAAATCAATGATATCGTTGAGCAAAGCAAGGATGCCGATCTCGCGCGCACCCGCCGCACAAAAGATGGGGACAAATTGTCCAGCCCAGACTACATCTTCCAATCCACGAACCATTTCGGCATCGGTGAGGGAGCCGTTCTCGAGATACTTCTCCATCAACTCATCTTCGCCTTCCGCCGCATCTTCCACCATCGCAAAATGCGCAGCTTCCGCCATTTCCCGCATGTCGGCAGGGATCTCGGCGAGCGTTTTGCCATCGCCCATATAGGCTTTCATACCGATCACATCCACCACGCCTTTGAAATTCTGCTTCTCACCGATCGGGATGTGAACTCTGACCACACGCTTGCCATGCGCCACCACAAACTCTTCAATAGCGGCATAGGTCTTCTCAAAGTCTGCGTTCTCGCGGTCCATTTTGTTGATCACAAAGAAACGCGGCAGGTTGAACTCATCGGCATAACGCCAGGCAAGTTCCGTACCCACTTCGATACCAGCCACAGCATCCACTAAAATAAGCGCGCCATCAGCCACACTCAGGGCGGAGATCATCTCACCCACGAAATCGGTGTAGCCTGGCGCGTCGATAATATTGATCTTGTGATCGCGGTGCTCTATGGGAATTACACTGGAATAAATGGAAATCTTGCGACGGTGTTCCTCATCATCATAATCTGAAGCCGCCGTCCCGTCCTCAACCTTGCCAAGGCGGGTTGTTGCCCCCGTTGCGTGGAGAAATGCCTCCGCTAACATCGTCTTGCCTGCGCCTCCATGTGACACCAGCGCGACGTTGCGAAGAAACTCGGTGGTATACTCTTTCATGAAAAAGCCCTTCCCATTCAGTTAGGATATAAAGCTAGTCGCATGATTGTAAAAGAACTCAAGTGAATTGTCAAAGTAAGAACCGTCACCTTCCCACAATGACATTTAACGTAGCGTGGTAAATTAAGTGCAAAACCTGTTCCGTCGCCTGCTTTTTCAATATTGGTATTTCAGTCAGCCGCCATGGGATACAGGCATCAGCCCACCAGAATTGATCGAATTCATCGCACAGCACCAGCCTGGTCGCGCCATCGATATTGGCTGCGGCACAGGCACGAATGTGATTACCCTGGCAAAAGCTAGTTGGCAGGTCACAGGCGTGGATTTTGCGCCGCGCGCGATCAAACTTGCCAAACAAAAACTAAAAAGAGCAGGCATCCAAGCCGAGTTATCTATCAATGACGCGACAAAACTCAGCAGGATCATTGGTCCATTCGACTTTGCGCTGGATCTCGGCTGTTTCCACGGCATTTCAAAAGAGGGACGGGAAAAATATCTGCGTCAACTGGATCGTATCCTCGCCCCAAACGGATTCTGGCTGCTCTACGCTTTCCTCAACCCCAACACGCCTCATTCTTCGTCCGGGCTTGATGAGGTGGACCTCAACCTGATCTCAACCCATTTCACCCTACTCACCCGCCGCGATGGCTTCGACAAGCGCGAAAGACAATCCGCCTGGTTCCTCTATCAGAAATACACTGTTGGTTGAGCGCAAGCAGTCGAAACCAACAAGTAGAAAAGCTATGAGTATGAAACCTGACCTTCGCATCTTCAAAGATACGGAATTGCTAAGCCAGCATGCGGCAGAAATTTTTGCCGAGCAAGTTGCGCAATCCATTACAGCCCGGCAGCGCTTCCTCGTTGCACTCAATGGTGGTGGCACGCCCACCCGTCTCTTTCAATTGCTCGCCACAGATTATCGTGACAAAGTGGATTGGAGTAAAGTTCATATCTTCTGGGGCGACGAACGTTATGTCCCGCCCGATGACCCGGGCAGTTGTTATGGTCAGGCAAAAGAAATATTATTGGATCTTATAGCCATTTCAGAGCAACATGTTCATCGAATAAAAGGAGAGCTTGAGCCTGTCGCTGCTTCGATGGAATATGCTCAAACTCTAAAATCATTTGCCGAAGACGGACTTGAATTTCCTCGCCTTGATCTGGTCTATCTCGGCATGGGCGAAGACGGGCACACCGCGTCACTCTTCCCCGGATCGCCTGTGGATGTCACAGAATCAACGCTGCCTGTCACCGCACATTATCAAGACCGCCCCGCCAACCGCGTCACATTGACGCAGCGAGTTTTCAATCAAGCTCACATGATTGTATTCATGGCAACCGGTGAAAAGAAAGCCGTCACTTTGGCAGAAGTGCTCAGCGACAGATATAATCCAGAGCTATACCCCGCCCAGAGAATTGACCCCAAAAATGGTGAGTTGGTCTGGCTGGTGGATGAAGATGCAGCAAGCAAACTACCGAGAAATTTAATAACTAAATTTTGTGAAGGCTAAATTCTGTTGGTCGAGTAGGGCGAGTATTCTTCTCGTCCGTATCGAGACCAACAAATAACAAGGAAATTTTTGCTTAGATGGTGGTCTCGATATGCCCTTCGAAAAACAGTCAGGGCTACTCGACCACCATTAGCATAATACCAAAGGAGCACATTATGGAATTAGCAATAATCGGTTTAGGCAAAATGGGTATGAACATGGCAACACGTCTCGTGCGCGGTGGACATCGCGTGGTTGGTTATGCACGCACAGCCGCTACAGTGGATGAAGCTATAAAGCTTGGCACAGAAGGCGCACATACACTCGAAGAAGCGGTTGGCAAACTTAACGCGCCGCGCATCGTTTGGGTGATGGTACCCGCTGGTCAAACCACGGATGATACGATTGAGAAATTATCCACCCTGCTTTCAAAAGGCGATATCATTATTGACGGCGGCAACTCAAATTACAAAGACTCTGTTCGTCACGCCGCCTTACTTGAACCCAAGGGCATCGACTTCATGGACTGCGGCACGAGTGGCGGCATCTGGGGTCTCAGCGAAGGCTACAGTCTGATGATCGGCGGCAAGCCCGAGGTCGCAGAAAAGATGCGGCCCATTTTTGAGACGTTGGCTCCTGCGGCAGATAAGGGCTGGGGTCACGTAGGTCCACATGGCGCAGGACATTTCGTCAAAATGATCCACAACGGTATCGAATACGGCATGATGCAAGCCTTCGCAGAAGGTTTTAGCATCCTGAAAGCGAAAGAGGAATTCGGACTCGACCTTTCGCAGGTCTCGCATATCTGGCAACACGGCAGCGTGGTGCGTTCATGGCTTTTGGATCTCGCCGCCAACGCGCTGGACGAAGATACCCAACTCAAAGATGTCAAACCCTGGGTGGCTGATTCAGGCGAAGGCCGCTGGACCGTATTCGAATCGATCGATCTGGATGTGCCCGCACCCGTAATCACGCTCGCTTTGCAAATGCGCTTCGCCAGCCGCGATGAAGAGAATTACACTGCCCGCATGTTAGCCGCACTGCGCAATCAATTTGGCGGTCATGCGATCAAGAAAGCTGAATAAATTTTATACTCAAGCCGCCGTCCTCGGCGCTGGAGCAACAATTATGGATAATAGCTTACCTACTTCTATCGTGATTTTTGGGGCATCAGGCGATCTAGCACAACGCAAACTTGTGCCTTCGCTTTTCAATTTGTATCTCAAAGGACGCATGCCGAAACAATTTCGAATTGTCGGCTATGGCAACACCGCTTTTTCAGACGATCAATTTCGGGCGCATCTTGAAGAAGGTGTTAAGCAATTTGCCGCGTTTGAATTTAAGCCAGATGAATGGTCTGCCTTCGCATCGAACCTGGCTTACCAACAGGGACGCTACACCGATCTGGCAGATTTCAAAAAACTCGGAACCCTCCTAAAAAATTGGGAGATCAATTCCGGCAATCGTATATATTATATGGCGACTCCGCCCGGGGTCTTCCCCAACATCATTGATCTGCTTGGTCTGACGGACCAACTCACGGAATACAATGGCTGGCGGCGCGTCGTCATCGAAAAACCGTTCGGAACAGATTTTGCCTCTGCGCGCAGTTTGAACGAACAGATCCATAAGACGCTCAACGAAAATCAGATCTATCGCATTGATCATTATCTCGGCAAAGAGACTGTGCAAAACATCTTGATCACACGCTTTGCCAACACGATCTTCGAGCCGTTGTGGAATCGAAACTACATCGACCATGTTGAGATCACAGTAGCGGAGCAAGTCGGCGTGGAACATCGCGCCCGTTTTTACGATGGCATCGGCGTAGTCCGCGATATGTTCCAAAACCACTTACTTCAACTTACAACACTGGTTGCCATGGAACCACCCGCATCTTTCGATGCGACGGCCCTGCGCAATGAAAAGGTGAAAGTATTAAGTTCCATCCGCCCAATGAAAGCAGATGAAGTATTACAAAACACAGTCCGAGCACAATATAAAGGCTATCTCGAGGAGGAAGGCGTTGACTCCGCCTCTACGACTCCCACCTATGCCGCCGTCCGCTTGCAGATCGATAACTGGCGCTGGCAAGGCGTGCCATTCTATTTACGCTCTGGGAAAAAGTTGAAGGAAAAACTCTCGCAGATCACGATCGAGTTCAAAGAACCTCCTCACATGCTTTTCACGCACACTAAAGAACACATCACGCCCAATATGCTAGTGCTGTACCTGCAACCTGATGAAGGCGTACATTGGCGCTTTGAAGCAAAGGTACCCGATACGGTTTCCCAACTCCGCTCGGTGGATATGGAATTCCATTACGCCGATTCATTCGGCAAGACAGCGATCCCCGAATCTTATGAACGTCTCCTGCTCGACACGCTGACGGGCGACGCATCACTATTCACCCGCGCCGATGAAGTGGAAACCGCCTGGAGCTTGATCGATCCCATCATCGAAACCTGGGATGCGAACAAACAATCCATCGCACAATACGAACCCGGCTCGTGGGGTCCTGCTGAAGCAGATGACCTGCTCACACGCGATGAGCGTAAATGGTCCACCTGGGATGGACGTAAAGAATAAAAAAACCGTCCGATGTTTTGAAAACATCGGACGGTTCGTTTAAACTTTCGGTTGTGCAAAGAGATGAGCTTGAGTAGTTAAAATAGGGGGATTCCCTAATGGTCTTCCACCGATGAAACAATAGAATAATAATCAGAAAGTGTTCAAATCATCATGGAGGAACAGTTAATGAAAAAAGGTCTTTCTGCTCTATTTTTTGTTCTCGTGACAATGGCAGCGCTAGTATCCAATGTGCTTGCCGCCCCTGCTCAGGTAAACAGGGACGTAACACTACAACGCGTTACATATGGAAGGAGCGGTATCACACTCCTATTCCACACTTCCGGATTGTCCAAGGACGATCTCACGAACACATCATTTACCGCACATTCAAAGCAATGGAATATGGCATGCAACTTTATAGATAACACCACTGATGTTCGTTGTCTGGTTTCCAAAAAACTGTCTATGTTTGCTGGTCAAGGCTTCCAGGGCACATTAGCCATGTTCCATTTCGAGGGCAAACTCCCAAGTGTGAGAGCGTTCCCAAGCCCAGTAGTGATTGAGACTTCTGTTGTGACAGAGACACCTACCGCATGTCCTGATGGTCAAACACTGTCGTATACATTTGAGTATTCTAATTCGTCATATCAAGCCGAGGTGTGGTCAGATTACTCCATAAATTCAGACACATTCTACTCCCTCTATGGCGTCTATCCTGAATCCAGCAACATATACACCGATAGCTATTGGTCGAACGGTGTCTACTACACAGAAATCTACTATATCTACAGCTACACTACGTACACTAGCGGATATGGCACTACGCCATCTGATAATTGGGATGCATTGGTATCTGCCTATGAATCTAATGGATTTACCATACAGAATACAGGGGAGTCTTGCAATTAAAGCTTATAATTGCCATAATTGGCTTGGATATTAGAAGTTCTTGTAAGAGCCATTTGCAGGCCAGTCTGAATGCAGAACAACTGTGAGACATGTAACTTAATGAAAAAACAACCCGATGTTTCAAAACACCGGGTTGTTTTTTACTTGCGGTTATGCAAAGGTGCTTAGGAACTTGCAAACCTGAAAATAATATCCATTGTTTCTATCAAAATACTCCATATAATTTCATTTGTGATTCGACACAATCTTTTTATATAGGAGAGAAAATATGAAAAAGCATGTTTCAGTTGTACTCGGTATGCTTGTTCTCATGGCAATATTTGCTTCAACAGTATTTGCGGCACCCGCGCAAAACGGCAAGAGCGTAACCCTGGTTAGCATTAAATATCAGCCAAGTGGAGTTGTGCTCATGATCCACACATCCGGGCTGACGGAGAGTAACCTCAAGAATAGTTCTTTTTTTGCACACTCGAGCGACCAGAATATTTATTGTAACTTTGTCAATGACACAAACGATGTCCGCTGTCTACTGGCAAAAAAACTGGCTCAATACCAGGGTGAAAGTTTCCAGGGTACCTTGGCAGGAGTTAGTTTTTACGGCGAATTCCCTACAAACACCTATTGTGATGCAGGTGAATCTCCCTGGTACAACATTGATCTGTATATAGACGGTGAATTCGTTGATTCAGGAGAGGTCCCAGTCTGGATCTGGAACGATGCAGCCAATCAAGGGTGGTTTGATGTTTGGGCAGAGTACGGTCTCACTTATGAGATCACAGGGGGCTTCTGCGGTTCGGCAGAATTAATCTTGACATAATATTTCGATCGGTGCACAAAGCACTACAAATAAAAAGCTCACTCAAGGCAAATTGCCCGGGTGAGCTTTTTCATTAGGCTTTATAGCAACATATATAAAATTACGGTCCAACCGTGATCAAATCCTTGATGCGCTCATAAGTGCCGGGACCAATACCCGGGACATTGATAATATCTTCGATCGTCAGAAATGATCCATTTTGCTCGCGATATTGAATGATCTTTTGGGCGGTAGTCGGGCCAATTCCAGGCAACGACTCAAGTTCAGCCTGCGAAGCGAAATTGATATTGATCAACTCCGTGCTTACAACCGGCGCTTCTGTCGCGGCTGGATCTTCGAGAATCACCGGAGAGGCGCCTTCCACGTAGGGAATATCCAACTGCTCGCCATCTTCCAGCGCACGCGCCAGATTAATACCGGTCTTTTCAGCCTCTGCCAAAAATCCGCCTGCCGCTGAAATAGCGTCCTGCACGCGCGAACCCTGGGCAAGCGCATACACACCCGGGCGCGGCACCGCACCGGTAATATGAACGATGATGGGCGTTTCAGTTGGCACAGGGCGCAACGTCACCGCCTGACCGCTGGGGTTACGGGCAACCACCCACACAAGTACGGCAACGAACAACCCGAACAGCACTCCCGAAGCCATGTAGAGAATTGACTTTAAATTTTGCATTGGGGTAATTTTACTGCAACTTCATCACCAGCAGGCTCTCAGCCCTGTGGGCAAGTATGTTCGCCAGCCCCACCAGTTTGGAAATACGTTGAAAATAGCGCGGCATCTCATCGTATGAAATCGGACGAAAACCAAACTTTTCATAGAGCGACCCTAGCGTTGATTCACACATTAGATAGAGAGGACGTGGACTATCCTTCAACAGATGTTTGATAATCGCTCTCGCAACACCTGTACTGCGATACTCAGGGAAAACAGCGATCGAAGCCAATTCAAGGATTTCTGTGCCATGTGGTTTGAGTTGACCGATTCCAATGACCTGATCTTGAGCATTGACCGCAACGATAAAACGCTTCCAATCCAAGCCCATCGGGTTGATCCCGGTTAAATGAATTAGATCTTTGATGATGCCTGATTCTGATTCCCGTGCAGGACGAAGAATATAATTAGTCATGTAGTCTCTTAGGCTGGGTCCTCCAGCCCTATATCATTAACTCATCTTACGCAATCATACCTGTAACGCGAGATTTATCTCGCTTCTCAAGTATTTCTTGGGCAAGAGCGACATAAATGTCGCGTTACAGCAGTCAACATAGCCTGTTTTGCGTAAGTGAGTCATTAAATCAACCCGGCTGCCACAATGATAATAAACGTCGCAATAAACCAATGAATAATCAACGGATATAAAAACGATTTCGTTCTATATGCAACCCAACCAAATGCAAAGCCGCCAAAAATTGTTGAGAGAGTCTCCACTTCGGGTTTACCGTTATGCATCAACGCAAATGGGACCGCTTGGACCCACAGAGCTTCCGGTCCAAACTTGCGAGCATAACCGAACAAGATCCAGCCGCGGAAGATAAACTCCCAGCCGATTAAGTCAAGGAAGGTTGTCCAGGGAAGTCCGTTCACGTATGGCTGATAGTACTGCTTCATGGATTCATCCCCATGCCCCAGGTAATAAATTACAGGCGCCATAAAAAGGATGCCAATCGCCGTAATGATTACCCCAGCTTTCCAATCACCAAATCCAAAGCCATATTCTTTTGGGTTCTCGCGAAACAAGAAAACGACCACCACCAACGGAATGACAAGATACAAGATGACACGGTCCCAATACTTGTAGGGTGTGAGCCTGTGATAATAATCCACCATCAACAACAAAGTACTGACGATGGTGATGGTAACGATCTTCCAGTCAAAGTGAAGTTTTTCGCCGAGGAGATATTTCATAGTGATAAGAGAGTAGAGAGCAGGGGTTAGAGTTTAGTATGGGAAATAACTTTGGTTCCCAGTTGGTCCAAGCAACTGCGCTATTTTATCCGCATCGCGGGTAAGTTCAAGCCCCCAATTGGTAAGCAAAAGCAACGTCGCACCAAAAGCGACAACGACTATGACCTTTCCAATCCGCGATTCGTTCCAGTGGACACGCAAAGGCACAAATCCATTGACCCAGATCTGAGATGCCAGAATGGCAATATAGGGAATCAATGCCAGATGAAAACGGTCTTCGGAGAGGATGAACACATGCGGAAGCATATAGCTAACCAACAATAGCCCAAGCAAAATATGCTCAGACTTCCAACGCAGGAGAGATAATCCCAGCGCTGCCAGCACCGAAATAAAAACAAACGGTAATAATAAAATCGCGGAAATAGTCAGCAACCACGGAAGCGGGATGTATCCGATAATGTCATTCCCATAGAAATACATCAGCACTCGTTTTTCAAGCCCAAAGAAAAATCCTAGCCGATTAATGGCAAGCGGCAAAAATCTTTCTGGCTGCGCCTTGATGAACTCAATGGCTTTTTGCGTACCTACCTTATCGCGTTCGGCATCATCAAGAATTGGAAGTAGATCCAATGATGGACCAAAAACAAACGAGCCGTTCCCCCTGGGGTGGTAACCAAGATACAGGTTATAGCCCATGGATGTCTCGACACCTGTCAGCTCGTGATGCAATAGTGAATTACGAATGATCCACGGAGCGATTGTCAAAGCAAAAGCAAAGGCTACAAGAATCGCGCCGCGTTTCTGTTTATTCGCAAACCAGATCCAGAGAATTGCTAAACCTGCAAACGGAAGAATGACAGAACGAGTGAGAGTCGTAAGACCAAGAAAGATGCCGGAAAGTAGAAAGTGGAAAGTGGTTGGCTTATCGATAGAGGAAAGAAGAAAGAGGAAAGAGGCGAGAAGGAGAATGAAGAATGGGTTTTCGGTTCCAAGTCCTAGAGGATAAACGAGAAGCATCGGATACGCCACAACAATCCACGCAGAGATGCGTGCCATTTTCTCTTTCATCTTTCCTCTTTCATTCATCAAAGAAGGAGGCAGAGGAAAAAGTCGTTGAGCCACCCAGTAAGTTAACGGTGCCAGTGGCGCACCCAGGAAAATCGCTTGTGCCAGACGCGCGGCGAAGAAACGAGAGAAACCTGTGCCGCTAAAAAAATAAACGATGGCGAGAAAAGTTGGATACAAAGGTGCACGAAACGAAGTGGGAATGCCAAGGGTGGGATCATAGTCCTTAACACTGGTCAGGTCGAAATCCACGAAAGAGGCGAGTTGCTTTAAGTCCGCTTCAGCGTACCAGCGGAAGCCATGTCCCCCAGCGAGACTGCGCGCTAGCATATCGTATTGGAACATATCGTCGAGCCCGATGCCCAGCCCGCGCGCGAGGATGACAGGAATCAAACGCAGAACAAGTGCAACGATGAAAATTCGAAATGCAAAGGTTTTAAACATAAAACGGATTGCGCTGATTTTACTACGCAATCCGTTCCCGCTTCTCGCCGCCGAGGACGGCGGCTTGAGCAATTATTAAGCGAGCACGTGCATCTTGGCTTTGAGTGCTTCGATGCGTCTTGCGAGATACGGCATGAAGTAGCCGTCATATTTCTCCCATAGGTTAGGAAGCGACCAATCGGTGCCTTTGACCTTGCCGCGGCATTTTTCGCTGCCGCAATAGCAATCGAACTCATCATAGTTCGAGCCGTCGCACATGGCGTAATCGAAATTGAGTTCTTCGCCCGCATGGATATCACGCATGGCGACCAAACCGATCTGACCCGTAAACCCAACATTGGGTTCGCAGGAATGATTGAAGCAATCGGTTGGTTCCAAAGGCAGTGGCGCTTCAAGATACAAGCCTTCTTCGATCTGAAGAATGCGTTGCGTGAAGTACTGCATCTTGGGGTTGAGCTCGCTTTCAGCCACAATACGTCCGCCCCACAGGCTGATCAACTCACCCTTCTTGATCGGCTCGCGGGCAAACACCCCGCATCCGCCTTTTTCTTCGAACTCGCCCGAGTCACATTTCGGGTTTAGATGGGAATAAAACTGACCGGTCATTCTTTCCTTTCGTTTTGGTGAAGGCATTTCGCCCAGAATAATCTTTGGCAGAATTCGCCAAAGTACAACACATTTTCAATTATGTCACTCTGAGAATCAGCAAAGAGGCGCTATGATAACCTCAGAGATTCTTCGCCGCAAAGCGGCTCAGAATGACAACCAACATAGAATCAAAAACAGCCAATACAACAGCTCTGAACCACTGTGTTGACTGCTCATTACCTTAAGCAGTCCCGCCGCCTCACCAAGTATTAGTTGGAGGGCGGCGGAAGCCAGATTTTATTCGTGGCGTAATTTAGATAGAGGGCACAAGCATCTCTTCATTCACACTCGTGCGAGTCGTTAGAATATCGAACGCTCCTTTTATAATATTGAACGCAATTGTAATTGGTTAAATCGTGATGTCAATATTTGTGAAAAATGAATTTTTGGATGTGAAACCCGCTTCGCTCTCAGCCGGTGGTTGATTCTGTTTCGATTAAAATTCTGGAGTCCGACAGCTTGCTGTCGAAATTTGCGGGAGCATACCCTATCGGGCACACGAGCTCCTGCAATCCAGAGTCCTTACTTATTTTCCCCTTCTGTATCCGAACTCTGTGCAGAGATCCTTTGTGCAAAAAAGATCGGCAGGAAAGTAATGAGAATGACAAAGGTGGCAACCACATTCGTCACAGGTCGGTCGCGCGGACGAGCCAACTGACCGAAGATCCAAATAGGCAGCGTGGATTGCTGTCCCGCGGTAAATGTCGTCACAATCACTTCATCGAAGGAAAGCGCAAATGCCAGCATTCCGCCAGCCAGCAAGGCTGTGGCGATGTTCGGCAGCACAACGTATCGAAATGTTTGGAGCGAGTTGGCACCCAAATCCATCGAGGCTTCGATCTGCGAGCCCTGCATCCGCCTGAAGCGCGCCAGCACATTGTTATAAACAACGACCACGCAAAATGTCGCGTGACCGATTACGATCGTCCAAAACGAGAACGGGATATCGAGACCTCCGATCGCGGTGCGCAGGGCGATACCCGTCACAATGCCCGGCAGCGCAATTGGCAATACCAGCAGGAAGGAGATGGCTTCCCTGCCGAAGAAGTTACTGCGATACACAGCCGCCGCGGCTAGAGTCCCGAGCACGAGCGCAACCAGGGTTGCTATCCCAGCGACTTGAAAACTCAACGTGAGCGCATCCCAAAGATCCTCGCGTTGCAACGCAATTCCGTACCACTTGGTTGTGAAACCGGGGAGCGGAAAGGTGAAGGTCTGTTCTTCGGGGGTGAAGGTGTACAGAAAGATGATCCACATGGGCACATGCAAAAACAATAACGTACCCAATGCGGCGATCTGCAACAGGATTGGCGCTTTCAAACCTGAGGAAGAGTTAGATTGCATCGAACGCTCCAAGTTTGCGGGCGATCAGGAGATAGACGATCATAATCACAACGGGTCCCATTGTCATTGCCGCGGCTAAGGGAACATTGCCTGCCGTACCTTGATAGGAATAGACTGCCTGTCCGATAAAGAATTTTGAATTCCCCAAAACAAGTGGGATGATGAAATCACCGAGAGTCAGTGAAAACGTGAATATGGATCCCGCTATAACACCAGGGAAGGATAACGGGAGAATCACATTGCGGAAGGTCTGGAACGGTCTTGCACCGAGGTCACTCGAAGCATCCAGTAGAGACGCTGGCACACGTTCGAGGGAAGTCTGGATGGGAATGATCATGTAGGGCAGCCAGATATACACAAAGACAATGGACATGCCGATCGGTGAAAGTGCGAGGGACGAGCCTCCGATGCTTTCGATGCTTAGTAACCAGTCCAATGGTCCATTCAAATGCAGGAGGTTGATAAACCAGGACAAGATGCCCTCCTTCGCCAGGATCAGCTTCCAGGCATAAACCCTGACGAGATAACTTGACCAGAGGGGAATGGTCACTCCGATAAGGAGCCAGGTCTTTAACCGTGATGAGGAGAACTTCGCAATGTAATACGCGAGTGGAAAAGCAATAATAACATCGATCACTGTGACGACCGCCGCGATGGAAGCAGTGCGAATAAAGATCTCGCGGTGCGCCGGGGTGAGCAACTGACCATACGTCTTCAATGTAAATTCACGAATGATCATCCCGGTAAAATCGTCTATGGCATAAAAACTATACGCCAGGAGGGAGAACATCGAGCCAAGATATACCACCGACATATAGATCATCGGGGGTCCAAGCAGTAAGGCTAGGACGAGTCGTGGGCGGTTGTAGAAGAAGGTGGAGATACGCGTCAACAAATCAACCTCCCACCCGGCTCATGTGATCTTTATGCCAATGCAGGCGTACTTTCTGCCCCTTCGCTGAGAGCACATCCATCGAGGTTGTCTTCAGGTTTTGTTCGATCACGACGATATCACTGCCCTGGTCGAGTTGGACAAGGTAGCGGGTGTACAAGCCGAGATAAATAACATCTCGTATCAAACCGTCCACGGAGACCATATTCGAATCGGGAGAATCTCCCGCAGAACCAAGATGGATCTTTTCCGGACGAACCGAGAAGACCTGTTCAGACCCGGTGATACGTTTCGCCAATTCCCCGCCGATCAAATTGGACGTTCCAACAAATCCCGCCACAAAGGCAGATGTGGGCGTCTCATAAATTTCTGAGGGAGGACCGAGCTGCTCTATTTTCCCTTCATTGAAGACGGCGATCCGATCGCTCATCGTCAGCGCTTCTTCCTGGTCGTGTGTGACAAAGATGAAGGTGATCCCGACCCGCTGTTGGATCGCTTTCAATTCCACTTGCATCTGCTGACGAAGTTTCAAGTCGAGGGCGCCGAGAGGCTCATCGAGCAGTAAAACTTTGGGATGATTGATTAAGGCGCGGGCGAGCGCGACGCGTTGTCTTTGTCCGCCGGAGAGCTGGGAAGGTTTGCGATTTCCAAACCCGGGTAGGCGCACCAGTTCAAGCATCTCATCCACCTGCTTAGACCGCTCCGCTTTCGAGACACCTTTGATCATCAACCCATAGGCGATATTATCGTCCACCGTCATGTGTGGGAAAAGCGCATAATCCTGAAAGACTGTGTTCACATCCCGCTCGTATGGAGGTAGATTCGAAACATCCCACCCATAAAGAAAAATTTGACCGGATGTGGGTCTGTCAAAACCGGCGATCATTCTCAGGCAGGTAGTCTTTCCCGACCCTGAAGGACCCAGCATGGAAAAAAACTCCCCATCTCGAATCTCAAGAGCGACATTGTCCACCGCTTTAACTTCACCAAAATGACGGCTGACGTGATCGAAACGAATGGCGGGCGTTGAAGTGTTTGTCATTGAATTATTAACTCACAGAAAAACATAAGGAACCGTCAGGCGGGAGAACTCCCGCCTGACGTTGAAGACCAAACCAGACTAACGACCGCCAATGACCGCGACGTAATTCGTCACCCATTCATGGTAGGGAACACATTCAGTAGCGGCATCATCATCACCGCAGTCTGAAGTGGGCGTACGCCACCACAGAATCTTATCGAAGTCGTCAGCGCCATTGAGCGAGCAACCATCCGGTCCCAGCAAGGCATTGCCTTCGCAGGCATCCAGGCGAACTGGGATATTGCTGAACCAGGAAGCCAGGTCACCCTGCAGTTTGGGATTGAGCGACCACTCGAGCCAGGCGTATGCGCAATTGGGATGCGCAGCATCCACATGCATCATCGTGGTATCTGCCCAGCCGGTTGCGCCTTCGATAGGAACAACCTTTTCGATCGGCTGGCTGCTGAAGTATTTCAGGTAATTCGCCTGGAAGGGCCAGGAGCCCGAAACCGCCACACCTTCGTTGGTGAAGTCATCCATTTGAGTGAAGGCATTGTGCCAGTAGCGGTTGATCAGGGAGCGTTGCTGACGGAGCAGGTTGATCGCGGCATCGAATTGCTCGCGGTTCAAGGCATACGGATCCGTAATCCCAAGTTCAGGATTGTGGTACATCAAATACACTGCGGCATCTGCCACGTAGATTGGACCATCGTAAGCCTGTACACGCCCCTTGTTCGACTGCCCATCCGGAAGGGTTGTCTCCTCGAACACAACGCTCCAGCTTGTAGGAGGCTGGTCGCCGAAGATGTCTGAGTTGTACATCAGAATGTTTTGTCCTGATGAATACGGCACTCCATAGTGAATACCGTCTACAGTGTGCCACGGTGCGTTCTGCAATCTCGGGTCAATCTTGTCATAGCTGGGAACGCGTGACAGGTCAATGGGTTGAACCCTGCCACCCGAGATCAGACGATTCGATGCATCGCCCGAAGCGGTGACGAGGTCAAAGCCGCCTTCGTTCATCAGCGCAACCATTTCATCAGAGGTGGCGGCGTATTTGGGTTTCACCATACAACCTGTGTTGGCTTCAAACTCGGTGACCCAATTGTAATCTGCAGAAACTTCGCCGCGCTCAAGGTATCCATCCCAGGCAACGATGGAAACTTCACCCTCGAGTTCGGTTGAAACTGGCGGTTCAGTCGCGACTGGCGCTTCGGTCACCACCGGGGCATCCGTTGCCGCAGGTGCATCCGTTGCGGCGGGGGGGGCTTCCGTCGCCGCAGGACCACATGCCGCCAATACGAGACCTAGCAAGGCAAGCATGAAAATTACATTAAACCATTTGGACTTCATTTTCTCTCTCCTTTGGAATATTTGGTTGGTCAGCAAAAAATAAAGGTGATTGGGACTTTTAGAATCGCGCCTCCTTTCATGTATTAGATAAATACACTCCAAGCTTCATTTAGTAGATACGAACTATCCAATTCAATTATATGAAATTATGGGATGCAAAGTCAATTGGGAATTTCCGATAAAGACACGCTGCCTCTGGACAAAAAAGCCGCCTCCCTCTCAGCCGGTCCCTGCTCCTGTTTCGATAAATTTTCCGCCCCTCCTCTACCCTATCGCCAGCATCACCATCGCGCGGAAACCGTTATATGCTGAAGCCATCTCCTGAGCCGTGAACGAGACACGCGTCCCATCCCGTTGTGTGAACGGGATACGGGTTGCCCGATCGGCCATATCTGAAGTAAAGAACTCCACCGTGACTCGTACAGGCGTATCCAACACGAACGGTTCCGGTACGTCACCTTCTGCCAGGCGGTTCACTGCGCGCGCCGCAGTTGTAAAGATCAGATCTTGTGAAACTTCAGGCGGCAAGCACTCGGCGGCATAACGGCTAGTTGCCTGTTTGACAATAGCCGTTTCCATATCACCTAACTGCTCAACGATTTGCCCGCACGCGGTCTGGTCACCGGATGCCATAATTATCGGTACACCAAAATGACCTGCCAATGCCCCATTCAAACCAAACTCACCTGTCAGAATATCATTCAACCAAAGATTAGCAACTGTCTTTCTAGACCATGTATGATCGAGCACTGCACTCGGCGTGCCATTACGTGCGTGGTAACCAATGAACATTACGCCATCCACGCTTTCATCGATACCCTGCATCATTGAAAACGGCGAAGGTGAACCTGAGTTCAACCGTGCCCGTGGATCAAGTTCTTCAATCAAAATATTCGAGCCATCCCAATGTCCATCTGCCACAACGATCTCGTCCGCCCCAGCGTCACACGCGCCGCGGATCGCAGCATTCACATCCTGCGTCATCAACCTGCGAAACCGGGCATACTCAGCATGCCCCGGCGTGACATGATCCCAGGTAGTCACACCAGTGATTCCCTCCATATCTACTTGCATCAAAATTTTCATTTAAATTTTTCCTCTCTAATCAATTATGCTCCATTGGGGTCTCAGACCCCGATGATGATTTCAGCAATCGTTTTTCAACCAACTTCCCGATAACCGGATATCGATAATTATCACCTTTCAACACACGATAGCCTGCCCATTGCCCCATAATATGAAACAAAGGCACGATCAGGATAATGATGACAACGATTAACATGAGAACAATAAAAGCTACAATACCGATCATTCCTGTCGTAGTGCTAAGACTGGCATCTCCGCTTATGCCAATGGTAGCCAGCACAGCAAACGCTCCAGCTACATACAGGAACATCCCCCCGAAAAACAGCAAAGTCACGCTTATCTGAAAAAACAAAGTTTGAATGGTTTGGAATCTCAAAAAGAGACTGCGCTTGCCTTGTAGTATCCAAGCCGTTACAGGGATCAGAATTCCCCACAACATGATAATGACTGAAAAATGTCCCATAGATATAACCCAGCGATCCTCACGATCTTCGTTCAGCCAGGTTCGTTCAGCACCTGTCTGTGAAAAATCATAACCCAGATACCGCGCCAAACGCCCGCCCATTAGCGGATAACGGAAATCTTTTCCAAGGGCACAGGCAATCGCTCCAATCACTGGCAACGCGAAGTAAATGCCGATCAATCCAAACATGAGTGTTGTATGGGCGATCATAATTCCCATCATCTCGCTTTGGATATTTTCAACATTTGCGATACCAACCACAGCGGCAAAACTGGTAAAGACCACCACCACCAAGGCAACCAAGATCCAGATTGTATATCCCAGCGACTGATATCCCAACGCCTGCAAACACTGGAACGAAGCATAGTTTGATTTACGTCTTTGTTCAGACCAGCCAATCACGGGCAGTAACAATCCCATGCCCATGGCGATGGCTGAAAGATGAGCGATCACAGCCCAGATGCGTTCTTCGGTAGATGGAGTAGTTTTCATAATGCCCGATTTTCTGTAGGACGATTTACTCAGGCGGATTATCAATCCGCCCCACGACATGTCCCTTTATTTTATCAGAGAGGGGTGCGAGGATACGTGTACTCTGAAAGGGTATAATCACGCCAGAATACTGATCGGAGGAACTACATGTCTGACCTTGCCTTATATCCCCTGAATGAAGAACAAAAAATGATCCGCGATGCGGCCCGCGATTTCGCCCAAAATGAGATCGTCCCCATCGCAGCTGAATTCGATGAGAGCGGAGAATTTCCCCATGCCACCATGAAGAAGATGGGTGAGATGGGTTTCATGGGTATTGAAATTGCCGAAGAATACGGCGGCGCAGGGTTGGACACGCTCGCCTATGTGCTGGCGCTGGAAGAAATTTGTAAAGCGGATGCATCGCATGGTGTGATCATGTCAGTGAACAATTCGTTGTATTGTCACGGTATTATGAAGTTTGGCACCGAAGCGCAAAAAAAGAAGTTTGTCACGCCGATTGCATCGGGCAAAGCCATCGGCGGATATTCCCTCACCGAACCCCAAAGCGGCTCAGACGCCGGGACAATGAAATCCCGCGCCATCCGCGACGGCGATTTTTACGTTTTAAATGGACGCAAATCCTGGGTTACCAGTGGACCCGTTGCAAGTTACTTTGTCGTCTTTATGATGACTGACCCTGATAAAAAGCAAAAAGGTATCAGCGCATTTTTAGTGGAAGGGAATACGCCCGGACTCACCCGCGGCAAAAAGGAACCAAAACTCGGCATCCGCGCTTCGGCGACGAGTGAGTTGATCTTTGAAAATTGCCGCATCCCAGCTGAGAATCTTTTAGGCAAGGAAGGCGAAGGCTTCAAGATCGCCATGACCGTGCTGGATGCTGGTCGCATTGGAATTGCGACGCAAGCGCTGGGGATTGCAGAAGCGGCTTACGAAGCAGCGAAACAGTATGCGGCTGAGAGAGAAGCGTTCGGTCAACCGATCGGAGCCTTCCAAGGCACAGGCTTCAAGATCGCCGACATGAAGACCCGCATTGAAGCATCCCGCTTGTTGATCTATAACGCGGCACTCGCCAAAGAAAAATCCAAAAAGGATGGCAGTCGCTATTCGCTGGAAGCATCTATGGCGAAGTTGTTTGCATCCGAGACCGCGATGTATGTGACGCACCAGGCAGTGCAAATCCACGGTGGTATGGGCTACAGTAAAGAACTGCCCGTTGAGCGCTATTTCCGCGATGCCAAGATCACGGAGATCTATGAGGGCACGAGTGAGATTCAAAGACTCGTGATTTCAAGAAGCGAGTTGGGATTCAAATAAATAATTTCATAAAGAGCTGAACAGCATGTCTGTGAGTGCCTTGCCTGAAGAACCAGCGCTCGAAAAAGAAAATCAGTCGCTCAAACAAAAAGTTGACGAGCTGGAACGGACTTTAAGTGAAATGGAATTAAACAAGAGCCACACCACCCACCGAGTGAATTCTTCATCCTGGTGGGAGAAGGCGCTTTTTGTAATCACAGTGTTCATCAGTGTTGTTCCAGTATATTTTGTAGTGCAGGACAGGTGGTTTGAAAAACTGATCAGCATCACGGCGATTGACGAACTTTGGTGGAGCATAATACCTTTAAGAACGTTGGGTTATCCGCGCTATTTCTTGATCATTTTTATCGTTACAGTCGCTACAACACTGCTTGTTTTCTTTTGGCGCAACAAACCGTTGTTGGTATTCTCCAACTTAAGTCTTGGCAAGCCAGTGTTATCCGACAATCGGGTTGATCAACAACAAAATCGCATAGGTCGTTACCTGCTGATCAGTGCACTTGTTATTGCAGATATCAGTGCCGGGTTTGTGTTCATCAAGGGACACATACCTGGCTGGGAATTATTACTAGCGTTGATGCTATACATAAGCGGGCGCATCCTCATGGAATATCCAATAGAGGGGTTCAGACAATATCTTCAGAAACGCGGACGTTTCATCTTGGATGCTTCGATTTTTATTATCGCTCTTTGCAGCGTGCTCTATACTTTATTCGGGGAAAGCAAATCTAATCTCATTTTCTATTTACTCTTCTTTGTCGCCAGTATAAATTTTCTTCGTCACAAAAAAGAGACCCCCATTATTTTTTGGATAAGTGCGGCATCCCTGATTGCACTTACCTGGAGAATTGACGGCTGGGAGTATGTGGTCATCGGCGATGAGTACAATTTCTACAACGAGATCCGCAACATCCTTGAGAATCGCACTGCATGGCAATTGGTCAACAATACTTTTCACGGGAACTTCGTATACGGGACACACCCCTACTTCTCGTCCTATATCCAAAACTTCTTTATGAAATTGTTCGGCAATCATAATTTCGGATGGCGTTTCAGTAATCCATTTCTGGTCGCCACTTCACTCTTCCTCTTTTATTATTTCTTCAAAGCTTTTATTCCGCGCCGAACTGCCTTGATCACAGTAGTCCTGCTTGGGGTTTCACACTACCTGCTCTCTTTTTCAAAAATTGGTTACAACAATCTACAGGCATTGTTTGCGCTAGGCTTGATACTGGCTACATTCGTATGGGCGCTCAAAGCCATGAACCTGACAGCCTTTTCGCTACTGGGGCTTTCCATCGGCATTTGTTTTTACATTTATCCGGCCGCGCTATATATTATTCCCTTGCCATTCTTGGGCTTGCTGATATTTCTCCCGCCCACAAACAAGGACGCGCTCAAACGCTGGGGCTGGACAATTATTTCCCTCGCTTTATTGGTCTATCCACTAATCTCTCAACCCAAATACTGGGCAACAAAAGTTGCAGGTACCTTTCTCTATACAGATGTCAGCAATTCTGCAGGGACGCTCATCAAAAATATTTCGCTCAATATGTTGTACACCTCCCTGTCATTTTTATATATCCCGGAACAAACGCATTATGTGTCAACTGGATATATGGACCCACTCAGCAGTATATTCATTGTGATGGGATTCGCGCTTCTGGCGAAGCTGGTGTTTGGTCGCAACAAATCAGCCTTATTCCTCGCCTTGAGCTTTCTGTGGATGTTCTTCATCGTCGGCTCCACACATGGACGCAACTTCCCCACTGCCACGCGTATGTTCCTGCTCCTGCCGTGGTTTGCGCTCTTTACTGCTTTTGGGTTGGAGTGGTGTGCTGAAAGATTGGCATATTTTTTCAATGCCAATCGTAGAAGCCTTCTCACCCTGGCAACCGGTTTGATCGTAATCATCAATTTGTATAATGCCTACATCATTGATATTAAGAACATGGCACAATATCACACACTGGCTCCCATGTTCGTAAAAACCGTCCGTGAGATCAATGCCAATTCACAAGTTCCGCCTAAATCCTATGCCTTCGTCACACCTCCTGGCTGGGATATTAGCGGCATGACAATGATCCAAAGAGTGTACCTTGTCCCTGATTCGCCGCGACAATTGATCAACCTACCTGTGGAAGGAAATCAACTCCCAGAGAGTGCGGCTGAACTTGTCAGCCAACGGGATGTGGTCATCATCGTCAAAGCAGACATGGACGCCACCAGCATGGCACAAGTGGATGCTCAATTATCGCGTTGGGGGAAATCCATGTGCGAGATCAGAAGTGGAAAAGGTACATTACAATTCCAGCTCTGGCATTCTGGCGATCTAGCCTGGTTGTGCCAATAAATAACTTATGAAAACCGTTCTCTTCCACCAACACGGCGGACCGGAAGTCCTGGAATACACCGACTTCTCTACTCCCGAACCCAAACCTGGCGAAGCCCTAATCCGGTTACGTGTCGCGGCGCTGAACCGCATGGATGTGCTGGTACGCAATGGCTGGCCGGGCTTAAAGTTGGAAATGCCGCATATCAATGGTGCGGATGGCGCAGGAGAAATCGCGGCTTTTGGCTCCATCACAAACAAATTTAGCATTGGCGATCATGTCGTCATCAACGCCAATTTTGGTTGCGGTTCCTGCGAGTTTTGCCTCGCTGGAAAAGATAACCTGTGCCGAGACTGGCACTTACTTGGCGAAACGATTCGCGGGACATATGCGGAATATGTCTGTGTATCGGTTAGACAACTATATAAACTTCCCCATGATTTTGATTTTCATCAAGCCGCGGCTGCGGCATTGGTCTATCAAACCGCGTGGCATTCATTAGTCAAGCGCGGGAACTTACAACGCGGAGAAACCGTTTTGATTGTCGGTGCCGGGGGCGGGGTCAACACTGCCAGCGTGCAGATCGCCAAATTGATGGGCGCCCAGGTCGTGGTGGTGGGGTCTGATGCGCAGAAATTGGCGAAGGCTGAGTCCATTGGCGCAGACATTCTGATCGATCGCTCGAAAGAGTCCGATTGGTCAAAGTCCGTATTTTTCGCTACGAACAAACGTGGCGTGGACGTAGTCGTGGATAATGTCGGCACAACCTTTATGCAGAGTTTGCGCACCTTACGTAAAGGTGGAAGACTGTTGACCGTGGGCAACAGCGCAGGTCCGAAATTTGAAATTGATAACCGCTATATTTTCGCAAAACACCTGAGCATTATCGGGTCGACGATGAGTATGCTGGCTGATTTCAAGGAAGTCATGGACCTGATCGTGACCGGGAAATTAAAACCGATTATGGATACAATGTACCCGCTTAAGGATGCCGCTGCCGCGCAGGAACGGTTATGGAAGAATAAAAATTTTGGAAAGATCACTTTGGATATTGAATGATGAAACGTTATGCCTGGTTTGAAATTTTATTAGTAGTGATCATCATGGGGATTAGCCTGTATGCGGCGCTCTCGGATTCACAAAATTTAGCATGGCGTTGGTTCACGCGCGACGATGCGTATTACTATTTCAAGGTGGCGCAAAATATCAGCGAGGGACATGGCAGTACCTTCGATGGCATTAATCCCACGAACGGCTATCACCCACTGTGGATGTTGGTTTGTGTTCCTATCTTTGCGTTGGCACGCTTTGATCTAATTTTGCCTTTGCGCGTATTGTTGTTGGTTATGGGCGGGCTATCGGTTGCGAGCGCCATCCTTTTTTATCGTTTGATCGGGAAGGTCTTTACACCAGCCATTGGCGCCATTGCCGCAATATATTGGGCGTTCAGTTACGATGTGCTTGTCCGTATTTATCAACAAGGCTTGGAAACCGGCATCGCGGTATTCTTTGTCCTGCTATTAGTTTATAAATTATATGAGTTTGAAACCACGTGGCGAAACAACCCGGTTTCAAACAAACAATTGTTTACGTTGGGCTTCATTGCAATGTTGGTTGCCTTAAGCAGATTGGATTTGATCTTCCTGGCGGGCATGGTGGGTATCTGGGTCATCTTCCGCAATTCGACGTTACGCTATTTTCTACCTCTGGATATTTCAGCGCTTCTCATTTCGGTCTTGCTAGCTTTTACCATGCGACTGACATTTCCTGAATACTATGGCTTCTCAGATGCTGCCATTACCATGGTGGCAGTGAGCTTGGTGGTTAAGTTGATAACCGCATACTTTCTGAGTTTATATCAACCAGCGATCTTGTCAAATGCATCGAAACTTTTTATGCGGTTGGCAATGTTCCTGGTCATCGGCTCAGGTATTACAGCAGGTATCATGCTGGTTGCAAGCAGGGTTGCGCACTTTGATGGTTTTCCACGCATTACGATTGCGTATGATCTTATATTTACAGCGCTTTTCTTTTCAATCAGCAGATTCAGTATATTGGGATTAAAGACAAACGCATCTACACCAACTGAAACTGTCACGCCATTCAAATACTTGCTCCAAAACTGGAAACAATGGTTTGCAGAAGGTATTCGTTACTTCGGCATCGTAGCCAGCGGACTGGCGCTCTACATGCTCTCGAATAAAATTTTCTTCGGCACGTTTTCACCCGTCAGCGGGCAGATCAAAAGATGGTGGGGCTCATTACCCGGGCGCGTCTATGACGGACCCGCACCAAATATACTTTCTTTTTTTGGGGTCAATTACACAGGCGAATCAAATACGTGGCATCCCGTTTCCACGTTGTTCGGTGCATGGGCTGAAAGCTTAGGCATACAATATCTCGTCATCCTGACTGTATTCGCGTTGCTGTATTATCTATTGTTGTTCACCAATAAACAGAAGGCCAAATCAACCATCGCGCAACTCGCTATGATTCCCCTGTTCGCCAGCGCGTGGCTGCAAGTGTTGTACTATCACATCGTCGGTTATTCGGCTTACAAGGAATGGTATTGGGTCACGCAATTGGTGTTGGTCGTATTGGCACTCAGTTTGATCTTCGGCATGTTTTATCGTGCAATTCGCAGAGTTCCTTATGTGCAAGCTGTGATCTGGGTCATCGCATTGGGTTTCGGGTATACACTGCTATCTTCGTTCTGGGGAAACATCCGCGCCAACATGACTTATAACGAATGGAAGCCAAACGACCCCAACAACGATCTCGCTGAATTTCTGGAGGCAAACACCGAACCCGGCAGTATCATCGGTTTCACAGGCGGCGGCAATGCGGGGTACTTTGTCCGTGACCGCACCGTGATCAATATGGATGGCTTGATCAATAGTTACGAATACTTCCAATTGCTCAAGGATAAAAAAGCTGGCGAATATCTGGCAAGCGAGGGGATGGATTACATTCTTGCCAACAGCGATCTTTTGAATCAACTTCCCTACAAGGGGCAATTTGCGCCCTACATCGAGTGGATGGACGTCCGCTACGGCGGCAAAGACCTCGTGCGTTATCATGCCCCTTAACAGGATGAAAACCACGCTTCGCGCTAAGCCGCAGTTTGCTTCGGCTCCGATTAACCTTTCCCCACTCTGGATACGTTTCGGGAATCAACCAGCTTGCTGGTTGAAGAACGGGAGCATACCCTGCCGGGCACACGAGCTCCCCAACTCCAGAATTTGAAAGATAATAAATCCATGCTAAGAAAAAGACCTTTTGGTGTAACCCTGCTCATATGGATGGTGTTAAGCCTGTTAGTGTGGGGCATGGTGCGATTCTTCGCCACCCTGCACGCCTGGGATGTATTGATCGAATTCGGATCCAGCCTCAGCCCGCTATATCTGTCCATAACGGGAGCAGGTTGGGGCGTAGTGGGATGCGTCCTGCTATGGAGCATGTGGACTAGCAAGAAGTGGGCGCACCGGGCGATCCTTACATCCATATCCGTTTGGCTGATAGAATATTGGATCGAGAGAGTCCTCCATCAGCAGCCTCACACAAATATGCCGTTTGCCGTGGTCGGTTCGATCATGATTTTGGGCATGACCCTGATCATCACACTTCACAAAAGCACGCTAGACTTTTTTACCAGAAGCGAGGAGTATGAGCAACAAAACGAAAAGCCAGATTCTGAATGACCAGAAGGCCCAATCACGGCTGGGCGGCGGTGCAGAACGTATTGATGCCCAACACAAAAAGGGACGCCTGACCGCGCGCGAACGCATCGACCTATTGCTGGATAAGGGCTCCTTCCACGAAGTGGATGCCTTTGTGCAACATCGCACCCATGACTTTGAGCTTGATAAACAAAAATATATGAGCGACTCAGTCGTCACGGGCTGGGGCACGATCGAAAGCCGGCTGGTATATGTCTTCTCGCAGGATTTCACTGTATTTGGCGGAAGCCTCGGTGAAGTGCACGCCGAGAAGATCTGCAAGATCATGGATATGGCGATGAAGAACGGCGCACCGATGATCGGTTTGAATGATTCAGGCGGCGCGCGTATTCAGGAAGGTGTCGTGGCACTCGGTGGTTATGCCGACATCTTTTTGAAGAACACCATGGCTTCCGGCGTCATCCCACAAATCTCAGCCATTATGGGACCCTGCGCTGGTGGCGCGGTCTACTCCCCCGCTCTCACTGATTTTATCTTTATGACTCGCAACACTTCTTACATGTTCGTCACCGGACCCGATGTAGTAAAAGCCGTGACACATGAAGAAGTTTCGTTTGAAGATCTGGGCGGCGCAAGTGTCCACTCGGAAAAGTCTGGTGTTTGTCATGTCGCCGCAGATAGTGAAGCGGATACGTTGTATTTGATCCGCAAGATGCTGGGATATCTTCCCCAGAACAACATGGAAGATGCACCATTTGTACCCTCTGACGATCCATTGCGCATGGATGAAGCCTTGAACAGCATTGTCCCCGATGATGCCAATAAACCCTACGATATCAAAGAAGCGATCCGCATGATTGTCGATAGTGGACAATTCTTCGAAATCCACGAAGGCTATGCTCAGAATATCGTCGTGGGCTTTGCGCGTTTGGGCGGTCATTCGGTGGGTATTGTAGCCAATCAACCAGCCGTGCTGGCTGGCGTGTTGGATATTGATGCCAGCGAAAAAGGTGCGCGCTTTGTGCGTTTCTGTGATGCGTTCAATATCCCCATCATTACCTTTGAAGATGTGCCGGGCTTTTTACCGGGGACATTCCAGGAACATCATGGAATTATCCGCTCGGGTGCAAAACTGCTGTATGCCTATTGCGAAGCGACTGTTCCCAAGCTGACGGTTGTCACCCGCAAAGCCTATGGTGGCGCGTACTGCGTGATGTCATCCAAGCACATTCGCAGTGATATCAATCTCGCGTGGCCCACTGCCGAGATCGCCGTGATGGGGCCGGATGGCGCGGTTAACATTATCTTCCGCAAGGAACTTGAAAAAGCCAAAGACCCGGTCAAGAAAAAGGCAGAATTGGTTGCCGAGTATCGTGAGAAATTTGCCAGCCCCTACGTGGCAGCAGAACGTGGTTACATTGACGATGTGATCGAGCCTAAAGAGACTCGTCCGCGCTTGATCAATGCGCTCGAAATGTTGAGCAACAAACGTGATGCCAACCCGGCGAAGAAGCACGGGAATATTCCGTTATAGGAGCGCCATGTTCAAAAAAGTATTAGTTGCCAACCGTGGCGAGATCGCAGTCCGCATCATTCGGGCATGTCGTGAACTGGGTATTGAAACCGTTGCTGTGTATTCCGAGGCAGATCGGCGTGCCATGCATGTGCGCTATGCGGATGAGGCTTATCTTTTAGGTCCCGCTCCTTCGCGTGAATCCTATTTGCGTGCCGATAAGATCATTGATATCGCCCGCAAATCCGGCGCGGACGCTGTACATCCCGGCTATGGATTTTTAGCAGAACGCGAAGATTTTTCTGCCGCATGCGAAGAGAACGGCATCGCTTTCATCGGACCGAAACCTTCGTCCATTGCGGCGATGGGCGATAAAGCTGAAGCACGCGCGACCGTGATCAAAGCTGGCGTGCCGGTCGTGCCGGGTACCGAAGATGTGGGCAACATGACCAACGAAGAGTTGCTCGCCAAAGCGCCACTTATCGGATTTCCGTTGTTGATCAAAGCCACAGCAGGCGGCGGTGGAAAAGGCATGCGGGAAGTAAAAAGCCTGGAAGAGATGCCAACTCTACTTGAGTCCGCGAGGCGTGAGGCGGAATCCGCTTTCGGCGATGGCAATGTTTATTTGGAGAAACTCGTCGAAGGGGCGCGGCATATTGAGATCCAGATCTTGGCAGATACGCACGGCAATGTGATCCA